>Ga0114129_10001158_pt1 | contig 34926 bp, 29 predicted proteins | sample RhiMetdeltSRZDD1_FD_80071 | JGI IMG/M metagenome (GOLD analysis project Ga0114129, IMG submission 80071) | Populus rhizosphere microbial communities from Tennessee, USA - Rhizosphere MetaG P. deltoides SRZDD1 (version 2) (version 2) | ecosystem: Host-associated > Plants > Roots > Rhizosphere >...
CAGATCGAAGTTCGCGGTGTACGGCAGGTGGAGCGTGTTCCGGCCGACGCTGGGCAGGCGGTTGGACCCGCCCGCGCCGAGAATGCCCGTGAGCACGCGCGCCGTGTTCGGCGTGTTGCCGGTCACGGTCGCGGTGTACGGAACGCCCGATGTGACGGACAACGTCGGCGAGATCGTGAATCCGGAGAACACGGTGTTGACCATCGAGTCGTTCGTTCCGAGTGCAGGGCTCCAGATCGCATTCGCCACGAACCGGTGCCGGATCTCGAAGTTCGACGTGCCCTCCTCGAGGCCCAGGTCGAACGGGTTGAGAACGTTGTTCGACGACGTGAACGTCTGCGAGCTCTGGCCGTTGTCGGTCGCGCGCGCTTCCGTGTAGCTCGCCTGCAGCTGGAGGCCACCGGTCATCCGGCGGTTGATCTGGAACACGAAGCCGTTGTACGTCGTGTCCACCAGATCCGAGATCGTCGTGATGCGGCCGAAGTTCGGGTTCGGTCTCGTGCCGGTGAACAACGGCACGGTCTGCGGCTGACCGTCGAGCGGGCCGCCGCTCACCGAGTAGGTCACCGTCGACGACGGCGTCGGCAGATTCGTGTCGATGAACAGCGGCAGGTGCCGGCCGCGGCTCCCGACGTAGGACGCCGACACCATCGTGTTGGTCGCGATCTTCTGCTCGAGGATCAGATCGAACTCGTGAACGAGCGGATTTTCGTACCCGTCGCGGAACACGACCACGTCGGGCCGTACCGGAGTGGTGGAGCCGCCGGCGAGGATGTTCGGGTAGGTCGGCGCGCCCGCGGTGGTCGGCTGCACCGTCAGCGACAGTTGTCCGGCCGTCGTCCCGGTGTTCGTGATGGCGTTCGAGATCGTCGAGTTGATGATCCGTCCGTAGAACATGCCGTAGCCGCCGCGAATGACCGTGTTGCCGCGGCCGCTCAGGTCGTGCGCGAAGCCGACGCGCGGGCCGATGTTGTTGCGGTCGGACGGGAAACTCCCCGTCGGCGCCAGCAGCGGGTTCGCAATCTGCGGGTTCGGCAGCTGCTCGTACTCGTACCGCACGCCGAGGTTCACCGTGGTCACCGGGCCGACGTGCCACGTGTCCTGCACGAACGCGTCGAAGTCGAACGTCCGGAAGGTGAAGGCCGTCGGACCGAGCCCCTGGCTGAAGCTCGTATACGAGCGCGTCGGCGCTCCGCTCGATCGCGTTGCGAAGTCGGTGATGAAGTCGACGCGGTTGCTGTAGGCGTACACGCCGCCTTCCTGGAAGAGGCTGTCGAGCTTGTCCGACACGCGGCTGATGTCGCCGCCGATCTTGAGCAGGTGCGAGCCGGTCATCCACGTCATGACGTCGCCGACGTCGATGCGGCGCTCGTCGGGATACGCCCGGCGCTCGAGGAAGTTCGGCTTGCCGAAGCTGATGCCGCCGGCGCCCGAGATGTCGATCTGCGGCGAGCGCCCCGCGGCCGACACCGGCTGGCCCGCAATCGGATCCTGGCTGCTCTGGAACTCGAAGTCGCGTCCCCACTGGAACCGCACTTCGTTCGTGATGCGCGAGCCGATGACCGAGTTGAACCGCGCGGTCGTCCAGTCGTCGTCGACGCCGTCGTTCCCCCAGCTCTCGACGCCGCGGTTCACGACCGCCGCCGTCTGCACGCCGGCCGGCGAATCCCACCGGAGACGGTTGTACGTGATGGCGAGCGAATGCTGGTCGCTGACCTTGACGTCCACTTTCGGGAGAATGAGCGTCTGGTCGCCGGTTCGCGGCACGACGCCGGTGAGCCCCTGGAGGAACTGGAGGCCGGCATCCTGCTGCGCCGCCGAGATCCCGCGCGACACGAAGGTCGCCTGTTCAGTCGCCGAAAACGGCGCGAAGAACGAGCTCGGGTTCGTCGGCGCGGCGACGCCCGGGAAGGTGCGCTTCTGCTGGTCGTAGCTGAAGAAGAAAAACGCGCGATCCGTTTGCAGCGGACCGCCGACCGTGCCGCCGAACTGCTGGCGGCGATCCTTCGGCTTCAACTGAACCGTCGTGTTGACGCCGTTCTGGATGATCGTCTGCGTCTGGAACGGGTTCGTCGCGCCCCACTTGTTGTCGCGAATGAAGTAGAAGCCGGAGCCGTGCACGTCGTTGGTGCCGCTCTTGGTCACCGCGTTGACCACGCCGCCCGCCGCGCGGCCGTATTCGGCCGAGTAGTTGGACGTCGTGACCTGGAATTCGCGCACGGCGTCGGCGCTCACCGAGTAGGCGAGACGCGTGCGGCCGCGCTCCTCGGAGAAGAACGCCTGCGTGTTGTCGCCGCCGTCGACCGTGTTGCTGTTCAGGAGCCCCGAGATGCCGCGGAAGCTGACCAGACCGAAGTTGCCGTCCGGCGCCGCGCCGGGGGTCATCAGCGCGAACGTCGACCAGCGGCGCGTGTTCGTCGGCAGGTTCGCAATCGTCGTCTGATCGATGTTGGTCGAGAAGTCCGACTGCTCGGTGTTGATGACGGGCGACTGTGCCGTCACCTGCACGGTTTCGGTCTGGGGCGCCACGCCGAGCTGCACGTCGACGTTCGTGACGCGGCCGACTTCGACGATGACGTTGTTCCGGCGGAACGGGCTGAAGCCGGTCAGGTTCACGTCGACGCCGTAGACACCCGGCTGCAGCCGGATCACCAGAAAGCGCCCGTTCGTGTCAGTAGCGGCCTCCGACACGGCGTTCGTCGCGATGTTCCGCGCCGACACCGTCGCGCCGGGAACGGTCGCGCCGGACTGGTCGGTCACCAGCCCGCCAATCGCGCCGTCCGTCGTCGACTGCGCCGCCGCGCCGCCCGCGCCAGCCAGCGCAATCGCCAATACCATTCCGATCGCGCACGCGAGGCGCGACCCCTTCACCTGATTCATTGCGTTTTGCTCCTGTAGGAAGACAATCGAAGAAGAATCGAACGATCTTAACCCGCTGGGTGCGACGCTCGTGGCACAAAAAAGGCTGCCAGCAGAACGCTGACAGCCTCGATCCAACCACTCGTAGACGACGTCGCTAATTGCTTACGCCGGAGGCGGTCTTCTTGCGGATCTCGGTCGCCTTGTCGCGCAACTGATCCGCCTGCTTGAGCAGCGCCTGCTGCTTGTCGCGATCCTTTTCCATGTTCGCTTCAAGACGCAGCAGCAGTCCTTTATAGACGAGCGCCTCGGCGTAGTCCGGTTTGATCTGCAGCGCGCGGTCGACCGCCTGAATGCCCTTCTGGACGAAGTCTTTCTTCTCGGCTTCCTTCAGGCGCGGATCGCGGAAGGCCTTGTCCCAGTAAAACGTCGAGATCGTGTAGTACGCCTCGGGGTTGTTCGGCTCCTTCACGGCGCGCTGCTCGAGCGCGTCGATCGTCTTGTCGAACTGCCCCTGCCGGTTGTAATAGCCGGCGAGCGTCATGTACACGGCGGGATCGCCCGGCTTCGCTTCCTTCGCGCGGATGAGCATCTGCTCGGCGGCCTCGTACGCGCCGGCGTCCTCGTAGAGCTTCGCGAGCGCGAAGTAGTTGGCCGGGTCGCTCGGATCCGTCTGAATCATCTTCTGCAGCACGGGCTCGGCTTTGCCCGGATCGTTCAGCTTCTCGGCGCCGTAGGCCGCAACGAGGAACTCGAGCGACCGTCGGCCGAGCGTCTTGTCCTGCGCGTCGGTCGACGTCGCCAGCTTCTCGGCAGCCTTCGCGTAGTTGTCGACCGCTTTCCGCAGAAGCGCGTCGTTCTCCGGGTCGCCCTTCTTGCTCGGCTTGTACATGTTGTCGTAGCTGTTCGCCAGGAAGAAGTACGACTCCTTACCGGCCTGCGTATCCGGAGCAGCCTTGATGGCCTGCTCGTACAGCTCGGCCGCCTTCTTGTAGTCCTGCGCCTGGTAGGCCTGGTTGGCGGCCTTGAAGTTCTTCATGGCCTGCAGCTCTCCAACCTTGCCGCAGCCGGACGCGAGCGCGGATGCAAGGGCCAGCATCGCGATCGCCGTCGATGCCCCCGACCAACAACGCATTGAGCCCCCTTTTTGTACCGGTGTCGGTCCGGGACGCGTTCAGCGCGACGACGGTCCCTGCGACTTACGCCACAGTACAGGCGAGAAAATTGCCGTAACCAAAACCGGGCCAGTATAGTGAACCAAAAAAACGTACGTCAAGGCACGGTTTATAGTTGGTTTAGACACCGTTTTCCATGATTCGCTTCGAGGATCTGCTCGAAAAAGTTCGGGCATACAGCCCGGACGCCGACGTCGAGCTGCTCCGGCGGGCTTATGTGTTCTCCGCCTTCGAGCACCGCGGCCAGGTCCGCCATTCCGGCGAGCCATACCTGATCCATCCGCTTGCCGTTGCCGACTTCCTGGCCGACATGAAGCTCGACGCGGTCGCCATCGCCGCCGGCCTCCTTCATGACGTGGTGGAGGACACGCTCACCACCATCGAGCGGATCCGGGAGCTCTTCGGCCCCGAGGTCGCCCACGTGGTCGAAGGGGTGACGAAGATCGGCGCGATTCCCTTCTCCTCGAGCGAAGAGCGGCAGGCGGAGAACTTTCGCAAGATGCTGCTCGCGATGGTCGACGACATCCGGGTCATCCTCGTGAAGCTCGCCGATCGCCTGCACAACATGCGGACGCTCAGCCATCTGCCGGACGACAAGCGCGTGATGATCGCGCAGGAGACGCGCGACATCTACGCGCCGATCGCGAACCGGCTCGGCATGAGCAAGGTCAAGAACGAGCTCGAGGAGCTCTCGTTCCGGTACCTGGAGCCGCAGGCGTACGAGGCCCTGCGCGCGCACGTCGACGCGAAACGGCGGCAGACCGAAGGCATGATCGAGGAGCTGAAGAAAACCGTCGCCGCGAAGCTGGCGGAGGCGCAGGTGCCGATCGTCGAGATCGACGGCCGGATCAAGCGGTTGTGGAGCATCAGCCAGAAGCTGAAGAAACAGAAGATCGATCTCGAGCAGGTCTACGACTTCATGGCGCTGCGGATCATCACCGAGTCGGTCAAGGACTGCTACGCGGCGCTCGGCATCATCCACCAGACCTGGTCGCCGGTCCCGGGGCGCATCAAGGATTTCATCGCGATGCCGCGGCCGAACGGGTACCAGTCGCTCCACACGTCAGTGATCAGCGAGCACGGCACGCCGTTCGAGGTCCAGATTCGCACGATCGAGATGCACCGGATGGCCGAGGAGGGCATCGCCGCGCATTGGAAGTACAAGGAGGGGCGCGTCGGCGATCACCGCGACGAGCGCTACTTCCGGTGGATGCGGCAGCTCCTCGACATCCAGCGCGAGGTTCGCGATCCGAACGAGTTCATCCAGAACCTGAAGGTCGAGCTCTACCCCGACGACGTGTACGCGTTCACGCCGAAGGGGCTCGTGAAGTCGTTTCCGCGCGGCGCGACCCCGATCGACTTCGCCTACTCGATTCACACCGACGTCGGCCATCAGTGCGTCGGCGCCCGCATCAACGGCAAGATGGTGCCCCTGCGCAGCCGTCTCAAGAACGGCGACATCGTCGAGATCGTCACGCAGCAGGGCCACAAGCCGAGCCGCGACTGGCTGAACTTCGTCGTCACGTCGCACGCCCGCTACGAGATCAAGCATTGGATCCGCCGCGAGGAGAAGGCCCGCGCGATCGAGCTGGGACGCAAGCTCTTCGAGAAGGAGGCTCGGCGCTTCGACCTCAACCCGAAGACGATTCTGGACGACGGGCAGCTCGCGGCGGTGCTGGGCGAGTTCGGCGCGCAGAAAGCGGACGACCTGTTCGCGGCCATCGGGTACGGCAAGCTCCAGCCGAAGCAGGTGTTCCTGAAGTTCGTTCCGGACGACAAGCTCCGCGAGAAGCCGCCGGACGGTCCGGTCGCCGCGGTCGTGCGGCGCGTCCTCGGCGCCGGCGAGGAGAAGATCAAGGTCCGCGGGTTCGACGACCTGATGGTGTTCCGCGCGCGCTGCTGCAATCCGATCCGCGGCGAGAAGATCGTCGGCTACATCACGCGCGGCAAAGGTGTCTCGGTCCACTCGGCCACGTGTCCGAACGTCGTGAACCTTCTCTACGATCCCGAGCGGCGCATCGACGTCGAATGGGACAAGACGACGAGCGCCGATGCCGCCGCGCGCTACACCGTCAAGCTGACGATGGAGGTCGAGGATCGAAAGGGACTGCTCGCGGCCGTCAGTGCGAAGATTGCGGACCTGAACACGAACATCCGCAACATGGAGGCGCGCACCGACGAAGGCCGGCACGCGCGGCTCGACATGACCGTCGAGATCAGCGACCTCAAACACCTCGAGCGCGTGATCAAATCGCTGAAGGGCGTGGACGGGGTTCTCGCGGTCGAGAGGGCCGGTCGGGCAGGAGAGGCAGGAAGGGCGGGAGCCTAACCTGCCTTCGAGAATTCCGCGATCGCGTCGATTTCCAGTCGCGCGTCGCGCGGCAGCCGGGCGACCTGCACGGTCGCCCGCGCCGGATACGGCTCCGAGAAGTACGAGCCGTACACCTCGTTCACCTTCGCGAAGTCCTTCATGTCCGCCAGAAAGATCGACGTCCGCGCGACGTCGGCGAACGACAGGCCCGCGCTCGCGAGGACGGCGCGGAGGTTCTCCATGACGCGCCTCGTCTGCGCGGCCACGTCGCCCTCGACAATCTGTCCCGTCGTCGGGTCCGTTGGAATCTGTCCTGACAGAAACAGGAACTGCCCGACGCGAACGGCCTGAGAGTACGGGCCGATCGCTTTCGGTGCGGCGTCAGTAGAAAAAGGCTGTTTCATCGCCGACTTTCAACGTGCAACTTTCGATGTTGACCGTTCATGTTCACAGTTGAAAGTTGACAGTTGACGCTTGTTATGCGGCTTTGGTCACCTTGCCCGATCGGATGCAGCGCGTGCAGACGCGAATGCGCCTGATGCCGCCGTTGACGATCGCACGGACGGTCTGAAGGTTCGGCTCGAACCGCCGCGGGCTCACGTTGTTGGCGTGGCTGTGCTGACGGCCGACCACGGGACTCCTGCCGCAGACTTCACATTGCTTGGCCATTTCCTCTACCCACAAAAGCTCTGATTGTATCAGATGGTCTACCACGGAAGACACGGAGGAGAAGAACCGAGGACTACGGTGTGAACGCGCATCGCACCGTGACCTCTCGGACGCTCCGTGTCCGCCGTGGTGAAGCCGTTGTGCCGACTCGCTAGGGAATGATCAGCGACGGACGCTCGGCTCGCGAGGGCGCCTGCGAATCGTCGGGGCGCCGCGCGACGCGGGCGGCGAGATCGAGGAACAGGCGCGGATCGTCCGGTTTCTGCGCGTGCGCGTCGCGGACCGCGTCGGCGATGCGGCGAAAGACGACCGCCGCGTCACGATCGAACGACGAGCCCGCGCCCTTGCCGGCTTCCGCGAGCACCGGCTTCAGCGCGCTCACCAGCCGCTCCGCGGGCAGCGATGCCGCGCGATGATCGTAGATGACGCCGCGCGAGGCGGTTTCGAAGGTCGCGGCGAGCGCGCCGGCCGCGTCGGCGACGTCCGCGTCGACAGTCCGCTGCAGCTCCGGCGGCTGGTACGCCGCGAGAAACGTCGCGACGAGAAAAAACAGCCGCGACTGGCGCTCGTTGAAATCGCGGACGAACTGCACGAGCAGCGCGACGTCGCGCTGCTGCTGCCGGACCGTGACCGCCGCCGGATGCTCGCGCGCGCTCGCCAGCCACGCGCAGTCGCTCGGACACTGAATCTCGACGAGCCGTTTGGTGCCGCAGCAGACCGCGCAGATCTGCCGGCCGACCGCGGGGCAGCCGCGCCGCGCCTTGCGGGTTCCACAAAGGGGGCACACCATCGCCGCAATATTGTATAATTCTGCCCGGAAAAACCGCACTTTCTACCGGAACAGGGCTTGCACAGCCGGAGGTGTATGGTTCGACGCGAATCCGCAGTCGAATGCATCGTCCCGTTCTTCAAGTCACTCGTCGACGACGCGATTGCGCATCAACGCCTCGAGGCCACCGAGCTCACGTCGTTTTACGTCGTGCAGCTCCTGGCGAGTTTCCTCCAACGATCCATCGAACATCCTGACGACGACGAACCGCTGGCGCTGCAGCTCGCGCAGGCGCTCGAATCGGGCGGCATGCGGCAGCGCGCGGGCCTCAAACAGATCGGCGACGTGTCGCTCTTCATCGCCGGCTTCTTCTCCGATTCACTGAATCGAAAGCTCGTCGACGTCGACTACTACGCCGCGATCGGCGGCTACGCGTACCACGCGTTGAGTCGATCCGAGAGCACGACGTTCAGGCCCGTGTTCGCGGAGCTCGGCGAGAAGTTCGTCGCCTTCGTCGACGTGCTGAACGAAGTGAGCGAGCGCACGTCGTGCACCACGAACGCGGATCTCCTCCGCCTGTACGAGCGATGGCTGAAGACCGGCAGCCCGCGAAGCGGCCAGCTGCTGGTGTCCCGCGGCGTCGTGCCGAACGCCTCCATCCGGAACAGCCGGGTCCAGTAGGCCCCGGGCGCCGCCCCGACGGTCAATTTTTGCGCGTGGCTGTCGATACTGTGATCGCGGTGCGTTGCAGAGTGGTCACGACTCGGCAATAGAGACACAACATGGTCGTCCGCATTAGCGGACAGGTGACAGTGACCGTAGGAGAACCGTTCTCAGCGCCCTGGCGTCTAAGCTAGCGAACGTTTTTGAACGTTCGGTTGATTCCGCGCCGGGCCGATACATTAAGTGACTGAGTTGAAATGACTTCTATAGAGAACGCGGCTTCGGCGCACGAAGATCCTGGTACTGCCGAGTTTTCGGGGTGCCACAAAAGTCGAACGGCTGGCGCAGGAACAAACGATTTGCGATAGGACTTTAGTTCAGTCTACAATTGGCAATTCATTTGCATAATCGCGACGGCAATCTTAGCGGCGGTGAAGGAAGGAGCGGCGTCATGGCACAAAAAGAAGTTCTGAAAGCGGCGGCCGAGCCGAGAATGTCCCGGACTCGATATGCCGACCTCAAGCACATGCTCGACGAGCGGCGCAGGGAACTCCAGGCCGAGGTCCAGGGCAAGATGCGCGGCGTCCGCGAGGAGGGCACCTGGGGCGGCAAGCTGAACGAGGTGCTCGACGCGGTCGAGAGCTCCGAGGCCGACATCCAGGAGGACCTCGAGTTCGCCCTGATTCAGATGAAGTCGGAGACGCTCAACAAGATCAACGACGCGTTGCTGCGTCTCGAACAGGGCGACTACGGCTATTGCTTCGAGTGCGGCGAGGAAATCGCCGAGAAGCGCCTGCGCGCGCTTCCGTTCGCCGTGCGGTGCAAGGACTGCGAAGAGCAGCGTGAGATTGCGGAGCAGCGCGAGCGCCAGGCTAACGCGCGGCGCGGCGCCAGCTCCCTGTTCCTCGACATGTAACAGTCGGCGTCCCAAACGCGGGCTCCGCCGATGGCGGAGCCCGTTCCCTCCGCCGTCGGCAAGCCCTTTAACATAGAAAGAAGGTCGCCCTTGAGCGATCACATCGAGAACCTCAAACCCGAGGACATCTCGATCGGCGATCGGCCGCTGTCGATACCGGCGGAACTCCCGATCCTCCCGCTTCGAGACACCGTCCTCTTTCCGAATTCGTTCATGCCGCTCGCGGTCGCGCGCGAAAGCTCCGTGCGCCTGATCGACGACGCGATCGCCAACGGCAAGTTGATTGCGGTCTTCACGCAGCGCGACGCGGCGGTCGAGGAGCCGGGCCAGGAGGACCTGCATCCGGTCGGCACCGCGACGCACATCCACAAGATGTTCAAGCTGCCCGACGGCAGCCTCCGGCTGATCGTGCAGGGCCTCGCGCGCCTCAGGCTCGAGCAGGTGGTCGCCACGCATCCGTACCTGCGGGCGCGCGTCAGCGCGGCCGTCGAGGACGCGAACGACGGCGACCGGCTGGAGATCGACGCGCTCGCGCGCAACATCAAGACGAACTTCCAGCAGGTCGTGTCGCTGTCGCCGCTGTTGTCGGACGATCTGCAGACGCTCGCCGCCAACATCACCGAACCCGGACGGCTCGCCGATTTCATCGCCTCGTCGCTCGCCACCATCAGCACCGCGATCAAGCAGGAGGTCCTCGAGACGCTCGACATCCGGACGCGGATGGACAACCTGAATCGCATCCTGATCAAAGAGCTCGAGGTCCTCGAGCTCGGGTCGAAGATCCAGTCGCAGGTGCAGTCCGAGGTCGGCAAGAACCAGCGCGAGTACTTCCTGCGCGAGCAGATGAAGGCGATTCAGAAGGAGCTCGGCGAAGGCGACGATCAGACGAGGGAAGTCGAGGAGCTCCAGGAGAAGATCGAAGCCGCCGGCATGCCGGAGCTCGTGAAGAAGGAAGCGCTCCGGGAGCTCGATCGTCTCTCGAAGATGCCGGTCGCGGCCGCCGAGTACACCGTCTCGCGGACGTATCTCGACTGGCTCGTGGCGCTGCCCTGGTCCAAGCGGACCGAGGAAGTCATCGACCTGCCGAAGACCAAGGACAAGCTCGACGCGGATCACTCGGGGCTCGAGAAAGCCAAGGATCGCATCCTCGAGTACCTCGCGGTGCGCAAGCTGAATCCCGACGTCAAGGGACCGATTCTCTGCTTCGTCGGCCCGCCCGGCGTCGGCAAGACGTCGCTCGCGCGGTCGATCGCGGAATCGATCGGCCGCAAGTTCGTGCGCGTGTCGCTCGGCGGCATGCGCGACGAGGCCGAGATTCGCGGCCACCGGCGGACGTACATCGGCGCGCTGCCCGGCCAGATCATGCAGGGGCTCCGCCGCGCCGAGTCGAAGAACCCGGTCTTCATCCTCGACGAGATCGACAAGCTCGGCTCCGACTTCCGCGGCGATCCGTCGTCGGCGCTGCTGGAGGTGCTGGATCCGGAGCAGAACAACACGTTCCGGGATCACTACCTCGACGTCCCGTTCGATCTGAGTGAAGTCCTCTTCATCACGACGGCCAACGTGCTCGACCCGGTTCCACCGGCGCTTCGCGACCGCATGGAAGTACTCGAGATCGCCGGCTACACCGAGGAAGAGAAGCTGCGCATCGCGACGGACCATCTGGTCGACAAGCAGGTCAAGAACCACGGTCTGACCGCGGACTACATCACGTTCACCGACGGCGCGCTGCATCAGGTGATCCGCGGCTACACGCGCGAGGCCGGAGTCCGGAATCTCGAGCGTGAGATCGGCGCGCTGTGCCGTAAGGTCGCGCGGCGCCGCGCCGAAGGCAACGAGTCGCCGCTCGAAATCACGTCCGACGTGGTCATCGAGATGCTCGGAGCACCGCGGTTCCTCGATGAGGAGATGGAGGAGCGGACGAAGGATCCCGGCGTCGCGATCGGGATGGCCTGGACCCCCGCCGGCGGCGAGGTGCTGTTCATCGAGGCCTCGCGCATGGCGGGCACCGGCTCGCTGACGCTGACGGGACAGCTCGGCGACGTGATGAAGGAATCGGCGCGCGCGGCGCTCTCGTGGCTGCGCACGCACGCGCGCGAGTACAACATCGATCCCGAGTTCTTCAAGAACGCCGAGCTCCACGTCCACGTGCCGTCCGGCGCGATCCCCAAGGATGGGCCGTCGGCGGGCGTCACCATGGCGACGGCGATGGCGTCCGAGCTGACGGGCCGTCCGGTGCGCGGCGACATCGCGATGACCGGCGAGATCACGCTGTCCGGGCGCGTGCTGCCGATCGGCGGGATCAAGGAGAAGGTCCTCGCGGCGCGGCGCGTCGGCATCAGCGAGGTGATCATCCCGAAGCAGAACGGCAAGAACGTCAACGAAGACCTGACGCCGGAGCTTCGGAAGGATCTGGTCGTGCACCTCGTGTCGACCATCGACGAAGTGCTGGCGCTCGCGCTGCAGCCGGTGTCGTCGGACGTCCGGCCGGCGAAACCGGAGACGAAGACGTCGAGAACCGCGTCGATCGCGGCGCGGCCCTGACGAACGACGTCATGACGTGAAGGTCGTTTACTCCGATCGCTACGCGATCGACATCGGCCTTCACGTGTTCCCCACCGAAAAGTACCGCCTGGTCCGCGCCCGGCTCGTCGAGTCGGGCGCGGTCTCTTCTTCGAACATCATCGAGCCCACACCCGCGACGTGGGAAGAGCTCGCGCTGGTGCACACCGTCGACTATCTCGACAGGCTTCGACTCGGAACGCTGACGCCGGCTGACGTCGCGCAGCTCGAATTGCCGTGGTCGAACGAGATGGTCGGCGCGTTCCGCGTCATGGTGGGCGGGACCATCCTCGCCGCACGCCTGGCGACGAATCCCGAATCCCAAATCCCGAATCCCGTCGTATGTCACATTGGCGGCGGCCTTCACCACGCGTTTCCGAACCATGGCGAGGGGTTCTGCCCGTTCAACGACGTCGCGGTGGCCGTGCGCGTGCTGCAGGCGCGCGGCCTCGAGCGCCAGGCGATCGTCGATCTCGACGTGCATCACGGCAACGGGACGGCGTTCATCTTCGAGTCCGACCCGCGCGTCTGGACGTTCTCGATGCACCAGCAGCACAACTACCCGATGTGGAAGCCGCCCGGATCGCTCGACATCGGCCTCGCCGACGGCACGCACGATGCGACCTATCTCCGCGAGCTCGAGCGCGCGCTCCCGTCGGTGGTGGCGCATCGGCCGCAGTGCGCGTTCTACCTCGCCGGGGCCGACCCGTACGAAGACGACCAGCTCGGAGGCCTGCGCCTGACCAAGGCCGGACTTCGCGCGAGGGATCGCATGGTCATCGATACGCTCCGTGCCGCCGGCATCCCGCTCGTCGTCCTACTCGCGGGCGGCTACGCGCGTCGCGTGCAGGACACGGTCGAGATCCACGCGGCGACGATCGAGGAGGCAGGAAGGGCAGGAACGGCGGGACTCAGATCAGCGTCAGCCCGTACGCCGTCTTGAGGTCGACAATCTCTCCGCGCTCGACCATGTCGCGCGCTTCGGCGACCGTCATCACGCGCGCCTGAATGTCCTCGTCCTCGTCCGGTTTGTGCGGGGAATCCGGCGGCGGCGCGCGCAGGTCGGAAATCCTGAAGAAGATCAGCTCCTCATCGCAGAAGCCAGGCGTCGGATAAAGGCCGCGGATCCGCTCGAGGCGGTGCGGGACGCGCTGGATTTCCTCCTCGCATTCGCGCCGGACCGCATCCTCCGGCGATTCACCGTCGTCCACGCGGCCTGCCGGCAATTCCCACGTCCTCCGGTCGAGCGGCGCCCGATACTGCTGAACCAGCACGATCCGTCCGTCGGTCTCGATCGGAATGAGCACGACGGACGGCGCGTGCCGGACGATTTCGACCGGATGCGTCCGCCCGTCGGGGAACCGGCGCTCCGTGACTTCGACGGAAAAGACACGGCCCTGGTAGATGATAGCCATCGTTCAATCCTATGCGACTCGCCTATCAGGAACTGTTCGACACGCTCCGCGGCGCGCTGCTGCGGTTGCACGTACCGCCGGAGCGCGCGGAGCGGTGCGCACGCCTCTTCGCCGACGCGAGCCGCGACGGCGTTCCGTCGCACGGCCTCAATCTGTTTCCCCGGTTCGTCGCGACGATCCGCTCCGGCACCGTCGACGTCGCGGCGCGCGCGCGACGCACGGCCTCGAACGGCGCGTTCGAGCGGTGGGATGGCCGCGGCGGCATCGGCAACCTGAATGCCTGGGACGGCATGGCGCGCGCGATCGGCCTCGCGCGCGAGCACGGAATCGGATGCGTGGCGCTCGCCAACACGAATCACTGGGGCCGCGGCGGGAACTTCGGCTGGCAGGCCGCCGACGCGGGCGTGGTCGGCATCTGCTGGACCAACACGCTGCCGAACCTGCCGCCGTGGGGCGCGGACGATCCGCGAATCGGCAACAACCCGCTCGTCATGGCGGTCCCGCGCCCGTCGGGACACATCGTTTTGGACATGGCGCTCTCGCAGTTCTCGTTCGGCGCGCTCGCGTCCTATCGGATGCGCGGAGAGCTGCTGCCCGTTCCCGGCGGCTTCGACACTGCCGGCGAGCTCACGCGCGATCCGGCGGCCATCGAAGCGTCGGGGCGCCCGCTGCCGATTGGCTACTGGAAGGGATCGGGACTGTCGATCCTGCTGGACATGATTGCGGCGCTTGCGTCGGGCGGCCGGGCGACGCACGAGGTGCAGAGGCATCCGGAAAAAGAGACCGGCCTGTCGCAGGTGTTCATCGCTCTCGACGCCGGCTCCGACGCCTCGCACGTCGTCGACCGCGTCGTCGCCAGTCTGTCGGTCAGGTATCCTGGCCAGCGGACGCTCGAGACCCGCGCGCGCAGTCTCGCGGAAGGGATTCCCGTCGACCCATCGATTTGGGAACGAGTTCGAAATCTGAACTTCGAAGTCTGAAGTCTGAGGTTTGAAGTCGACTTCAGACTTCCTGCCTTAGACTTCAGATTCTTTCTTTTCTCGAATCTCGTCGAGCACGCGCTGCAGATCGTCGGGCAGATCGCTCTCGAATGCCATCTCCCGCCGGTCACCCGGATGCTGGAATGCGAGCCGTGCCGCGTGGAGGAACGGCCGCTGCAGGTGCGTGACGGCCCGCAGATCGCCCGGCACGCGCCGATGCACGCCGCCGTAGAGCGAATCGCCGACGACCGGATGGCCGATGGCGCTCAGGTGCACGCGGATCTGATGCGTCCGGCCGGTGTGGATCGCCACGCGAACGAGCGTCAGCGTCCGGCCGAAGTGCTCGGCGTGGACGATGCGCGTGACGGCTTCGCGGCTGCGGCGGCGCCGCGCGCCTTCGACCGGCGTGCGCGCCGACATTTTCCTGCGGTTGACCGGATCGCGGCCGATCGGCGCGTCGATCCGCCGGCCCGCCATCACCTCGCCCCACACGAGCGCGACGTACTCCTTCTCGACTTCTCGATCGTGAAACTGCCGCGACAGCTCCTGGTGCGCGGCGTCGTTTTTCGCGATCACCATCAGCCCGGACGTCCCGCGATCCAGACGGTGAACGATGCCGGGCCGCCGTTCGCCGCCGACGCCGCTGAGATCGTCGACGTGATGAAGCAGCGCGTTCACCAGCGTGCCGCTCTCATGCCCGGCGGCGGGATGGACGACCATGCCGGCCGGCTTGTCGACGACGACGATGTCGGGATCCTGGTAGAGGATGGCCAGCGGCAGCGCCTCCGGACGAGGCGCGGGATCGATCGGCTCGGCGACATCGACCGCGATCGCCTGCCCCGCTTTCACCGCCTGGTTCGATTTCGCGGACCGGCCGTCCACGCGGACGTGGCCGTCTTTGATCAGCCGCTGGATCTGCGATCGCGAGTGATCCGCCAGAATCGACGCGAGAAAGCGATCGAGCCGCGAGCCCGCGCCATCGTCGGAGACCGTGATCTGGTGGGTCGGCATACTGAAAGTTGCAAGTTGCAACTTTCAAGTTTCAACTTGTGTTATGCCGCCTTCCGCGCCCGTCTCGGCTCGGGCGTGAAGACCCGCGATAAGTACACGAGCATCACCACGGCGAGCGGTGCGAGAAGCAGCGAGATGAACTGCGACGTCGACAGGACGCCGACCATCCCGCGCTCGTCGCCGCGGTAGAACTCGATGATGAACCGCGAGATCGAGTAGAGCAGGATGTACAACCAGAACGTCCGGCCGGCGAACGGACGTCCCTTGCGCTCGCTCCAGAGCAGGATGAACAGGATGATGAGCTCCGCGCCGGCCTCGTACAGCTGCGTTGGATGGAGCGGCACGCCGAGCGGCGTCCCGACGTTCGCGGCCGCGAACGGATCCCTGAACGTAATCCCCCACGGCAGCGTCGTCGGCTTGCCGTAGCAGCAGCCGGCAAAAAGACACCCGAACCGCCCGACGACGTGGCCGAGCGCGATGCCGGGCGCGAACACGTCGCACGTGGTCCAGAGCGGCAGGCCGATCCGGCGGATGTACCAGAGCGCGACGATGACGGCGAGGATCAGGCCGCCGTAGAAGACGCCGCCCGATCGGGCGAGCGTCAGCAGCTCGCGCGGATCGGTCGTGAACGTCCGGAAATCCGTGACGAACAGCAGCAGCTTCGCACCGATCAGGGCGCTGATGATGATGTAGATGCCGAGGTCGAGGATGCGGTTCGCGTCGAGGCCGCGTGCCTTCGCGCGCACCATCGCGAGCTTCAGGCCGAGCAGATAGGCCGCGGCGAGGAGGACGCCGTAGGTGTAAACGGTGATGGGGCCGAGCTGGAGAAGTCGGGGATACATATATCGCTCGGTTAAAGCCTCGCGCTCCAGCCATCAAAGCCTTCGCGTTCCAGCCACGGAAGACCTCGCGCTCCAGCCATCGAATAAAGGTTTCGCGCTCCAGCCATCAAACGCCTCGTGCGCCGTTGGTCGCGGCGCTCCTGCGATCGACGCCGAGCATATCGAGCACCATGATCGCGACGCCGAAAGTGATCGCCGAATCGGCGACGTTGAACGCCCAGAAATGCCAGCCGCGCCAGTACACGTCGACGAAATCGACGACCGATCCGACCACCAGACGGTCGATGAGGTTGCCGGCGGCGCCGCCGAGGATCAGCGCGAGGCCGAGGCGCGCGATGAACTGATGATGGGCCAGGCTCGCTGCGTACATGCCGACGCCCACGAGCGCGGCCGTCGCGATGACCGCAATCACCACGGTCTTGAACGGAAAGTCGACCGCATTGAGGATCCCGAACGCCGCGCCGGTGTTGCGGACGTGCGTGAAGTCGACGAGGCCCGGCACCACGGTTACGCTTTCGTGCAGGGGCAGCGTCGCTCGTACCATCGCCTTCGTCAACTGATCGATAACCACGATGAGCAGCGGCAGCCAGATCTCCAGGCGGCGCCGCTCGATCGGCTCGACGGTCGACCCGCGCGGCGGCAGGGGCGCATCATCGTCAACCCCGCGTGTCAACGCTCCGGGACCGGCGTCACTCATGCGGCCTGCCGGTCCTTTGCGAGGGCATCCTGGCACCGCTCGCACAAACCGGCCGAGTCGGGATCCGAGGACACCGATTTCACATAACGCCAGCAGCGCTCGCACTTGACGCCGCCCGCGCGCTCGATGGTGACCCGAGGCCGGCCGTCGGCGGCCGCGTCGCGGGTCGCCGGCGCCGGACGGACCTCCACCTCCGAGACGATGAAGAGCATCGGCAGGTCGGCGGCGTAGCGCTCGAGCAGCGGCAGCATGGCCGGCGGCGCTGACAGGACGACCTTTGCCTGCAGCGAGCTGCCGATCTGTTTCGACTTGCGGAGCGGCTCGATCTCGGCGAGCACCTGCTCACGGACGGCGACGAGCGCGTCCCAGCGCGCCGTCAGCTCGGCGTCCGTCAACGTGAGCAGCTCGTCGAGCGTCGGAAACACGGCGATGTGCACCGATTCCTCGCGGCGGCCCGGCAGGTACTGCCACACCTCGTCGGCGGTGAAAGACAAGACTGGCGCCATCAGACGCGTCAGCCCGTCCGCGATGCGATACATCGCCGTCTGCGCGGATCGCCGCTCGGGCGACCGCGTCGCGAACGTGTAGAGCCGATCCTTCGACACGTCGGCGTAGAACGCGCTCAGGTCGATGTTCGTGAACGTGTTGAGCGCCTGGAAAATCGTCCCGTAGTCGTACGCCTCGTACGCCTGCAGGATCTGCTGGCCGACGTCCGCGTACTTCGCGAGCATGTAGCGGTCGACCTCTTCGAGCTCGGCGTACGGCACGATGTCGACGGCGGGATCAAAGTCGTACAGGTTCGCCAGCAGATACCGCATCGTATTACGGATCTTCCTGTATGCCTCCACGACGCGCGAGAGGATCTCCTTGCTGAGGCGGACTTCCTGCGTGTAGTCGCTCATCGAGACCCAGAGGCGGATGATGTCGGCGCCGCTCTGTTTGATGACGTCCTCTGGCTCGATCGAGTTCCCGAGCGACTTCGACATTTTGCGTCCGTCCTCGGTGACGATGAAGCCGTGCGTGACGATCTGCTGGAACGGCGCGCGGCCGCGCGTCCCGAGCCCGACGAGCAGCGAGCTCTGGAACCACCCGCGGTGCTGATCGCTGCCTTCCAGGTAAATGTCGGCCGGCCAGGTGAGCTCGGGCCATACGGAGAGCACCGCCTCGTGGCTGGAGCCCGAATCGAACCAGACGTCGAGGATGTTCATCTCACGTTCGAACGTCGTTCCGCCGCACTTCGGGCACGTCATGCCTGGCGGGATGAACTCCGCGGTCGGCCGCTCGTACCAGCCTTCGGCGCCGTGGCGCTCGAACACCGCGGCGGTCCGCTCGACGAGCGCCGGCGTCACGATCGCTTCGCCGCACGCCTTGCAGTCGACGGCCGGGATCGGCACGCCCCACACGCGCTGGCGCGAGATGCACCAGTCGGGGCGGTTCGCGATCATGTTGTACATGCGGTCGTGGCCCCACGACGGGAACCACTTCACCGCGTTGTCGATGTTCTCGAGCGCCGCCTGCCGCAGCGTCTTTTCGTACGTAGTGTCCGCCTTCCGGCCTTCGCGCTCCGCGCTTCGGCCCGACCTCGCCGAAGCTCCGTCTGATGACGACGGAGCGGAGGCGGGCAGGCGGACCGGTGTATCCAACGCGATGAACCACTGCGACGTCGCCAGGAAGATCACCGGGTTGTGGCAGCGCCAGCAGTGCGGGTACGGGTGCGTGAACGCCTCGCGATGCCACAGCTTGCCCCGCTCTTTCAACGCATCCGCGATGTTCGGGTTCGCGTCGAACACACGCTGACCCCCGAAGAGCTCCACGGTGTCGTGGAAGTGGCCCGAGGCGTCGATCGGCGCGTAGATCTCCAGCCCGTACCGCATGCCGGTGTGAAAGTCGTCGGCGCCGTGCCCCGGCGCCGTGTGCACGACGCCAGTTCCGGCGTCGAGCGTCACGTACTCGCCCAGCACGCCGATCGACGGCCGCGCATATAGCGGATGCTGGAACCGCAGGTGCTCCAGCTGTTCGCCTTTCATCCGTGCGACGGGCGCCCCGAACGGGCGGCCGACTGCCGCCGCGACCTTTTCGGCCAGCGCCTCGGCGACGATGACGACTCGCGTGCTGCTGCCGTCCACGGCGTACGCCGCGTAGTCGAACTGCGGATGGAACGCGATCGCCAGATTCGACGGAATCGTCCAGGGCGTCGTCGTCCAGATGAGAACCGATACGGGTTTCCCAGCCAGCGCCGGCACCCGCGATGCGAGCTCGCCGGCGCTCTCCGGCGAGAGATCGAACTCCACGTAGATCGACGGCGACGTGTGGTCTTCGTACTCGACCTCGGCCTCCGCGAGCGCGGTGCGGCAGTGGATGCACCAGTGAACCGGCTTCTTGCCCTTGTAGACGAGGTCCTGCTCGACGAACCGGCCGAACGCGCGCGCGATGGCCGCCTGGTACTTGAAGTTCATCGTCAGGTACGGCGCATCCCAGGTGCCGAGGATGCCGAGCCGCTGGAACTGCTCGCTCATCGTGCCGACGAAGCGCTCCGCGTACGCGCGGCAGGCGCGGACGAACTCGACGACCGACATGTCGCGTTTCTTCGCGCCGAGCTCGCGATCCACCTGCAGCTCGATCGGCAGGCCGTGGCAGTCGTAGCCGACGACGTAGGGCGCGTCGTACCCGGCCATCGATCGCGACTTCACGACGAGCTCTTTCAGGATCTTGTTCATCGCCGTGCCCATGTGGATGTTGCCGTTCGCGTACGGCGGGCCGTCGTGCAGCACGAACTTGCGTGCGCCCGCGCGGCGGTCGCGGATCTTCCCGTACAGGTCGATGCGCTTCCAGCGCGCGAGCATCTGCGGCTCGCTCGTCGGAAGGTTCGCCTTCATCGGGAACTCCGTGCGCGGCAGGTTGACGGTGTTCTTCCACTCGGGCATGGGTATCCGACAATTTTATAATGAACGGATGCGCAGTAGGACGCTCGACAACGGGCTGAGGGTACTCATCCGGGAAGAGCACGCGGCGCCGCTCGCGTCCGTCTGGTGCTGGTACAAGGTCGGCTCGAAGGACGAGCGCCCGGGGCTGACGGGCGTCTCGCACTGGGTCGAGCATATGAATTTCAAGGGGACGACGAAGATCCCGCGCGATCAGGTCAAGGGGATCATCGAACAGGTCGGCGGCACCTGGAACGGCTACACGTGGATCGATCAGACAACGTACCTCGAGACGGCGACCAGCGACGCGCTCGACCGCATGCTGTTCATCGAATCCGAGCGGATGGCGAGCTGCCTCTATCATCCGGACGACTGCGAGTCCGAGCGGACGGTGATCATCTCCGAGCTGCAGGGCGGCGAGAACGATCCCGATCAGCTGCTCGATCAGGAGCTGACCGCCACGGCGTTCAAGGCGCACCCGTACGGCCATCCGACCATCGGCTGGCTTCCCGATCTCCAGACGATGACGCGCGACGATCTCTACGGCTACTATCGCCGATACTACGTTCCGAACAACGCGACGCTCGTGATCGTCGGCGACGTCGAGACCGACGAGGCGCTGCGCGCGGTTGAAAAGCACTTCCGCCGGATTCCGCCCGGCGATCGGCCGCCGAGAGTCCGGACGACCGAACCGGAGCAGGTCGGTGAACGCCGGCTGTCCATTCGAAAGCCCGGCACGACGGCGTATTTGAAGGTCGGCTACCACGCGCCGTCCGCCGCCGACCCGCACTTCTTTCCGCTGCTCGTCCTCGACGCCGTGCTGACCGGCGCCAAGGGCATGAACCTCTGGTCGAGTTTTCGCGTGGCGCCGCCGCAGCGGAGCGCGCGGTTGTATCGCGCGCTCGTCGAGCGCGGACTGGCGTCGGCCGTGTCGGGATCGCTGCTGCCGACCGAGCAGCCGTTCCTCTACACGCTCTCCGCGACGGCGACCGACGGCGTCGCGCTCGATGCGCTCGAGTCGGCGATGCTCGCGGAGCTCGACCGCGTCCGCGAGAACGGCATCGGCGACGGCGAGCTCGCGAAAGCAAAAGCGCAGCTCCTGGCGAGGCTGGTCTTCGAAAGCGACAGCGTCACGAACATCGCGCATCAGCTCGGGTATTTCGACACGATTGCGACGGTGGAGCTGTTCACGTCGGCGCCGGCGCGCATCAGCGCCGTCACCACCGCGGATGTCGCGGCGGCGGGGCACCGCGTGCTGACGCGGTCCAATCGGACGGTTGGCTGGTTCGACCCCGTCGACGGGAGAACGACCGCCGAAGTCTGACGTGAGCTCCGGCCTCAATCCTGTCCGCGCCGTTCTCGACAACGGCGCGGTCGTGATCGCGAAGGTCACGCACACCACGCCGGCCGCCGCGATCAACCTCGCGGTTCGCGCCGGGTCGGCCTGCGATCCGTACGGCGCCGAGGGAACCGCATGGCTGCTCTCGCGCGTGATCGATCGCGGGACGGCGACGCGGACGGCGCTGGAAATCGCCGAGGAGCTGGACAGCCGCGGCATCACTGTCACGATCGCCGTCACCCGGCACGTGTTCTCGCTGACGTGCACGTGCCTTGCTCAGGATTTCGCGTTCGTCCTGCAGCTGCTGGCCGACATGATCGTGTCGCCAACGCTGCCGCCCGAAGAGATCGCCACGCGCAAGGGCGAGATCATCACCTCGATCCGCCAGGACGACGACAACCCGGCGGTCCGCGCCAACGAGACGCTGATGGCCCAGCTCTATCCGAACGGCCATCCGTACGGGCGGCGGACGAAAGGCACGATTGCGATCGTGGAGTCGCTGTCGCGCGACGATCTCGTCCGGTTTCACACCGACTATTTCGCTCCGAGTGCGTTGACTGCGGTCATCGTCGGCGACGTCGCGGTCGAACGGATGCAGGAGGAGGCGCATCGGGTATTTGGTGCGTGGCGCCATGCGCCACCGGTCCCTCTCGTCCTGCCGCCGGCGCCGCGGGCGGCGCGACGCGAACGGATCGTCATCCCGATGATGAACAAGGTGCAGGCCGACATCGCCTGCGGCTTCGTCGGGATCCGCCGGCTCGATCCGGATTACTACGCGTGCGCGCTGATGAACAACGCGTTCGGCCAGTACGCCATCGGCGGCCGGCTCGGCGACAGCATTCGCGAGCGGCAGGGCATGGCCTACTACGTGTCGAGCTCGCTCGACGCGAACGTCGTCGAAGGACCGCTGGCGATCCGCGCCGGCGTCAGCCCGGAGAACGTCGACCGCGCGATCGCGTCGATCGACACCGAGATCGTGCGGCTCGTGAAGGACGGGCTCACGCCGAAGGAGCTCGACGAATCGCGGCGCTATCTAATCGGCTCGATGCCGCGCACGCTCGAAACGAACGGGGGCATCGCGACGTTCCTGCAGACCGCGGAGTTCTTCGGACTCGGCCTCGACTACGACATTCGCCTGCCGGGATACCTCAACGCCGTGACGCTCGACGCCGCCAATGCCGCGGCGCGGCGGCTGCTCGACGTCTCACGAGCCACCATCGTTGTCGCAGGACCCTACACGGACGGAGAAACGTAAAATGCCGCGAACGTGCTGATCGGCTGCCGAACGTGCTGATCGGGTTCGCGAACGTGCGTTGGCTACTCGGGTCGGGCGAGCAGGTATGAACCCTTGCGCGCCGGGCGATCCAGGAGGAAGTCGACGGCGCTATAGCCGCGGTCGAAGTAGGTGGTGAAAATCGCGCGCGTGCAGATCCGCCAGGCGAGCGCCAGCTCCGCCGCCTGCGACAGCATTTCCGTAAACCCCATCGGAATGTCGACGAGCAGGCGTCGCGCGTCGATTGACAGGTCCACATCGACGGATTCCAGCCATTGCCCGGCCGGCGCGAGGCGGTTCACGGGCCGGGCGTCGGCGAGCTCGCTGGTTCGAACCGTCAGATTTCGCCGCGGCGCGTCAGTCGTCTGACTGAGCGCGAGCCGCCGTTCGACGTGCGGCCTCCTGATCCACCACTCGGCCACGAATCGATCGGTCGGGTTCCCGGCGTGAAGGGGACTGTTCGACACGCCGTAAACGTTCTCCTCGTACTCGTCGACGACGACACCGAGCTTGGCGAAGTTGAGGTGGGCGTTCAGCGCCTGCAACGGATCGTAGGTCCATTCAATCAGGTCGAGCCCCATGCCAAGCGCCCGGTCGCGTTGCAGCAGCTTCAGGCGATGCCCGACGCCGTCGTTGCGGTAGGTGTCGAGGACGCCGAGCATGTGCGACCACTGCGTCGGCTTGCCGTGTTTGATGCCCGGATGCGAATACACGAACCCGACCATCGCGTCCCCGTCGAAGGCGCCGACGAGAATCCCGCCGCGGAGCGTCGTGACGGCGAGAATCGGCACGGGAACAACTTCCTCATAGCCGGGACCCCAAATCGTGCGCTCGAGCTCGACGACGCGAGCGAACTCCTCGAGCGCCGTCAGGTCGCGGTACGTGATGGACATCGGTGATCGGCTCGGCGAGCCAGATTACCCGATAATCCCGCACGTTCGAAAAGCCGATCAGCACCTTCGCGAAACCGATCAGCACGTTCGCAAGCCGATCAGCACGTTCGCGAAACCGATCAGCACCTTCGCGAAACCGATCAGCACGTTCGCAAGCCGATCAGCACGTTCGCGAAACCGATCAGCACCTTCGCGAGACCGATCAATACCGTCGCGAGCCGATCAGCACCAACTCTATTCCGCGCGCAGCGCCGCGATCGGATCGATTCGGGTCGCGCGGCGTGCGGGTCCGGCACTGGCGGCCAGCGTGACGAGCAGGATGACCGCGAGCACGCCGCCATGCGCCGTGAGATCGACGCGCGGCGCCTCGAACAGGAAGCCGGCAAGGAGGGGCCTTGCTGCGGCCGCGCCGGCGGTTCCGAGCGTGGCGCCGATGGCCGCCAGTAGCAGCGCCCGGCCGACGATGCTGCCGAAGACCGACGCGCGTGTCGCGCCGAGCGCCAGACGGATCCCAATCTCTGCGGTGCGCAGGCTGACTGAGTACCAGATCGATCCGTAAATTGCGACGGCCGCGAGCGCGGCGGCGAGGACGGCGGTCAGCAGAAGAACCAGCATCGCCGCCCGCGTCTGTGCGAAAGACGACGCAATGCGATCGTCCATCGTTCTGAGCTCATACATCGGCAGGTTCCGGTCGACGGCGCGGACGGCGGCACGGGCAGCCGGCGCCATCGTCGCCGGATCCCCGATGGTCCGGGCGACGATGGCGACCGTCGGCACGGCGGTCTGTGCGATGGGACGGTACATTTCCTCGATCGGATCGCGATTGAGTGCCAGGTGCCGCACGTCATCGACGACGCCGACAATGCGGAACCAGACGCCGGAATCGAATCCACCCGCCAGGCGGACGCGCCGATTCAGCGGGTTCTCGTTCGGGAACCGTCGCCGGGCCATCGTCCGGTTGACGAGGACGACCCGCTCCGTTCCTTCGACGTCGCGGTCGGTCAACATCCGTCCGCTGACGAGCGCGATACCCATCGTCCGGAAGTAACCGGGTGACACGTGGCGCTGGTCGATGATCATCGACGGCTCGCCGGGCGCCGGCGTCCGGCCTTCGATCTGAACCACGCTCGCGTTGCGCAGCCCGCCGAACGGGACGACGGATACGAGACTCGCCGATCGGACGCCGGGGAGCGTGCCGATCCGCTCGAGGATGTCCGATATGGTGCCGAGCCGCGCGGGCGCGGTCGCGTAGCGCTCTCCGGTCAACGTGATCCGGAACGTGAGCAGGTGATCCGCGACAAACCCCGGATTGACCCGGGCGAGTTTCGCCACGCTGTTCAGCATCAGACCAGCGGCCGAAAGCAGCACGACGGCGAGCGTGGTCTGTGCGATCACGAGCACGTTGCGCGCGCGGCCGACGGAGGCGGTGGCCGTCGATCGAGCGGAATTCCCGAGTGAATCGGCCAGGCGGTCGCCGGGCCGATAGGCGACAACCACCCCAAACACGAGTCCGAGGATCCCGGCGAGTCCGGCGATGAACACCACCGCACGAGGACCGGTGTCGATCGTCAGGTCGTGCGGCAGCGACGCCGCGAAGAGCGGAATCAGAGCCCGGAGCGTCCATCTTCCCAGGACGGCACCCAACAGGCCGCCGATCGCGGCGAGCAGCAGACCCTCGGCGATCGACAGCGACAGCAGCCGTCGGCCGCTCGCGCCGAGTGCCGCGCGCACGGCCAGCTCCCCGCGTCGATTGGCGGCGCGCGCGATGAGCAACGTCGAGGCGTTCGCCGTGGCGACGAGCAGCAGGAGCGCGACGCCGGCCATCGCGACCAGCAAGGCTGGCCGAACCGCCCGGACGCGCCGCTCGGCGAACAGCATGAGCCGGGCGCCCATTTCGCTCGACGGCCGCCGCTCGGCGGCCATGCGCGCGACGAATGCGTCGAGCTCCGCAGACGCCTGTTCCAGCGGCACGGCATCCGCGAGTCGTCCAACGACTGTGTAGTTGTGACTGATTTCGTTGACGCGTTCCGACGGCGTGAGGCGCATCGGCAGCCAGAGGTCGCGGCCCTCGCCGCCGATGGTGTCGGGCAGCTGCGCATGCCGCGGCATGATTCCGACGACGAGGCTTGGACTGCCGTCGACGTCAATCGTTCGGCCGACGATCGTCGGATCGGCTCCATACCGGCGGCGCCAGAGCCCGTCGCTCAGAATGACGACGGCCGACGACTCGTCGCCGTCCTCCGCCGGCAGGAAGCCTCGTCCAACCGCGGGCTCGATCCCGAGCAGTGGCATCAGGGACGCCGTCACGCGCGCACCCCTGACGCGCTCCGCGTCGCTCGTGCCGCCGGTCAATGAGAACGACCCGTACGAGATCATGGCCAGACCCGAGAGGCTCTTCAGGGCATGCCACGCGTCGTAGTCGAACGGTGTCGCCTCTACCTCGAAGACGTTGTGCTTCGGCAGCGTCTGCCAGACATACACGAGACGCCCGGGATCCTGGTACGGCAACGGCCGGATCAGCGCAGCGTCAACGAGAGCAAACACCGCGCTGTTCACGCCGATGCCGAGCGCCAGTGTCGAGACGACGAGGAGCGTGAACGTCGGCCGCCGAACGGCATTCCGCCACGCATAACGGAGATCGCGGACGAGGATGTCGAGGGGCACCGTCGGTTAGACGACGGTGGCGGCCGGTGGTTAGCCGGGAGGCCAGGCGAGGCTGCGGCCGCCGATGAGGTGCAGATGAACGTGGAAGACCGTCTGGCCGGCGTTGCGATTCGTGTTGAAGACCGTTCGGTATCCGACTTCCGAAATTCCGCGCTCCTTTGCGATCGCCGCCGCGCGCCGCACTACTTCACCGACCGCCGCGTCATCGTCCGCGCTCAGGTCGTTCAGCGACGCGATGTGGCGCTTCGGCACGACGAGCACGTGCGTCGGACCCTGCGGATTGATGTCGTTGAACGCCAGCACGCGATCGTCTTCGTAGACGATCGACGCCGGAATCTCGCGCTTGATGATCTTGCAGAACAGGCAGTCAGACATTCGGCCTCGTCAGGATTCTACCTCCGTGTCCCGTGGTGAGATCGTTACGTACGTCTGGCGACCGCCGTCCGTGCGATCCCCTGCAGGTCGCGGCGCAATTCGATCAGCGTCAGGCTCGCGCGGCCGTCGACGAGCTGCTCGATCGCCACGTCCTGTCCGCAGCCGAACTCGAACACGAGATGGCCGCCGGAACGCAGCCGCGACGGCGCATCGGCGATCAATCGCTCGATGGCATCCAGCCCGTCGGGTCCTGCGTAGAGCGCGACTGGCGGTTCGCTCCGAACCTCCGGCTGCAGGCCGCTCGTATCCCGATCGCGGACGTAGGGTAGATTCGCGACGATCAGATCGAACTCTCCCTCGACGCCGGTCAGGAGATCGGCGCGCCTGAGCTCGACGCGATCGGCAACTCGATGCCGTTTCGCGTTCCGGCGCGCTACGGCGAGCGCCGCGTCCGAGATATCGATCGCGACGACCGACGCCGCCGGTCGTTCGACAGCGATCGCGACCGCCAGACAGCCGCTGCCGGTGCCGACGTCCGCGATCCGGATCGGCGCGTGGACGTGAGGGGAGAGCTCCAGCGCGGCCTCGACGATGATTTCAGTCTCGGGGCGGGGGATCAACACGTCGCGTGAAACTTCGAACGCGAGCCCCCAGAATTCACGCTCGCCGACGATGTACGGCAGCGGCTCGCGCGACGCGCGGCGGGCGACCGCCGCCGCGTACGGCGCGGCGAAGCCGTCGGGCTCGGGCGCCCCCCCGTCCGTGAGAAAGCGCGCCGTGGTCCATCCGAGGACGTGCTGCGCCAGGACGCGCGCGCCCAGGTCCGCTTCGGCGGAGGAAAGGTGTGCGTCGCGCAATTGTCGACGGGCGGCGGCAACACGATCGTGTACGGTGAACACGGTCCTCAAATCTGCAATCTGAAATCTGAAATCTGCAATCTGAAATCTCACGACACCGCAGTGGCGTCCTTGAGCTTTTCAGACTGGTAATGCGTGATGACGTTGTCGAGCACTTCGGTCAGGTCGCCGTTCAGCACGTCCGCGAGGCGATGCGTCGTGAAGTTGACGCGGTGGTCGGTGACGCGATTCTCCTTGAAGTTGTAGGTCCTGATCTTCTCCGAGCGCTCACCGGTGCCGACCTGGCTGCGACGATCCTTCGCGATCGCTTCCTGCTGCCTGCGCAGCTCCATCTCGTACAGCCGCGCGCGCAGCACTTTCATCGCCTTCGCGCGGTTTTTAATCTGCGACTTCTCGTCCTGCTGCGACACGACGAGTCCCGTCGGGATGTGCGTGATGCGGACGGCCGAGTACGTCGTGTTGACGCTCTGACCGCCGGGCCCGCTCGAGCAGAACGTGTCGATGCGCAGGTCCTTGTCGTTGATCACGACGTCCACGTCCTCGGCTTCGGGCAGCACGGCGACCGTAACGGTGGACGTGTGAACGCGTCCGCTCGCCTCGGTTTCGGGCACGCGCTGGACGCGATGTACGCCGCTCTCGTACTTCAGCTTGCTGTACACGCCGCGACCCTCGATCGTCGCGATCACTTCCTTCAGCCCGCCGACGCCGGTGTCGTTGCTCGACATCACCTCGATGCGCCAGCCCTGCCGCTCGGCGAATTTGCCGTACATCCGGAACAGCTCCGCCGCGAAGAGCGCCGCTTCGTCGCCGCCCGTGCCCGCGCGGATCTCGAGGACGACGTTCTTTTCGTCGTTGGGATCTTTCGGAATGAGGAGGAGCTTGAGCTCGGCGACGAGCGCGTCGCGCCGCGCGACGAGCGCCTTCAGCTCTTCCCGCGCCAGCTCCCGCATGTCGTTGTCGCCGGCGGAGGCGAGCTCCTCGGTCTGCGCGATCTCCTGGACGAGGTTCTTGTACTCGCGGAACCGTTCGATGAGCGGCTCGAGCTCCGACAGCGCCTTGGCGAGCTTCCGGTACTCCGATGGCTCGCTCTGCACTTCCGCCGTGCCGAGCCGCTGCATCAGCTCTTCGTAGCGCGCTTCTTCCGAGACCAGCTTGTCGAACATCAGCATTCAGCCAATTAGCAATTTGCAATTTGCAATTAGCAATTTGCAATTAGTAATGATCGGTCAGCCACCGGAGACCGGCGGCATGAAAGCGACTTCATCTCCTTCATTCAATGCATCGTTCATCCGCGCGTAGTCGGCGTTGCGCGCGGTCGAGATCGATCGCTCGTACGCGCCGAGCTCGGGGAACTCGGCGGCGAGCTGCCGCCAGACCGCCGAAATCGTCGCGCCCGGCGCCAGATCGCGCGTCAGCTCCGAGGTGCCGGCGATGTCCCGCAGCCGGGCGAACAGCCTGACCGTCACGCGCACGCGATCCGCTCCGCCTCCGCCCTGGCCGCGACGTCGTCCGGATCGGCGGTCGCGCCTTCGATCCAGACGTCGCCGCCGTCGAAGAACTCCCGCTTCCAGATTGGCGCGATCTGCTTGACGCGCTCGATCGCGTAGCGGCAGGCCGCGTAGGCGTCGCCGCGGTGCGGCGAGCGGGCCGCAATCGCGACGCTCGCCTCGCCGACCTGTAATCGGCCGATCCGGTGATGCAGCGCAAGTCTCGCCTGCGGCCACCGATCGCCGACCTCGGCCGCGATCCGTTCGAACGCCTTCAGCGCGAGCGGCTCGTACGCCTCGTACTCCAAATATCGGACACGCCGGCCCGCGTTGTGGTTGCGCACGAGGCCGAGAAACGTCACCACGGCGCCGTCCGCACCCGCGGACGAACCGGCGCTCGTCTCCAGCGTCGCGGCAATCCGATCCAGCTCGAGAGGCTCGGCGCCGATGTGGAGCCGCGGCAGCATCAGATTTCAGTATACGTCCAGGTACGGTACGGTCCGCCTAAAGGCGGACACTACGTACGGCTACGTACGGCCACGGACGCGGCGAACGATCACGTTGGCGACGTAGCGCTGGGCCTTCGCGGCGGCCTGAGGTAATCGCTCGCCGAGCGCCAGAAACGCAGCGAGCGCCGACGCGTGCGAGCAGCCGGTGCCGCGGACGTTCGGCGCGTCGATACGCTCGGTGCGGAGCTCGTGGAACGCGCGGCCGTCGAACAGCAGATCGATGGCGTCGGGGCCCGCGGAGTGCCCTCCCTTGATGATCACGTTCTCCGCCGCCATGTCGTGCAGCCGGCGCGCCGCATCGCGGACGTCCTCGCGCGACGCGATGCGGCGTCCGCTGAGCGCTTCGGCTTCCGGGATGTTCGGCGTCACGACGAGCGCGCGGGGCAGCAGCTCGATGATCAGCGTCTGAACGCCCTCGTCGTCCAGCAGGCGGGTGCCGCTCGTCGACGCCAGCACCGGATCGAGCACGACGAGCGGCAGCGCGAGCGCTTCGATGGCGGCAGCCACGGCCTCCGCGATCGCCGACGTCGCGAGCATGCCGATCTTCGTCGCGCCGATCGCACCGTCCGCCGAGGCCGCTTCGATCTGCGCCGTCACGAGATCCGCCGCGATCGGCGCGAGCGCCGTGACGCCGCGTGCGTTCTGTGCCGTAATCGCCGTGATGGCGGTCGCGCCGTGCACCCCGAGCGACGCCAGCGTGCGCAGGTCGGCCTGGATGCCGGCGCCGCCGCTCGAGTCGCTGCCGCCGATTGTCAGTACAGAAGGCATACGTTAAGATGCGAGGCCATGTCCCCGTCGACAACATTGCTCGCGGTTGTCACCTCGCGGCCCCGTCTCGACGAGTCGCGCGCGGCGCGGGCGCTTCAGCAGGCGGGCGCCGTGCTGTTCGTCACCGTCCTGACGATTATCGCCGCGCAGGTCAGCATTCCGCTGCCGTTCACGCCGGTGCCGTTCACGTTCCAGCCGATGGTCGTCCTCGTCGGCGCGGCGGCCGTCGGCTCACGGCTGGGCGCCGCCAGCCAGGCGCTCTATCTCGCGCTCGGTATCATCGGGTTGCCGGTCTTCGCCGCCTCGCCCGTGCTGCCGCAGGGGATCGGTCGCCTCTTCGGACCAACCGGCGGCTATCTGATGGCGTATCCGTTCGCGGCGTTCGTAGCGGGCCGGCTCGCCGAGCGCGGCTTCGATCGCCGCTATCTCACCGCCGTCCTCGCCATGCTGTGCGGCCTCGCGGTCGTGTTCGCCGGCGGCGTCGCGTGGCTCGCGATGTTCGCGCAGCCGTCGCGCGGCTGGTCCGGCGCGCTCGCGCTCGGCTTCTATCCGTTCATCGCGGCGGACGTCGTCAAGCTGCTCGTTGCCGCGGCGGTGATGCCGGCGCTATGGGCGATTGTTCGCCCGCTCGAACACCAGTAGGAACAGGAAGGGCGGAATATCCTCGCGGCGCTGCAGCTGCAGTCCGGCTGCCCGCGCCGCTTCGATGACCGCTCGCGGATCGGGCCGCTCGTCCGGCGCGGGCCCCGGCCCGCCGCCGCCGGGCAGGAAGTCCACGACGCCGATCCGCCCCTGCGGTTTGAGCGACGTCATCGTCTGCTTCAGAAACGCCACGGGATCGTCGATCTCGTGAAACACGTCGTCGATCAGGATCGCGTCCACGGGCGACGGCAGGAGCGGATCGGTCGCCGTCCCGAGAATCGGACGCACCCATTTCAGGTTCTCACGCAGCGCGCGCTGTCCGATGAACTCCACCATCTGAGGCTGGATGTCTTCGGCGTAGACGACGCCGTTCGGTCCGACGCGCCGCGCGAGCTGCATGGTGAACCAGCCGCTGCCGGCGCCGAGATCGGCGACGACCGACCCTTCGGCGATCCGGAGCGCGTCCATGATCTGCTCCGGCTTCTGCCACTCGACGCGATCCGGCGCCTCGAGCAGCCCGAGATCCTGCGCGGGGAAGAGGCGCCCCTTCGGTTTTGCGGGCGGGGCCAGCGGCTTCGGCGCGCGCGGCGGATTGGGAACACGTACGGCTGCTTGCGCGTGAAGAGACGCGCCGGCCAGGGCGCGAAGGGCGGGAAAGGCAGGAAGGGCAGGAAGGAACAACGCGCACGCGATCGCGACGATAGCTCTCTTCATTTCCGCACGACCTTTTCCGCCCCTCCTGCCTCTCCCGCCTTTCCTGCGCCGCGCGCGCCAACGATCCCGCCGCGCGTCATCGCGTCGACCGACAGAATCTCGTCGAGCTGCGCCTCGCTCAGGAGGCCGCGCTCGAGGACCAGCGCGCGAATCGGCTTGCCCGTCTTGACCGACTCCTTCGCGATCTCCGCCGTCGCGGCGTAGCCGATGTAGGGACTGAGCGCCGTCGCCGTCGCCGTGCTGCGATCCAGCAGCTCGCGGGCGCGTGCGTCGTCGGCCGCGATGCCGTCGACGCAGCGCAGCCGAAACACTTTGAGCGATTCACGCAGGATCTTCGACGCGTGAAGCGCGTTCCACGCGATGACCGGCATCATCACGTTCAGCTCGAGCTGGCCAGCCTCGCACGCGGCCGCGACCGTCGTGTCGCAGCCCATCACCTGGAAGCAGACCTGATTCACCATCTCGGGAACCGACGGATTCACTTTCCCGGGCATGATGGACGATCCCGGCTGCACCGGAGGCAGCACGATTTCGGCGAGCCCCGCGCGCGGCCCCATCGACAGCAGCCGCAGATCGCTCGCGATCTTTCCGACTTCGACCGCCAGCCTGCGCATCGCGCCCGAGTACGCGAGCACGTCGCCCATGCTTTGCGTGACGCGAAAGAGATTCACCGCCGGCGTCAGCGGCAGCCCGGTGTACTTCGCGAGGTTCGCGACGACGAGACGCCGGTAGTCGTCGCCTGCGTTGAGGCTCGTCCCGACGGCGGTGGCGCCGATGTTCAGCTCGTAAAGCTGTTCGGCCGCCGACGCGACATCCTCCGCGCCGCGGCGCACGCACTCCGCGTAGCCGGAGAATTCCTGCCCCAGCGTGATCGGCACGGCGTCCTGCAGGTGCGTGCGGCCGGTCTTGATCACGTTGGCGAACTCGTCGCCCTTGCGCGCCAGGCTGTCGGCGAGCGCGCGCGCGGACGCGAGGAGCGGCGCCGCGCCCAGCAGCAGCGCGAGCCGCGTCGCCGTCGGGAACACGTCGTTCGTCGACTGGCCCATGTTGACGTGATCGTTCGGGTGCACGCGCGCGTACGCGCCGCGGGGCTCGCCGAGGATCTCGGCAGCGCGGTTCGCCAGCACTTCGTTGGCGTTCATGTTGTGCGACGTGCCGGCGCCGGCCTGATAGACGTCGACGACGAACTGATCGCGGAGCGTGCCGGCCAGGATCTCGTCGGCGGCGGTGACAATGGCGCGCGCGATGTCGGCGTCCAGCCGGCCGAGCGCCGCGTTCGCGTCGGCGGCCGCCTTCTTGACGAGAATCGTCGCCGTGACGAGATCGGCCGGGGCGTGCAGGCCGCTGATCGGAAAATTCTCGACGGCCCGCGCCGTCTGCACGCCGTAGTAGGCGTCGGCGGGAACCTTCAGCTCGCCGAGTGGATCGCGCTCAGTCCGGTACTCCAACGATCAAATCCCAAATCCCGAATCCCAAATCCCGACCGTTCTTTTGGTCCAGTATACTGCCCGCATATGCTGCCTTCGTTCTTCGACAGCGTCCTGCAGCTCATCGTGCGCACGTCGACCGATCTGCCTCCGGACGTCCGCGCGGCGATGAAGACCGCGCTCGGCACGGAGTCGGCGGGCACGCGCGCGTCGCAGGCCCTGACGATCATCGCGCAGAACATCGACCTCGCGGCCGACACCGAAGGCGCGATCTGTCAGGACACCGGCATGCCGACCTTCGAGGTGCACACGCCGGTCGGCGCGAATCAGATCTGGATGCGGCAGCAGATTCGACAAGCGATCGCCGAAGCCACGCGTCGCGGCAAGCTGCGCTCCAACTCCGTCGATTCGATCACGGGCAAGAACTCCGGCGACAACCTCGGGCCGGGCACACCGATCGTCCACTTCGATCAGTGGGAGCGCGACGAGATCGAAGTGAAGCTGATTCTCAAGGGCGGAGGCTGCGAGAACACCAACGCCCAATACGCGCTGCCAGTGGAGCTGCCGCACCTCGGCCGCGCCGATCGTACCCTCGACGGCGTCCGCAAATGCATTCTTCACGCCGTCTGGAACGCGCAGGGCAAGGGCTGCTCGCCCGGTGCCGTCGGCGTCTGCATCGGCGGCGACCGGACGTCCGGCTACATGCACGCGAAGGAGCAGCTGTTCCGCACGCTGGACGATGTGAACCCGGATCCGCGGCTCGCCGAGCTCGAAGCGTCGATCATGGCGACCGTCAACGATCTCGACATCGGCACGATGGGCTTCGGCGGCAAGGTTACGCTGATCGGCTGCAAGGTTGCCGCGCTCAATCGCCTGCCGGCGAGCTTTTTCGTCTCCGTCGCCTACGACTGCTGGGCCTTCCGGCGGCTCGGCGTCCTCCTCGACGCGTCAACCGGCGCGATCACCCGGTGGCTGTACCGCGATCCGGCGCATCCGATCGTGCCGATGCTCGATCAGGCCGGGTTCACGCGGACGGGACGGGAAGTCACGCTGCACGCGCCGCTGACCGAAGAGGCCGTGCGATCGCTGCGCGTGGGCGACGTGGTGCTGGTCTCCGGCCGGATGTTCACAGGGCGCGACGCGGTGCACTCACACCTCATGAAGCACGAACCGCCAATCGACCTGCGCGGGTCGGTGCTGTATCACTGCGGTCCGGTCGTCATCAAGGAAGGCGACACGTGGCGCGTCACCGCCGCTGGACCGACGACGAGCATTCGCGAGGAACCGTATCAGGGCGAGATCATCAGGCGCTACGGGGTTCGCGCCGTCATCGGCAAGGGCGGCATGGGCGCGAAGACGCTCGCGGCGATGAAGGAGCACGGCGCGGTCTACCTCAACGCGATCGGCGGCGCGGCGCAGTTCTACGCGCGGTCGATCAAAGGCGTCGAGGGCGTCTCGCTCCTCGAATTCGGCACGCCCGAAGCGATGTGGCATCTGACCGTCGAGGACTTCCCCGCGATCGTGACGATGGACGCGCACGGCAACTCGCTGCACAAGGACGTCGAGCAGACGTCAGGGCAACATTTGCAAACGATCGGCACCTGACCCGCGGCACATTCTGCGATCGTTTGCGACCGTTCGCCCGAAAACCCAGGAAAATCGCGCGGCACCAACATTGCGACTCCGAATCCCCGCCGACGATGCTATCGTCGTCGTCCGCGCTGGACGGAGCCCCGCATGTCCGAAGAACGATTCGACCGCATCGACGAACAGCTCGGTCAGATTCACGCGAGCCTCGCAAAGCTGGCGGGCCTCCCCGATCACATGAACGGGCTCAGCGATCGCGTGAACGGGCTCGGCGATGATGTGAACGGCCTCAGCGATCGCGTGAACGGGCTCGGCGATGATGTGAACGGCCTCAGCGATCGCGTGAACGGGCTCGGCGATCGTGTGAACGGCCTCAGCGATCACGTGAACGAGCTCGGCGATCACGTGAACGGCCTCAGCGATCGCGTGAACGGGCTCGGCGATCACGTGAACGGCCTCAGCGGTCGGGTGAACGCGCTCGGCGAGCATGTGAACGGCCTCAGCGATCACATGAACGGGCTCGGCGATCATGTGAACGTCCTCAGCGACCAGGTAAACGGGCTCGGCGACCAGGTAAACGGGCTCGGCCACCAGGTAAACG
>Ga0114129_10001161_pt1 | contig 34901 bp, 25 predicted proteins | sample RhiMetdeltSRZDD1_FD_80071 | JGI IMG/M metagenome (GOLD analysis project Ga0114129, IMG submission 80071) | Populus rhizosphere microbial communities from Tennessee, USA - Rhizosphere MetaG P. deltoides SRZDD1 (version 2) (version 2) | ecosystem: Host-associated > Plants > Roots > Rhizosphere >...
AATGCTCAAGAAGCTGAAGGGCCTGATCGCTTTCGCCCGTCCAGGCGTAGATTTGAGCAAGCGCAACGGTCATCTTTGGCCCCTCGAGGGCGTCTTGAGATTCGGGCAGAAGTTCGACGGCATGTTTGCCTTCGGCCATGGCTGCCTCCTTCTGACCGAGCCCAGCTAGAATCAAGCCGAGGATTATATGCCGGGACGCGTCATCGGGGCTCTCGCGCAAGGCGTTTTCTGCAACGGGCCGAGCGTGTTCAAAGGCAGCGACCGCCTTTTCCTTATCATTCAAGAACGCATAAATCGCGCCCTCAAAAAATTCTCTTGGTTTATCATAGTGAAAGATCTCTTGGGGTGATTGCTTTATAAGCGCGAGAGCGTCCGTGAATTTTCGTTGCAACAGCAAGAGTTGCATACGTGAGAATGTGACGAGACCGTCTGGATCGACGCCTGCCGGCAATTGCGCGAGCTCTTTCTCCATCACGCTAAGGTCTCCCTTCCACGCAACCGCAAGGTTGGCCTTCTCTGCGCGCGGACCCAATGACTGGGGAGCAGCCTCGATCGCACGATCGAAAATCTTCTCCGCAGTTTCGAAATTCTTGTTTGCGTAATAATTGTCACCAAGATTTTGCAGTACCCAGGAATCCTTCGGACTGAGGGTCGCGGCCTTCTCCAGATTCGCAGTCGATTCCTTCCATTTGCCCTGGCGGCGCTCAATCGCCCCGATGGCCATATAAACTTCCGGCGAGTTCGGCAGACTCAGCTTCGCAATGGCGAATTCGCTAAGCGCTCCCTGATAATCACGCTCACAATAGTAATAATAAAAACCCATCGCGAGATGGGCCTCAGGAAGGTTCGGCTGCAAACGGAGCGCTTCCATTGCTGCGGCTCGCGCTTTTTCCTTTCGCGCAGGCGTCGGATCGAAGTCGCGATAACTCCATTCGTGCACCCGTGCCAATGCAGCAAATGCACCGGCAAAGTTCGGATCGAGTTGCGTTGCTTTCTCAAAAAGCTGCTCGGCCTTTTCTGTATTGCTGCGGAATTTGTCCGGCCGGTAAAATATCTCGTGTCCCTCCATGAAGGCCAGATAAGCTTCGCCGTTTTCAGTGGGTCGGCGCTCTATTTGCGCCTTCTCCATTGGTGACAGCTTCGCCTGCAATTCGCGGACGATTTGCTGGGCCAGGTCCGTTTGAATGGCAAACACATCGGTCAGATCGCGATCGTAATCTTCCGCCCACATGTGCTCGTCAGTGTCGGCGTTAATCAATTGCACATTGACACGGACGCGATTGCCGATGCGGCGAACGCTGCCCTCCAGAATGGCCCCGACTCCCAAAGTTTTCCCAATTTCGCGAACATTGGAGGCCTTCCCTCGATATGGCATGACTGAGGTGCGTGAGATCACTTTCAAGTCACCTATCTTCGACAAATTGGTGAGCACGTCGTCCTGAATGCCGTCCGCGAAATAGGCGTTCTCTTTTTCGGCGCTCAGGTTTTCAAACGGCAACACTGCAATTGACTTGTCGCATTTGTGAGCTGAGACGCGCGGCAGGAGAAAGAAGCCGGCGGCCGCGGAAATGATAATGCCGGTCGCCACAAGCATAACGATATTCCGACGACGATGTGATCGGGGCACTGCGGGCGATGGCGTTGCGCGAACGCCCTGCGCTGTGATGTCGTATGCCCACGCGAGGATCAGCGCGATTGGAAAACCCATCAGTAACAGCACGATCACCAGACGGAGCATCCAGTTGGGCAATTCCCATGCAGGAAACGCGGCAGAGGCCAGTTGGATTACGCCGCCTGCAGCAATGATATAGGCCGCTGCGACCTGGTATACCTTGCGCCGCTTCACTTCGTCGAAGAAGCCGGTCACCGCTGCAGATTTGTCGGTCGAGACCATAAATCAAACGGCCCACAGGATTGACACACGAACCGGCCCGAACGTTCACTTTATACCAGTAGCCAGGACGGTTTGAAAGTGAGGGCTCTGCTTTCCCCGCGATACAACACTCACTTCAATTTGCCGGAACCCGCTTTTCTCGAGGAATTGGTGCAACTGCACTTCGCTGAACCCAAGCCAATGGTCTGCATATAGTTCCCGGGCCCGTTCGAATCGATGGCTCAACAGATCGAGAATCGCCAGCCGCCCGCCGCGCTTCAAAATCCGATGGGCCGCAATGACAGCTTCCTGCGGATGAATGGCATGATGCAACGCCTGGCTCAAAATCGCCAAGTCGATGCTGTTTTTGGCGATCGGCGGATCTTCGATGTCGCCAAGGCGGTACTCCAGGTTCTTGAGGCCGTGTTTCTTTGCGAGCTGCCCGCCGAACTCGACCATTTTTGGGGAATTATCGATAGCGATGACCTTGCGTGCGTTTTTCGCGAGCAATTGCGAAAGTGTCCCCTCGCCTGCGCCCAGGTCGGCGACTGTCAGTGGCGGCAGCAAAGTAATCAGCGTATGCGCCAGCGCTTCCCAGGAGCGACCCGGCACATAACTCCGACCAAACTTGCCCGCTAGCTCGTCGAAGTATTTGCGCGCTTTGTCCTGGCGTTTGTGCAGAACAAGCTTCAGGCTGGTTCGATCGCGTGATGTCTCCGGCAGTTCGCGGGCGAGCAGCCGGGTAATTTCTTCAACGCGCTCTCGCTGTGAGTTACGGCCGTGATGGTTCGCCCCGTAATAGACATTTTTGCCCACCCGCCGATCGGCAACAACACCCGCCCGCTTTAATTGGGCGAGATGACTGGATATGCGCGATTGGCCCATTCCGAGGATCTGCTGAAGCTCGGCCACAGAAAGTTCTTCCTGCTCCAAAAGGAGCAACAGACGCAGCCGGGTGGGGTCGGCCAGCAGCCGCAATAAATTAATGGTTGACGCCATGGGAGTAGCCAACGATATATCGACGCATCATGATTGGTCAATATGTCTTGTGGGTGCGTTGCATGGTTGGAGCGTTGAACCGTTACAACCTTGGAAACGCCTTCGAAGACCGACCCTTTTAACGCTTCAACCCTTCAACGTTCTTCAGCCATGGCTCGCCGTTACATCTTTTCATCCGAATCCGTCGGTGAAGGTCACCCCGACAAGGTTTGCGACACCATTTCCGACGCAGTGCTTGATGCCTGTCTGGCGCAAGATCCGCACAGCCGGGTAGCATGCGAGACCTACGCTAAGAGCAACGTGGTCATCGTCGGCGGCGAAATTACTTCGAAAGCCAGACTGGACTATGTCCAGATCGTGCGAGACACCGTGCGCGAGATCGGCTACGTGAACGAAGATGATATTTTTCATGCGGACCGGATCTTCGTTAGCAACATCATCACCGGCCAGTCGCCCGATATCGCGCAAGGCGTGGATGCCCGAGCTGCCGAAGGGAAAGAAACGGCGGAACAGGGTGCTGGCGATCAGGGACTGATGTTCGGCTACGCCTGTGACGAAACTCCCGAGCTCATGCCGGCGCCGATCATGTTTGCCCACCGCCTTGAGCGCGAGCTCACGCGAATTCGAAAGAGCGACAAAGTCGGTTGGCTCCGCCCGGACGCGAAATCGCAGGTATCAGTGATTTACGAAGATGGAAAGCCGATCGGCATTTCCTGCGTAGTCGTTTCGACACAGCACACTCGCGACGTGAAACACTCTGAAATCCGCAGCTTCGTAATCGAGGAAGTCATCAAGAAAGTTTTGCCTGCGGAAATGCTCAGTGAAAAAACACAATTTCTAGTCAATCCGACCGGCAATTTCGTTATTGGTGGCCCGCAGGGAGACACCGGCCTGACGGGCCGCAAGATCATTGTTGATTCTTACGGCGGAATGGGCAGACATGGGGGCGGCGCGTTTTCGGGAAAAGATCCGAGCAAAGTCGATCGCAGCGCGGCATACATGGGCCGTTGGGTCGCCAAGAACGTGGTGGCCGCTGGTCTGGCGAAAAAATGCGAGGTGCAATTCGCGTACGCCATCGGCCATCCTAAACCGCTTAGCGTGCACATCGACACCTTTGGCACGCACGCAGTCGATGAAGAATCAATCGAACGCGCCGTACTCGCCACATTCAGTTTCAAGCCGGCGGACATTATTCGGCAGCTTGATTTGCTGCGCCCGATTTATTCAAAAACGACGAACTATGGCCACTTTGGGAAAATAGACGATCCCGACATTACCTGGGAAAAGACCGATAAAGCTGCCGACCTCAAAAAGGCGGCGAAGTAAATTTATGGAAACACCTACACTCGAACGCACAAAACAGGATTACAAAGTCGCAGACATTTCCCTGGCCGATTTCGGAAGGAAAGAAATCGCCATCGCAGAAAAGGAAATGCCGGGTCTGATAGCGATCCGCGAAAAGTACGCGCCCCAAAAGCCGCTCTCAGGCGTACGCATCACCGGCTCGCTGCACATGACGATCCAGACAGCGGTGTTGATCGAAACGCTGACCGATCTTGGCGCAAGCGTGCGCTGGGCCAGCTGCAACATTTTCTCTACGCAAGATCATGCTGCGGCCGCGATCGCCAAATGCGGCATCGCAGTGTTCGCGTGGAAAGGCGAATCGCTGGAAGATTACTGGCGGTGTACCTACCGGGCGATTTCGCACCCGGAAGACAAAGGCCCGCAATTAATCGTCGATGATGGCGGCGACGCCACTTTGCTCATTCACAAGGGCTACGAACTTGAAGAAGGCAGCGATTGGGTAAAGACCAAATCGGAAAACAGGGAAGAACAGGTCATAAAGGATTTGCTGATCGAAATTCATCGCGAGAACCCGTATCGCTGGCACGAAATCGTCAAGGAATGGCGGGGCGTTTCCGAAGAAACTACCACCGGCGTGCATCGTCTTTACAAAATGGCTCAGGAAAACCGGCTCCTGGTTCCTGCCATTAACGTGAATGATTCCGTTACCAAATCGAAGTTCGATAATCTCTACGGCTGCCGTCATTCGCTGGTCGATGGATTAAATCGCGCCATGGATTTGATGCTTGCGGGCAAGGTCGCTGTGGTTTGCGGCTACGGTGATGTTGGCAAGGGCTGCGCGCAGTCGTTGCGCGGTCAGGGTGCGCGTGTGGTGATCGCCGAGATTGACCCGATCAATGCGTTGCAGGCGGCAATGGAGGGCTACGAAGTCACAACTGTCGAAGAGACGCTCGGTCGCGGCAACGTTTACATCACCACAACCGGCAACATTGATGTGATCACACTGGATCACATGCAGCGGATGAAAGATCAGGCGATCGTCGCGAACATCGGCCACTTCGATAATGAGATTCAGGTCGATGCACTCAACGAGGCCAAAGGTGTAAAAAAGACCAACATCAAGCCGCAGGTGGATAAGTACACGTTCCCGGATGGTCACGAAATTTTCCTTCTTGCCGAAGGCCGCCTCGTGAACCTCGGATGTGCGACTGGTCACCCAAGCTTCGTGATGTCGAATTCATTTTCTAATCAGGTACTCGCCCAGCTCGATCTCTGGAAAAATCGCGATACCTACAAGGTCGGCGTTTACGTCCTGCCGAAAAAACTCGACGAAGAAGTCGCACGTCTGCACCTGGAAAAAATCGGTGTGAAGCTGACCAGGCTTTCCCCAAAACAGGCCGATTACCTTGGTGTGCCGGTCGACGGTCCGTTTAAGTCAGAGAATTATCGATACTGACGTTTACGGAGCAGCCATATCTCCGTATAGGCGTGGAGCGTTTGGCGACAAGTGGGCACTATGCGGCAGCCGATCAGGCTGCGCGCTTGGACCTGCCAGGAGTGCGAACTGCATTTCGCTAACACGCCCAAGATCTACTTACGAGCCCAGCCAGGATCTTCCCACTTCGGGATCACCTGCGGCCATGCGACTTTGCGCATTTCTTCGGCGCCTGTGAGCGCCACCTTATTGCCGTCCTTAAACGCGACAAACCAATCCTGGAATATTTTACCCAGCCTGATCAGCTTAAGGCCGGCAGTTCGCGCCGCGTCTTCGAACCGAGCAACAGAGTATTCGTTGACCGGCCGCCCAGTCCATTTCTCGGGATCGACGATCCGCTCCTGGCTGTCGGTGAACGCTGCGGTTGCGAGGATCATCGAGTCATCGTGTAAGCACTTGGCGACGTTCTGGAACACGATCGGAATTTGTGGAGGTGGCAAATGCGTGAACACTGAGTAGGAGAGTACATAGTCGAATTGCTCTCTGAACTCATGAAAGCGGAAGTCGTCGCGACCCGCGAAGCGTGGCTTCTTTCTCTTTGCCATCTCGCTGCCTAACTCGAATTCGATACCGAGTCGAACCGACTCGCTGTTTGGCTCAACGCCGCAGTAGTGGGCCTCGTCGAGGTACGGAATAAGGAACCTGGCCGCTCGCAGGGGGCCTGTACCGATCTCCAGCAACTTATGCCACTCACGCAGGCCAAAGAACAGAGTCAGGATCGCGAACTGCGTGGCGCCAATCGTGTCATACATCAAATGATTGCCAGCGCGCATCCGCCATCTACGTGGTGGATCATCCTTGGCCGCTTTGTCATCAGGCGCGTGTTCTAAAACAGACCTTTGATGGTGGCCGCTTTTCCTTGCAAATAAAGACGCGAACTGCCGAAACATATTTTCGTCTAAATGTAGTGAAAACGAGAGAATCGCTGTTACTCAATTGTGTTGGAGGTTATCTGGTAAACTCCGCACCCGTAACTTCTACGTAGCTGCACTGCGATTGTTCGCCACGTCGCCATTTTCCTAGAATGTGAAGGCGCTGGTTTTTCTTCGCGGCATCGGTGAGGACTTTCGTCTCACGTCTAGGCGCCGCCAGCCAGACCGTTGATCGGGAGGCGTGAAAATCGAACATGATTTGCGGTGTGCACGGCTCACCGGCGTACAGCGAAACCCAACCGACTTGATCGAAACGCAAACCGACCGTAGCCGCCCTGGCCGGTACCGCCGGCTTCTTTACCTGAGCGCAACCTACCATTCCCGCCAGAACGAACGCTACAACGAGCAACTCGATTTTTCGCGCCAGATAGGCTGAGAAATAACCCGCATAACGCCTCTGCAATTCGGGACGCTGCCAGTCTTTGCCGGTCAGAATTTTGCGGCAATTAGGCGCGCCGCATTTGCATTCTATGGAGTAATCATCGTCATCCGTCGTCGCCCAATCGTGGGTGAGTTCTTCACTGGAGCGAATGTCACGCATCGCTACGAACGTGATCTGACCACGCACTCCGAGATTCGCACTGCATGAGTGATTCAAATACAACATCGACAGCTCGCGTTCTTCATCGGCTACCGGTGCGATAAACAAATCATCGTCGATCTGAATTTCCACCGCTCGGAGGCGTGGTGTGATTTTTTCTCGCAACGTTTTTCGATCGACAATGTGCCCGCCTTTCACCGCCACGATTTCGTCTTTGACAATATCGGCAGTCGCAAACAGACCACGCCCGTGAATTTTACTTTCGCGGACTTCGGTCTTTGGCGAGAGATAGGAAAAACGGAACATCTTGCCAGCAAGATACAAGAGGCGCTCGCCGCTACGAGCGCCTTCGTAGCCTCGGTGGTTGACACAACCACCGCTACAACGTTGCGTTGATGCTCCGTTTACCAATGAAAGCACGCCGAGCCACCATGGCATTCATCTTCGTCACGGTCATGCTCGACATGCTCGCGCTTGGACTGATCGCGCCCGTGCTACCAAAATTGATTCTCGATTTCCTGGGCGGCAATATGAATTCCGCCGCAAATTGGAACGGCGTTTTCGGCACGGTCTTCGCGCTGATGCAATTTTTCTTTTCGCCGGTCCTCGGTGTCCTGTCGGACCGATACGGGCGACGGCCGGTGATCCTGCTATCGAATCTTGGTCTGGGCCTCGATTACATCGTCATGGCGCTTTCGCCTACAATCGGGTGGCTTTTTGTGGGCCGCATCATTTCCGGAATTACTGCTTCAAGCATCCCAACTGCGATGGCCTACATCGCCGACGTCGTCCCGAAAGAGAAACGCGCCGGCGCTTTTGGCATGATCGGCGTGGCGTTCGGTCTCGGTTTCATTCTCGGCCCGGGCGTTGGAGGCCCACTGGGCGATATCGATGTTCGGCTTCCATTCTGGGTCGCCGCAGGGTTCAGTCTGGCCAACTGGCTTTACGGTTACTTGTTCGTGCCGGAATCACTGCGCGACGAGCATCGGAAACAATTCACCTTGCGGCGTGCAAACCCAATAGGTGCGCTTGCCATGCTGCGTTCGCATCCGGAACTATCAAAACTGGCAACACTCCAGTTTCTTGCCTACGTCTCGCACGAAGTCTTCGTGATCTGGGCCCTTTACGCGATTTATCGATACGCGTGGAATCAAACCACGATTGGTGTTTCGCTTGCAATCGTAGGCATCTTCACCGCGGCTATTTCCGGTGGCCTGACCGGGCGCATCGTCGCGTGGTTAGGTGAACGACGCACACTTTATATCGGCCAATTTTTTGGCGCTGTCGGCATGGTCGTCGCAGGTCTTGCGAGGAACGGAATCGTTTACATGGCCTCCATTCCGATCATCTCACTGTGGAATATTTCATTCCCCGCCGCGCAGGGAATGATGACCCATCGCGTGAGCGAGCGTGAACAGGGCGAATTGCAGGGCGCAATCCAGAGCCTGCGTTCCATCGCGTTTGTCATTGGACCATTCCTGTTCTCAGGAATATTCGGCTGTTTCATCAATCCGAAGCTTTCGTTCCATATTCCGGGCGCGCCATACTATCTGGCGGCCGCATTGTTGTTCACCGCGATGTTGCTGGCGACTCGCGTGGAACAACCGCAATTCGAACAGCCCAGCGAGAAACCAATCGAGCCAATCGACACCATTCCGGCGGACGAAATTGGTTCGGCCTCGGTTGCGCCGGTTCTGGATCGGCCCGAAGAAAATTCTTGAGCAGTCACGCCGCATGCGCGATTGACAAAATATGAAATCCGGCGGGCGTGCCGCAATTATCCTGGTCGCGATCTGTTCCTGGTTTGCGATTTCAAATCACTGTGCGTTCGCAGCCCTGGCAACGGAAACAGAGCCTGTCCAAACCGGCTGCCCGTTTCATTCCAAACCAAAAGAAAAGCCGTCCACGGGAGCGCAGTGCTGCAAAATTTTGCGCGCGGTTGCTCCGGTTAGTGCGAAAAGCTGGGCTCGAGACGACGCGAAATTTTCCTTCGCCGATAGTTATAATGAAGAGAGCGCGCTCACCAGTGCATATTCGCAGACGACACTCGTGCTCCTGTCTCTCGACACAGGGCCGCCGGGTGCGCGCTCGTTCGCTGAGCTGATTTTACAGCGGAGCCTTCTCGCTCACGCTCCGCCCGTACTGGTCTAACAAGCCCGAAGCCCTTCGGGCTCCCAAACTTCCGCTGTAGCGGCAGGCGTGCCGCCTGCATTTGTCCGGCCCGTCGCAGCCGACACGGCTCCCACTACAGAAGATTTACGACCTAACATGCAGAAACAAATTTCCGTTCTTATCAGTACGATAACGCTCGCAATCAGCGTCGCCGCACAAGTAGGGGCGATTGACCTCAATCGCCCGGCCAACGAGCACAAGCATGAGCAGGAGGAGAAGAAACAAAAATACACCTGCCCAATGCATCCGGAAGTCGTGACTGAACATCCCGGTAACTGTCCGAAATGCGGGATGAAACTCGTGCCCGTGGCACAAGAGAAACGCTTAACGCCCAACGCTCAACGCTCAACGCCCAACAACGATCATATGTCTCATCAGTCGAATACGTCCCATCAAATGCATCAGCATCCGTCTTCACATGGCGGCCACGCTATGCAAATGGAAATGCATTCGTCCATCGACCTTGCCGATCCCATGAGCCGCGAAGGTTCCGGTACGAGTTGGCTGCCGGATTCATCGCCCATGTACGGCAAAATGTTCATGTTCGGCCACGACATGCTGATGCTACACGGCGCAATTTTCCCGCGCTACACCAACGTCAGCACGAGACGTGGCGACGATCGCATCGATGCGCCCAACTGGATAATGGGAATGTATTCGCACCCGCTCGGAGACAGTACACAGATCGGCGGACGCCTGATGATGAGTCTCGATCCCCTCACCGAAGGCGGACGCGGCTATCCGCTGTTATTTCAAACCGGCGAATCCTGGAATGACCAACCGTTGCACGATCGGCAACATCCACACGATCTCTTTGACGAACTCTCTTTGAGTCTCTCACAAAAGTTCGATCACGATTTTAGCGCGTATGTTTACTTCGGGTATCCGGGCGAACCAGCCCTCGGTCCGCCCGCGTTTATGCATCGACCGTCGGCGATGGATGATCCCGATGCGCCGATCGGACATCACTGGCAGGATTCAACGCACATTACGTTCGGCGTCGCCACGGCTGGTCTCGTTTGGCGAAATATCAAAGTGGAAGGCAGCATTTTCACTGGGCGTGAACCAGACGAAAACCGTTATGACTTCGACCGACCGCGCTTTGATTCTTACAGCGGCCGCCTCTCCTGGAATCCCACCAAAAATTTGGCGCTGCAAACTTCGTTTGGTTATATAAAAAGTCCGGAAGCGGTGGATCCCAAGACAAACATCCATCGCACGACGGCGTCAGCCATTTACAATCTGCCGCTAGGTCCCGATACAAATTGGTTGAACACGTTCGTCTGGGGCCAAAACAACTCTGCTGGCGAAGGCAAAACGCAGTCCTTTCTAATCGAATCAAATTACCAGCGCGGACGCGACACCGTCTATTTTAGGTGGGAGCGCGTGCAAAAATCCGGCCACGAACTGGTTCTCGATGAAGCGGATGAATCACGCATTTTTCCCGTCGGCGGATACACCATCGGTTACGTGCGTGATCTCTCGCACGGTAACGGCGTAGACATTGGACTGGGTACCCAGTTTACCTTCAACGATCGCCCCGACAGTCTCGATCGCTATTACGGCGACGATCTCGGTTACGCCTTTCAGTTTTTCTTGCGTATCCGCCCGTCGTTACACAGTCATGGCGGGCATGATCACAGTGACCATGTGGCCGGCATGGAAAAATAAGCGCCTTCCCACGATTCTCGCTTCGCCATCCCCCGCACGCATGTGTTAAAACATGCGGAAATGAAAAAACTATTGCTCGGGACCGCATCGCTTGTTGCGGGAATCACCACGCTCCTGGCCAATGGCGGCGCGTGGCAGACAGGCGTTCCAGGGACCGGTAGCGCCAGCGCCTCGAACCAAAATCGCAAGACCGACATCACGATCGAGGACGAAAAACTGAAAATTGATCTGCATCCGGAGTACGCATCCGTGGAGGTGCATTACCGGATGCACAACACGGGGCCTAAAGTGGAGCAGGAGTTCTTTTTTCCCGTCGAGCGCTGGGGAAAAAATCCGGACTCCGACAGTGAGGGGAAGAGTGACGATATCGATCGTTACCAAATCAGCGTTGACGGAAAAGAATTGAAATCAACGAACGTGGCCGGACCGCAGGAAAAAAGCAGCGAGACGAAAGAAGAAACCAGCAAAGCGAACCAGGAAGGCAGCGAAGCGGAAAAAGAAGGCGACGAAACGACTTCAGGGCCGTTCTGGCAACAAAACGTTTCAACGATCAAGTCATGGAAAAAATCGGTCATTCCCTTCGACCGAAACCAAACGCGCGAAGTGACGGTTCGTTACCGCGCAAAATATGCGGAGAACGACGAATCGGTTTCGGACGACTTACACAAGAGTGACGCGACGTTCGCATATTCGCTTTCGCCGGCAGCGACTTGGAAAGGGCCAATTGGCAAAGGCAAAATCGAGATCAACATCCTGCACCCTGAGCCCGAAGACGTTTCTATCGAGAAACCAAAGGATCACTTCCAAAAAATCAATGACACTCGTTACGAATGGACGTTTGAAAATCTGAAGCCGTCACTCGCGGATGACATCCGCATCGTCGCGCATTCAAAATACGATTCGTACCCAGGCGGGGGATACTCGGAAGAAGATTCCAGCCATCGTGCATCGTATGTTCTCAGGGAACATCAATACTTTCTCGATCACAACGATTACGATGCGACCGCAAGCTCAACGCTGGCAGCCCAAGGCAAACACAATTACGACGTTGTTAACATAAAGGGCGACCCAACTCGGGAGATTCTGTCCCCTTGGGCCGAGGGAGTCGAGGGTGATGGCATTGGTGAGAGTATAAAGCTGGACGTAAAACGTCCCCTGCCGCTCTATGGCATCCTGATTGAGCCTGGCTATTACGATTACGATGAGAACGAACCGTGGTTGAAAAACAACCGCGTCGCGGCGCTCGAAATCACACTAAACGACGAGCATACGTTTATGGAAAGTATTCCCGATGAGCGCTTCGAAAGTCCCTACCTCATCCGCGTTCGGAACTACAGCAAGCCGGTCACAAAGATCAAGCTCGTGATCAAGGGTGTGCACCGCGGCACCCAATTTCGAGATACCTGCATCTCGCTCGTAAAGTTGCGAGCGCCGCTCACTAAAAAGCCTGAAGTCCAGGGAGCCCGATGAACCGGCGAGCTGCTGCGCTTTGCATGGCGGCGCTGCTCGCCGCCGCCAGCACAGAAGCGAAGCCCCTGCCGATTTATATCGAAGACAATCACGCTGGGACGTTTTACTGGCTGGCCAAAAATCTCGATCTCGATCAGCCATGCACTTTGATCCTGTTTGATGCGCATAGCGACGCATCCGGCATTTTCGATTCGGATAGGATACGCAGCGCGATGCGAAGCGTCGCCTCCCCACAGGAGCGAGATGCCCTACTCGATCGCTGGCGTCACACAGGTGCTGTCCAATGTTTTAACTGGATCGAGCCGCTTATGCCGGCGCCGATTGCAAAAGCAATTTGGGTACCAGCCGAGAAGCTCTCCGGGCCTGAAATTCGGAAGCGCACGCAACAAGCAACGGCGTTACTCGATGGGCATCTTGAAGCAGCGCCGCGGCGATCAGGATCATTGCGGGAATCGTACGTGGTTTCCGATTTCAACAATCTCGAGAAGCACCTCACTCCAAATCAGCCATTGGTTGTGACGATTGATCTCGATTATTTCGCCGGCCTCTCAGTCACAGAACAAGAAGCAGCTTTCGCTCACGTCTGGAACTTTGTGATCGAACAGCGAAACCTTCACGCCATCACATTTGCCATTTCGCGTCCCTACTTAAAAGACGAGGACGAAGCGAACCGGCTGCTCCGACTGGCATTGACTTCCACACTCTCACTGCCCACTGCACAAATCGAGTTCGAGCCGTTTCTCACGGTCGCCAATGATCACTCAAACCTCGCAAAGAAGTTGATGGCGAGAGGGGAAAAACTACCGGCATTCGATCTCGGGCAGGCGCCACAGGAGCTTCGGACCCGAATTTTGTCCGAGCGTGAACGCATCATTGTGCGAGGTGACGCAGCGCGCTGGCAGCAACTTTTGCGCATCTGGGATAACGAGGCGCCACGGTTACATCTTGAGATCCAGGATCGCCAATCTTCCACCGATAACGTTTGGCGCGTTCCGGCTGACGAGCCGTGCGAGGTTGAACTGGTCACCGAGCCTTGGACGACCAAACCGGAAAAGATCGAATGGTTTGCACTAACTCCCAAATATTTCCGCTGCAACGTCACTGATTTGTCGACCGAACAGGTCGGCTTCGTTGCGAATGCAGCGTTACGTCCTGCGTGGAATGAAATTCCCATCGATCATCACGATTCGTTGCTGCCGATAATCAAGATCGATAGTTTGTTCGATCGCCAGTGGCACTGCGGCTCGCTGCGCTTGCGAGCTCGCGCTGTTGTTGATGGAAAAATTCGCGAAACGCCGGTCCTGGAATTGCGCCGATTTATCAGCAGCGGTTTCCGCGCCGCGGTCAGTGAGCAGTTTGGTCTGCCGTATCTTTTCGGTAGCGGCGAGTTGTCGCAAAATTCAGACACTGGCCCGGAAACAAATCTCGGCGCCGATTGCGCGAACTTCGTCATCTTTGCACTGCGCCGACAAGGCCAGCGCGTTCCGTGGTCAGACCCGAAACGACTTCGCGATCATCTTGAGCTTGTCGTGCGATCCGCAGCCCCTGGCACTCCAAAAATAAGCGCCGAAGATTTGGAGCGCGGCATAGTCGTCCATCTCGGAACACATGTTGCGGCACTGATGGAGGACAGGCCGCCTGTCGGTCTCGTCGATGAAAACGATTTGGTGGCCCACCAGCTAAAAGGCGCTCCGGAAATTCTGACTCTTGGCGAACTCCTGAAAGAGCGCGGGAGATATCGCTTCGACTTGTTTCGCGTGCCGCCAGTCAAAATCCCGGCCACTCTTGTTTTTGGTGGCGACGTAATGCTGGGCCGCAGCTACGCGGCGAAGATTGAAAATGGGATGGATCCGTTTGCAGACATTGCGCCCCGGCTACGCGGGGCTTCGTTCGCCGCGGCGAATTTGGAATGCACGATCTCGAATCTCGGTGATTCTTCACGCCGATACGCATTCCGCGCCCCCGAGTGTTCCGCGCAATTGCTTCGTCGCGCAGGATTCGATGCGATGGGCTTGGCAAATAATCACGCGCTCGATTTCGGCACCGGTGCGTTGGAGGATTGCGCCGAGCGATTGGTCCATGAACACGTCCAGCCGATCGGAGCAGGAAAGGCTGGCAGCCCAGACTTGGCACCGAGTTTCTTCTCAGTGCTCGAGAAAAAAATCGCTCTTCTGGCGATCAGCGACGTTGGACCTGCTATGGGCGGTCTGGTCGCGGCGGCGTCGGACCGTGCAGCACTCAGCGCTGCCATCGCGAGTGCGCGTTCGCGGGCAAACTTCGTCGCGTGCCTGGTTCACTGGGGAACCGAAAACACCGAGCACATCACGGATGCACAACGTGAACTCGGTCGTTGGCTGATCGACCATGGAGTTGACCTCGTCGTCGGCTCCCATCCGCATTGTGTTCAGCCGCTGGATTTTTATCATGGCCGCGCAATTGCGTATTCGCTGGGTAATCTTGTGTTCGACGGCGCGCCCACAGTCGATTCGTGGAATCGCGGTGCATTACTCGAAATCGGCCTGAACGAAAACGCACAAGCTTCGTCTGCCCATCTGATCCCAATCGTTCTCGAAGATGGTTTCCCTCAGGTGGACGCTTCACCAGAGCAAAAAATCTTCAGCAGACGTTGATTTGAAAATCAGGGCTGGAAGCCTCGTTGATTTCTTGTCATCACGCACGACCTGCGTGAAAATTAACGCCCCGTGGCTCTGCGACTGCCGAAACGAGATTATCAGGACATCGAGCGAATCATCGAGTTGGATTTCGTACGCGCGACAGAAGCCGCTGCCCTGAATTCACTGCGCTGGCTCGGGCGCGGCGACAAGGAAGCAGCCGACGCGGCGGCCTGCGATGCGATGCGCGGCATGTTCGATCTGATGAATATCTGCGGCGAAGTCGTGATTGGCGAAGGCATCAAGGACGAAGCACCCGGAATTTTCAAAGGCGAACAACTCGGCACCTGGGTCCCCGGTTCGCCGGAGTTTCACATCGCCATCGACCCGATCGATGGGACCACCAACATTTCCAAAGGCGCGCCGAATTCCATCAGTTGCATCGCGGCCGCGAGTCCGGAGCAAGGAGTCAAGATCGCGCTGCGTGACGTGCCGTCATTCTACATGTCCAAGCTGGCCTATGGGCCGCGAGTGATCGATTACATGAAAAAACGTGGCGATTCACTTCACCTCGAGATGCCCATCGCAGAGATGCTGGCAATCGTTGCGCGCGCCGTGGACAAACGCGTGCAGGACGTCGCGGTGATGATGCTCGACAGACCGCGGCACAAGGAAATCGTCGAGCAAATCCGCGCCGCCGGCGCGTCGTTGCGCATGATCGGCGACGGCGATATCGCCGCGGCAATCGCGCCGTCGTTACCCGAATCCGATGTTGATCTTTACATGGGCATCGGCGGTTCCCCCGAAGCGGTGCTCGCGGCGGCGGGCATCAAGTGTCTCGGTGGCGATATGCAATGCAAAATGTGGCCGCGCGATGAAAAGGAACGAAAAAGCCTGATCGATACCGGGTACAGAAAAGATTTGGACCGCGTTTTTTTAGCTGATGACCTTGCGAACGGTCAGAACATTCTCTTCTGCGCAACTGGAATCAGTGACAGCGCGTTACTGCGCGGTGTACGAGCTCACGGTGGCGTCACCGCCGTTACGCATTCGATCCTCATGCGTGCCAAGAGTAAGACCGTGCGTTTCGTTCGGGCGAGGCACAATTTGCAGACAAAAACAATCCGGCTCCGATCTGATAATCGCGAACACTTGATCTAAGACTTTGGCCGGATGCCAAATTTCGCCAGCGCGGCGACCGTCTTTTCCATCGGCAGCCCAACGACGTTTGTGAATGAGCCTTCGATTTTTGCGATAATCTCTGCGCCGCTTCCTTGAGCGGCATAGGCACCGGCCTTGTCCAGCGCGTGCACTTTCGCAAGATAGCTCTCGATTGCCCGCTCGTTTAGCCGCCGAAAATGAACACGCGAGACGTCGTGAAAAAAATCGGATCTCCCCGATGTTTGTCGATAAATTGCAACGGAAGAACAAACTTCGTGAGTTCGTCCGCTCAACCGCCGGAGCACTCGCGCGGCCTCGCTCAAATCCGCCGGCTTACCAATGATTCGGTTATCCAGTGAGACCAGCGTGTCAGCTGCCAGCACGACTGCATCGGGACGCGTCTGCGCAATGGCCATTCCTTTTCTGATCGCGTTCCACAACGTGAGCTCGCGCAACGTCAGAATGGCATCGAACTTTTCTGCGACCCGTGGCGCGACAACCTCAAACTCAAATCCGCCTTTGGAAAGCAATGCAGCGCGCCTGGGGGAACCGGATGCCAGCACGAGTGAAGGCACAACGCTCTAATTGTAGAGGCAGCCGTATCGGCTGCAATCACCGCAAAATGGAATCGGCTGGATAAATCACGCCATTCTTGACGACTGCATGGATGTCGGAAGCGTGCGCGATGTCATCGATCGGATTCGAATTGAGAATGACAAGATCGGCCAAATAACCTTTTTCGACCTTGCCGATATGCGCGCCAGTCTCGCCACCAAAGAGTTTTGCGGCATTCGCGGTGGTGCATTGAAGAATCTGCATCGGCGTTAGGCCGGCCTCTTTCATCAACTGAAATTCACGGAAAAGCGCAGGGCCGTGAATTGTGCCGATGTTTCCCGCATCTGTCCCGGCGGCAATCGTAACGCCGGCATCCTCCAGTTTCTTCAGGTTCGGCAGCGCGACATCGTAAGTTTTTTTGATACGACTCAATGCTTCATCCGGTTTCGCAAGAGCGTCCTTGATCCTCTGAGGCAACTTGTCCTGTGGAATTTTAGTGACATCGAGCGACGCGATTACTTCCGGGTTACCCCATTTTTGTTCCTCCGGCGTTAGGTTCAGCTGGTGCGAAAACGTCCGGCCGTAGCGTTCGAAGACAACCAGCGTCGGGCACAGAATCGTGCCTCGATCTTTCAGTAGTTTTACGAAGGCGTCATCAACAGGTTTATCGGTCACGCTGTGCACCAGCACATCTGCGCCTTCTTCGACTGCTGCCCGCGCTGTTTCCAGTTCCGTGGCGTGCACCGCGACGCGAATCTTGTGCGCATGGCTTTCTTCAATCGTCGCGCGCACGATCGGCCGGAAACTTTCGACCGGATGATCCTGGTCGACGATGTACCAAATCTTCACCAGATCCGGTTTCTGCTCGGCCAGTTTACGAACAAAAACGCGCGCTTGATCCGGCGTGTCGATTTTGACGATCGGCGGATCGCCTAGATCGAGTTTTTCGCGCGAGACGCTTGAGATCAATGGGCCGGCCACCGCGACGCGCGGCGCTTTGGAAGTTGTATTCGCAGTTTTGCGGACTTCGAAATTCCAGAAGGGTCCGCCAACGTCAACAACACTGGTAATGCCGCTCCGCAGGTAACGCTCGAAGACATCGTTCACGTGACTCTTCACCCACGCGCCTTCGTCTTTATAGGGTCGCACGCTGTTCAAGTCGGCGCCGTCGGGCCGCGTAAACAGATCCCCCGATTGAAAGAAGTGAACGTGCGTGTCGATGTAACCGGGCAAAATGAATTTGCCGACGCAATCGATTTGCTTCCCAAGCGTCGCTGCGTCCTGTTTACCCATCGCGACGCGGTCGATCTTGTCGCCGTCGATCACAACGGTCGCATTTGGCAAAACTTGGCCGTCCGCGGGGTTGATTACCGTACCGCCAACGAGAGAGATTTTTTCGGCATGCGCTGTAAGCACGAAAATCGCCGACGCGACAGCGGCGAAAAATTTTGTCTTATTCATTAGCATGAAATCCGATTTGCCGTCGTGGCTTCTCCGTTGGCGTCATTAATTCACGAATAGCATCAAAAACAACTTTGAATTGCGTGTCGTATTTCTTTTCCAAATTTGAGAGTTTGCGCGCTAGCTCTGCATTAGAAAGAAGCATCTCACGCAACCGCACGAATGTGCGCATGATGGCAACGTTGACCTGGATGGCGCGGACGCTGCGCAACACGCTGGACAACATCGCGACACCCTGCTCGGTGAAAGCGTATGGTAAATAGCGTCGACCGCCACGCTTGCTTTTTGAGGTGCCAATTTGGAATCTCAAAGAAGAAGATGCTCCTGCCCGTTTGTTTGAGATGCCAATTTGGCATTTCAAACGCTCCCATTCTTCTTCTCCGAGTTGGAACATGAAATCGCTCGGGAATCTGTCGCTATTTCGCTTCACCGCCCGGTTCAAAGCGCCAGTCTCCACGCCGTAAAGCGCAGCCAGATCGTAATCGAGCATCACTTTCTCACCGCGAATCAAATAGATGCAGCGCTCGACCTGAATTGCCAGCGCGTCAGACATAGGCGATGGCGCGACTATTCTTTCGATTCCGGCACGGCTTTCTCGGCCGCTTGAAAGCCGATTTTCGAATGGGTGCCGTCGCAAAACGGTTTCTCGGTCGATGCGCCGCAGCGGCAAAGCGCCATTCGTTTTTCGACCGGATATTTGTTTCCGTCTGCGTCGATCAACTCGACTTCGCCCGTTACGATGTAAGGGCCGTTCTTGATTGTCTCGATCGTTACTTGAGCCATGGCGGTATTGTAACTGAGGTGGATCGCGTTGTCCTCAACGCGATGGCAGACCAGGCGCCGAAGGCGCAAATGTTTGGCATCGTCTTCAGAGAAGCCGATCCACCTGGATTTGTACCACGCTTCAACGCAACATAGACACCATGCATTGGAAGATTTTAACGCTGTCGTTCGCGCTGGCGGTTTCTGCCTTCGCTCAATCGCCCACGCCATCGCAAAAACATCCGTTCACCTTCGAGGACATGATGAAACTAAAGCGGGTCGGCGCGCCGGTGCCGTCGCCGGATGGCAAATGGGTGGTGTTCGACTGCGAAGATGTCGATCTCGCGGCGAACACGAAGACTTCGCATTTATGGATTGTGCCTGCGAGCGGCGGTGAATCGCGGCGATTGAATCCAACGCCGAATCACGAAGAGCGCCCGCGCTTTTCGCCGGATGGCAAACGACTGATCTGGACATCGAAGGCGACGGATCCAACGCAGATCTGGATGTGCGATTTCGATACGAACGCCGGCGCGCTCACTGGAAAACCGCATCAAGTCACATCGATCTCAACCGGCGCCGACGGCGCGATTTGGTCGCCGGACGGGAAAAACATCGTGTTTGTGTCGGCGGTGTTCCCCGATTGCAAAGACGATGCGTGCAACAAACAGCGCGACGAAGAGCTGAAGAAGAGCAAGGTGAAAGCGAAAATCTTTTCGCGGTTGTTCTACCGGCATTGGAACGCGTTCACTGAGTTCAAACGCAGCCATTTATTTGTTGTGAGTGCGGATGCTGTAGCCACGGGCCTGTGGCCCGTCCCGAGTGAAACGCCACAGCAGGAAGAGCGGCCCGCAGGGCCGCGGCTACAGCCGAAAGATCTCACGCCGGGAAATCACGACGTGCCGCCGTTCTCGTTAGGCGGACAGGACATGTATGCGATTTCGCCAGACAGCCAGGAAGTCGCTTACACATCGAACATCGATGAAGTCGAAGCGACCAGCACGAACAATGAAATTTTCACCGTGCCGATCAGCGGCGGCGAGGCGAAGAAAATTTCCACAAGCCCCGGTTCCGACACGACGCCGCTCTATTCGCCGGACGGAAAATATCTCGCCTGGCGCTCCCAAGCCCGTGCTGGTTTTGAGGCCGATAAATGGCGGCTCCTCCTGCAGGACCGACAATCGGACCAGACGCGCGATCTGACAGAGAAGTTTGACCGCTCGGTGGGAAATTTTACATGGTTTGGCGATTCCGCTGTTTTGTTCAGCGCTGAAGATCACGGCGCAGCACCGGTTTTCACTGCGCTACCTTTCCGCCCGGATGGACCTGAAATCATTGCACTAAAGGAGCCTGGATCCTCTGAAATTCATGCGGATGATCTCGTATGGGCGAACAACACGTTGTTCCTCACGCGGATGTCTATCACCGCGCCAAACGAAATCTGGAAGCACGACGATCTTCCGGGTGACGGTCCAATCTACGAACAAAAGCATCCGGGCTTTGAACCACTTACCCATATGAATGACGCGCTGTTGTCGCAGATCGATATGCAGCCGTTGGAATCGTTCACGTTCAAAGGTGCAAACAATGACGACGTGCAGGGTTTCATTGTTAAGCCGCCGGGATTCGATCCGAACAAGAAATATCCTTTAAAATTTTTGATCCACGGCGGACCGCAGGGTGCGTGGGGAAATTCATGGACATATCGCTGGAACGCGGAGTTGTTTGCGGCGACCGGAAATTACGTGGTGGTGATGATCAATTTCCACGGCTCGACCGGTTACGGTCAGAAGTTTACCGACTCCATCAGCGGCGATTGGGGCGGCAAACCGTATGTCGATCTGATGAAGGGGCTCGATTACGTGGAGAAAACATATCCATTCATCGACAAGAACCGTGAGGCAGCGCTGGGCGCCAGCTACGGCGGTTACATGGCCAACTGGTTGTTAGGCCATACGGACCGCTTCAAATGCATCGTGTCGCACGACGGCACGTTCAACGCGGAATCGGCCTATGGCACGACGGAAGAGCTCTGGTTTATGAACTGGGAATTTGGCGGTCCGCCTTGGAAAAAACGGGACGTTTACCGGAAATGGTCACCGCACGAATACGCGCAGAATTTCAAAACGCCGACGCTGGTCGTGCACGGGCAACTCGATTACCGGCTCGATATTTCGCATGGCTTCGATCTCTTCACCACCCTGCAAGTGCTGAAAGTGCCGTCGAAGATGTTGTACTTCCCCGATGAGGGCCATTGGGTGCTGAAACCGCAGAATTCGCAGCTCTGGTACAAGACTGTGAACGATTGGGTGGATCAATGGTGTAAGAGGTAGGGACATCGCGCAGCGATGTCCGGACACCGCAGCGCGGCATCCCGACCCCTTGACTTTTTGCGCAGCTTGCGCATTAAGAACGCCATCGAAAAATTTATGGATCGTTCCCTTTTCTCTATCGTACCCACAGCTCTCTCCCTTGGTCTGCTCCTCCTAGTCACTGGATGCGCCGACGACCGTTATTCCGCTACTCCATATTTGGGCGGTGTTTACGGCGGCGAGCAAGCTGGTGCCCCACGCGACACGGTCTCTTACTGGGACGGAGACAACGTCAACGGAAGCCCGTCGGTGAAGATCAGTCTCGGAGAGCAGCGGGCCTATTTTTACAAGGGCGGCGTGCTCGTTGGCGTTTCGCAATTGTCGACCGGCCGCGAGGGACTGAACACTCCAACCGGTACTTATAAAATTATTCAAAAGGACAAAGACCACGTGTCCAGCTTGTTCGGAGACTACGTGGACTCGTCAGGCAAGGTGGTCGTCGCCAACATTGATGTTAAGAAAGATCCCAAACCGCCGGGCACTCATTTCCAGGGGACGCCCATGCCCTACTTCATGCGCATCGTGTCGGGGACGGGTATGCACGCAGGTTATTTGCCGGGATATCCAGCGTCGCACGGGTGTATCCGTATGCCCGAATTCATGGCGGAAGATTTCTTTAGATCGGTCTCAGTCGGAACGCCGGTCACCATCACGAACTAAATTCTAGGGCCATTGTAGAGGACGACGTTGTTGTCCTCCCTTGAGAGGCTGGCAGCTTACCCTACAGACTGCAGATACGACGCTTGTATCCGGGCTTGCAGAAAAATCCCGGTCACGGCATTCTCATGATTCTTCTGCCAGGAATATGATCGTTATCACACAACCAAACGCTACCGAGGAGCAGATCCAGCGGATCATCACGCGTGTACGCGAGTTTGGATTGGAGGCGCAAGTCAGCCGCGGCGCATCGCGGGTGATCATTGGCGTAATTGGACCTGAGGCGCTGCTTCGCGAAAAGCCGATTGCCGCGATGGCGGGTGTGGAAGCGATCATCCCTGTCTTAAAACCTTACAAACTTGCCGCGCGCGATTCTCGCGGTGCCTCCTCGGTTGTAGTGGGCGACGTGCGTCTGGGTGAACACGAGGACGTTGTTCTCATTTGCGGCCCGTGTTCGGTGGAGAGCCGCGAACAGATTTCGTCGATCGCCACAATTGTAAAAGAATCCGGCGCAAAAATTTTGCGAGGCGGCGCGTTCAAACCGCGGACTTCGCCGTATAGTTTTCAGGGCTTACGCGAAGAAGGGCTACGTTTCCTCGCAGAAGCACGCGCAAAAACGGGGTTGCCAGTCGTCACTGAAGTCATGGATCCGCGCGATCTCTCAATGATCGAGAAATATGCGGACTGCCTTCAGGTGGGGACTCGCAATATGCATAACTTTTCGCTGTTAAAAGAAGTCGGTCGCAGCAGACTTCCCGTGCTTCTAAAGCGTGGATTCAGCGCCACCATTTACGATTTGATCATGAGCGCGGAGTACATCCTGAATGAGGGTAATCCAAATGTGATCCTTTGTGAGCGCGGGATCCGCACGTTCGAGACAGCGGCCCGTTACACGCTCGATTTGAGCGCTGTCCCGATCTTGAAGTCGAAAACGCACTTGCCAGTGATTGTCGATCCAACACACGCTCTTGGTCTGAGGGAATTTGTTCCGCAGATGTGTCTGGCCGCAGTTGCCGCCGGTGCCGACGCCCTCCTGATTGAAGTGCACGATTCCCCTGAGATGGCCAAGAGCGACGGGAACCAGGCGCTCACGCCTGAGATTTTCGCCGAGCTGGTTCCGCGTCTCCGCGCCGTGGCCGCAGCCATCGGACGGGCGCTGTAGCCGCCTCGCTGTGTCGAGGCGTCCCCGTCGCACGGCGACACAGCGCCGTGGCTACAAAATCACATTTCGGACACACTTGTACAAGTCGTCACAGAGGAGCGGCTACAACTCTCGTGGAACTTGGCGTAAACTTTGCGGTGCAGAAATCGATCGGCATAGAGCTTCTGGAACGTGTCGCTGGAAGCGAACCGCTTGTTCGCAAGCTTCGCGCGATACACGACGCCCAATGGCCGGTACAATTTTCACACGTCATCCAGCCAGCCCAGCCATTTTTGGCCTCGATAATTGCGCATGCCTGGCGTCAGCATTGGGCCACTGGTGAACGGCCGACCAACTCCACGATTTGGATCCTTTGCCCCAATGTTCACTCTCAGGAGCTCTTCTACGAAAGCCTGCTCAACTGGCAATCGAATGCGCTGTTCCTGCCGGAAGCAGAGTTTGCAGCGGCCGAAAATGTCTTGCCGGATCCGGAAATCGCCGCGGAACGGTTGGCAGTCCTCTTACAAATTGGGCGCGGAACAGGTCCGCATGTCATTGTCGCGACACGGGCGAGTCTTGATCAGGCTGCGCCGAAGCACGTCGCGCTCGAATCCGCCGTTAGCCAACTTTCGCGCGGGGCGGCTTCGACGATGGAAAGCCTGCTCGAACGACTTTCAGGCAGTAGCTACGAGCGTGTCGCCCAGGTCACAACTCGCGGGCAATTCGCAGTCCGCGGCGGCATTGTCGATCTCTATTCCTGGCAGGCTCCGATGCCTTTCCGAGTGGAATTTTTCGGAGATCAGATCGAATCCCTTCGCGAGTTCGACATCGATACTCAGACGTCGGTGCGCGATCTGAAGTCGGTCGAGATTTTGCTCAACCAGGCACCGCTGGATCAAAGCGGTCACGTCCGCGATTACGTTGGTCCGAACGATCTCATGGTCGATATCGAACCAGAAGAGATTTCCTCTGCACAAATCCAGATCAGCGACGGCTGGATTGAGACTGGTCCCGAAGATTTCAGCGGCGCGTTTCAGGATTGCGAGATCGGCGAGTTCGCGGTCGGCGACCTCGTGCTCGCCGAGGCGAAGCGTGCGCAGTTCGGCGAGCGGTTACAAGAATGGCGCACTAACAACGCGAAAATCGCCATTTACTTCCAGACCGAAGGCGAGATTGAGCGGTTTCGCGAGATCATGGCCGGCGCCGTTGATGGCGTTGAATTTGTCGAGGGAACCCTCGCGCGCGGGTTTTGCTTCCCTGCGGCTAACCTCGTCGTGCTCTCGGCGGCGGAATTATTTGGACGATTCGCGGCGCATCCGCGCAGGCGCTTGCGTCGTGCAGAGCGCCATCGCGCGCAGATCGATTTCAGCGAACTCAACGAGGGCGATCTTGTGGTGCATCTTGAGCACGGCATTGGCCGATTTCTAGGCTTGGAAAGATTTCCTGTAGCGCAGGCGCGCCGCCTGCCTGGCACGGACGGGACAGACCTGGCAAGCGAAGCGCTTGCCCTACAACAGCAACCGCAACCTCAGGAAGTTCTGGCGCTGGAGTTTGCGGATGAAGCGAAGCTCTATGTTCCACTCGAACAGGCTTATCTTGTTTCCAGATACGTTGGCGCTGGGAAAAAATCGCCGCCGCTCAGCTCGCTGGGCGATGGGCGCTGGGCACGCGCCAAAATAAAAGCTGCCGCTTCCATTTTTGATTACGCCGGCAAAATGCTCGCCGTCCAGGCAGAGCGGGAGACACATTCCGGCTACGCATTCGCTCCGGACACAAAATGGCAGGCGGAATTCGAACATTCATTTCCGTTTCGCGAAACGCCAGACCAAATGAAGGCGATCGTCGATACGAAGATCGACATGGAACGTCCTCGATCGATGGACCGTCTCATCTGTGGCGACGTAGGTTTTGGCAAAACTGAAGTGGCCGTGCGCGCCGCGTTCAAGGCTGTCATGGATGGAAAACAAGTGGCCGTGCTGGCGCCGACGACTGTCCTGGCTCAACAACATTTCGAAGTGTTCCGGCAACGCATGCTCGATTATCCCGTGCGCATCGAAATGCTCAGCCGGTTCCGTTCGCAGTCCGAACAGAAGAAAGTGTTGCAGCTATTGCGCGAAGGCGGCGTCGATGTTGTCATCGGTACGCATCGGCTCATCTCCGGCGACGTCGTATTCAAAGATCTCGGCCTGGTGGTGATCGATGAGGAGCAGCGTTTTGGAGTGCTGCACAAGGAAAAATTCAAAGAACTTTTTAAACTGGTCGATGTGTTGACGCTCTCAGCGACGCCGATTCCGCGCACGCTGTATTTGTCGCTTGTGGGCGTGAAAGACATGTCCACCATCGAGACTCCGCCGCTCAACCGTCTGCCAGTGGAAACCGTAGTTTCGGCTTACGATGAGCGGCTGATTCGCGCTGCGATTGATCGCGAACTCGAACGACAGGGCCAGGTCTTTTTCCTGCACAACCGCGTAGCGAGCATCGAGCGGGTTCGTGATCGGATCGTCGATCTTTGTCCCTTGGCGAGAGTCGAGATCGGGCATGGCCAAATGGATGCCGACGAACTGGAAGGCGTCATGGCTAGGTTCATTGCGGGGAAAATCGACGTGCTTGTTTGCACAACGATCATCGAAAGCGGTCTCGATATTCCAAATGCAAACACCATCGTCATCGATCGGGCCGACCAGTTTGGACTCGCCGATTTGTACCAATTGCGTGGACGCGTCGGGCGTGCGGAGCACAAGGCTTACGCTTATCTGCTTCTTCCGCGCGAAATGATGACAGTGGGCGCAGCCCGCAAACGCATCAGCGCCATCAAACAGTACAGCTCACTCGGCGCCGGTTTTCGAATCGCCATGCGCGATCTTGAGATTCGCGGCGCGGGCAGCATTTTGGGCACAGCTCAAAGCGGCCACATCGTCGCGATCGGCTTCGATTTATATTGTCAGTTGCTGAAACAAGCAGTGGCACAGCTCAAAGGCAAAAAGCCGCGGTTTCGGCTCGATGTCGATCTAAAGCTCGATTTTGTCGCCACAAATGAAGCCGAATTTGTACCGGCTACCATGACGACAAAGAGCGGCGGTCTCCAGTCCGCCGACACGTTTGGAAAAGCGCCGTCGTTCGAGCGCGTTCCGGCGTTCATTCCAATCACTTACGTCAGCGATCCCAGCCTACGCATTCGGGCATACCGCGATGTGGCGGAAGTCACCACGCACGAGCAATTGCAGCGCCTGCGGCGCGACTGGCGTGACCGCTTTGGGCCATTCCCGAAGGCGGTTGACAATTTGTTTGGGCTCATCGAAATCAAGCTCGCCGCGGCAAAATCAGGGATAAACCGTGTCGAGGTGCGTGAGCGCAAATTGATGCTGACCCGGCAGGGGGATTTTATACTTGTCGCGGGCAAATTCCCTCGTTTAGTTGGAGCGGAAATCGAGCACCATCTCGGGGAGATTCTGGAGCTGATAAAGAAATTATGAGGAACTTTGTGCGTCCATTTACCGCCGTCTTGCCGGCGATCTGTGCGCTTGCTCTATTGCCGATTTGTTGCGCGGCGTTCGCCCAGGATCCTCAGGTCGTCGATGGCATCGCTGCGATCGTGAATGGCGATGTCATCACATACTCGCAAGTGCGGCAGTTGTCCGCCCCACGTGCCAAGCTGTTGCAGTCACAATTCACCGGTGAGGAACTGGCAAACAAGCTCAAGGAAGTGCACCAGCTTGCCCTAAAGGATCTGATCGACCGACGACTTATCATCCAGGCGTTCAAAAAGGAAAGCTTTGCAATCCCAGATCACATCGTGGACCAGCGCGTGCACGATATCATCCGCGAGAGCTTTGGCGGCGACCGTAATACGTTTGTAAAGACGTTGGAGGCGCAGAATTACTCGCTGGGCGAGTTCAAGGAAAAGGAGATGGAACGAATTATCGTCCAGGCGATGCGCAGCCACAACGTCAAGACCAACTACATTATTTCGCCGACCAAGATTGAGGACTTCTACCGGAAGCACCGCGAGCTGTTTACCACCAAGGAAGAAATCAAGTTGCGAATGATCATGATTTCCGGCCAAAAGGACACCGGGAACGCCCAGGCCCAGAAGTCATTGGCTGAAGAAGTGCTCGGCAAACTGGCTGCCGGCGGGGAATTCGAACAAGTTGCGCAGATCTATTCCGAGGACAGCACGAAAGATAACGGCGGTGATTGGGGCTGGATCGGACGCAACACTCTTGCCGGGCCCCTGGAAAAATTCGCCTTCAACATGCCAGTCGGCAGAATCAGCAACATCATCGATTACGCCGGCAATTACTACATCCTGAAGGTGGAGGACAAACGCGGCGGCACCACAAGATCGCTCGCCGAAGCGCGAGGCGACATCGAGAAAAAACTGATCCAGGACGAAGCAGCTCAAATTCAGGAACGATGGATCGCCAGCCTCCGCGAAAAAGCTTATATCCGGACGTTCTGATTTAGCGTTCTGCGTTGGGCGCTTTCCCTGGCTCCCGTTCGCCGGTTCAGACCGTATCCACAGCGAAAGCTGGCAATTTCTGATCGAATCTTAGACGAAAAAGTGTTCGCCTTTTAACGCGAATGTTCGTCTAATTCTAGTTAGATCCAATTGCCTATGAAACCGAAAGATGCATTCGGTGTCGCAGTGCGAATTATAGGTCTTCTCTTTAACTTGGCATCGGTCGCCTATCTCATCTCCGCAATTATCCTCGCTATTAATCCCCACTATCGGCCTGACGCCCGCCCTGCAATTCAATATCTAATAAGCGGCCTCGTTTTATTGATCTGTGGCCTATATCTACTCACCGGTGCTTCACATATTGTTCGTTTTGCCTACCGCGAAAAGACTCCTTTAGATAACCCTCCGCGACAGATCTAACGAATCACTGGAGCCAACCACTGGCCGTTGTGATGACCAGATTTAATTTTATGAAACAGCTCAGGAAATTTACCGCGCTCGCTCCCGCCAGCGGGGGCTCAGCTCTTTCTCGTTAGGCCCACTTGCGATATGAAAACACTTACTATCACCCTGGCCGCCAGCATTGTGTTGGCGCAGCTTGGTATCCCGCTGGCAACTGCGTCGGAGAATTCATCGGTGCATGATCTTGCCGCGGCAAAGTCTTTCGCGTTTGGCGGTGTTGGAGTTGCCGGGCTCATGTCTGAAGGTGAACGGAATTTGCGCGCTGTTCTTGAGCTTCCTGATGCCTCGCAGCAGTTACAAGCTGCCCTTGCTCACGCAACGCCCGCAGGCGAGCTCTACGTCCTCGTTGGCTTGCGCAAGTGTGATCGTGCCGCGTATCAAAAAGTCTCGGGTTCGCTCGCCGTTCCTAATGACAACGTCGAAGTCGCGCGCGGGTGCATGATCAGCAAGGAACCGTTTCGTCGACTCCTCTCGGAGATTCAAGAGGGACGCTTCGATGATTACTTGTCGCGTCCGCCGCCAGGTCCGCCACAGTGACCAATCCTTAATGGCGGTCCGTTGTTGCCAGCGAAAATTCTATCTGGGTGACAACGTCAGCGAGCCGCTGTCGCTGCCCCTGGCCATGCGCAGGTTTTCCTCGGCCTCCGGGAAATCTGGATGCAAACGCAACGCTTCTTCAAATTGCGCAATCGCACTGGAAGTGTTGCCTTCGCGCATGAAAATTTTTCCAAGATAATTATGCGGCTGGGCAAGCTTTGGATCGAGCTTGGTCGCCGTTTGTAAATGCGCTTTTGCTTCTGACAGATCGCCTTTTTCCAGGAGCGCAGTCCCGAGATCTATTTGGGCGTCGACATAACTGGGATCGGCGCGGACCGCTTCTCGATAGTGCGCAGTGGCCTCATCTAATTTGCCGTGCTTTTCCAGAAAGGCGCCATAACTGTGATGGGCCTGCGCAGACTTTGGCGCCAGTCGTATCGCGGCTTCGCATTCCGCAGCCGCCTGGTCATCCTGTCCTAATTGCTCGAGCAGATACGCATACCCGGAGTGATACTCGGCGTTGTTCGGTTCCATCTTCAGAGCCGTTTCGTAGTGCTTGTGCGCCTCATCCAATTCTCCCTTGCCAATGAGAATCGTCGCGAGACCGGCATGTGCTTTCGCTGAATCGGGATTTAAGCGAAGCGAATTAGAGAAAGCCTCAGCCGCTTCATCAGCTCGACCGGCATCCTGCAGGGCCGTGGCGTGATTAAGATGAGCGCGTGAACTGGTCGGAAGATCGGCGGCGATCATCGCGACGCGATCAAGCTCGCTGCGGGCTGTGTGTGTCTGTCCAATCCAGAGCGCTCCCAATGGGATAACGAAAACACCTACCCATTTCACTCCATGCAACGCCCAGCCCGGGAGAAAACCTTTCGCCGAAACATCTGCTGTCCCGCCGCTGATGCCGAGAGATTGCCGTGTGGATTTCTCGCGCACTTTCCAGATGAATCCGTCGTAATAAAAATGGAGCAACGCCGACGCGGTCACCACGCCGGCCAGAATGCTTTTGACTGACTCGACGCCAACACTCGATTTGTAATAGCCGAGCGCTCCGTAGGCGAAGATCAAGCCGACATAAAGACCGATCAGCGAGCCACTGCGCCTGAACACAAAACGCATAAACCCTCCGATCGAGCTGTCGGACTCGACGCGTTTGCGATTATAAATCCAAACCAGCGAGAGATACTGGACATCGTGAAAGACCTCGAACAAGGCGATGCCCACGAGGACGCTGGCGACGATGTTATTGCAGTACCACCAAAAAGTGATGCTCGTGGCGAGAAGCACCAGCTTCACCGGGCTTGATCGATGGCCGCGAATCCACGTCCAGACGTAATTTATCAGGAAAAGTCCGGCGACTGCGATCGCGATCGTCAGCAACACTTGCTGCGCGGTGTGAAGAGCTGCAGGCGGGATGAAAGGTCCACCGGCGGAATAATAAGTTTCTAGTGTATCAGTCATTCGCTGCGGTGAAAGCAGGACCGCAGTGGCGAACCAGATCCCGCACACTGCGAAATCCAAACGACGCGTGATCTCGGCGAACGCACCAACTTTCGCGTCGTAAATACGGCAGAACCCGTAGGTCTGCATCATGCCGTGCCAGACGCCCCAGACAAAAGCGACGAGCACAATTCCTTTAAGATCCCAAATGGAAAAGGCGGCGCAGACGACAACTAAAAAAATCGGCGCGAAAATGAAGCGCCATTTGAAACGCTGGAACAACGCGCGATCACCGTAGGCGCGAATCATTCCCGGCAAGTGGTGACCCATTGCCCCAAATGCCGCAACGAAAAGATAAATGTCCTGCGCGCTCCAACGTGCCTGTGCCAGAAGAAAGATCGGTATGATCAACAGAGGAGTGCACACGTAGAGAACCAGGTCGCGCCAACCGTCGAGAATCCACAAGCCCGGCTTTCGCGCGGCTGCAGGCGCAGCGGGAATCGTTTGCGGACTCGAGAACGCGGTAACGTGCTGCATGCCGGGAACCAGTTTTCCTTAAACCACGGGAAAATCAATCCTGGATTGGGTGAAAAAAGGTCGGCGCTTTATGGCTCGTGCTCGTAATCGTACTCGTGATCGATTAAGAGAAGTCGATTACGATTACGAGCATGAACACGAATAATGAGCCACGCATCGGCATCACGCTGGGCGATTGCGCCGGCATCGGCCCGGAGATCGTCGATCTCGCTCTGAACTCCAATCGGATTGCGCACACTGCCGAGTGCAAAGTCATCGGTAAATATCCCGGCTCTCGGCCGGGAAATCCTACCGCAGAAACTGCGCGCGCTGCCGCTGCTGCCCTGGAAGAAGCGGTCACATTGGCCAGGCGCGGCGAGCTCGACGCAATCGTAACCGGCCCGGTTCACAAAGCCCGAATGTACGAAATAGGCTTTAAGTTTCCCGGACAGACGGAATTTTTTGCCGAACGCTGCGGCATTAAGAATTTCGCAATGTGTCTGACCGGTGGAAAAATCACGGTTGCGCTCGCCACCGCGCACCTTCCGTTGCGCCTGGCCGCGAGCGCTCTTAATCAATCGGAAATTGTCCGAGTCGGTTTGTTGCTCGCGAATTTTCTTGGTTCACGATCCATCAGCACGCCGCGCATTGCCGTTGCAGGATTAAATCCGCACGCTGGCGAATCCGGCAAACTTGGACACGAAGAAATTGAAATCATTAGGCCAGCGGTTGCAGAGCTGAACCGATTACTCCCCCCCTCTCACCAATCACAGCCTGTTTTCTCGGGCCCGCATTCTCCCGACACCGTGTTTCACCGCATGATTGAAGGCGAATACGATGCCGTACTCTCCATGTATCATGACCAGGGATTGATCCCGCTGAAACTTCACGCGTTTCACCAAGGTGTGAACGTGACGCTTGGCCTTCCTTTTCCTCGCACCAGTCCCGATCACGGCACTGCATTTGAAATTGCTGGCAAAGGAATCGCGCGTCCCGACAGCATGATCGCCGCGATTAATCTCGCTGTAGAACTGGCTCAAAACTTTAGGAAACCGGATCAAGCCCACGCGCATGAGCACAGGGAAGATTGAGAAATATCTCTCGGTTTTTAACATCGGCCTGCAGAACACGTTCGTTTACCGGTGGAATTATTTTCTGCGGGCGCTCTTTGGTCTGATTCCGCTGGCCGGCACGGTTTTTCTCTGGAGCGCGGTGTTCAAGGAGCGCGGCGGTGGGCTGCACGGCTACGACTACGGCTCGATGATTTATTATTATTTGCTCACGATCCTTGTCAGCAACCTGGTCACCCCAACGGAGGACGAATGGCAGATTGCTGCGGATATTCGCGAAGGCCAGATCAATGCGCTTCTCACCAAGCCGATGAGTTATCTCGCGTACCGGTTCAGCATTTTTCTAAGCGGCCGCCTCGTTTATACCTTTGTTACTCTGCCGCCGATCGCGTTGATCTTTATTTATTTTCGCGATTACATCGTCTTGCCGTCCGATCCGCTGGTTTATGTGCTTGCCACGGTCTCGATGTTAATGGCGGCGCTCATTCAGTTCTTTATCACCTACAGCCTTGCGATGATGGCATTTTGGATTCTGGAAATCTCCACCATCGTTTTCATCGTTTATTCGTTCGAATACTTTCTGGGCGGCCAGATGTTTCCAATCGACATCATGCCCTCTGCAGTGCAGGCCGTGATGAAATGGCTGCCGTTCTACTACGAGCTGTTTTGTCCAATCGCGATCTTTCTTGGTCGCTTAAAGGGGCCCGATCTTGTGCAAGCGCTGGTGATCCAGACTGGCTGGCTGTTGCTTGCGTGGGCTTGGGCGAACTACATGTGGAAACGCGGCCTCGGCCATTATCAGGCCGTCGGCGGATAGCACGGAGATTGCTGTCGTTACGTGAATTGAATTAAAATTATTCAGCGCGGTAAGGCCATAAGCTGTTGAAACCGCGAGTCATTGCGAAGCGGATCAAACATCGGATCGAGCCGAAGCAGCGCAGGAGTGAGCGGCGCATTCGAAGCTAATGGCCCACTCGCCGGTATTGAGAGCAGTTTCTGTATCGCAGCAATGGCGCGATCAGGTTCTCCAGTTCCTGCGGCTACTCGGGCCATGATTTCAATGGGAATGGGACCGTGCAACGCATCTTTCTCAAGCGGAATGATGCGTTCGGCCCTGTCGGCGAGAGCCAACGCAGCTGCTTTGTCGCCGAGCCCGGTACACACCAGAGCGAGATCTCCAATCACAACGAAATTTTCAGGCTGCTCTTTCACAAAAGATTCCAATTCACTGCGCGCCTGTCGCCAGATTTCCTGTGCAGCGGCGTGATCACCCCGGACTTCTTGCGCCCAACCCAACCAAAACCGCAGCTCGCCATTGTAATAACCCAATGCTGGATCAGGCTTGGCTAATACTTCCTGCAGCCGGGGGATGATTTGTTCGGGGTGCCGTTCAAGGATTGCCTGGTACGCCTGCGTTTCCAACGCGCCGGGGTTGTTGGCTGCTGGATGCAGCAGAGCCAACAACATTGCAGCCTGTGGCAGATCGCCTGCCGCTTGAGCAATAGACGCTTTTTGCACCTGCGTGTCTAAGTCGTCCGGTACGATGTCGAGGACCTGGTCGAGCTTTCGCAGCGCTTCTGGAAAACGTCGAAGGCAGATATAGGACTGCGCATGCTGCGTCAGCAATGAAACGTTACGCGGGTCAAGTCGCTCAGCTTCATTAAAGTACATCTCACTCCGGTCCCACTGATTTCTCCTGCGTTCGATGTAGGCAAGCGATTCGGGAATTCGGCTACTGTTAGGTAACGCATGACGTGCCTGCTCGAGATAACGCACAGCAGTGTCGTAGTCCTTCAAGCACGCATAGCGATAATATCCCATCGCCATGAGAGCTTCGCCAAGTTTGGGTTGAAGCGTAAGCGCGGTTTCGGCTGCCTGCCGTGCTTCTTCGCGAAGCTCAGTTGTGGGCTGCAAAGTCAATTGGAGATAGCCGCGGGCGTCCACATAAGAAAGCAGCGCCCACGCGAGAGCAAATTTCGGATCCAAGCCCACAGCTTCTCTGAGATATTTCTGTGCTCCAAGAGAGTTGGCCGGAGTCGTTGCTGACTTGAGGTTGTACGCCAGACCTCGCAAATAAGCATCATAAGCCTCCATGTTCTCAGTCGGTTTCGCCGCGAGAACCTGCTCTTCCCGGCCAGTTAGATGCACGCGCAATTGCTCGGCGATCGCCTTAGCCACTTCGCTTTCGACGAAAAAGACGTCGATCAATTTTCGATCGAAGGTATCAGCCCAAATATGGGAATCGTTCGCAGCTCTAATCAGCTGCACGTTTACGCGCACGGCGTCGCCAGCTTTCTGCACGCTTCCTTCCAGAATGTGGGCCACTCCAAGTTGTTTGGCGATTTCGGGCAAGTTCGCAGGCGCGCTTTTGTAATGCTGCGTCGACGTGCGCGAGATCACCTTTAGATCGGCGATTTTGGATAAACGCGTCAGAATCTCGTCCTGAATACCTTCAGCGAAGTAGGCATTGCCTTTATCTTCGCTCAGATTCTCAAACGGAAGCACCGCGATGCTTTTTTCTGGCACCGACAGAATCGATTGCGTTCGGTTACCGAAAAAGATTGCGATGCCCCCGCCAATCGCTGCAAGGGCAAGCAACGCTGTCGTCATCGTCGCCCATCGCATTCGCGTCCGCCGTTTCTGTGCGGCCAATTTCAGCGGCACCTTCGGGTTACCGAATTCATCGGAATAAAGGCTGACCAGAGCGACGCGTGCTCTATGCTTTACTTCGCACGAACCAAGGTCGTGCAAGAGCGGCCGCCATTTCTGATACGCTTCAAGATCTTCAGCGACGCGTTTCGAAAGCAAAATGTGCCCCGCATCGCCACAATCCATCACCCGTTGGGCCATGTTTAGTCCGGTACCTGCGAGATTGGCTCGTTCGTTGACGTCGATTACCCCACTAACTGGTCCGCTGTGAATTCCCATCCGAAGTGGTAGCGGTGCGCGTTGCTTTAACGAGCGACTAATCTCCATCGCGCACTGCGCAGGTGCTTCCGGGCTCGTGAAAAACACCAGCGCCATCCCGTCGCCTGTCGGGATCTTGAGCAAACGGCCGGTACCTTCAGCTCGCTGAAATTGCTCGGATGCCCGAACAACCGCGTTTAGCTCTTCAACGGCTGCGTGCTGATCGTCAATGGAAAGCGTTGAATAGCCAACGACATCGATAAAAAGCACGTGCCCAATTTCGAGTTGGATTTCCTTTTTGACCTCAGCGGACATATCAACTCTTGCCCAA
>Ga0114129_10001162_pt1 | contig 34900 bp, 30 predicted proteins | sample RhiMetdeltSRZDD1_FD_80071 | JGI IMG/M metagenome (GOLD analysis project Ga0114129, IMG submission 80071) | Populus rhizosphere microbial communities from Tennessee, USA - Rhizosphere MetaG P. deltoides SRZDD1 (version 2) (version 2) | ecosystem: Host-associated > Plants > Roots > Rhizosphere >...
GTTGGAATTGTCCGCTGGCGGTTCCTAGTGTGGGGCCGAGCGTCGATGGCGGAGCGGCAAAGTTCGTCAGATTGAAGATGTTGAAGAATTCCGCCCGGAACTCGACATTTCGGGTTTCCGCAAACGGAAACTTGCGGCCCAGGATCAGGTCAATCTGTCGGAAATGCGGACCACGCAGATAGTTTCTCGGCAGGTTGCCGAACGTTCCAGGTGCAGGAATCGCGAACGCTGCAGGGTTGAAGAGTGTCCGGTCCTGGTTCAGGTACGGATCGACGCCTGCAACCAAGTCTGGGCGGCGCGTTGCCCGGGTGGCACCGCCGCCTGGGGTGTTGATTACAGCCTCACGGCCTGCGGCAGCGCCGGTGAAGAAATTGCCGGTCGCCGTGTCCCTGTATACAATGTCGGGCCGCGTTATGAAGACGTTCACGGGCACTCCACTCCGTGCATTCGCGATGCCTCCGACTTCCCAGTTTCCGAAAATGGTTTTTGTAATGCCATTGAGACTACCACTAGGAACCGCGTAAATGACGCTGGCGTTGAAATTGTGACGAATGTCGAACTTGTTGTACGCCTCTTCGAAATCGAACTCTTTCTGCGCCCTCGCATTATTACTTGCGGTATCCGATTCGTTGGAGCCTTCGCTGTTGCCGAAACTTCGTCCCAGTGTGTACTGCGCATTCAACGTAAGACCGCTGTTTGATCGACGCATGGCCGACAGCTGCAGGGCTCTGTAGTCGTCGTGGCCTCCACTCGTTTTGTAATCGACTTCTCCGAATGGTCGGTTTACGGTGTTGACGCCCAGATCGGTATCGAATTCACGAATGACGATGCCGGAACTTGCGGGATTCGTGTTGGTCCGGACTGAGACGATGCGGTTGGCGATGCTTCTCAAGAACAGGTTACGTCCCTGGCTCCCCACGAACGCCGCCGTCGCGACGACATGGCCGGGCATTTCCCGTTGTATAGAAGCGTTGTACTGGTAAATCCGCTCCGGAACTTTATAGTCCGGCGAATACGCGCGAGGTGTGTACGACCGATTGTTGGGATTGTTAATGAAATTCGCCTTAATGGCATTCAGATCAGCGGGAAAGACAGCGAGCGCCCCGCTGGAAATTACGGTATTGATCAAATCACTCTCGATCGGCTGCAGAAGATCCTCGGTTTGGCCAGGTCCGTAGAAAATTCCAAAGCCACCGCGAAGCGAAGTCTTCGGCGTAGGAGCGTAAGTGACGCCAACGCGTGGACCGAAGTTGGTTGTAACAGATTTGTAGAAGTCACGAGTTGGGGGAAAGAGACCGCCGTTGTTGATATCAAACTGCACGTTGAGATCATTCGCCTCACGAAGTGGAGAGTAGTATTCGTAGCGCAGACCGTAGGTCAGCGTGAGTTTCCGAGCGGCCTTCCATTCATCCTGGGCGTACGCAATGTAGTACTCCTGCTCGCCCTTGCGCTGCCCCGTTGCGTTATTATTGAACACGCTCGGGTCCGACAGGTCTCCGACAAAGCGAACATTGCCGCCATTGGTAATGTTGTTGGTAATAAGATCGTTAACGCTGCTGTAGGTGTACTGCGTTCCGCCGTTTCGATCCGTGTAGAATCTTACCGTCCGGACCTCGCCGCCAAACTTGAAACTATGTCTTCCTTTTAACCACGTCACGTTGTCGATATAGGACAACGTCCACGGAGTGTATGGCGCGCCGCGCCCGTTTGCCTGGCTGTTCAGTCGGACCAGAGCTCCAGCGGTAGCGAAACCGGTCGTCGCTCCCTGGCCAGGAATGCCGGCGTTAGATGCACTACCTGTCACATTGGCGCTGAGTGCCGAAGTATCGAAACCATTTTGAATTGTGGCGATTCCGAATCCGCGCGTCAGGGCGCCGTTATAGCCGACTTTCGCTTCATTGATCAGGTTCGCCGAAAGCGCCGATTGTAGTGCGATGACGCCGTTCTGCGGCCATGTCCGAACTTTCAGGATACGTCCGCTGACACTTTGCGGCTGAATGTTATCTCCGAGATCCCGAAAGAAACGCGTGTACAACGTGTGCTTGGCATTCAGGCTGAAATCAAACCGAACGCCGAAGGTGTCCTCGTCCACAGAATTCTTGGCCCGAAGTTGGTAAATACTGACTAAGGGATCTTGAGGTGAGTCCTGCAAAACGAAAGCACCGGGGGCGTGGAACGCGTCGATGAGGGGCTGGACTGCTGGGACGGCTGCGGCCCTGGCACGATCGTTCGGAGCTGCTTCGATGAGATTGACACCATTACGGAGGCGGTAGCCTTCATAGCTCCCAAAGAAGAATATTTTATTTTTTACGATCGCACCCCCGACCGAGCCACCGAACTGATTCATTCGAAGCGGCAGTTTCGGGTCATCCCCCGGTTGGACGACGCGATCGAAGAAATTACGCGCGTCCAACACGTCATTGCGGAAGAACTCGAATGCCGTTCCGTGGAAGGCGTTGCTGCCGGATTTTGTGACGACGTTAACTTGTCCCCCTGTTCCGGTCCCGAATTCGGCAGTGTAATTGTTGGATTCGACGCGAAATTCCTGAACGTTTTCCAAACTGCTTTGAAGCTTGAATGGTGATACGAGCTCCGCCCCGATCACGCCCGGCGCGGCAGAAATGATCCCAGATGCCTCAATGCCGTCATAGCGTACGGCATTCTGTTCAACCGAACGTCCGTTGAAACGGATGTCGCCATACTGGCCGTTTCCGGTGTTCTGAGCACCCGGCGCCTGCAAATACAATTGGGAAAGCTGCCGGCCGTTGATGGGAAGCGTCGCCACCTCGCGGACATCGACGTTAGCCGACATGGCCGCTGAACTCGTATCGACGCGGACTTCGGCTGCGTCTACCGAAACCGTAAGTTCCTGCGAGACGGACGCCGGTTTAAGTACCAGATCGAGGTTCAGCGTCTGTCCTACACCGAGCTGGACACCGGGTACGTCTGTCTTTGCGAACCCGGTCAACATGGCGGTGACGATGTACATTGAGGGCTTCAGTGCAACAATCAGGTACTCGCCCCTATCGCCGGATAATGCCGATCGCTCTTCCCCTGTCCGATCGTTTTTGGCAGTCACGGTAACACCAGGGATGACAGCACCGCTCTCATCTCGAATGATTCCGCCGATTCGGCCCTGGTCGACCTGTGCGAATGCTGGCACTACCAACGCGCAAAGGATTACAAGCGCGCAGATGTAGTTTCTCCGTTGTCCCAATCTCAAGGATTCCTCCTTTGAATACGATGTTTCTAAACGGTTGAAGACGAAGTTTTGATAGGTTGGCAGAACTAAACCAAGGCCTCACACTACGAAAGACCCATTCAATGGTTCATGAATGAATTATTAAAATTGTGTTACAGCAGGGCAGCTTACCTAGCCCTCTGAAGTATGCGTCTGACCACGGAGGACGAAACGTGCACCGATGTTGGTGACCAGGACGAGCGAGAGTAATACGAGTCCCGCTGCCCAGGCTTGACGATGCCAGTCTTCATAAGGCGATATGGCGTGCGTGAAAATCATGACGGGAAGTGAGGCGGTAGGCTGATTCCACCCGGGACTCCAGAATTGGTTGTTCAGGGCCGTAAACAGAAGAGGTGCCGTTTCGCCGGCAACTCGGGCCAGGTCGAGCATGATCCCCGTTAAAATGCCGCGCATTGCAGCAGGAATGACCACTGTCGCAACGGACTTCCATTTAGTCGCCCCCAGGGCCAGCGCCCCCTCCCGAAGGGAATTCGGAACCGCACGAAGGAATTCTTCAGTGCTGCGAACGGCGATGGGAATCATCATGATGCCTAGCGCTACGCCGCCTGCAAAGGTCGAGAAATGTCGCATCGGCAGGACAATGAGCGCGTATACAAAGATACCCATCACGATGGATGGCACGCCGTTCAGGAGATCCGTCATATAACGCACGAGAAAGCCCGCGGTGTTTCCACCGAACTCGGCGAGGTAAACGCCGCCCATAAAACCAATCGGAATACCGATCGCGCTCGCAAGCAGCAATAACTTGGTGCTTCCGAGGATTGCGTTCGCGAATCCTCCCCCTACTTCTCCGACTGGGGCCGGCAACTGCGTAAAGAACGTCCAGCTTAACGACCGCCCACCCTGCCAGACGAGATAACCAAGAATGAAAAACAGCACTGAGACCGCAACCAATGTGCACACGCCCGTGAGCGTGAACATGACAACGTTTGTGACCTTCCTGCGAGTCGCGCGTGACATCATGACGGGGCCATGCTCTTTCTCGTCATACCCAGAATCAAAAGCCGTGCGACGGCATTAACGACGATGGTGATGCAGAACAAAACGAGACCAAGTTCAACGAGAGCTGCAAGATAGATATCGCTGGTGGCTTCCGTGAATTCGTTGGCGATGGCAGCCGCAATGGAATGGCCTGGCGAAAACAACGATGCTCGGATTTGTGGAGTGTTGCCGACGACCATAGTCACCGCCATCGTTTCGCCTAGCGCGCGTGCGAGAGCAAGGAATATGGATCCAATGATGCCGGCTTTAGCATACGGGACGACCACGTTCCACGCCGTTTCCCAACGCGTGGCCCCTAAAGCAAGCGAGGCCTCACGTTGTTCGCGTGGCACGGCCAGCAGCACTTCTCGCGATATAGAAATGATAAAAGGCAAAATCATGATCGCGAGAATCATGCCCGCTGCCAGCAGGCTGACGCCGTAAGAAGGACCCTGGAAGATCGGCAGAAACCCCAGCGTTGATCTCAAAACAGGCGCAATGTAGTCACGCAAGAAAGGAACGAGCGTGAAAATCGCAAGTAGTCCGTAGATGACGCTCGGTACGGCAGCGAGCAGTTCAATCAGAAAAGCGAGAGTACTGGACAGGCGCGGGGGTGCGAGCTCCGCAAGGAAGATCGATGCGCCGATGCCCAAAGGGACTCCAATGATTAATGCAACGGCCGACGTGACAAGCGTCCCATAAACAAATGGCAGCGCGCCGAACTCGAGTGCAACGGGATCCCACGTGGTTTGAGTCAGAAAACTCCATCCGAACTTTTCCCGCGCCAACGCAGAACTTCTGAAGAGTTCGAAGAACAACAAAACTGTGATCAGGAAAATCGTTGCAGCAAAAATGAAAGTGATCAGGTACGCAACCTGGTCACCATGTTGCAAGCGCCGCACAAACTGGCGTGTTGCACGCGGCGTAGAGCGTTCGACGGTTCTAGTTAGAGTGCGCATTTATTCGATCTTGGCGATTGCCTTTTGTTCCATTGCAACGACCTCTTGTGGAAGTCGCGCATAGGACAGCGCTTCAACCATGTTCTGGCCGTCGGTCAACATCCACTGCAGGAAATCCGTGATCGCTTTCTTCTTTGCCGGATCTTCGATCTTCGTGGGCACCAGCAACCATGTGAAGCTTGATACCGGGTACGCATCCTTTCCATCGGCGTTGGTGATTGAAACCCGAAAGTCTTCGGGCATCTGCTTTGATGCGCCTGCGGCGGCAGCGGTAACGCTAGTTAAGTCTGCTTTTACGAATGTTCCGGAAAGGTTGCGGACCTTACCGTACGTTATCTGGTTCTGTACCGCGTAAACCAGTTCGACATATCCGATGCTGTTTGGGGTCTGCTTGATAAGGCCTGCAACACCCTCATTACCCTTGCCACCCAGACCAACCGGCCAGTTTACCGACGTGTTTACGCCGACTTTGGATTTCCATTCCGGACTAACCTTGGCAAGATAATCCACCCAAACGAAAGTTGTCCCGCTGCCGTCCGAACGGTGAATAACAACGATGTCACTGTTGGGCAGCTTGATCCCCGGATTTGCATTTCTGAGTTGTGGGTCAGTCCATTTGGTGATCTTGCCCAGAAAAATGCCCGCGAGCGCTTCCGGCGTGAAGTTGAGCTCTTCCTTGACATCCGGAATGTTATACGCCGCAACGTTAGCGCCGAGGACCGTTGGAAAATGCAAGGGTTTAGTCTTCGCCTGCGTCAGCTGCTCGTCTGTCATCGGCATGTCGCTCGCGCCAAAGTCAACAGTACCTTCCGTCACTTGCCGGATTCCGCCTCCGGAGCCAATCGATTGATAATTGATCTCCAGTCGCGGGAACTTCCGACGATATTCATCGAACCACTTCGAATAAATCGGATAAGGAAAGGTCGCGCCGGCGCCAGTGATATGTACTTGACCATCGGGTGTTGCGGCCTTTGAATTGACCGGCGTTACGTCGCTTTTGCCGCAGCTCGTGCAGACGAACGTCAAGGCAAGCAGAAAAACAATTGTTTTCACTTCTTCCTCCCTAACTCCGATTTTAATTTGGCGATTCCGAATTACGCTTCCTGCTCGTTCGTTGCGAAGCGGTAGCCTACTCCATGAATTGTCTGCACAAATGCAGGCTGTTGCGGTTTCGACTCGATCTTCTCGCGAATCCGACGGATATACACATCCACGCTCCGGGGAGTGACGGTGCGATCGTTACCCCAGACGCTATCGAGCAGCTGGTCGCGCGAGAAAACCATTCCCGGGTGCGAAGCCATGTAGTGAAGCAACCGGAATTCCAATGCGCTCAATTCGATCGGCTTTCCAGCAACACTAACACTGTGAGCCGTCGGGTCGATCACAAGGTCCCCGCGATGTACTTTCGAGCGTGGGGGCGCCATAGGTTCGTTGCGCCGCAAGAGAGCGCGCACGCGAGCGATCATTTCACGCGTGCTGAATGGCTTTGTCACGTAGTCGTCAGCGCCGAGTTCCAGGCCAACGACGCGGTCGGCTTCCTCACCTCTGGCCGACAGCATGAGCACGGGCATTCGCGCGAACCTGTCGTTGCGCCGCAGCTGGCGGCACACCTCGAGTCCGTCGAGACCCGGCAGCATCAAATCTAAAATGACGAGGTCCGGTGGATCTCGGCGCAATTCTGCAAGCGCAACGGAGCCATCGGTAGCGTAATTGACTCGAAAACCTTCTTTTTCAAGATTGTATTTGAGCAATTTGATGAGATCGCTCTCGTCTTCGACGATCAGGATCTTTTTTGTCACGACAACTATGAAATGCCACAACTCTCGCCAAATGGTACGTGACAACTATGTGAACTTTATTTGATCTGCAGTTTTCGTAAGTTTCTAAGATGTTCACGGAACTGTAACATTCTCCGGTATTATGAACATAATGTTAGGACCGCTGAGGCTCGCTAACCACCAGCTGATTAAATGGCCGATTCTGTAAAGATCAACGTCAGCCACGCCAATTTTTTCTACGGAACGAATCACGCGCTGCATGATGTGTCCGTACAGATCAGGCCGCAGTTCGTCACCGCGTTGATTGGTCCGTCGGGCTGTGGGAAGTCGACGTTTCTACGGGCCCTGAATCGAATGAACGATCTCATTCCAGGCGCGCGTTTGGAAGGCCGAGTCGAACTGGACGGCGAGAACATCTATTCGGATGAGATGGACGTCATTCACCTACGCCGGCGGGTGGGCATGATCTTTCAACGGTCGAATCCGTTTCCGATGTCGGTTTACGACAATGTCGCTTATGGCGTCCGCGTAAATGGGATGGCTAAGAGACGGGTTCAACTCGACGAGATCATCGAGAAGACGTTGACCGCAGCAGCCCTGTGGGAAGAAGTGAAAGATCGCTTGCATCGTTCAGCCATGTCGCTATCCGGAGGGCAGCAACAACGATTGTGCATCGCGCGGGCGCTGGCCGTGGAGCCCGAAGTTCTCCTGATGGATGAGCCTGCCTCCGCACTCGATCCGATTTCGACGGCGAAGATCGAAGAGCTGATTTACAACCTCAAGCAGGACTACACGATTGTCGTTGTGACGCACAACATGCAGCAGGCCGCGCGGATTTCGGATGAGACCGGATTCTTTTTAACCGGTCGCCTCGTCGAATTCAGTGAGACGAAGAGGCTGTTTACGGCGCCGGCGAATCGAGAGACCGAAGACTACATTACCGGGAGATTTGGATGAATTGCCGAAAAATCTTTTGTGAATTCAGTGGCTTTGGTGGCTAATAAAACCTATGACGGACCGCGAACATACTAGCAAGCACTACGAGTTACAGCTGCGCGAACTGAAAGAAAAGCTGTTGCTCATGAGCCACAAGGCAGAGCAGATGATTTCTGACTCTATCCGCGCTCTGGTTGAGCGGCGTCCGACGCTATCCGAGGACGTTATCCAGCGTGATGACGAGCTTGATAAGCTCGAGATCGAAATCGATAACCTCTGTTACGAGATCCTGGCTCTCGAGCAGCCGGTTGCGCGGGATCTGCGATTCATAGCTACGACGCTCAAGATTGTTAAAGATATTGAGCGCATCGGCGACATTGCAGTGAATATCGGCGAGCGTGGCCTGGAGTTGATCCAGGAGCCGGAGCTAAAGCGGCTCGTCGATCTACCAATCATGGCGGAAGCGGCTCAGAAGATTTTGAAAGAGAGCCTTGATGCATTTGTGAATTCGGATGCTGATCTTGCCGAGAAGGTTATTACTAACGACAATATCGTCGACGACCTTTACGAACAGATCTTTCGGGAGCTTCTAACGTATATGTTGGAAGATCCGCGTTCGATCTCACGCGCCCTTAAGCTGATCTTCATTGCAAAACATCTCGAGCGCGTAGGCGATCACTCGGCCAATATCGCGGAAATGGTCATTTTTTTGGTGAGAGGCCAAGATATCCGGCATGCAACGCGTATTGATCGTGGACGATGATCCCGACATACAAAAGCTCGTCGGTTACAATCTCACGCAAGCAGGTTTTGAGATAGCCGGTGCCGCGAGCGGGCGCAAGGCGCTCGAGTCTGTTCAGAAACAACCGCCCGATATCATTGTTCTCGACATCATGCTTCCCGACATCGACGGTATGGAAGTGTGCCGAACACTGCGGCAGCGCGATGGCTCGCGCCGCATTCCAATCATCATGCTGACCGCCCGCGGTGAAGAAATCGACCGCGTCATTGGATTCGAACTCGGCGCGGACGACTACGTCGCAAAGCCGTTTAGTCCTCGAGAACTCGTGCTTCGGATCAAATCCATCCTAAGGCGGATGAAAGAGCAGCGGAGCGATATGTTGCGGCTCGGCGAGATTCAAGTCTATCCCGACCGGCGGCAGTGTTTCGTGGGAAACCATCGTGTTCAGCTGACAGCCAAAGAATTCGATTTGCTGCATGAGCTGATGCTCGGACGAGGAAATGTGCTTACGCGCGAAGTCCTTATGGACAAGGTCTGGGGTTATCATGGCGAAGCAACGTCGCGGACTTTGGATACTCATATCCGGCGCCTGCGCGACAAATTGGGCGAAGATGGTACTTACGTCGAAACGGTCCGGGGCGTTGGTTATCGAATGGGGATTCCGTCAGAAGAATCGTAGCGCATGACCTTTCGGCTACATTCGCGACTGATTACCTGGAACCTGCTGATCATTGTCTTAGTCTCTTTCATCCTTGCTTTCTTCTTCAGCGCTTCCGAAGTTGTGTGGATTGGCATGGCCTCCATTGTCCTCACATTCATTTTCGCCTACGGAGTCCATGAGCTGGTTTCGCGCCCACTGCACGAAGTCGCAGATGCATCTCGCAAACTCGCTGCAGGTGATCTGGAGCAGCGGCTTCCGATTACAGGCGACGAGGAGATTGCGACACTCGGGACTTCTCTTAACACAGTGGCACAAAATTTCGCCCGGCAGATTCATGAACTGGCGGACGGAAAGCAGAGGCTAGAGCACATTCTCGAAGCCATGGGAGAAGGTGTTATGGTGCTCGACAGAAGTGGCCGCGTCACTCTCACCAACACCTCGCTGCGACGGATCCTTGAGACCACGCGCGATCTGACAGGGAAAACACCGTTGGAAATTTTTCGGAGACCCGAGCTGGAAAATGCCGTTCATGAGATCCTTCGCGGTGCGCCGGCGCACGTGGTTGAGATCCCGGCAGCCGGCAACCGGATTTTACAGGCCCACGTCGCGCCGGTGCCGGGCGGGTCAGGAGGAATCGAGTCGGTCGTTGTGGTTTTTCACGATCTCACCGACATCCGTCGAGTGGAACGAATGCGTCGTGATTTCGTTGCGAATGTCTCACACGAATTTAAAACGCCGCTGACCTCCATTCGTGGTTATGCGGAGACATTAATGTCGGGCGCCAAGGACGATCCACAAATTGCTTTTGATTTTCTGAGGACAATCGAAAGAAACGCCCAACATCTCGAGACTCTGGTCAGTGATCTGCTGACGCTCGCCCGTCTTGAAGCTGAAGTTCCTTCGACAAAAGAGCAGATTGAGCTGCGGCCGTTAATTGAGGAGCAAATCGCTTCGCGGATGAACCCGATTCAGGATCGGAGCGTGCACGTGACAATCGACTGCCCGGATATTGAGGTTCATGCCGACCGTGCGCGGCTTTCTACCGCCCTCTCGAACCTTCTCGATAATGCGATCTATTACAACAAGCCTGGTGGCCAGATCTCAATCTCGGCCGAGGTGCAGGACAGAACGTTGAGGCTCGCGGTAGCCGATTCGGGGCAAGGAATCCCGTCGGAAGAGTTGCCTCGCATTTTCGAGAGATTTTATCGAGTCGATAAGGCGAGAGCCCGCGATTCCGGCGGCACAGGACTCGGCCTGTCGATTGTTAAGCACGCTATCGAAAGCCAGGGTGGGACCATCAATGTCACAAGCCGGCTGGGAGCAGGGTCGACCTTTACGATTCGGTTGCCCATCTAAGACCCTTTTACCGCATGCTGCGTAACTGTTTCGGCGTGAGCAACCAGTTCAGCGTGGCGCACTGGCCAAAAGTGAGTCGATCTGAAGTCAGCTTGCAAAGGCCGCCTTTTTTCAACTCGATCGATGCGTCGGTGCTGCCGGTTACAAGTACGGAAATGAGGCGGCTCAAGTCGGGTTCGTGGCCGACCAATAACACGCTTTGCGGCTTCTCATCATTGATTTCGGCGACGAGTTCCAAAGCGTTGCCGTCCGACATAAGATGGTTCGTGAATGTGACTTCTTCATCTAATGCCCGCGCTACGATCCGCGCAGTTTGCTCGGCTCTCGCATATGGACTCGAGAGGATCAGATCAAAGTGCAGGCCGAAAGCGAGCATGGCCTCCGCAATCTGTTCCATCTTCTCGACGCCCTCTTTTGTTAAGGGGCGGTCGCTATCTTTTTTGTAGCCTGGGGTTCCTCTTTCAACCGCAATGCCATGACGCAGGATGTAGATGTCCATTATTCGTTTTTCTTGTCGGAGAAGGCTATTTTCCTCAGGGAGCGAACGGCGTCTTCTATTTTTTTAAGATCCTTTCGGCGACCCTTTTCCGGTTTCAGGTTTATGTCGTCCAGAGTTTCTTTCATTTGTCGAAGAATCGGATCCACACTACGGAAAGTCTTCGCGGGCTTCACGTGTTTCTCATTAAGAAATTCGATCAATTGGATGATGTCGCGCTGCAAGTTGGCTACATAGAGACGGCTGATCTCCCTAGCCTCCATCCGCAGGTGCTGGAGCTGAGCGAGCAGTTCTTTGCGCACTGTCTGATTCATCGGTTTTCCCTTCGGTGGAAGGTGCGGCCCCTTTCAATATCAGCTCAATCTTGGTTCGCAAATCTTGTTGGATTGCTCGTGGCGATCGATTCCCATCCACCGTTTCGAATCCATAGAGCTTCTGCATTGATTTGAATTCCTTTTGAATCTGGCGCTGATATTCAATAAAACTGCCGTACATGTTGGATGTTGGGTGCATGTCCATCCCGGATTCCCAATAGTCCAGGACGGAATGTTTACGCAGATTGCGCTCGACCAGCATTTTCGGGCTCACAGCTAGGTAAAACACTGCATCAGGAATAAGGGCGATGCCGTATACGTCGCGGATCCAATCGGGTTCCACTCCCCGCACAATTGCGCGCGACATCAGCGTGTAGATGTATCGGTCCGCAAGCACGATAAATCCGGAACGAAGCGCAGGAATGATGAGGTTCTCAAGTTGGTCCGCAAAATCGGTCGCGTAGAACAGACTGAGCGTACGGGTTCCAAGAATGTTGCCCTGCATCGCTTTCTCCAGCTCGCGGCTCACGAGCATGGATCTCTTGAGCCCCACATTTACCGTCGGATACCCGCGCCGTTCGAGCCAGTTTTTCAGCAAGTCGATTTGGGTGGACCGACCGGACCCATCTGCTCCTTCGACAACGATCAGTTCTCCTTTGAGTTGCCCGAGATGAACACCTGGGATTCCTTTTCCATAGAACTGTTTTGGTTTCTCTATCGTCATGCCAGATTGCGTGGAAAGAGGGGGCCGTGCCACTTGTATAGAGGAAGATCGACCTTCGTTTCCAGGATTTCCCGTATTTTTGCTTGTTGAACGTCTGGCGGTTCAGTTGCGTCGACAGTAATAAAGTCGTACTCGCGAACCATTCGCCGGTACTCCTGATTAATTTTCCCCTGAAAGATTCTGAAGCTTTCGTAAGGGTCTTTCGAGTAACCCATGTCCATCCCTGCTTCGTGATACTTCACGCGTGTTCGACCGTCCAGGATGCGCTCCAGCGCGGTTTTGAGTGGTACGTCAAAATAAAACGTCAAGTCGGGTTGGATCGCATAGCTGTAAAGGTGTCGAATCCAGGTCCGGTCGCAGCCTCGCACCGCATCACGCGCGAACGCGGTGAAAATATAACGATCAGCGAGGACAATATAGCCCGCGTGCAACAAGGGAAGAATCTGCCTTTCGTAGCGATCGGCAAAATCAGTGCAATGGATCAGAGAGAACGTCGTGGATGTCAGAAGTTGCCGCTTTTTGCCCTTCCGTGTAGCCTTTCGAACGATTGCCGATGAATTCCACTCGGTGAAGAAGACTTTGTAGCCTTCTAACTCTAACCACCGTTTGAGCAGATATACCTGAGTCGATTTTCCCGAGCCGTCGAGACCTTCAACGGCGACCAGTTTCCCCTGGATCTCCTTCTTTGATTCAGCCATTAGCCGGACGTGTCCTCCACCACGACACTGGCATCAAACGCGCTCTCGAAAAGATCGCGCTTGGCCGCCAACGCCCATTTTTCAAGAAGCATGTCGCCTTTACCTTTCAGGCGGAAAACGAATCTAGGTCGCTTTAGTTCTACTTCGACACTTTCCACAGTGGATGCATGCTCGTTGTCGAGCGCATCGGCCAACCGGAGAATGCCAGCTAATTTGGATACCATGAGACGCTGCTTTGGCGGAAGATCCTCGTAAGGCTTATGGTGCGACTTCGGTGCCGACTTTCGATGATATCGCGCCACGTTCGCGACCATATCCATTTGCAGCTGAGTCAAACCGATGAGTGGACTGGCTTGAATGAGATAGAACCCGTGCTTGTGATGATTTGACACATTTACGTAGTGACCGATATCGTGAAGGAGCGCCGCAACCTCTAGAATCAGTCGTGCCTCGGCATCGAGTTCATGCAAGGCTTGCATCTGATCATAGATTTGAACCGCAAGGCGGGCGACCGTGGTGGCGTGCTTCTCGTCATAAAAGTACTTTTTACCCAGCCGTCGTGCCGAGTCCACCACCTGGCCACGATGCATCTGTTTTTCCTGATCCTTCAACTGCGCGAGCACATCGAGGATAACGCCATCTTTTAGCCCGATTCCGGGTATGACGATTTCCTCCACTCGTGCCTGCTGAACAATCTTCTGCAAAACAATTGAGGCTGGAACGATGACGTCTGCTCGATCCGGACGAAGTCGCAACTGTTGGATCCGTTCCTCGAGAGTCATTCCTCGAAGTTTCTTCACGAGAAACTTCAGTTCGTCGATAGTGACTTTGTTATTACTGTTTTTGTCGAGTAATTCTTTGCGCAAGTCCCCGAGCGACTCGATACTTCCGCCCGTTCCGACGCAAACATCTATCTTCTGGCTCCCGATTTCCTGTTCCAGTCGCCGTTGCGTAGCGTCCACGTATTCTGTCACGAGCTGATTAAATCGCTCCTCGCCGGCCTTTTCATCTAAGATTTTCAGCAACCGAACACTGCCCATGGAATAGCTTTCGGTACAAAGCACCGTACTGTCATCGGCTAAAGAAACCTCCACGCTGCCCCCGCCAATATCAATCAGCAGTGCAACCTTATTCTTCAAGTTTACAGTTTGCCTGGCGGCGAGATGAATAAGGCGCGCTTCCTCCTCGCCACCAATTATGGAGATTTCAATTCCAGTGGCCTTCGTTACGGCCTTCAAAACCGCGTCGCGGTTAGTTGCTTCACGCAACGCGCTGGTACCCACTGCCTTGACCAGCGTTGCCGAATGTTCGACCAGTTTCGTTTTGAAATCGACGAAGGTCTGAACCGTGCGCTCGATCGTTTGTGGCGAGATCGTGCCCTTCGTAAAAACGTCTTGTCCGAGACGCACAGCTTCGCGGACGCTGTAAAGTGTTTGGTATCCACTGTTGTCAGCGTTTGCGTTTGCGATTGCAAGCCGGATTGCATTGCTTCCAACATCAATCGCTGCGATTGTCGGCACAGAATTAGCGAATGTGATGGTCGACGATGACGATTTCATTAGCACGTTGTGAAAGTCTTATTACAGCAACTCAGGACGGGGCAGGCCTCGCGTTCGTGGTCTGTTCCAGTCCGGTCGTGTCCACGAACTATTATAGGAGGTGGGTCACGCTGTCGAACAAAATATGGGACATACCTGCGGTTTAACCGCGCGAAGACGGAGAGGTTCGGGTGATCTACAGAATTCGTCGGACAGTGTTTCGACGACGGGCAGATGCGAGTTCTCAGGCCGTCAAAGTAAGGTAGCCATCGGCATACATGGCTTCCGCCTTTCGGACGTCGATCCGCCGTGGAAACTCAATCGTCCGAAACGCCTTCTTTGAGGCTGTGCTGTGATCGGCGTGAATCACCATCGCTTGGGGTGAAACGAGCAGATGCACATCTGGAGCCCGCACAGTGCCAATCTGGATCGTCACGACGATGCGTTGATCCTGATCTTCGATATATACGTCCGGCTTCCAAAGCATCTCTCGCTCAGCCGCCAACCAATCTTCCAAATCGAGAGTGCAGTTTCCACCGCGCGCTTGGAATATCTCGTAAGCGCGCTTGGTGATCCGATCGTACATTTCTTGAATCTCGTCGAAGATGGTTTCAGCAGTTCGCACTGGGACCATAGTGGGTTGTTGCAGCTCCATGCGCCCTCCCGGGTTAGATTTCGTTCGGCGTAGCTTCCGTCAGCCCGGTTTCAGTTTTATGAATGCGCAATGAATCGTCTGAAAATTGAACGCAGGCGAGCGTCAACGCGATTGTGAGTGACAGCGTTGCGGCAAAATCCAATCCGAGTACTTGAACAAGGCGTTGGGCGCTGGCGCCTTGTACGACTGGTTGTACCAGGCCAAAAATTGTAGCGCCGTATAGCAGGATGCGGATTCGAGGGCGTGTCATAAGGCCTGCCGCCACAATGGCCGGCCACAGCAGGATCGATAGAGCGTATTTTTGCGTGAACGGCTGAAGCAATCCAACCAGACAAAAGGCCAAGCCGATTTCAAACCATCCATCGCTGTTGCGCTGCCGATTTGCCAACACAAGGAAACCTAAATAGGCGGCTGCCGCGACAAGCATCCAGATTGCGCGGACAAAGGAAGGATCCATCGTCGATATGTTGATTTGAGGGTAATTCGAATCGGGCACTCTGGAGTAGTCGATCACAGTCAAGTAGCGCATCAATACCCCGCGTAATGACTGGTTGGGGAACCAAATTTCGCTTTGCCCTAGTTGCGTCTGCGACTCCTGCGCGAACCACTGGCCCAGTAGATTTATGTTTTCAGAGAATCCGAAGTAAAGGGCAGGCACCATTGCGAGGATGAGCACCGCCGCCATCGTAACCCATACGGGTTTCCACTGCCGTCGAACGGCAAGATAAGGCACAAAGAATATCGGCCAGATCTTGATGCTGATACCAAGCGCCAGAAGGACTGCCGCCAGAATTGGCCGCTTGGTCAACATCAGGAGAGACCCGGCAGTCAATGCAAAGACATAGAACTGCGCATTGCCATAACGAAGTTCCTCGATTATGTAGGGCGCGACCAGCAACACGGTGATCAAGTACGCAAACGGGCCCTTATGTAGGCGTCTACGACCGCGCGTTTCCCCCCCATCCACGGAAGATGTACGGTCTACACTTCCTCGGCGGGCGATGGCGAAAGCTACCCAGGCCAGTGCCGCAACTTTCAAACCCGTCCAAAGTGCAGAAGCCGCTCCTAGCGGCAAGAGCGAAAACGGCCAGAAGAGTAACAGGAAGAGCGGAGGATACCGATAGTGCATCGGCCAGCCGAGCCCGCTAACCGGACCGTATACCGGCAGTGTGCCGCCGAATACTCCTCGTGCGCCTTTGTGGTACACGCGAAAATCCATTGGGTGGCCGGCGGCGTAATATGCGAAGCCAAGGGCGACGCTGAGGATGGCGGCTGCGATCCAGAGTCGTCCGGGGTTAAGGCGTTCAAGCACGATTACGAACTCGAATGAGACGGAATCATGCCGTCACGATTTGTAGGTTGTGCCATCGAGACTTTTGACAGCGCAAAAAAGACTGTTGCGCCTTCACCCACTGCACCCTCCGCCCAGACCCGGCCACCATGCCGGTGGATAATTCGTTGGACGATCGCCAAGCCGAGGCCTGTTCCCTCGAATTCATCGACACTGTGCAATCTCTGAAATACGCCGAACAGTTTGCCGACATAACGCATGTCGAAACCAACCCCGTTATCCTTCACATAGAAGACATTCTGATCGCCTTCGGGTTTCCATCCTACTTCAATGATCGCTGGTTTCCTTTCACGCGTGAACTTCAGCGCATTCGAAAACAAATTGATGAGAACTTGGCGGATCAGAACACGATCACCGATCGCCCGGGGCAAATCTTCAATTTTCAGATCGACGGTCCGTCCGCTTTCCCCGACGTTTGCTTCGCTGAATGCGTCGTGAGCCAATTCATTCATATCCATTTCCGAAGAACCCATGGCTTGCCGCCCCAATCTCGAGAAAGCGAGCAAACCGTCGATAAGGTGTCCCATCTTTACAGTACTGTTGCGGATGACATCGAGAATTCGCCGCCCCTCCGGATTGAGTTGTGAGTGGTAATCTTCGAAAAGCAATTTGGAAAATCCATCGATCGCGCGTAATGGTGCCCGCAAATCGTGCGAGACCGAGTAGCTGAACGCCTCGAGTTCTTTGATTGTGGAATGCAATTGAGCGGTACGTTCGTGCACTCGCATTTCGAGTTCTTCGTTCATCTGCTCTATTTCGGCCTTGGCTGCGTGAAGCTCGGATGTCGCTTTCTTTTTATCTGTGATGTCGCGAATAAACAGCGTTACGCCTTCGGGAGAGGGGTATGCGTTCTGCTCGAACCACCGCTGCCGCTCTTCCGAGTACAGTTCGAAGTGTGCAGGCCGGCCTTCGCCCGTGGCTTGACGTATGTTTTGCCAAAACAAAGTTCCCTCGTCCCCCGGAAAGAAATCCCAAACGGATTTTCCGATGAGGTCGGCCGGTGACAATCCTGTCATCGCGGCCGCATTCTCGTTGACGTAAATGATCCGCCACTGCCGGTCGAATACGGCGAACCCATCGCTGATACTCTCGACAATGCTGCTGATGCGTCGTCGAGACTTTCTTAGCGCGTCGACTAAATAGGAAATAAGCACGCCCTGGCCGATAAAGAGGACGATCGCCACTTGCTGAGGGATACCGACACCACCAGGTGCGACGATGTAGTACCACTCACCGGCTGCCGCCAGGGTAGTCGCTAAAACGCCCGGCCCGAATCCACCGAACCAACTGCTCCAAACGATGGTGAGGAAGAATGAGACATACGGACTCTGTTGGCCGATCACTGGTTTGAGCAGCACACGGAGCCACAGAGTGGCAGCAACAGCCAGCACGGCCGCTGTGTAGCGGATGAACGGCGTGCGTAATCGCCGTCGTACAGTGATCAGATTCGCAAAGGCCATCTAACGCCAGATTAACATTTGCTAATATCGGTTAACTAATGCCCGACCTGAGAGACAGGACCTTAATTACCGAAGAAGATATTCGAAATGTCGCAGCGGGCGCCACTGTGACCATCAGCGAAAAAGCATTAGTCACTCCGCTTGCAGCGGACGTCGCGAGCGAAAAACATATTGTGTTGAAGCGGATTACCGCGCCCGCCACAAAAACGCCGTATGCCGTTGGAAAGATTGCGATCGGTGCAGACCACGGGGGTTTCGAGCTGAAGGAGTCGCTCAAAGCCGTGTTGAATGATCTCGGGTGTGAATATCAGGATTTCGGTACGACCTCAACCGATCCCGTCGACTATCCCGACTTCGCTCAGGCCGTGGCTCTGGCGGTCGCAAGAAAGACATGCCACCTGGGAATTATGATTGATGGCGCCGGAATCGGCTCATGCATGGTGGCCAACAAGGTTGCCGGAATTCGCGCTGCCATGTGCTATGACGAGGCGTCCGCCCGTAATAGCCGCGAACACAATGGGGCGAACGTTCTCACTCTTGGCGCAAAGGCAATCTCACTGGAACAAATGCGGAACATCGTGCGTACCTGGTTGTCCACGGATTTGACTGAGGAACGGCATCGGCGTCGTGTTGCGAAGATCGATGCCCTCCTGTAGGAAAGGGAACCAGTAGCCACAAAAGCCAACCAGGACGAACTTTTCTATGCCTTTTGTGCTTTTTTGTGGCTCCTTCCCTAAAATGTTTTTATGGCTAATGCAAACCGCGCGTATCCGGAGAACGTCGCGGGCAATTTCTTTGTCGATGACACGTGTATCGATTGCGATCTGTGCCGGCAGATCGCTCCAAATATATTCAAAGAGGGATTCGATCATTCGTTCGTGTATCGTCAGCCGGATTCGCCGCCCGAAACACATAAAGCCGCTATGGCCCTGGTCGCCTGTCCCACGGCTTCAATAGGAACGCATAACAAAATCGATTCGCGTTCGGCTGCCGAGGCATTTCCCGAGTTAATCGAGGAGAATGTTTATTTTTGCGGTTACGCTTCTTCCAATTCCTACGGAGCATCGTCATATCTAATTACGCGGCCCGATGGAAACATCCTCGTGGACTCGCCCCGATTCGCTCGTACTCTGGTTCGCCGTATCGAGGAACTCGGCGGAATATCGCTAATGTTTTTCTCGCATCGCGACGACGTCGCGGACCATCAAAAATTTCATGAGCATTTCGGTGCGAAACGCATGATTCATCGCGCGGACGCGCGGGGGATCGATGCCGAGCAACTGCTGGAGGGCGAAGAACCTGTTTCCTTAGGTCCGGAGCTTGTTGTGATCCCAGTGCCGGGTCACACTCGAGGCCATGTCGTCCTCTTGTACAAAAACAAGTTCTTATTTACGGGTGACCACTTGGCGTGGTCCGAACACCGGCGAGGTTTAATCGCGTTCCGCGATGTGGCATGGTACTCTTGGCCGGAACAAACAAAATCCATGAAACGCCTTCTCGACTTTCGTTTCGAGTGGGTGTTGCCCGGCCACGGCCGCCGAGCCCATCAAACACAAGACACGATGCATCGAAGCCTAATCGACTGCATCGAATGGATGGAGAAAACCAAGTGAAGCGAACTAAGCAGATTATGCTGACGTTGTTGCTTTCGCTGCTCGCGGTATCGGCGGCAACCGGTCAGTCCGTCAAGTTCACCGAACACAAACTGAAGAATGGGCTGCGAGTGATTCTCTCAGAGGATCATTCCGCACCGACGTACTCCATTTCGGTTACGTATAACGTTGGATCGCGGGACGAGCGAGATGGACGGACGGGATTTGCCCACCTTTTCGAGCACATGATGTTTCAGGGCTCGGAAAACGTCGGCAAGGGCGAGCACTTCGTGCTCATCGAAAATAATGGCGGTGGCATGAACGGTTCTACGAATAGTGATCGGACCGAATACCACGAAACCTTGCCAGCAAATCAGCTGGATCTCGGGCTTTTCCTTGAAGCCGATCGGATGAAGTCGCTTGCAATCACTCAAGGGAACCTGGAAAACCAGAGAGAAACTGTCAAAGAAGAGAGACGGCAGCGGTATGACAATCAGCCTTATGGACTGACGTTTGACACGCTTTTTGAAACGGCGTACGACAATTTCGCATATAAGCATTCCACAATCGGATCCATGGAGGATCTGAATGCTGCGAACGTGAAGGACGTCGCCGGATTCTTCAAAATGTACTACGCACCAAACAACGCAGTCTTGACGCTCGTTGGGGATTTCAAAACAGCGGAAGTCCTACCGAAAATTGAAAAGTATTTTGCGGCAATATCTTCACAGCCGGCACCGGCTAAGCCGGACCTGAGCGAACCCAAGCAAAATGGCGAACGAAGAAAGACTCTGGAAGATCCACTCGCTCAGGTAGCTCGTCTGGATATCGCGTTCAAGATTCCACCCGGAAATACGCCGGATTGGTATGCACTCTATGTTCTTGGGGAAATCCTCTCGACGGGTCAATCCTCGCGGCTTTACCAGCAACTCGTCCGCGACAAGCAAGTGGTTGTGCAGGTAAACGCGGGAACATTTGAGCGGCCTGGTCCGACGCTATTCCTGGTGGACCTCTTTATCACACCAGGCAAGGATCCGAAGGAAGTCGAGAAACTCGTATACGAGGAATTGGAACGAGTAAAAAACCAGCCCGTTACCGACGCGGAGCTCCAGAAAGTCCGAATGGAAGTGAAACGGGCCAAGGTAGAGCAGCTTGAAGGCACGCTGTACCGAGCGCAAGCCCTTGGTGAAGCTGCCGTTTTTTACAGCGATCCGAACGTCGTTAACACCGGAAATGACAAGCTGATGAGCGTCACTAAAGACCAAATCCAGAAGGCTGCCCGAACCTACCTGATCGAATCGAATCGGACAGTTCTAACAACGATTCCCAAGCCGAAGGCCGGAGGTGCCCAATGAAGGCTTGTAAGATGGCCCGGGCAATGATGCTGACGTCCGTGTTGGTAATAGTGCCGTTGACCGGATCAGCCGTCGCTCAAGAAGACCACTCCGCCGACTCGAGCAAAGTCGAGAGAAAAAATCGTGCGCCTGTCTCGAAGGACATTTTGAAGGTCACACTACCGAGAGCGACGGAAGCAACGCTTTCGAACGGCCTGACCGTGCTGGTCATGGAGAATCACAGGCTGCCGATGATTTCGCTGCAGTTCAATATCAGCGGGGCAGGTCCGATTTTCGAGCCTTCCAACATGCCAGGCACGGCGAGCATTACGGCGCAAATGCTTCGCGAAGGTACAAACACAAAGACCAGCGTTCAAATAGCAGAACAGACTGCACAACTAGGCGCCGACATCTCTGCAGCGGCGGCGTTCGGATCATCAGCCACGCTTCTTAATGCCTCCGGTCTCAGTGAGAATTTCGATCAGTGGTTCACGCTTACTGCTGATGTGCTGCTGAATCCGAACTTTCCAGCCGACGAACTAAACAGGCTGAAACAGCGCCTGAAGACCCAATTGAGACAACAGCGGACGAGTCCAAATTTTTTGTCGAATGAAACTTTCAGTAGAGCCGTGTATGGCACACATCCAGCGGCAACGGTGGCCGCTACCAACGAATCGATTGATGCAATTACTCCCGAAATGCTCACGAAGTGGCACCGAGAACGATACGCACCGCAGAATACAATCCTGGGGATTACGGGCGACGTTAAGGCCGCGGAGGTTGTACCCAAGCTCGAGAAATGGCTCGCGGCGTGGAAAAAGACTGATTTGAAAGAAGTCCTACCCGCCAACCCTAAGCCGGCAACCTCTAAGAAAGTAATGCTCGTCGACCGGCCGAATTCCGTACAAACGACCGTCGTGCTCGGCAACATTGCTATCGATCGGCGCGATCCCGATTACATTCCACTCAACGTCGCGAATCACATCTTGGGCGGCGGCCCGGCGGCGAGGCTGTTTTTGAACCTGCGCGAAGAGAAGGGCTACACGTATGGCGTATACAGCAGCTTTACCGCTCTGAAATATCCCGGGCCATGGCGCGCCGGTGGCGATGTTCGCACGGAAGTTACAGCGGGCGCGATGACGGAGTTTTATAAAGAATTTCAACGGCTTCGCGAGGAAAAAGTGCCGGCGATGGAATTGGAAGAAGCGAAACGAGCGATCGTTGCTTCTTTCGCGCTGTCGCTCGAACGACCATCGGAGCTCCTCGGGTATGCGATCCTACGCAAGCTCTACGGTTTTCCTGCAGATTATTGGGATACCTATCCGGCGCAAGTCATGATGGTTACCGCGGACGACATCCAGCGAGTTGCTCGAAAGTACATCAATCCAGAAAACCTTCAGGTTGTTGCAGTTGGCGACGTCAGCAAAATCAAGGCCGTGATGGAAAAATACGGACCAGTCGAGGTGTACGACGCGGAGGGCAAGAAAGTCGGCAACTGATATAGAATTCCTCGATCATGCTTGGCGCCCTGGTTTTTTCAATGTTCCTCTCGTGGGTGCAGGTGAGCTCCGACACGTTTGTGGTGAAATCATCTGCTGGAGAGGAACGGGCGAAGCGGGTTCTTAAGGAACTGGAAAGCTTTCATCAGCTGGTGGGCACTTTCGCTTTTCGGAATACAGAACTGCCAGAATTGCCCATTGAAGTTTTGTTGATCGGCGACGAACCAACCCTCATCGAACTCGAGCCCGAATACAACGGTCGTAAGGTTTCAGTCGCGGGATACTACCAGCGCGGAAAGGACCGAGACTTCATCGTCCTTTCCGGGCGCGTCTTTCCCGAGACATTGACGAGCGTTGTTTATCATGAACTCACGCATTACTTCCTCTCGCGTGCGCTAGTCAGCCGGCCGGTTTGGCTCAACGAGGGTCTGGCCGAGTACTTTGCTTTCGCAGAAATTCGGGACGATGAAATCTTGCTGGGCGGCATTTCGCTAGACCGAGTTCAGTTGCTGAAGAGCAGTTCACTGCTTCCCCTTAAAGAGTTCTTTGCTGTTGACGCGAGTTCCGCCTATTACAACGAGTCCTTCAAAGCGAGCATTTATTATGCGCAGGCCTGGGCTTTTACTCACTATTTGATGCACGGCGAGCATTCTGCGCGCTTCAGAGAATACTTGGATGCCTTGCAGAAGAATGAGGTCGACCTGCTGCAGTACCTCAGAGTCAACGAGCGTGATCTCGAAATCGGGTTTCAGAATTATCTGAAGTTCTTTATTCAAAGAACAAACCGCAACGTCATTAAAGTTTCAGGCGCTGATCGCAGCATTGCCGTCGACCCTATTCCGGAATCTGAAGCCCAGATGTCGATTGCGGAAATCTTTCTGGCAAACGGAAAGCTTGCTGAAGCACGACGCCATTTGGAGATGTTGGCCCTTCGAAGGCCGGACTCGACCCGCCTTTCGTATTACAGGGGCATCCTCGCTCAAATTAGCGGCGATGCATCAGCCCGCGATTTTTTCGTGGATGCGTTACTGGATCCGTTTCTTGGGACTCGAGCGGCCGTTCAGCTAGTGACCATGGGAGATTCCGAAATTCCGGCGCTGCGGCAAATGTTGGAGGAAGCCGCATCCATGCGCACCCGAAATCCGGAAATTTATCTCGCGCTGACGAAGATTTATTTCGAAGACGTACGCCAGATCGAGGAGGCTGTGCGTCTCAAAAGAAAATCGGCGGCGCTTCCGGTTGTCGTGCCGAGGGAGACTCAGGCGTCACCAGATGTGGAATCTTCTTGGCATGCTTATGCCGAAGGCCGATCGCAAAATGTCCGCTACCGATTGTTATCATCTAATGGAAACGAGCCGGAGATCCGAAGTGTTGTTGCACCGTACTACCCCGCCGAGCTCCTTCAGGAGAGCCTCTTCGGTGAAGTTGTCGTGGATTTGCAGATCACGGAACAGGGCAAGGTTGGAGGTGTGTGGCTCGTCTCCGCGATGCCGGATCTTTTTGCGAATCTCGCGACGGCCTCCGTGCGGGAATGGCAGTTTGAACCACTTCCAACGAAGGTGCGCGTGATCATGGAATTTCAGCCATAGGCGGCCACCGATCCTTAGCCCCGTTCTTGTGTCGACCGCACCAACTGCCGTAGCGGCAATCTCACAACAAATGTAGAGCCTTTTTCATCACCCGAGCTGAGGGCATGTACTGTACCTCCGTGCGCTTCCACAAGGTGACGCACGATTGCCAGTCCCAATCCCAGGCCGCCGTGCAGGCGTGTGCGAGAACCATCGGCTTGCCGGAACCTGTCAAACACGTGCGGCAGAAAACCCGGGTCGATACCGATTCCACTATCTGCCACTCGAATCTCGGCATTACCGCCGTGTTCGCCCATTTCAACGGTGATTTGTCCACTATCCGGGGTGAACTTGACCGAGTTGGCGAGAAGGTTCCATATGACTTGTTGAAGCCGGTCCGCATCCCCGATGACAGTTCCGTTGACAGGACCGAGACGCAGAATAATGCCAATGTTTTTCGCTTCGCTGGCAGGCCGCACCGTGTCGATAGCGCCTTGGACGACAGCGCCAAGATCAACCGTCTCCATATTGAGCCGCAACTTGCCGCTCAGTGCACGTGAGACATCGAGAAGATCGTCGACGATCTTGACTTGCGTTTTTGCGTTCCGTTCGATGAGGTCCAGTGCACGGCCAAAGACCTTCTCATCGTTTGGTTCGCTCCGAATCATGTAAACGCCGCCGAGAATAGGCGTGAGTGGCGTCCGCAATTCATGGGAAATGATGGCCACAAACTCGTCTTTCAAACGGTTCGCTCTCTGCGTTTCTCGATACAGCCTGGCATTTTCGAGTGCTACGCCAGCACGCCGTCCCAAAGCGTCGAATACGTGGAAGTCCTCGGAATCGAAAGCATCCGGCCTCGCCGAGCTTATCGCAATCGCACCTGCTACTTCATCGACGGCGACTATGGGGACAATGGCGCGAGAGATGGGCCCAACCATCATCTCTCCCTTGCCACTTTCCATCACCCGGCAGACTCGAGTCTCGAGCTCTTCGTCAGGTTTTAACGGAATCGAATGCGCGCTTGTTACGCGAACCAGCCTATCGTCTTCCTTGATGAAAATGACGCACGAATCGGCGAGCTTCGATACGATGAATTCTGCCAGTTCCGGCAACATCTTCTCGCATTCGAGCGACGAGGCGAGAATTTTCCCGCCCTCGAGAATCGACCGCAATCGCTCATCAGCGCGCCTTCGCTCCGAAAGATCCAACACGAGACACAGCGTTTCCTCGTCCGGTTTGGCCTGCGTTGCGACACCACAAACCAAGACTGGAACTCGGCGGCCATCGTTGCAGAGGAATTCCTTTTCATAAGGCGAGAACATTCCAGAGGCATGAAGTTCGCTGCGAGCTTCGGCATCCAGATCATCGAAGTCCGACGGCGTCATTTGTCGCCAGTTGAGTTGACAGGTGACTACATCGGTACGCGTATAGCCGAGCATGTTGAGAAAAACGTCATTGGCTTCGGTAATGAACCCGTCCTGTACGACGACTACGCCAATGATTCTCGACTCAACGACTCGCCGAAAGCGTTCTTCGCTCGCGCGAAGCGCGTCTTCGATTCGATGTCGCGAGGTCGTGTCTCGCGAAATCAGAGTCAGACCACCATCAACATTCGGATAGGTTTGGTGTTCGAACCATTGATTCATGGAAGCATGAAAGTGTTCGAAGCGCGTAGCAGCATGATCTCGTGCGGCTTTCGTAATCTTTCCGCGAAAGTCGTCGTCTGCAGTTTGCAGAATATGCTTAGCCTTTTCATTAACGAATGTTACCTGCTCATCGCTTGCGAGAACACATATGCCATCGTGGATCTTGCTAAGGATTTCGGCGAGGTTCGGCGAGGATGACATGGGATTTTGCACTATAATTTCGCTTTTCGAATTTCGCAATTTGAATATGCTATCTAGTTCATGAATTGGCAAAGGAAGCTCAAGTTAAGGTCGCGCGAACTTCTAATGATCATTCGCGGCCTGGCGTCGACCGAACATGTGCTGCTTGCCCATATTGTTCCTATACGTAGATGCAATCTTGCGTGTGCCTACTGTAATGAATACGACGACTTTTCGCCTCCTATTCCGATCGATGAATTGATCCGTCGCATTGACAGGTTGGCCTACCTGAAGACCGCCATTGTTACGATTAGTGGCGGCGAGCCGTTACTGCACCCCGAGATAGAGGCTGTCATTAAGCGCATTCGGTATCACGGAATGATTGCCGGCATTATTACAAACGGCTATCTCCTCACCCCCAAGAAAATTGAGGCATTGAACGAAGCGGGGCTGGATCATCTGCAAATCAGTATCGATAACATTCAGCCGGACAGCGTGTCGCTCAAGAGTTTGAAAGTGCTCGACAAGAAGCTGCAACTTCTCGCCGAGTTCGCAGAATTTGCCGTCAATATCAACTCGGTCATCGGCGGAGGAATTCAGAATCCCGAAGATGCAGTGACCATCACAAAACGGGCGCTCGAGCTCGGGTTCGCCAGCTCGCTTGGAATCATTCACGATGGCGAAGGCTCAGTTAAGCCTCTAAACAAGCGCGAAGAGCGTGTTTATCGCGAGATCAGAAGGTACGGTAAGCAGAGCTACAGCCGTCTCTATTGGTTTCAAGAAAATCTGGCACGCGGGAAAACCAACGACTGGAGCTGCCGTGCGGGTGCGCGTTATTTGTACATTTGCGAGGATGGACTCGTGCATTACTGCTCTCAGCAGCGCGGCCATCCTGGAATTCCCCTCGAGCAATATTCATTCGAGGATTTGCGACGCGCGTATTTCCTCAAGAAACCTTGCGCTCCGCACTGCACCGTCGGATGCGTTCAAAAGGTATCCGTGATCGACCATTGGCGCGACCCACAGGTCGACGACGGAACGAACTCTACCGAACAAGAACGCGCAGTCGCAGGCGTTCACACTCCGAGGATGTTGTAGCCGCCGTCTACGTAAATCACTTCCCCGGTGATTCCTCGTCCAAGCGGACTGATCAAGAACAGGGCAGCATCACCGACTTCGCTGATGTCGACAGGCTTGCGCAGCGGAGCCCGCTCGCTATGCAGTTTGATCATGTTGGAAATGCCTCCCACGGCGGAAGAGGCCAACGTTTTGATCGGACCCGGGGAGATCGCGTTAACACGGACGCCATGCGAACCGAGGTCATTGGCGAGATAGCGAACTGAAGCTTCGAGAGCCGCTTTCGCGACGCCCATGACGTTGTAGTTTTGGACCACGCGCTCACTGCCTAGATACGTCAACGTGACAATCGCTGCCTGGCGGTCTTTCATCAACGGCAGTGCAGCTCGCGAAACTGCGACCAAGGAATACGCACTGATATCGAGAGCGACACGAAAGTCTTCCCGCTTGGTATCCGCGTACATGCCTTCCAAGGCTTCACGCGGGGCATAGGCCAACGCGTGAACCAGGAAATCGAGATGACCGACTTGTTCCCGAATCCTCGCCATCAAGACATCGATCTGTTCGTCGCTCGCCACGTCGCACGGCAGCGTTAAAGGATTGTTGAGCTGCGGCGCCAGCTCACGCACGTTTTCCCCGAGTCTCTCGTTCTGATAGGTGAGGACCAGTCGCGCACCGGCCTGATTTGCCGCATTGGCGATCCCCCAGGCGATGCTCCGTTTGTTTGCAACGCCCATGACCAGGCCCGTTTTGCCTTCGAGTGGTAGTGTCATAGGGAAATCACATTAGCATAGCGATGCCGGGCCATCCATGTTACAATCACCTACCGATCGGTCGGTAGGTACTCATTTAGGGCTTATTCTATGCAAGAGTTACCCACATTTACTTTCTTTATTTTGGTCGAGAATCGGTTCGGCGTTCTATTCAATATCACCGGTTTATTTAGTTCGCGCGGGTACAACATCGAGCGGCTGATGGTCGTGCCGGATTCCGAGCCGGGGTTATCCCGGATCACCATGGTTGCGCGTTGCAGTCCGGCTCTCGCAGAACAGATCGTTAAACAACTTCACAAGCAGATTGATGTCGTCTCGGTTGAGATGACTGACAAGGAGACATCATGGCCAACGTCTATTACGAAAAACACGGCGACCCCAGCCTGATCAAATCGAAGCGCGTCGCTGTTATCGGTTACGGCAGCCAGGGGCATGCGCACTCGTTGAACATGCGTGACAGTGGCGTCAATGTGACAGTCGCGACATACGCTGGAAGCCCGTCCGCCCTGCGCGCGAAGGAAGATGGCCTTCCGGTTACGACGATCGAGCAGGCCGTGCAAACCTCGGACGTCATCATGATTCTTATTCCGGACGAGAAGCAGGGAAAGGTCTATAAAGCATCCATCGAACCGCATCTTCGCAAGGGTCAGACTCTCATGTTTGCTCATGGTTTCAATATCCATTTTGGCCAGGTGATGCCGCCGCCTTTCATCGATGTCTCGATGATTGCGCCCAAAGCGCCGGGGCATCGTATGCGCGAGTTGTTCCAAGAAGGAGTCGGAGTGCCGGGGTTGCTTGCTGTGCATCAGGACGTATCCGGTCAAGCCAAGCAGAATGCGCTGGCATACGCATGGGCCACGGGTAATCTCAAAGCCGGCGTGATCGAAACGACGTTCAAGGAAGAAACCGAGAGCGACCTGTTCGGAGAACAGTCTGTGCTTTGTGGAGGTGTCAGTGCGCTGGTGAAGTCCGCATTCGAGACACTCGTCGAGGCCGGTTATCAACCCGAGATTGCCTATTTCGAATGCTTACATGAGTTGAAGTTGATCGTAGATCTGTTTTACCAGGGAGGCCTCGGATATATGCGCTACTCGGTCAGCGACACGGCCGAATATGGCGATTACACGCGCGGCCCAAGAGTGATTGACACGCATGTTCGCGAGACGATGAAACAGATCTTGAAAGAAGTCCAGGACGGTACATTTGCGAAACAATGGATCGCTGAAAACGAGGCCGGGCGGCCTAATTTCAAGAAAATGCGTGAAAACGAAGCGAATCATCCTATCGAGGCCGTAGGCAAGCAGCTTCGCGACATGATGTCGTTCCTCCAGAAACCGAAACAGAAGGCGGCACCGGTCCCGGCCGCTGTGGGTGCGCGGGAGGATCGATGACCGCACAGGCCGATCGGCTAACGCCCCCGGCATCGTCAGGCAAGCATCCGCTGGGCGGTCAGGTCATGACCGGCGCGGACATGGTGATCCAGGTGCTTGCTGATGAGGGCGTCGATATTCTGTTCGGTTATAGCGGTGGTGCCATCCTTCCCACCTGGGATGCACTGGCGCGCTATAACCTGGAACAGGAATCCAAACGAGGCAAGCCGATCGAACTAGTGGTTCCTGCAAATGAGCAGGGCGCAGGATTCATGGCGGCGGGGTACGCACGCGCGAGCGGGAGAGTAGGCGTCTCGATGGTGACGTCGGGACCTGGAGCGACTAATAGTGTGACGCCCGTTCGCGATTGCATGGCCGATTCGGTTCCGGTTGTTCTCATCTGCGGGCAAGTTCCGAGAGCGGCGATTGGCACCGATGCTTTTCAAGAAGCCCCGGTCTTCAACATCATGAGCGCGTGCTCCAAGCGCGCATTCCTTGTGTTAGATCCCGAGGAGCTCGAGGCGACTGTTCGGACGGCTTTCGAAATCGCACGAAGCGATCGGCCCGGCCCGGTCGTTCTCGACATACCGAAGGACGTCCAGAACTGGAAGGGTACGTTCAAAGGAGAAGGCTTGTTGCAGCTGCGCGGATATCGCGAGCGGATGCAAGCGCTTTACGGTGCTCGAATGCCGGAGTCCAAGGGCGCTGCATTTTTCGACATGCTGCGGAACAGCGACCGTCCGCTAATCTATGCGGGCGGCGGCGTTATCAATGGTGATGCGTCTCGCGATTTGCGGAAATTTGCAACAACCTACAACATTCCCGTTGTCACAACTCTTCACGGGCTTGGCTCGTTCGACACGACGCATCCGCTGTCGTTACACATGTTGGGCATGCATGGCACGGCGTATGCGAACTATGCCGTCGAGGACTGCGACTTTCTGATTGCCATAGGGTCTCGATTCGATGACCGCGTCGCCGGAAAAGTTACGACGTTCGCGCCGAATGCAAGGAATGTCGCGCACATCGACATCGATGCGACTGAAATCGGAAAGGTAAAGCAGGTCACGTGGTCGCACATTGCCGATGCACGAAGCGGATTGCAAGATTTGCTGGCCTACGGCAGCGGCTTTCACAAAGATTTTTCACAGTGGCTGACCCACGTGGCGGAGCTGAAGAAGAACCATCCGCTTGATTACGACCGAAATTGTGATTTTATTCAGCCGCACTTCGTCTTGGAGTGTCTGAACAAGATCACCCGCGGCGAAGCAATTATCTGTACGGGAGTCGGCCAACATCAAATGTGGGCCGCTCAATACCTGGATTACAGACAACCGCGGTCGTTCCTGACTTCCGGTTCCATGGGCACGATGGGATTCGGATTACCCGCGGCAATCGGTGCCCAATTTGCGCGCCCAGACCGGCTCGTCATTAACATCGACGGCGACGGCAGCCTGAGGATGAATATCGGCGAGATGGAAACAGTCACGAACTATAACCTGCCGGTAAAGACGATTCTGTTCAACAACCAGGGCGACGGCATGGTACGGCAATGGCAGAAGATGTTTTTTGCCGAGCGTTTTTGCGGGACAGAGAAGTTCCTTCATCGTAAGGATTTTGTCAACGCGGCCCGGGCAGACGGGTTCGAGTTTGCGGTTCGCGTTAGTGAAAAGAATCGAGTTGAGCCCGTGCTCCAAGAGTTCGTGCACCATAACGGTCCCGCATTCTTGGAAGTGATGATCGATCCCGATGCGTGCGTGTTCCCTATGATTGGACCAGGCATGGGATATAAGGACATGGTTACCGGTCCTCACATCGATCCGAGAAGGCAGCAAGAACCCATCAAATCGGCGAAGCCCACCGATCTGTTCTAATGTTCAATTCCCAATTTTCAATTCCCGTCGGATCGGAATTGAGAATTGGGAATTGAACATTTCTCCATTTTATTTCTTAGGACTTCAGTCGCTTTTCCAACTGTGCCGCTTGTTCGCGAAGAGCAGGAGGTAGATGGTCCCCTAACTCATCAAAGAAGCTGTTGATCAATGGGACTTCGGCGATCCAGCCAGGAAGATCGACGCTCAGAAGTTTCGTTAAGTTTGCGGGAGGAATATCCAGACCATGGGTATCGAGATCGTCGGGTCGGGGAAGGCGTCCAATAGGGGTGTCCATAGCGTTCGCTGTGCCGTTGCACCGTTCGAAAATCCATTTCAGAACCCGGCTGTTCTCGCCGTACCCTGGCCAGAGGAACTTCCCCTTTTCATCCTTTCGGAACCAGTTTACGAAATAGATTTTGGGCATCTTTGCTCCGGCCGTTGCGCCAATCTTCAGCCAGTGAGCAAAATAGTCGCCCATGTTGTAGCCGCAGAACGGCAACATCGCCATCGGGTCGCGCCGTAACTGACCTACTTTCCCGGCTGCAGCGGCCGTAGTTTCGCTGCTTGTAGTGGCGGCGAGAAAAGTACCATGTGCCCAATCGTACGATTCCGTTACGAGAGGCACGACATTGGCTCGTCGTCCGCCGAACAAGATGGCGTCGATCGGGACGCCCCGGGGATCTTCCCATTCTTTAGCTATAACTGGACATTGTCTTGCCGGTGTAGTGAAGCGAGCATTGGGGTGGGAGGCGGGTCGGCCGGAGTCGGGATGCCAAGGACGCCGAAGCCAGTCGGTAAGTTCAGGAGGTTTATCCTCCGTCATTCCCTCCCACCAGATATCGTTCTCCGGTGTAATCGCGCAATTGGTGAAGATCGAATTCTTCGTAACGGTCAGCATGGCGTTGGGGTTCGATCTCATGCTTGTACCTGGTGCTACCCCGAAAAAGCCCGCTTCTGGATTGATCGCATATAGCCGTCCATCCGGTCCGAATTTCATCCAGGCGATGTCATCGCCGATTGTTTCTATTTTCCAGCCGGGCACGGTTGGGATCATCATTGCGAGATTTGTCTTTCCGCACGCGGACGGGAACGCGCCCGTGACGTACTTGACCTCGCCCTTCGGATTGGTCAGCTTCAGAATCAGCATGTGCTCGGCGAGCCACCCTTCGTCGCGAGCCTGAACCGACGCGATCCGCAAAGCGTGACACTTCTTTCCAAGTAGAGCATTTCCACCGTAACCGGACCCGTATGACCAGATTTCGCGCGTCTCCGGGAAATGACAAATATATTTGTGCTCGGAATTGCAAGGCCATGCTGCGTCCTGCTCGTTAGGCCCAAGAGGTGTCCCTACGGAATGAAGTCCCTTGACGAAATCGCCTTCGGAACCGAGGGCTTCCAAAACCGGCGCTCCCACTCGCGCCATGATGTGCATATTCGCAACAACATATGGCGAGTCTGAAATCTCAACACCTATCTTTGATATCGGAGAGCCAATCGGCCCCATGCAATACGGTATTACATACATCGTGCGGCCGCGCATAGCTCCCGTAAACAGGTCGGTGAGCTCGCGCTTCATTCGTATCGGATCCTCCCAGTTGTTGGTGGGCCCGGCTTCCTCTTCGGTTTTAGAACAAATAAAAGTTTGATCTTCTACACGGGCAACATCGATTGTGCTGGAGCGAACGTAAATACTATTTGGGCGTTTTTGGGGATTTAGTGCGACTGCCGTTCCGCTCTGAAGCATGGTCCGCAGGATCAACTGGTACTCATGTTCCGAACCATCGCAGACATGAATGCGATCCGGCTTACAGATGCCCGCAACTTCCTCGACCCATTGCGAAAGCCGCTTGTTATTAATTTTCCCGGCCGCCTGCGATACTAGCGACTCGTGGAACTGGGTTTTTATCATCAAGATCTCCAATAAGCGCGGTAAAGTCCAAAACGTAGCATGAGGACCGACATTATTTCACAACTTTACCTTTCATTTACATTGAGATAACTTCCGTTGCTCACATGAGGAACGACTTAGGGTGAACGAAAAGACGCTATACAAATCTGTAGCTGAATTGAGCCGGATGATCCGAGCTAAGCAGATCTCGCCGGTCGAACTCACATCAGCCTATCTCAAGCGAGCACAAGCTCTTGATCCCCAACTCTTTGCAGTCGTTACCTTCACTGAAGAACTGGCGATAGCCCAGGCAAAGCAGGCCGAACGCGAAGTCATGAAAGGAAAGTTCCGGAGTCCGCTGCACGGGATTCCCTGGGGTGTGAAAGACCTCTTCGCCACCGCGGGAATCCCGACTCAGTGGGGCTCGCCTGTCTACCGAAACCAAATCTTCGACTATGACGCCACCATCGTGCGGAAACTCCACGATGCAGGGGCCGTGCTGATTGGAAAGCTGGCATCGGGAGAACTGGCCAGCGGTGCGCGGTGGTTTCGGGGTACAACACGTTGTCCATGGGATTCGCTGCGTTCAAGCAGTGGATCTTCAGCAGGTCCCGGCGCGGCAACAGCGGCAGGTATGGTCGGTTTCAGCATCGGAACAGAAACATTAGGTTCGATCATGTCGCCATCAGGCGTAAATGGCGTTGTTGGTTTGAGGCCGACCTACGGACGGGTCAGCCGGCACGGTGCCATGGTGTTGAGTTGGACAATGGATAAAGTAGGTCCAATGTGCCGGTCCGTGGAAGATTGTGCGCTCGTGTTCGATGTCATCGCAGGTTCCGATCCGCTGGATCCCACAGCTGTCGACGCGCTATTCAGGTTTTCTCCACAGGTATCGATCAAGGGCCGGAAAATCGGGGTCCTGCGCGATGAATTCAATTTCGCAAGTGACGCCGAGGTAGCTGTAGCTTTCCGCAATGCACTCGAAAAGCTGGAATCGCTGGGGCTGATTTTGGAGGATGTCCAACTCGATAATTACGCGTATCAGGACATCGCACGCTACACAATTAATATCGAGGCCGCGTCCGTCTTCGAGTCGCTCTGGAAAACCGACAACATCGACATGATGATCAACAAGCAGCGAGCCGTCGATTGGTCTGCTGCACGAATGCTTCCTGCAGTCGATTATTTGAAGATGCAGCGCCTTCGCACTGAGATTTCCGATTATGCGAGCGCGCTCTTCAAAAAATACTCCGCGCTCGTCGCACCAACGCTGAGCGCGCCGGCGGGTTTGGTGGAAGTCGTCGAGATTCCAACGGCAAATCCTCTGGGCAGCCTCACTGGCGGCAGTTTTGCTTTTGGAAATATCGTCGGTGTTCCCGCTGTGTCCGTCCCTTGCGGGTTTACATCGACTAATTTGCCTCTCGGCCTTCAGTTCATCGGCCCTGCTTTCGATGAATCCGGAATGCTTCGCCTGGCGCATGCCTATGAACAGGCGAATAACTGGTACGAACGCCATCCGCGTTTGTGAGGAGGGAATCGGGAGCAGAATCCATTAACGGATTCTGCTCCCGATCTTCCCACAATCGCCGATTCCGCGAATTTAGGAGATAATCTCCGGCTCATCCGGTATGGGAAAGGTGGGCCCTGTTGAACCTTCCCACTTGTCCCCACCGCTGATCCTTTGCATCTCCACCGAGCTTAGTTCTGACAACATGTGCCTCTCCTTTCGGCGTGGTCGGAGCACGTTCTAAGCCAAGCATTCATCTGCTAAGATTTGTCGCTATGGACGAGCAACTTCGCGAGCTTCGAGACATCATTCGTAAAAAATCGCTCCGCATCGGAGACTTCACGCTTTCGTCAGGCAAGAAAAGTTCGTACTACCTCGATTGCAGAACGACGACCCTCGATTCGCGCGGAGCGCTTCTTATCGCACGGTTAATCATCAACCGAATTGTTACGGACGGTATTCAAGCCGATGCGATCGGCGGACTAACGCTGGGAGCGGATCCCATCGCAACAGCAGTTGCAGTCGTGAGCGGTCTGGAAGCGAAGCCGATTCCGGCGTTTATTGTGAGGAAAGAACCAAAAGGCCACGGCACACAGCGATCGATTGAAGGCTACGAGGGTAAACCCGGATCGAGTGTCGTCGTGGTCGACGACGTTTGCACTACGGGTGATTCCATTCTCA
>Ga0114129_10001163_pt1 | contig 34882 bp, 31 predicted proteins | sample RhiMetdeltSRZDD1_FD_80071 | JGI IMG/M metagenome (GOLD analysis project Ga0114129, IMG submission 80071) | Populus rhizosphere microbial communities from Tennessee, USA - Rhizosphere MetaG P. deltoides SRZDD1 (version 2) (version 2) | ecosystem: Host-associated > Plants > Roots > Rhizosphere >...
AAAATGACATCTACAAACCGCGCACTTCGGCGCCACCGATCCGCGCGCCTCCAGCTCACCAGGCCGCGAAATCGCACTACCCCTTGCACAATCCTTCAGTAGTGTGAGAAATCCGGGCTAGAATGCCCCGAGAGGTCGCTCTAGGTCGCCGTCCCTGAAAGCCGCCAAGGCCGCGGACTCACCCTGAGCCGTCTCCGAGTCAGGAAACGGCAATCGAGCAGGCCCCCAGTTCGGGTCATCCGGGTGTTGAGCGCCGGTCCGTTGCCACCTCGAGCGAAGGAAAGGGCGAGAACACGAGCAAGGGGCTTGCATCGCTCCTCATGAACTGGCTCGGCTGGCGCAGAAGAGCAGGACCAGCATCAGCAGGCTCAGGCCGCCAAAGGTCAAGGGCGCCCCGCGGCCGTTCACGAACGCGTCGGGGAACCGTTGCAGCACCAAGGGGGTAGCCAACGCCGTCGCGCCGCCGCCGATCACTGCGGCATACCACGGCACCGTGTGCCAGATGAGGGCGATGCCGCCGAAAACGCACGCGAGGCAGAGCGCCAGCGATCCGAACAGAATGAGGCGACCGGCGCCGGAGCGCAGCGCTGGTGCACGATGCTCCGCCGGAAAGTGCCCGCTTACGGCAAGTCCGCACAGGCTCGCGTTCAGCAGCAGCAGCATGAACGACAGCAGGGGAATGACGGCACTTCCCGGCAGCATACTCTTGTGCGCAGGCGCGGCTTCCTCTTGACCGGCGAAATCGCCGCTCGCTAATATACGAGATATATATCAGTTTGCGCAAGAACCGCTTTCGCTGTGGGCAGGGAGTGCCGGATGGCAGTGGTCGATCCGGCGAAGTGCGGGGCGGACCTTCACGTGGCTGGAACCAAACGCGTTGGCCGATACCGCATCGCCGCCGCCAGGCAGGCGGCGCAGAAGCTTTCGCGCGCCCGGCGCCGGCCGCGCGCGGTCAAGCCCGCCGAGACGCTGAGCGAGCAGGCCTATCGGGTCATCGAGGAGCAGATCACCACGCTGCGTCTCAAGCCCGGCGCGGTGCTCTCCGAGCAGCTTCTTTCGGCGAGCTATGGCTTCGGCCGCACGCCGATCCGCGAAGCGCTGCAGCGGCTTGCCGGGGAGGGACTGGTCATCGTCCTGTCGCGCAAGGGCATTCTCGTCTCCGATCTCAATCCGCGCACCCAGTTGCTGGTGCTCGAGGTCCGGCGCGAGCTGGAGCGGCTCTTGAGCCGTACCGGCGCCGAGCGCGCCACCAAGCCGCAGCGCGAGCAGCTACACGACATTGCCCGCAAGATAGACCGGGCGGCGAGCCGCAATGACGACATTTCCTTCATGCGGCTCGACCGCGAGCTCAACCGGCTGATCCTCGAAACGGCGCACAACGAGTATGCCGAGCGCTCGATGAAGCTGTTGCAGGGGCTCTCGCGCCGCTTCTGGTACATGCATTATCGCGACGCCGCGGACCTTCCGCTGTGCGCACGACTGCACGCCAATCAGGCCCGCGCCATCGCCAAGGGCGATGCCGAGGCGGCGGCGCGCGCGAGCGACAAGCTGATGGACTATGTGGAGACCTTCACGCGTGCAACGGTCTCGGTGCGATCATGACGGTCTATGAGGGAAAGCGTACGATCGACGGTCTTCGCGTCACTGCTGACGGCAGGAAGCTCGATGAGCATTACGAGATCAAGCAGTTCACGCGTTTCGGGTTCGAGTGGACCTACGAGGGAGAAAGCCCGCAGCAGCTGGCCCTGGCCATTCTCTATGACCATCTCGGCGACAGCGATCGGGCTATCAGGCTGTCGGATCCCTTCATGAGGGAAGTTGTGGCCAATTTCGACAATGATTGGACGCTCACCGGGCAGGAGATCGACACGTTTGTGCGCGCCCGCGCGTGAATGCGCGCCGGGTGTCCCCGTTCGCGTGCGCGCTTGTTGCTGATATGCGTCCGACATATCATCGAGACCAACGAGGATAGTCGGGCCGGAACTGTGGCCAGGGCTTACAGGGAGGACATCCAATGGCTGTTTCACGTCGCACCCTGCTGAAATCAGCGGCTGCCGCCGGCGCGCTCTCCATGGCCGGCGAAGTTTTCGCGCCGGCATTTGCGCAGAGCAAGCCGGTGCGCATCGGCATCCTGGCGCCGCGCTCCGGCATCGCCGCGGCGCCGGGCGAGAACGGCATCCGCGCCGCGCAATGGGCTCTCGAGCGCTTCAATGCCGAGGGCGGCATCGCCGGGCGCAAGGTCGAGCTCGTCATCGAAGAGGAGTCCTCGCCCAAGGACACGATCGAGCGCTTCGGCAAGCTGGTGCAGCAGGAGAAAGTCGACTGCGTGCAGGGCATCATCTCGACCGGCGTCGGGCTCGCGCTCGGCCCGGTGGTCGAAGAAGCGCGAGCGCTGACCATCTACTGGGACGGCACCACGCAGGACGGCGTCGACGAGAAGATTCCCAATCCGCGCTACCTCTTCCGCTCGACCGACAACGAGTGCGAGGCGGTGATGTCCTCGCTGCTGACCATCAAGCATTGGAAGGGAAAATTCGCCACAGTCGCCGGCATCAATCCGGACTATTCCTATGGCCGCAACAACATGGCGGCCTTCATCGCGATCCTCAAGCGCTTCGGCATCGAGCACAAGGTCGTCACCGAGCAGTGGCCGAAGGTCGGCACCATGGACCTGACCAGCCACGTCGCCGCGCTGAAGGCGGCGAAGCCGGACCTGATCTTCTCATCGCTCCTGTTCGCCGATCTGCCGGTCTTCATGAAACAGGCGCACGCGGCGGAACTGACGAAGGACACCAAACTCGTTTTCCCGGCGGCCGGCTGGCAGCACACGCTGATGAAGAAGGAGTTCACGCCGGAAGGCATGTTGTTCGGCCATAACACGCTTTATTTCGCCAATCCGAACGCCTCGCCTTTGGCGAAGGAATTCGTTGCCTGGTACGAAAAAACCCACAAGGACTATCCCGAGTGGGAGGCCGATCGCGCCTACTTCGCCATTGCTTCCTACAAGGCGGCGGTGGAGAAGGCGTCGAAGGCGAAGAACGGCGCCTGGCCGTCGCAAAACGACGTGATCGACGCCATGGTCGGTCTGTCGGTTGAAAGCCTCGGTGGCCAGGGCTCCTGGCGCAAGGATCACATCGCTGACCAGACCTTCGTGCAGGGCTTCACCACGCATAAGAACAACTACGACTTCGTCACGCTCGGCACGTTCGAGACCATGTTCTCGACTGATCTGCAGAAGCCGCCGGGCGCCAATTTCTGGGAGTGGATCAAGACCGCGCAGTTCAAGGTCTGATCGCGCGCCGCATCGATGTCGGCGTTTGCGAATATCTTCGTCGGCGGCGTGTTTCACGCCGCCGTTCTTTTCCTGGTCGCGGCCGGGCTACAGCTCGTCTTCGGTGTCCAGAAGATCGTCAATCTGGCCTGCGGCTCGTTCTATGCGCTCGGCGCCTATTTCGGGATCACGTTTCTCGGCTATGCGCAGGCAGCCGGCCTTTCGCCCTGGCTGATCGTGCCGAATCTGATCGTCGCCGGCATCCTGCTCGGCTTCATCGGGCCGCCGATCGAGCGTCTGCTGCGCACCGTCTACGGCCGCGACGAGAGCTTCCAGCTGCTTCTCACGTTTGCGCTCGTCCTCATGTTCCAGGACGTATTCCGCTTCCTCTGGGGTTCCAATCCGCGCTCGCTCGACAGCGGCTATCTCATTTACGGCGTGGTCAATACCCGCGACTTCAGCGTGCCCGTCTACAATCTGCTGGTGATCGCCGCCGCGTTCGCTACGGCCGTCGGACTCGGCGCCTTCCTGCAGCGCACGAATTACGGCCGCATCCTGCGCGCCACCGCCGAGAACCGGGCCATGGCGGAGGCCCTGGGAGTCGACGTGCGCCGGATTTATTCGATCGTGTTCACGCTCGGGGCCGTCCTCGGCACCACCGCCGGCGCGCTGGTCGTGCCGACCGCCGCCGCCTCGCTCGACATGGCGATCGAGTTCGTCATCGAGGCGTTTGCCGTCGTTGTGATCGGCGGGCTCGGCTCGATGCGCGGCGCGCTCGCCGGCGCGTTGATCGTCGGCCTGGTGCGGGCCTTTTCACTGGTCATCTATCCGGAATTCGAGGTGCTCGCGGTCTATCTCATCGTGATCGCGGTGCTGTTGACACGCCCGGCCGGTCTGTTCGGAAGGCCGGTCATATGAAGGTCACGAGCGAAGGCCTCGTCGCCAGCCTCGGGGTCGCCGCGCTCGCCCTGCTGCCGCTGGTCGCGTCGCCCTATTACGCCAGCCTGATGGTGCCGTGCTTTGGCTATGCCATCGCGCTGCTCGGGTTCAATCTGCTGTTCGGCTATACCGGCCTGCTCTCCTTCGGCCACGCCATGTTTCTGGGCTTCGGCGCTTATGGCGCGGCAGTTGTCGCGGGCGTCCTCGGCATCAGATCCTTCGAGGCCGTCATCATCCTCGTCGCGCTGGCATCCATGCTGGTGGCGCTGCCGATCGGCTATCTCTGCGTGCGCTATACCGGCATTTTCTTCGGCATGCTGACGCTTGCATTCGGCATGCTGTTTCACTCCTTTCTGTTCAAATTCTATTATCTCACCGGCGGCGACAGCGGGATGCGCGTGCCGCGCATGAATATCCTCGGGCTGGAATTCGCGAGCTACAACAAGATCGAGCTGCTCTCGGGTCCTTTCTATTACTACTGCCTGGCGCTGCTTGTGCTCGCCGGCCTGCTCATGTGGCGGCTCGTGCATTCGCCCTTCGGCCTGCACCTGAAGACGATCCGCGACAATGCACGCAAGGCGGAATATCTCGGCGTTCATGTGCATCGCTTTCGCCTTGCGGCTTTCGTCATCTCGGCAGGCTTCGGCGCCGTCGGTGGCGCGATCCTCGGCTTTCGCGTCGGCCTCGCCGATCCCGAGCTGGTGTACTGGACGCAGTCTGGCCAGCTCGTCTTCATGGCCGTACTCGGCGGCTTCTCCAACTTCTTCGGGCCCATCGTCGGGGCGCTCGCTTACACGGTTCTGCACGACCAGCTGCAGTCGCTCACGCAGTACTGGCGCTTTGTCCTCGGTGCCATCCTGGCGCTGATCGTGATCGCGTTCCCGAGCGGCATTGCCGGCCTCGCTACCGGTTTTCGCGCCCGTATGCTGCGGAGCACGGCATGACTGCGCTGTTCGAGACCACGCGGCTCGGCAAGTCCTACGGTATGCTGAAAGCGCTCGAGGACGTGACGCTTGCCATTCATGAAGGCGAGCTGGTCTCGATCGTCGGTCCTAACGGGGCCGGGAAAACCACGTTGGTCAATCTGCTGACCGGCCTTATGGCGCCGACGGCCGGCGACGTCCGCTTCCTCGGCGAGAGCGTGGCCGGCATCGGTCCAGTCGAGCTCGCCGACCGCGGCGTCGCCCGCGCCTTCCAGCTCATCCAGATTTTCCCGCAGCTCAGCGTCGCCGAGACCATTGCCGCCGCCGTGGTGTCGCGCCAGAAAAAGCGCTGGCGGCTGCTCGCCCGGCTTGCGGGCGACGCCGAGATCAGCCGCCGGGTGGCGGAGGTGGCGGAGATCTTCGGACTCTCGTCGCGCCTCGACACGCCCTCGGCCAATCTTTCGCAGGGAGAGAAGAAGCTTCTCGATGTCGCTTCCGCGTTTGCGCTCGACCCGCAGGTCATCCTGCTCGACGAGCCGACCTCGGGCGTCTCGACCGCGGACAAGCACGGCATCATGAACACCTTGATCGACGCCGCGAAGGCTGCCGGCGTCAAGGGCATCGTGCTGGTCGAGCACGACATGGATCTGGTCGCCGCCTATTCACATCGCATCATCGCGCTGTCGGAGGGAAGGCTGCTCGCCGACCTGCCGCCGGCGCGCTTCTTTGCCGATCCGCACCTGATTGAAACGGTGATCGGCAAGCGGAGGCATAACTGATGCTCGCTGTTTCCGATCTTGTCGTCGACATCCAAGGCAGCCGCGTGCTGCGGCAGGTGTCGCTCGAGGTGAAGGCTGGCGAGCTCGTCTGCCTGGTCGGCCGCAACGGCGCCGGCAAAACCACGTGCTTTCGCACCATCATGGGCTTCCGCAAGCCCGTATCCGGCTCGGTCACCTTCGGCGGAGAGAACCTGCTCGGCCTGCGGCCCTACCGGATCGCCCGCCTGGGCATCGGCTTCTCACCCGAAGAGAGTGAGGTGTTCGGCGAGCTCACGGTGGCCGAGAACATCGCCATGCCGACCTGGACCTGCCGCAATGCGCGCAGCGCGCAGGAGCGGATCGCCGACGCGTATCGGGTGTTTCCCAAGCTCGAGCGCTATCGCGACCGTGGCGGCCAGGCGCTCTCCGGCGGTGAGCGCAAGATGGTGTCGATTGCCCGCGCGCTGGCGCTCGGCCCGAAGCTCCTTCTGCTCGATGAGCCGACCGAAGGCCTGTCGCCCGCCATTGTGCCCTCAATCGTCGAGGGGCTCGCCAACATTCGTGCCTTCGGTCATGCGGTTTTCATCGCCGAATCCAACATCCACCACGTGCCGGACGTCGCCGACCGGCTTTACGTGATCGAGCGGGGTGAGATCATTTTCGCCGGCAAGCCCGGCGAGGCGGCGAAGGACCCCGCCGTGGCCCGCGTCATCGAGGGAACCGGCGCCCGCTCGGCGGCTTGATCGGGCCTCGGGACTGTGATAGATTTGTGATATATCAGTTGCCTAGGAACCGCTCTGCCGGCGCCGCTCGTGCGCGGCAGAGGGCCGCCGAGGAGGACGGTGATGATCAGTCAGCGGCAAATCGAATTTCGCCAGGAGTATCGGTCACGGATTATCGGCTGGTATGACGGCTACTTTCACATCGCCATCATCTACGCGATGGGGGCCGCCGCCTTCTACGTCTACCTGCACCACATCCATGACGTGACCTGGCTGGAATGGCTCACCGTGCCGGTCACCTTCCTGTTCACCAATCTGTTCGAATGGGCGGTGCACAAATACGTCATGCATCGCCCGGTGAACATCAAGGGCCTGCGCGGGGTGTATGAGCGGCACACGCTCAACCACCATCAATTCTTCACCGACGAGGAGATGCGTTTCCGCGACCACAAGGACTGGCGGGTGACCGTGTTCCCGCCCTATGCGCTCGTCGTGTTCATCCTGATGTCGCTGCCGATGGCGGTGATCCTCGGCCTGCTGCTGTCGCCCAATGTCGGCTGGCTGTTCATGTGCGTGACCACCGGCATGTATCTCATCTACGAGTTCATGCACTTCTGCTGTCATGTCGACGAGAACTGGTTCGTGCGCCACTGCCCGTTCGTCAACACGCTGCGTCGGCATCACACGGCGCACCACAATGGCCGGCTGATGATGGAGGTCAACATGAACCTGACCTTCCCGATCGCCGACTGGCTGTTCGGCACGTCGGATCTCGACCGCGGCCTCGTCGGCCACCTGGCCAACGGCTACGACACGCGCTTCCTCAAGCGCAATCTCCGCGGCAAGCCGCGTCGACCGGACGAAGCGGCCGCGGTGCCGGTAGGGGCCAACTGATCTCGCGCGGCGGCGCACGCGAGCGCCGCCGGCCTTTCCTTTCCTTCGGGTGCTGCCATGCCCAATGACGTCAAAGCTGTCGTCTCCGCCCTGGCGCTGATCGTCGCCGCGGCTCTCGCCTATTGGGGCGGCTCGCCGATCCGCCCGGAATACTCGACCTTCGTCATGGCGACCGCCGTTTTCATGGTGATCGCCATGTGGATTTTCCCCGAAGCAGGCGTGAAGAAGGGCGACCTCAAAAAATAGCCAAGGCTTCGCGAGCCGGCCTGCGCGAGCAAATCATGGTGCGGGCGAGGAGCCTGCACTACAAAGCCGCGGTTCTCCACCAGGCGCAGCCCGCCGGCGATCGAGAAAGCCCAAGTCCCCTGCGTCATGCAGGCCGGCCCGCACTCGGCCCCGACGTCAACGGCCGAGGGGAGTTCAAGATTTCTCGGCGTCGTGGATCGACGGCTCACGCCCGCGCATCGGCAACCGCCGCCTGCCGCACAAGGCTCAAGCTGGACAGGGCCGCCATGAAACTGGACAGGCTCGAAGTCCTGAGCGGATAGAACGGCTTCGACTGCTGCCGGCACAGCCGCTTGATCCGCGTCGCGGAGCCGTGGCTGACGCAGTCGACCGGAAACACCACGACGTCGGCGCGGCTAACCAGGCCGGGCAGCAGCCCGGCGCTATGGTCGACCCCGCCGTCGTGATCCAGCAGCCGCGCGACATCGTTCGACGACAGCACGCAACTGCGGGACCAGATGCGCTCGACCGCCGACGTACATGACCGTCATGTCATGGAGGTCGAATGTCTTGCTGCGTTCGCGGCCCTCGGCTCCGGGCATGGCGAGTTGGCTCTCGATCAGGTCGATCTCGCGCTCCCGAAGGTCCACCTCGCTGCGCAGCTCACGAAGCACCTGCTCGCGCGCGCTCAGCACAGCGGCAAGGCTCGCACAGCGATTCTCCAGCCGTTCCCGGCGGGCGCCCTCGGTCGCGAGCCGGCGCTCCATGTCCTTCAGCAGCAGCCGGAGCGCCTCGCGGTCCTCATCCGCCGTTGCGGTGTGGGCCGGCACCTCCGATACGCGACGGGCGAGGGCTTCGTTGAGGCGGCGGATCGTGCCGTCCCGCGCCGTGAATCCGTCGCGGATCTGCCGCTGCTGCTTCTCGATCCGGCCGCGCAGGCGCGCATTGTCCTCCTCCAGCAGGCGGAGCCGGCGGATATCCGCGCGGGTGGCGGCGCCGACCAGATGCGACAGCATATGCACGTCGCCGAACGCCTTTCTGACGATCGACTGGTTCGCCACCGGATGTGTCAGCGTCGCCCAATATGCGCCCGGAATCTCGCCGTCGCGCACCGATAGTTGCCAGAGGCCGAGCAAGGCGGCTTCGTCTCGCGCCTTGGCGTAGCGTCTGATCGTCGCCTCGTGTCGCCGATCGAGAGCCTTGTGCAGCAGCTTGGCACCGGCGTCCGGACGGCCGGCGAGCGTCACGCCCAGCTTATGCAGCTCGTGATCGTTGCAGGTCTCGACGTCCCGGACCTTGAGCTTGGCCAAGACGACGCGTAGCTCGGCCGTGGACAGGCAGGTGCCGACAATCGAGCAATGCAGCGTGCCGGAAAGCTCCCAAATCTTCCAACGTCTTGGGGCTTGCGACGGTTCGGGCGCCGACACCTCCGGCGGCCCGCTCCTGGGATGCAGCAAAGGGCGCGAGGGCGGCGGGCCGCCTCCGGTATCGGGCCGCGCGAGCCAGGATAGCGCATGGCGAGCAACCGGCATCGACACTCTTGCCTCGCTATATTCCATCAGATATAGCGAGTATGGCGCATATGCGCGGCCGTGAAAAGTCCTGCCGGCGGAGGCGATAGACGTCGCCCGTGTCGTGGCCTTCGCGAGGAGCCAGGATTGAAGATCGATGTCAGAGAGCTGACCACCTGCGGCGTCGATCCGAACGGCGAGCTGGTCGAGCTCGACTTCGTCGACGCGAACGGCACGCCGGTTTCGCTTCGGGTCCGGTTCGACGACGCGCAAGCCATCGCAATGACGCTCCCGGACCTGCTCACGCATGCGCTACGACGCCTTACCGGCAAACCGGAGGCTCGCTACGCGTTTCCGCTCGGTGCCTGGTGCCTTGAAAAAGGCGAGCATGACTGCGTAATCGCGACGCTCGCGACCGAGGACGGGTTCAAGGTCGCCTTCAGCGTTACCCGCGCGGCCTGCGACGACCTGGGGTGGGCACTGCGGCACGAGGCGGAGAGCCCCATGTGCTCGGACGAGGCGCCGCTCGCGTCCGAACGCCCGGGTCGTGTCCGGCTGAATTGAGCGGGAGCCGGGTGGCCGACGCACGCCACGACATCCTGCGCCGCGACCCGCCCGAGCGCAGCCGCAACGCGGACGATCTCCGCTTCGAGCGGCTGCACCGAGGCGAGGATGCGCGCCCGCGCTTCCCGGACCGGAAGGAGCTTGGTCTCAGGCGAGTCCGTTCGGCGAGCCCTCGAAATGGTCGCCATCGCGCCGATCGGTCGCGCGGTCAATCGATCCCGATCATCACGTCGGAGGCTTTGATGACCGCGTAGGCGCTTTGGCCCTTGGCGAGCTTCAACTCATCCACGGCCTCGTTGGTGATGGATGACGTGATCACCGAGCCTCCGATATCGATGCGGACGTGCGCCGTAGTCTGGCCTTTCTTCACGTCGACGATCGTACCCTTCAGGATGTTTCGGGCGCTGAGCTTCATCGTTTTCTCCATCTGTTTGATCGACCGCAGCGGCCGATCCGAGTCATAGTCTCGTGAGCGTCACATCACAGGTACGCCGAGTTTGATCAAGTCCGCATCCGTCTGCCATCGTTCGCGCTACCGCTCGAGCGTGGCGCCAACGAGCAGGCGATCGAGCTCGGCCTCGCTCAGCTCCACCTGGTAGAACAAGCGGTAGAAGTCGCGCGCGACGTCGCGGATCGAATCGGAGGACACGCCGGGAAACAGAAGACGCGTCATCCACTGCAGGCCAATCAGCCGGTTCAACGACGGCGGCGAGTCGATCCAGCCGTAGGGCAGGCTTGGGCTGAGAAATACCCGTCCGCGCCGGACCGCGCCCACTTGACCCCAGACGTCGGAGGTGCGCACCGAATCGAAGAAATTTCGGTCGAGCGTGACGATCGTGTCGGGATTCCATCCGAGAATCTGCTCGAGGGAGGCGTTGAACAGCGATCCGACCTCCTGCCCGGTATCGACCACGTTGACGGCGCCAGCCCGCTCGATGATCTCCGCGCTGAGGCTGCCGCCACGCGCAGTCTCCAGCCCGCGTGGTCCGCGCGCCAGGTAGACACGCGGCCGTCGCTCGGCCGGTACCGATGCGGCAGCGCGATCGGCCGCACCCAGCGTTTCCTCGGCATAGCGGGCAAGGCGCTCGCTGCGCTCGCCGACGCCGAGCATCTCGCCGAGCAAGCGCAGGGCCGTCCCGGTGTTCGCGAACTGCCCGTCGAGCAGGACGTAGGGAATGCCGGTCTGGGCTTGGACGCGGTCGGCGAGCGAAACGTAGGTCGGTGCGACCGAGCCAAAATCAACGATCAGGTCGGGTTTGAGCGCGAGGACGGCTTCCAGGCTCATCGTTCCACCGCGCCCGGTAAGGCGGCCGATCTCGGGAAGATTGCGTACGCTCGGCGACAGAAATGGCAGTTCCTCCGGCGGCGGTTTTCGGTTCCAACCGATGAGCTTTTCCGGGGCCAGCACATAGACCAGCACCGATGCCGGCGGCCCGGCCGCGATGACGCGCTCGATGCGGTCCGGGATCTCGACCTGCCGCCCGGCCGAGTCGACAACGACCCGCGCCGCCGCGGCGCCTTCGCACCAGACGATCGCTGCAGTGCAGGCGGCCAAGATATGCAGCCCGCGCGTGGGCGGGCGGCGACGGGCCAGCCACGCGCGCACCGCATGCCGCAACGGCCTATGGGCGGGCGCTCTTGCGGATGAGCCGGTTGACGGCGCGGAACTCTTCGTTGGCCGACTTGTGCGCGATGCGCTCGATCGAGCGATAGATCGTGATGAGCTGCTCGCCCACCGCAGTAACCGACGCGCCACCGCCGCGGCGTCCGCCGGTCGCTGCGGCGACGGCCGGCTCGCGCAGCGAATCATTGAGCTCCTCCACCAGGAGCCACGCCCGCCGGTACGACATGCCCAGCTGCCGCGCAGCAGCCGAGATCGAACCCGTTTTCCTGATCGCCTCCAGCAGCGCGATCTTGCCAGGGCCGATGCGGCTGCCGCTGACGAGATCGAGACGGATGCTCAAGCGATTGTCGACCATGGCGAGGTGCCGGTGTTGACCATCCGGCAGAGTGCAATGCCAACCGGCTCCGTTCGTCAAGGCCCGCGTTCCGGCGCCGGCGAACGCGGCGCCCCGTCGATGCGGCTGTTGCCATACGACCTCGCCTTCAATAACGCGGCGCCTCGACGGGCGCTTCGTACCGGCAGGAGAACGCGCTATATTACCTGGAATATAACGGAGCCAGACCGTTTCCGCCACAGGGCCGATTGGACACAAGGCCGATCCGACATGGTCAGACGCGACGAGATCAGGGCGGGCGAGGTTGCAGTCGACGCACCGGCGCCGACCGATGCCGGTCTCGTCTTCATCGGACGTATCCGCACGCCCTGGACCGACCGGCTGATGTGCCCGCGCCAAGGCCGTAGCGACGGGCCGACCTGCCGCATTGAAATCTTCCCGCCCTGGCAACCCGCGCTCGCCGGCGTCGAGCAATACGAGCGGCTGGAGGTGCTCTATTGGCTGCACCTCTCGCGCCGCGACTTGGTTCTGCAAAGTCCCGCAAGCGACGGATCGGCGCGCGGCACGTTCAGCTTGCGCTCGCCGGTCCGTCCGAACCCGATCGGGAGCTGCATCGCAAAACTGGTCAAGGTGGAAGCCGACGGCTTGCTGGTGCGCGGCCTCGATTGCCTCGACGGCACGCCGCTGCTCGATCTCAAGCCCGACCGCAGCCTGTTCACGCCGATCGCGCCGAGGCAGCCCGGCGACGATGAGGTGGGCGACGAGAACTAGCGCCCGACCCCGAAAAGCAGGAGCCGGTGTACGGAAACGGCGACGCGCAACGCGTAAGCTCGAGTGGGATGGCGACTCAGGAGATCCGCTCTTTCTCGACTGTCCTCATTTCGCTCGAGCAGGCGCGCGCACCGCGACGCCGATCATCACCGGTGCGACGAGACGCAATCGCCGCCGCACTCCGGCGACTCAGGGGACCGGCAGCAGGTCGAGCCCGCCCACCGCGGCGACACGTCCGGCCTCGATCCGCACCACCGAGGTGGCGATGCGGCGAACCTCGTCGGTTTGGTGGCTGACATAGACCATCGGCACCCCTGCGGCGTCGCGCAGGCGCTCCAGATAGGGGAGAATCTCCGCCTTGCGGGCAGCATCGAGCGAGGCGAGCGGCTCGTCGAGCAGCAACAGGCGCGGGCGCATCAGCAGGGCGCGGCCGATGGCGACGCGCTGGCGCTCGCCGCCCGACAGGCGGCCCGGACGGCGCGCCAGGAATGGCGCGAGGTCGAGCAGCGCGGTAATGCGGGCTTCTTCCGACGGATCGCGGGCGAGCCCGCGCATCCAGCGGCCGTAGTGGAGATTCTGCCGTACGGTTAGGTGGGGAAACAGGCGCCCCTCCTGGAAGACGTATCCGACGCTGCGGCGATGCGGCGCGACGTTCACACGGTTCGTCGAATCGAACAGGACATCGTCATCGAGCGCGATGCGGCCGCGGTCCGGCGTGACGAGGCCGGCAATCGTGCTCACGACCGTGGTCTTGCCCGCGCCGGATGGGCCGAACAGCGCTGTTGCGCGGCTCGCCGTCTCGAAACGGACCGCTACGGTGAATGCGCCCAGACGTTTCTCGATGTCGACCGACAGCATCACTCGAGACCGTAGGCGCGGGCGCCGGCGCGGCGCGCCAGCCACTCGGAGATCACCAGCGCCACAAGTGCGATCACGATGGCGACGATCACCAGTCGCATCGCCGCCTCGTCGCCGCCTGGGACCTGCGTGAAGGTGTAGATGGCGGCCGAGATCGTCTGCGTCTCGCCCGGAATGTTGGAGACGAAGGTGATGGTGGCGCCGAACTCGCCGAGCGCCTTGGCGAAGCACAGCACCATGCCGGCGATGACGCCGGGCAGCGCGATCGGCAGCGTGATGGTGAGGAACGTCCAGAGCCGGTTGGCGCCGAGCGTCGCGGCCGCATCCTCGAGCCGCCGGTCGACCGCCTCGATCGACAGGCGGATGGCGCGCACCAGCAGCGGAAAGCCCATGACGCCGCAGGCAAGCGCCGCGCCGGTCCAGCGAAACGAGAACACGATGCCGAAATTGTCCGCCAGGAACGCCCCGATTGGCCCGCGCCGGCCGAACGAGATCAGCAGCAGGTAGCCGGTCACGACCGGCGGCAGCACCAGCGGCAGATGCACGAGACCGTCGAGCAGCGCCTTGCCCCAAAACGACTTGCGGGCCAATACCCAGGCGACCGCGATGCCGAACGGCAGCGCCGCGACCGTCGCCCACAGCGCGATCCGCAACGACAGGCGAACCGCGGTCCACTCCTCTGGCGTAAGATCGAGCACGCGGCCACCGCCTCACGCCCCTGCGGCGTCCGCGCTCCGCGGCACCGCCGGGATCACGACGTCGGCTGGATCAGGAAGGTGAACCCGTATTTCTCGAACACGGCCTTGGAAGCGCTGGAGCGCAAGAACGACAGGTAGGACGCAGCTTCCGGGCTCGCGTTCACGGTCAACGCTACCGGATAAGTGATCGCCGGATGGGAATCTTCCGGGAAATGCCCGACGATCTTGACGTTCGGCTCGACCTTGGCGTCGGTCTCGTACACGATGCCGAGCGGCGCCTCACCGCGGGCGACCAGCGCGAGCGCCGCGCGCACGTTCTCCGCTATTGCGAATTTCGGCTCGGCTGCGGTCCAGGCGCCGAGCTTCTCCAGGGCCGCCTTGGCATACTTGCCGACCGGCACCGCACGCACGTCGGCGGTGGCGATGCGTCCATCGCCCGCAAGCTTGGCAAGGTCGAAACCCGGTCCGATCGTCATCGGTCGGAGGTTGGACTCCTTCGGCGCGATCAGCACCAGGCGGTTGCCGAGCAGGTGGACGCGCGAATCATCCTTGATCGCCTTTTTCTGCGCGAGATAGTCCATCCAGTCGATGTCGGCCGACGCGAACACATCGGCCGGGGCCCCCTGCTCGATCTGCCGCGCCAGGGCGGACGATGCCGCGTAACTTGTGACCACCTTGATGCCGGTGCGCTGGGTGAACGCGGCGTTGATGTCGTCGAGCGCATTCTTCATCGAGGCCGCCGCAAACACCGTAATGCTCTTTTCCTGAGCGGCAGCAGGGGTAACGGCTACAATGCTCGCCAGAACGGCGGCAAACGCAACAAAGCGCCTGAACAGCATGGCGATCCTCCGGGCACCGGCGCTGCCACAGCGCCGGGGCGATGAGCCGAAACGGATTGGATAGACAGCCGCCGGAACCGCCGTTCCAACTATCGCGGTGCGCGCTCCGGCGCGCCGCGTGCCCGACGGCATGCTAGCGGCGAGTTCCGATGCCGTAAAGGCTTCGTGCCGCGCCTCCGCACGTCGTCCCTTCAGAGGGGGCGCCAGCGACGAGCGCGGCGCCGGCGATCATATGAAGCCGCAGACCGTGGCCAACGCTGCAAAGCTAATCAAGACCGGCGAGGCCAGCGAACTCGGCCATGAGTCTCCTGCTCTCGCATAGACATGCGTGTTCACGGTCCTATTCCCCGCAGCAGCGTCCTCAGTTCACCGAAGTCGGCAAACTCGGGGCCACCGGAAAACTGCTCGTAAATCGGCTTCAGCAATCGCTTCGCCGCAACCTTCCGGCCCTGCGAAATGCGCAACTTTCCCAAGCTCCTCGCCGCTCGAAGCTCCCATATCTTGGCCTGCTGCCGGCGCGCGCATTCGAGTGCCGTTTGAAAGCAACGCACAGCCTCGTCGCAGCGCGGCTCACCGGTGAGCAAAAGGATCTCCCCTTTTATGCGGTGCGCCTCGGGCTCCCACCAGCGCTCCCCCGTTCGCTCGATCTCCTCGATCGCCTGGGTCGCGATCTCAAGGGAGCGCTGAATGTCTCCGATGCGCGAGTACGCCAGCGCGAGATAGCTCAAGTTATAGGAGCTCTGGTAGTTCGCTCCCGTCTGGCGGTGCGCAGAAAGCGCACTCTCCATGAGAGCGATGCCTTCATGGGGTTGCCCGCCCTCGATCAGGTTCACGGCTCGGAGAACGGTCGCCCGCGAGACATGGTATGGACTGCGCTGCTCAACGGCTATGGCAAGGCCCTCTTCGGTGGCCGCAAGTGAACCGTCCAAATCGCGCAGATGATTGCAAAAGCGGGCAAGCGCAAGCAGAGCAGACGTCAGGGTGAAGGGATGCGACCGATTGCGAGCGTCGGTGACGGCCAATGAGATCGCTTCCTTGGCTCCATGGATGGAGCCGGCATAAAGCCTGGCAAGGCCAAGCCAGATGAGCGCGAAGGAATGAATGTGATAGCCGGGAATGAACGCAACCGAGCGACACACTTCTTCGTCATAGAGCGAGCGTGATTGTTCAAGGTGTTGTTCGCTCTTTCTGAAATCACCCATGTGCAGATAGGCGGCTCCCACAAGATAGTGAGCGATGACGCGCGTGGCGCGGTCGGCGGATCGAGCCAGGAGCGGGTGTGCCAGCTTCAGCCCCGCGGGAGCTTCGGAGCGCATCAAATGATAGTTGAATAGACCGCAAAGGGCACTGAGGGCTTCAACGGGATAGGCTTCCTCGTTCAGAAGTGTGCGCGCGCGCGCGAGCGAATTGAGGACGTCGGGCGAGGCGAAGCCCTTGGTCATTGCGAATGTGTTGCCGAGCGCAGCCTGTAACCGACCCTCCAACTGACGACGTAGCGAGCTGTCGTCAATTTCCGGGAGCAGGGCCATTCCCTTCTCGACCTGGCCCTGTGCCTCGGCCCCCGCAGATCGGTCAAGGGCCATGCGGGCGGCCGCCAGCCAATAGCCGATTGCCTTTTCCCACATCCTGGCTTGGGTGAAGTGATATCCGATGATCTCGGGGCTGCGTTGCGCGGTTTCGGGAAACTCCCGCTCCAGCACCTCGGCGATGCGTCGGTGTATTCGTATCCGCTCGCTTTTGAGCACGGTCTGGTAAGCGGCATCCTGGACCAAAGCATGTTTGAAGTAATAGGTGGCATGCGGCGGCACGCCACGCTGGTGCACAAGCTCGGAGGCGACGAGCTGACTCAGCAGCCGTTCCAGGTCCTCGTCGCCGAGCGCCGTTACGGCCTTGAGCGTCGCATAAGTGAAATCGCGCCCAATGGCGGCGGCGGTTTGCGCCACGGTCCGGGCTGGTGCAAGCCTATCGAGTCTCGCTACGAGAGAAGCCTGCAGGGTCGCCGGCACCGCCATCAAACGCGGTTCTTCCGACGCACGCTCGGACGATGCGGCTCCTTCCAACACCGATTTGGTCATCTCTTCGATGAACAGCGGCACCCCGTCGGTGTGGACCGCGATCTGCTCCAGCACGTCGCTCGAAAGTAACCGCCCAGCCGCCACCTCTTTGATCATGACGAGGCTCTCCCTCGACCCAAGGCGGTTGAGGGTGAGCGCCGTGACATGCGATTGGCCGATCCATGGCGGTGAAAACTCGGGCCTGTAGGTCATGATGAAAAGAATCGGCAATCTGACGACGCGCTCGATGACGATGTCGAACAGCTCCCGTGTGGTCGGGTCGATCCAATGCGCGTCTTCGAGCACAATCAAGATCGGTTGACGCGAGGCCAATTGGGCCAAATGTGCAATGAATCGTTCAAGCAGCAACTCCTTGCGACGCTGCGAGCTGATGGCCAGCGGCGGATGACGGCCGGCGACGGAGATTCCAAGGAGATCTGCAAACAGAACCGTATCGTTAACCGCCTGCTCACTGGTCGAGAACAGCATCTCAAGCTTCTCAAGCTTCGACTCCGGCGCATCTGCGACTTCGATAGCCGCTGCGTTCTCGATATAGGCAATCACCGGATGGAGCGCCGTTTCGGTGCGATGGGGCCAACACCAGAACCACGCCGAGAGATGATCCTCTTGCCGCAGGGCTTCGAGAAAACGATCCATGAGCCGTGACTTTCCTATGCCCGGCTCTCCCCAAACAAGGACGACACGGCCCTCGCCAGTCTTTGCCTGGCGCCATCGGCGCAATAGCAATGCCAGCTCCTCATCCCGCCCGATGAACTGCGTCTGAACCGAACGTAAGGCCTCGAAGCGGCTTCCCCCCTTGCTTTCGCGCCACACACGATGTGCTTCAAACTGGCGCGCCGCGCTCGTGCGCGGCGTGTCGATAATGCTGCACTCGAACAACGAGCCGATGAGCTGTCGCGTGCCTGCCGATATGACTACCGCTCCGGGCTCTGCCGCAGCGAGCATGTCCCCGGCAAGCTGAGGTGTTTCGCCGGCCACGGCGTGCTCGCCGGCAGCGGCTGCTCCGATGATATCGCCGACCACCACGAGGCCGGTCGCGATGCCGACGCGCGGTTGCAACGGCCGGTCAAGGCATTCGAAATGCATTTCGGCAACGGCGGCAGTGACCGCAAGCGCGGCTCGAATGGCCCGCTCGGCATCGTTCTCGTGCGCCGTCGGATATCCGAAATAGGCCAGTATGCGCCCAACGCGATACTCGGCAATGAAGCCGCCAAATCGATCGATCACCTCCTTGACCCGCCTGTGGCAGGCGGCAAGAACGTCGCTCAGATCTTCCGGATCCTGGTGCTTGATGAAAGCGGCCGAGCCGATCGTGTCGCACATCATTATGGACAGCTGGCGGCGCTCTGGCGCGAGCGGGACTGCAATGGGCACCGCGTGTCCGGCGGCAACCGCGTCTGAAGGCAATTCTTCCGAGCGCTGCTGCGGCGTCGTGTCCAACAAATAGCCGCGCCGAGACAACGTCTTGATGAGGCTGTGGTCGTCGTCGCCGAGCACTTGGCGCAATTCCCGAATGCGCTGCACCAGCGACTCATCGGTCACGATCACGCCCGGCCAAACGGCGTCGTAGAGTTCCTGTTTCGAGACCAGCCGCCCGGCGTTCTCGGCAAGCAGGCGCAGCACCGCGAACGCTTTGGGGGACAGGTCGATATCGCGCCCGCCCAGGCGCACACACCCACGCGACAGATCAAGCGCAAAGCGATCGAACTGCAAAAGCCGTGAGGCGACCTGGTCCATTTGGCCCACGAGGCTCCCTCGCCCGGTTCACAAGGTTACGGCGAGTGTCGTCACTCCGGCACGCCGGCTCGACGGAGTCCTTCGTAGATCCGTTCTCGCTGAGCGCGGAACGCCGGCACATCCGACGGCTCCACGGCCTTGAAATGGCTGAGCGTGAACTCCGGCTTGAGACGCAACAAATCAGCCAGTTGAACCTTGGCCTCCTCTGGGCGGCCTGACAAAGCGAGCGCGCTAGCCAAGAACATATGGGTCAAAGGATCACTCGGGTTCAAAGCCACAGACTTGTTCAGCCAATCGATGGCTTCGCCGTCGCGTTGGAGATGGAGAGAGGCCGCCCCCATGAACATTTGCCAATTGGACAAATGAGGATCTCTCGGGCTGAGGCGCATTGCCTTTCGCAGTGGCTCCAATGCGTTCTCAGGCTGGCCAAGCACGATGTTCGCGGCGGCAACGCTTGCGTGCGCCCATGGCTCATTCGGATTTATTTGTGACGCATGTTCAAATGAGGCGAGCGCTTGATCTACTCGCTTCCGTTCATAGAGCGCCCAACCCATGACCAGGTGGGACTCGGCCCAGCCGGGGCCCAGCGCTATTGCGCGTTCGGCCGCAGCACTGGCTTGCAAGAGATCTTGCTCGTGAGTGGGGCTCAAACGTACGTCGCGGATGTATGTCAGTGCCAGTCCAACCCAGGCACGGGCTAATGACGCATCGCGTTGCAGAGCTTCACGAAACAGACGCCGCGGCTCCGATACATCCCGACCGCGCGGCGTGCGGGCCCACACCGCGTTGGCGCGCATAAGGAAGTCGACGGCTTCGGGATCGCGTGGGCGGTCACGAAGAGATCGTTCAGCCTGCGCGTAGAGGAGTTCGACGTTCAAGGAACGGGCGAGCCGTGCCGTCACGTCCTCGCGCAGCCGGGAAAGATCGCGCCGACCTATGTCGAATGCTTCAGTCCAGATATTCGCCGACCTCGATGCGTCGATGAGTCTCGCCGTCACGCGGACGTGGTCGCCAGAACGGTCAACCGCGCCTTCGAGTACGTAGCGGACGCCAAGCTCGCGACCCATCTCGCGAACGTCGATCGGCTTTCCTTTGTAGGCGAAGGCGGTGTTTCGGGCGACCACCTTGCCGGGAAGCCAGGACATGCTGTCCGTCAAGTCGTCGGTGATGCCGTCGACCAAATACTCCTGTTCCGGATCGCCACCGACATTCTTGAACGGGAGTATTACGAGCGACACCCGGCGATCAGCCTCCGCCACGGCCAGATCGGCTCGTTGCGGCCCGAAGCGCGGCCAGGCCACCCATGTTGCCGCCACAACCAGCACGGCGAGCAACAAGATCGTCGAACCGCTTACCAACCAGCGCCGACGACCCGGACCGCCGTCACCGACCACTTTGTCCGTGACTATCCAGCCAGCGGCGACCGGCACACTCTGACCAGCGGCAGCATCCGGGGCGCTTACTTGCGGCGTCGCGTCCAACAAATAGCCGCGCCGAGGCACAGTCTTGATGAGGCTGTGGTCGCCGTCCCCAAGCAATTGGCGCAGTTCGCGAATGCGCTGAACCAACGACTCGTCGGTGACGGTCACGCCCGGCCAGACGGCGTCGTACAACTCCTGTTTGGAGACCAGCCGCCCGGCGTTCTCTGCAAGGAAGCGCAGGACGTCGAATGCCTTGGGAGGCAGGTCGATCTCGCGCCCACCCACCCGCACGCACCCGCGCGTCAGATCGAGGGTGAAGCGATCGAACTGCAGACGCCGTGAGACGATCTGGTCCATTCAGCCCCCGTGGCTCATTCCGGCCCAGTCATAAGATCATACGCGAAAAATAGGCCGATCGTCATCGCGCCGCCAGGACTCGGTCAGGACTTCTCGACAACGTCAACCTATCACGGTGCGAGACCAGTCGCGCTCCTGCCGGGGCTGTCCGGACATGGTCGTGAGGGGCAGGCGGAGCCGAATGTCGTACGGCCGACCCCCAAGGTCATCTGCTAAAAGAGACCGCCCCACAACCTCCAGGGGTCAATAACGTCACTGAGGATGGATGGAAACCGGTTCGCGAGGGAAGCTCGAATGTCTCCTCCTGGCCGATGCTGTCGAAGAAGTCGCGTTCTATGGCGCATGGCCGTTAGTTTCTCAGACCAGATCATCACTTGCTTTGAGCGTCCGCCCCTCCGTTGCGAAAATCATTGACTGGTTCTCTTGATACCACTCACGCGCGGGCCGTTTCGGGTGGCGGCCCGAGCAGCCGGAGCGCCATAGTCTTGAGACTTTGCACGATGGCGGCGAGATGGAACTCGTCGCGCGCCCCGGAAAGGCCGCGGAGCCGCATGCGCTCGAAGCCGTGATGCGTCTTCAAATGCGCAAAGCGCATCTCGACCCGCCTCCTCTGATCGCGCGATTTAAGAAATGCCTTTGTCTTCATCTTGCGGCGCGCGATGTCGCGGGCCGCCTCGTTGACGTCCCGCACAATCCGGCGCGAAGCCATGTTCGGACAGCATCTTTGCTTTAGCGGGCACTCCGGGCAGCGCGGTACAGATGCGAAGTAGCGGATCGCATGATCGCTATGGACCCGACCGCTCTTTGCCAGCGTTTCGCCCGCCGGACAAATGTAGACATTGCGTTTGCTGTCGAACCTAAACTCTGCCCGCGAGAACGTGCTGTCGTCACGCCTGCTCTGTCACGCCTGCTCTTGTCCCACACAGGGATGTGCGGGATGATGCCCGCGCCGGTGACGAATGCCAGGAACCTGCTAATTCCATAGGCCGTGTCAGCCGCCATGGTCCCTGGGTACTACATCATCAAGATTGAACTCATAGAACAGTTGCCCCTGGTCTCGATCCTGGCGTCCCATCATCCCCGAATCTCCCGCTGACCAGGATCAGCAGGAATCAGTGTTCGAAGCCTCAGTTCGACAGCATCGGCCAGGAGCGGACTCAGCTTGCCTTCTTCGCGTATCGGCTAAGCGCCACGGGCTTCGAGCTCACAAAGGAACGCATTTGCGCTCCTCAGATCCGGAAGATCGTGGCCTTCGCGGAACCAGTCGTAGACCGGCTTGAGAACCTGGTGAGCTTCGCTCCGCTTCCCTTGCTCGCACCAGAGGCAGGCGAGACTTAGGGCAGCACGGAGTTCGAGCGATTTCTCTCCCCGCTCGCGGGCCAGCGCCAGCGCTGCCTGAAACAGGCGCTCGACCTCACCCAAACGCGGCGACGGTAGACGGCGCTTGAGCTCGCCTTCGAGCCGCAGGATCTCTGGCGCATAAATGACCGTGCGCTCCTGCGGGGGAATCGACGCCAGCACAGCCAGTCCCTCCTCAATCCGGCCCTGCTCACGATGCAAGTCGGTAAGCACGCACTGGCAAAACACGCGCTGCCAGTTAACGCCTCCGGCTATTCCTCGAAGAATTGCTTCATGCAATGCGGCCAGCTCTAGGCTGGACCCGCTCGCGTCGACGTTCGCAAGGAAGGTGGCGACCTCGGTCATGGCCTGGATCTTGTGTTCTGATGCGAGCGCAAGCAGTTGCTCGCAATGCGCAACCATCCCCGGACGATCCCCGCGTTGGTAATAGATCCAGGCCGCATACCACAGCGCGATGATCCGGCTCAGCGGGTGGTTCAATTCCTCACCGCGACGAAGCCCCTCGGTGATGGCTCCAAGCGCTTGGTCGGGATGCCCTAGCAGCCAAAGATTGACCGCCAAGTGATAACGGTTGCAGACCTCGGCATCGTGACCGCCGTAAAGCGCCGTGTGCGATTCGTGCAGCTTACGGTCATACAGCGACATGCCTTGCTTGATGTGCGCCAAGGCGTCGGCTGCGTGGCCCATGGCGGAGCGTGTAGCCCACAAGGCATGATGCGATTCCAGAAGTTGGCCCGAGTCGTTGCTGCCCTGGGCTGCTTCGAGCAAACGTTCGCCCACTTCGCAAGCCTCTGTATATCGTCCCCGCGAGTAGTAGTTGAACCAAAGACCCCACAGGACCGGAAACCGCTGCGGTATGGTGCCGCAACGGTCGACAAGTTCGCGTGCGCGCAGATACAGCGCTTCTACGGCGGGCGACCTAGATGTCTTCACCGCGATCAGCGAAGGGCCAAGTGCGATTCTGATCTCGAGCTCCTTGCGCAGCGTATCAGCCGACTCAACCGACGCCCGCAACATCGCGATCGGACGTGAGAGATGCTTGACCGCCTCGACGTGTGCCGAGCGCTCGGCCGAGCGTACGCCCGCCCTGTACCAGTACTCGATGGCGCGTTCCGTGAGGCCCGCCTCAGTGAAGTGGTGAGCCAAGGTCTCCGGCTCGGCGGAAACAATATCGGGAAACCGCTCTTCGAGAACGAGGGAGAGCCGCTGGTGCAGCTGTTGGCGACGGCTTCGGGTCAGCGTCGCGTAGGCGGCGTCCTGGACCAGAGCATGCTTGAACATGTAGGTGGCATCCGGCGCAACCCCGAGCTGAAAAAGCAATTGCGCTTCCACGAGCCGTGTCAGCGCGGACACAAGATCTGGTTCCGGCAGGGAGGATGCAGCTGCGATCAGCTTGTAAGAAAACTCCCGACCGCAGGCCGCTCCGATCTGTGCCAGGTCCCTCACCGAGCCCAAACGATCAAGACGTTCCAGGAGTGAGGCGTGCAAGGTCGTTGGGATGGACAGCGACAGCAAGGCCTCTTTCAGCTCGTGGCGGTTTTCGACCTCCTGCAACAACCCGCTTTCCAGCATTGTTTTGGTGAGCTCTTCAATAAACAGCGGCACTCCGTCGGACCGCTCCGTGATTTGGTCCAGAATCTCACGAGGAAGCGCCTTTCCCCGCGCGGTACTGGCGGCCAGTGTCGCACCTTCCGGCTTGCTCAGGCGATTGAGCGAGACCAAGGAGATATGCGGGTGGCTCGCCCACGGGACGGTAAACTCCGGTCGAAAAGTCGCAATCAGCATGAGTTTCAGGCGAGGCGCGCGATCAACGATCAAGGATAACAGTTCGAGCGACGTCGGATCGATCCAGTGAAGGTCCTCGAACACGATCAGTACCGGCGCCTGTGCCCCGAGCCGGTCGAGCTGCCCGAGAAGCGCGCTCAAGGTTTGCGACTTTAGCTGCTGCGGCGTCAGAGCCGGCAATGAAAAGCGATTGCCGCCAGGGATCGACAAGAGCGAAGCGAAGAGCGGGATGTCTCCGGACAAATCTTGGCTCGATCGTCCGAGCAGCGCCTCGAGCTTATCGAGCTTTGTTTCTGTGTCGTCATCGCCCTCGATACCGGCAGCGCGCAGAATCTGTCCGACGATAGGATGAAGCGCACTATCCTGATGGTGAGGCGAACAGTGGTAGCTAAGCGATGTATGCCTGTCGCCTGCTACCCCTTCTTCCAGCGCCCGCGCAAGCCTCGATTTGCCGATGCCAGGCTCGCCAGCGAGCAGGACGACTCTGCCGTTACCTGACTTTACGAACTCCCAGCGACGCAGAAGAAGATTCAGTTCTTCATCGCGGCCAACGAACTCGGCAGCGTTGGAGCGCAAAGCGTCAAACCGACTTCCAGGCACGCTTTCACGCAACACTTGCGAAACGCTGACCTGAAGTGCTCGATGGTTGATGTCGACAGCGGCAAGATCGCGAAACGCAAACAGCGTACCAACGAGGCGGCGTGTACTCTCCGCGATCACGACTGTGCCTGGCCTGGCGAGCCCAAACAGAGAGGAGGCAAGTAAAGGGGCTTCCCCGACAACCGAAAGGCCGTCTCCAAGGTCCATCCCGGTGATCATCACGACGCCAGTCGCGATTCCGGCGCGCCCCTGCAACGGCTGTAGCAGATGCTCGAATTTGATTTCGCGGATTACTTTGTTTGCCGCGAGTGCAGCGCGAACCGCGCGCTCGGCGTCGTCCTCACAAGCTTGCGGGTATCCAAAGAGAAATTCCATTCCCTCGGTAAAGGTTTTTACGAGAAGCCCGCCATGCGCCTCGGCAGTCTCCCTTGTAAGCTTGCGGCACTCTCCAAGGATCTCGCGCAGGTCTTCGGGCTCGAGGCGCCCCGCTAATGTCTCAGCGCCGAAGCCGCAAACCATTGCGGTTACTTGCCGCCGAGCCGGGTCGACCGTCGCCTGCACTGTCGGAACGTCGCGTAAGTCGCAAGCCACAATAGTGGGCTGTCGCGGTTCCGGGCTGCCGGGAGCCGACTGCTCCGGTTTCGGCTCGCCTGGTTCCGATAGGGCAGCATCCGCGACCTCTATGACGCCAAGGGGGGCCCGTCCTTCCTTTACCTCGGCAACAAACCGCGGCCCTGCTGCCGCCTTTGATGCCAATTCTTCTGAGCGCTGCTGCGGCGTTGTGTCCAACAAATAGCCGCGCCGAGACACCGTCTTGATAAGGTTGTGGTCGTCGTCACCGAGCGCTTGGCGCAGTTCCCGAATGCGCTGAACCAGCGAGTCATCGGTGACCGTCACGCCCGGCCAAACGGCGTTGTAAAGCTCCTGTTTGGAGACTAGCCGTCCGGCGTTTTCGGCCAGGACCCGCAGCACGTCGAAAGCTTTGGGGGGCAGGTCGATGTCGCGCCCACCGACCCGCGCGCACCCGCGCATCAGGTCGAGGGCAAAGCGATCGAACTGCAGTAGCCGCGAGACGACGCGGTCCATTCAGCCCCCCGGGGCCCAACCCCCACGGTCATAAATTATAGGCGAAAGATCGGCCGATCGTCATCAAGCGGTCGGCGTTTCGTCAGGACTTTGCGAGAGCGTCGACCTACCACGGTCCGGAAACCGCCTCCGTCTCAACGGGAGTCAGCCATGGCGCACGCTGCTCGAACGACCTTTCTCGCCGGAATCCTCGCAGTCTTAGCCGCCGCCGCCATGCAGGAGGGCAGTCGAGCCAGCTTCGCTGCAACCCTCAGCGGCCCGGCGGTGCATGCCTCGATGGGCGCAACTCCCGATGGCGATCATGGCGCTTTCGGCTACCTCGAGTTCGAGGGCAGGTCAGCAGATCCCGCCGGCGTCGGTCCATCACGGCCCGACCTTGCAAGCGCCGGTGAGGTCATGCCGAGCGCAACCCTGATGGCCGAGATCGTGGCCTGGCTGTCGGCCAATTTCGAATTGCCAGCGGTTGACGACTTCCCGCGTGTGGAATTTGCCTCCCCGAGGAGACTTACCGCGCTGCGATTTGGCGCCTTCAGGGGACGCGCCGAGATCGCGTCGGAGCCTGCCGAGCCTCACCAGCCGCTCATTGTGAGGAGCGATCTCCTTGCCGTCTATGACACATCAAAACGGATCATTTACCTGCCAGAAGGCTGGAACGGAAAAAGCCACGCAGAAACGTCGATCCTCGTGCACGAGATGGTGCATCACCTGCAGAACGTCGGCGGGCTCAAATATCCATGCACTGCCGCGCAAGAAAAGCCGGCCTATCTGGCACAGGATCTTTGGCTGCGTCGGTTTGGACACGATCTGGAAACAACATTCGAAACGAACCTGTTCACGGCTTTGGTGAGATCGCTGTGCTTTTACTGACGAGATGCGAATGCACGGCTATGCACAACCCTGCGTGCGATTGAAATGAGGCGCTTGGACGTCAGTGGGGAAACCAGATGAGCACACTTGTGGAGACGATACGTCCGATTCAAAGCCGACTCGTTTGGGCCCTGGTCGTGGCCGCCGGCACGGTCTCGCTGGGGGTCGTCGCCCTCAACCGGGGTGAGACGATCAATGCGGCCTGGCTGGTCATCGCCGCCGCGTGCGTCTACTTCATTGCTTATCGCTTCTATGCGCTGTTCATCGCGAACAAGGTGCTTGGCATCGACGCGGCGCGGCCGACACCGGCGCACCGTCGCAACGACGGCCTCGATTACGTGCCGACCAACAGATACGTGCTGTTCGGGCACCATTTCGCCGCCATCGCCGGGGCGGGACCGCTGGTCGGTCCGGTGCTCGCGGCACAGATGGGTTACCTGCCCGGCACATTGTGGATCCTCGCGGGCGTGGTGCTCGCCGGCGCCGTTCAGGACATGATCGTATTGTTCCTGTCGGTCCGGCGTGACGGCCGTTCGCTGGGCGACATCATTCGCGGCGAAATGGGCCCGGTCGCCGGCGGCATCGCGCTGTTCGGGGTGCTGCTGATCATGATCATCCTGCTCGCCGTGCTGGCGCTGGTCGTGGTCAAGGCCCTGGTCGGCAGCCCGTGGGGCACCTTCGCGGTGGTCTGCACCATCCCGATCGCGCTGTTCATGGGCATTTACCTGCATGTGCTCCGGGTCGGGCGCGTCGCGGAAATGTCCGCCATCGGCTTCGTCTTGCTGGTTGCCGCGGTCATCTCCGGCAAGACGGTCAGCGAAACACCCGCGCTCGCCGCGCTGTTCGACTGGAGCGGCGAGACGCTCGCCCTGGCGATCATCGGCTACGGCTTCGTCGCATCGGCACTGCCGGTCTGGCTGCTGCTCTGCCCGCGCGACTATCTCTCCACCTTTCTCAAGGTGGGCACGATCATCGTGTTGGCGATCGGCATTTTGGCGGTGCGACCCGACCTGAAGATGCCGGCGATCACCCGATTCGTGGACGGCACCGGTCCGGTGTGGGCGGGCAGCCTGTTCCCGTTCCTGTTCATCACCATTGCGTGCGGAGCGGTATCGGGCTTCCACTCGTTGATCGCCTCGGGCACCACGCCGAAGATGATCGACAACGAGCGGAGCATTCCGCTGCTCGGTTACGGTGGGATGCTGATGGAGTCGTTCGTCGCCATCATGGCGATGATCAGCGCGACGGTGATCGAGCCCGGCATCTACTTCGCCATGAACAGCCCGGCGGGACTGATCGGCACCAGCGTCGAGCAGGCCGCCCAGGTGATCTCCGGGTGGGGGTTCGCAGTCACCCCCGACATGCTGACCCAGATGGCACAGGATGTCGGCGAAAAGAGCGTGCTGTCGCGCACCGGAGGGGCACCGACACTCGCCGTGGGCATGGCGGTCATTCTGTCCGGCATGTTCGGCGGTCAGGCGGTCATGGGGGTGTGGTACCACTTCGCAATCTTGTTCGAAGCACTGTTCATCCTGACCACCGTCGACACCGGCACGCGCGTGTGCCGATTCATGATCCAGGATCTGATCGGCAACGTCCTTCCCTCGTTCAAGGAGCCGAGCTGGTCGAACAGCGTGATCGGCTCCACGCTCGCAGTAGCGGCCTGGGGTTACTTTCTCTACCAGGGTGTGATCGATCCGCTCGGCGGCATCAACACCCTGTGGCCGCTGTTCGGAATTGCCAACCAGATGCTGGCCGCCATCGCGCTGATCACCTGCACGGTGGTGCTGTTCAAGATGAAACGGCATCGGTACGGCTGGGTGACCATCGTGCCGACCGCTTGGTTGCTCGTCTGCACGCTCACCGCCGGTTTGCAGAAGCTGTTCCATCCCAAGCCGAACATCGGCTTCCTGGCCCACGCTCAGGTGTTCGGCGACGCGCTGGCCTCCGGGAAGGTCATAGCGCCGGCGAAAAACGCTACTGAAATGGCGCGCATCGTGTTCAACGACTACGTCGACGCGACCCTGGCGTTTCTGTTCGTCGCCGTGGTCGTGGCCATGCTGATCTACGGCGTGATCGGCATCCTCAAGGCGCTCGGCAATCCGCACGTGTCGGCGGTGGAAACCGGCCTCGCCCGGTCTGACGTGCGGCCCGCCCATGCTTGACCTGTTGAGCTTGCCGCAGTGGACGGCACGTACCGCGCGCCTCATGGTCGGGATTCCCGACTACGAGACCTACCTTGCGCACCGACGCGCCAACCACCCCGAGGAGCCGATCATGACCTACGAGGAATTCTTCCGAGAGCGGCAGCAGGCGCGCTACGCCATGGGCAAAGGACGGTTCTGCGGCTGCTGCTGAGGGCGGATAGTTCCCCTGCTCGACTGGCAGAATCGCCGTCGGCGGCCTTCACCGGCTCGGGCGCAGACCAGCGGCCACCAGCCGATGTAGCCGGTGCCGATGCAGGTCTGGGCCGCGCGGACGCCCCGGGCGGGCCGCGAGCGCGCGCCAAAATCCTGAGATCTGTCATCAACATCGGCATCACGGCTGCGGCCTGTGGCGCGACCAGGGAACCGCGAAGCACCCGCCCACGTTAACGTAGTCGATTTCAGCTAGCACGGGGCAGGTGACATGACCGGCAACTCTCTTGGCGCCTCTCGAACGATGGTGGCGCTCACGATTCTCGCGCTTTGCTCGGCGGGGAGCGCTTCCGCCAGTGAAAACGAGGGGGCACTGACCCGGACCCAGGTTGGTCCTGCGGCCGAACCCTCCGTGACCATTCTCCCACCACGACAGGTGCAGAGCGTTCTCGGAAAAGAGGTCCGCAGCAGCGCCAATGAAAACATGGGACGCATGGTCGACGTCATTGTCGATCGCTCTGGACGCGTGCGCGCGGCCATCATCGATTTCGGCGGCTTCCTCGGTGTCGGAAGCCGCAAGATCGCGGTGGAGTGGAGTGCGTTGCACTTTGATCCGGACAGCAGCAAGCGCGAGGTCATCACCCTGGAGCTGACCCGCGATCAGGTGAAGGAAGCGCCGGAATACAAGGACAAGAAGTCCGTCGTCGTGCTGGGCGCGTCGGGCGGTCTGCTGCCGTTGCCGATGGATTGACAGGTGTGCCGGGGAGAAGCCGCCTGTCCGCCAAGCCGTCGCCGCGACCGATCGAAAGGCCCGTGCGCGCCGATCACGATCGTGGGCCGGCGGATCGGCGAGCGCTCACGGTGGTGCCACGACCGCCGGACTTGAATGAGCCTCCCCCGCATCCCTCCCGCAAAAGTCTTCGCGGGCTCGACTGGTTCATCTTCTTCGTGGCCGACGTGCAGACCGGCTTCGGCCCGTTCATTGCAGTCTATCTCACTTCGCAGAAGTGGACGCAGGTCGACATCGGCTTCGTGCTCTCAGCCAGTGGCGTGATCGCGCTGCTCGGGCAGGCGCCGGGCGGCGCGCTGGTCGATGCCGCCCGGTCGGAGCGGCTGGTCGCGGCAGCGGCCCTGACCGCAATCGCCGTGAGCGCGCTCGCTTACGCGTTGATGCCGATCTTCCCGGTCGTGCTGGCCGCCGCGGCGTTGCACGCGGCCGCAAGCTGCGTGCTCGGTCCGTGCATCGTGGCGATAAGTCTGGGGTTGGTGGGGCATGCGGCAATCGGCGAGCGGCTGGGGCGCAACGCCCGATTCGCCTCGCTTGGCAACGGGTCGGCGGCGGCGGCCATGGGCGCCATCGGATACTTGCTTTCACCGGGCTGGGTCTTCTTCGTTACGGCCGCCTTGCTCATTCCGACTCTGGTGGCGCTGAGCCAGATCCGTCCGGCGGAAGTCGACCCGGACAGAGCCCACGGCGGGCCGATCGAGCGGAAAATCGGCGATGCGCCGGCCGAGGTGCGGACCATCCTTCGCAAGCGCCCGCTGCTGATACTCGCGGGATGCGCACTGCTGTTCCATCTCGCGAACGCCGCGATGCTGCCGCTCATGGGAAGCGTCTTGACGATGCGCTCGAGCGAGCGGGCGACGGTGCTGATCGCGGCCTGCATCGTGGTGCCGCAACTCGTCGTCGCCGCGATAGCGCCCTGGGTCGGGCATCGCGCCCAGCTCTGGGGCCGGCGTCCATTTCTGCTCCTGGCGTTCGCCGCGCTGGCGATCCGCGGGCTGCTGTTTGCCACGATTGCCGATCCCTATTGGCTGGTAGCGGTGCAGTTGTTGGACGGAATAACGGCGTCGGCACTCGGCGTGATGGTGCCGCTGATGATCGCCGATATCACGCGCGGCAGCGGCCGATTCAATCTGGCCCAGGGCGTCGTGGGAACGGCGGTTGGCATCGGGGCTTCGATCAGCCCGACGCTTGCCGGATACTTGACCGACCACTTCGGCAGCTCTGTTGCCTTCCTGGCGCTGGCCCTGATCGCGGCTGCGGCGTTCGTGGCGGTGTGGGCGCTCATGCCGGAGACGCGCGCAGACCCGGCATGAGGGCCACGCTTGCCAGATCGCGGCAATGGCTGGCGCGATACCTGTTCAGAGAGGTGAAACCGCGCCAGATCGCCGCTCAGGAGGCGGAAGCGGCCGCTGTCGTGACTTCCTCGCTGCCCACGAGCCGCAGCCGCGGCGCTGCCGGTTCCATCAAGCTTCGATAGGCCGAAAGATAGTCGAGCGCCATGCGGCGCGCCGTAAACCGTTCCTCAAACCGTCGGCGTATCCGCTCGCGCGAGAGATGGGCGAGGCGGTCGACCGCGCCGATCGCGCCCGTTTCATCCTCGACGATGAAACCCGTGAGCCCGTCGTCGATCACCTCCGGCACCGAGCCCCGGTTGAAGGCGATCACCGGCGTGCCGCACGCCATGGCCTCGATCATAACGAGACCGAACGGCTCCGGCCAATCGAGCGGCACGAGCAAGGCGATCGCTCCGCTCAGGAACGCCGACTTTTCCTTGTCGCTGATCTCGCCGATGTACTCGACATTCGGTGTGTCAAGCATCGGGCGGATCAGTTCCTCGTAGTAGTCGCGATCCACCGCATCGATCTTTGCGGCGATCTTGAGTGGAATCCCGCAATGCATCGCGATCCGGATCGCGCGATCGACACGCTTTTCAGGCGCGATGCGACCGAGAAAGGCGAAATAGTATGGTTTTACCGGCATCGGGACGAGGAGCTTCTCCGGCAGGCCGTGGTGGATGGTCTTGATCCATCGTGCCTGCGGCAGCGGACGACGTTGCGCGTTCGAAATGGAAACGACGGGAACGGAGGAGAAGACGTCGAATGCCGGCTGGTGCTCGGGAAGATCGAGCCGGCCGTGCAGCGTCGTGACGAACGGCGTCGACTGGCGTGAGAACAGCGAGAATGGGTAGTAGTCGAGGTGAAAGTGCAGGAAGTCGAATTCATGCGCTTGGCGGCGCACTTTCTCCAGCATGGCCATGTGCAGCGCGTTCGGGTCGCGGATGGAGCCGTCGAGACGCAGCGCCCTCGGCCAGAAGGCTTCGAGCTTCGCCGCCGTGCGCGAGTCCCCGCTTGCGAATAGCGTTACGTCATGTCCGAGCGCGACCAGCTCCTCGATGAGCCAGTAAACAACCCGCTCGGTTCCACCATAGAGCTTGGGCGGAATCGCCTCGGTAAGCGGAGCAACTTGGGCAACGAGCATGAACGAGCCTCCTCGACATTTCAGCAAACCCCTCTTTGCCCATTGCCATCCAGCGACACTCTAGGACGAAGACGGGGCGCCGCATAATCAATTCGACACGACAACTTTTTTCGCCCGCCGGAACCAATTCGACACGAATGCAGTTTTTCCAGGTTTGGGGCGGCTGCGCCTGCGCGATGCGGCTTGTTGCGGATTCGCAACAAAGATCGAACCAGGCGCGAAGCTCTACGTGGCGGTGGGGCTCGCTGGGCGGACGTACAGAGGGGAAAAACCCGGATGCACGACGCTTGTCGTTACGCCGATTGCCCGTTCGCGTTCATTTTTCGCTATGTCCGGCTCCGGATGCTCAGTCATGCGGTCATCGTGGCCGCTGTTCTGGCGGCGGTCGGTTGTTCGGTCACGACGCAATACGGTCTGAAATATTTGGTTGATACGCTTGCGGGCGGCCCGTCCGCCGCGCCGCGTATTTGGCCGGCGTTCCTGCTGTTCGTCGGTCTCATCGCCGCTGACAATCTGTTGTGGCGACTGGCGAGTTGGATCGCGAGTTTCACATTCGTGCGCGTCACCGGCGACCTGCGCCGCGACCTTTTCCGCCATTTGACCGGCCATTCGCCGAGTTATTTCGCGGATCGGCTGCCGGGCATGCTGACCAGCCGCATCACCGCCACGTCGAACGCCGTGTACGCGGTCGAAAACATGTTTGTATGGAACGTATTGCCGCCATGCGTCGCGACCTTGGTGGCGATCGCCTTCGTCATGACCGTGAACACGACGATGGCGGCCGTGTTGGCGACCGTCGGCGGTCTCATGGTTTTCGGCATGTTCCGACTGGCGGCGGCGGGAAGGCCGCTCCACCACGAATACGCCGGCAGGGCCGCAGCGGTCGATGGCGAGATGGTGGACGTGATCAACAACATGCCCTTGGTCAGGGCGTTTTGCAGCCTGCGGCAGGAGCTGCGGCGCTTCGATTGCACGATTGATGGCGAGCTCGCTGCGCGCCGGCGCAGTCTGCTCTACCTCGAAAGGCTGCGCATTCTGCACGCCTTGGTCACGGTGGCGTTGACGATTGCAATCTTGGCCTGGGCGGTCGCGCTCTGGCAGCGTGGCGAAATCACCACCGGCGACGTTGTCCTGGCATGCACCTTGGGACTGTCAGTCCTGCACGCCACGCGGGACTTGGCAGTGGCACTCGTCGACGTGGTGCAGCACCTCGCCCGCCTCTCGGAAGCGCTGGCGACCCTGCTTGTCCCGCATGACCTGCGCGACCATCCTGCGGCCGCGCCGCTGTTGCGGTTCGGAGCCCGCGTCGAGTTCGACCAGGTTTCGTTCCAGCATTTGGGCGGACGCCACGTGTTCGAGGCTCTCAGCCTGCGTCTCGAGGCCGGCCAGCGCGTCGGCCTGGTCGGTCCGTCAGGCGGGGGAAAGTCTACGCTGTTCGCGCTCCTGCAGCGCTTCTATGACGTGCAGCGCGGGCGCATCCTCCTTGACGGGCAGGACATCGCGCGCGTGACACAGGAAAGCCTGCGTGCCGCGATCGCCGTCGTGCCTCAGGACGTCTCGCTGTTCCACCGGTCGATCATGGAGAACATCCGTTACGGGCGGCCGGGCGCCTCCGACGAGGAGGTGCGGGCCGCGGCAGCCGCGGCGCGATGCGACTTCATCGAAGCGCTGCCGAACGCGATGGCGACAATTGTAGGCGACCGGGGCCTCAAGCTGTCCGGCGGCCAACGCCAGCGCATCGCGATCGCGCGTGCGGTTCTCAAGGATGCGCCGCTGCTCCTGCTGGATGAGGCGACGTCCGCCCTCGACAGCGAATCTGAGGAGGCGATCCGCCAGGCACTGGGCTATCTCATGCATAAGCGAACCGTGATCGCGATCGCGCATCGCCTGTCGACGGTGCGAGCCTTCGACCGCATCGTCGTCCTGGACGGCGGTCGAATCGTGCAGGACGGATCGCCAAGCCAGTTGATGATGCGGGAGGGACTGTACCGTGACCTGCTGCGGCAGCAGACCGTGCTGACGAAGGAAGCCGCATAGCGCGGGCGCGCGAAATGGCGCGAGGCTTAAGCCACAAGCAAGGCCGCCTTGATGGCAGCCCATGATGAGCTCGCCTAAGACCGGATTCGGAACGAGCGCTGCTGCAACACCAGTCATGCCCGACGTGGCTTAGCCGCCTCACGTATTTTTCTCGTCTTCCCGTAACGGGTATGGTGGCGTCGGCGCGGCATCAGCCAGGTTCAGCGAGCTCGTCCCGCACCTTGGCTGCGGCAGTGCCATGACCGTCAGCGACCAAACGGGGGGATCATGCCTGCATTCATCTGCTCGGCCTGCGGTACGCAATATCCGCCGTCCGAGGCTCCGCCCGGTGCGTGTCCGATCTGCACCGACGAGCGGCAGTTCATCCCAGCCGCGGGCCAGTCCTGGACCACGCTGGAGGAGCTGCGGAACGCGCACAGCAACATGTTCCGCCGCCTCGCGGCCGGGCTTACCACCATCGAGACCACCCCGGCGTTCGGCATCGCGCAGCGCGCGATCCTGGCGCGCACGCCGGCCGGCAACGTGCTGTGGGAGTGCATCGCCCTGATCGACGACGCTACTGTCGATCTGCTGAACGGCATGGGCGGTGTCGCGGCGATCGCGATTTCCCACCCGCACTATTACACGACGATGGTGGAGTGGAGCCGCGCGCTCGGAGGAGTACCGATCCACCTGCACGCGGATGATCGTCAGTGGGTGATGCGGGCGGACCCCGCGGTGCAGTTCTGGGAGGGGCACACCAAGCCGATCGGGCCAGGTCTCACCCTGGTTCGGCTGGGAGGACATTTCGACGGCGGCACCGTCCTGCACTGGGCGGACTGGAGCGAAGGTCGTGGCGTACTGCTCTCGGGCGACATCCTCCAGGTGGTCCCGAGCGGGCACGTCAGCTTCATGTGGTCCTACCCGAACCTCATCCCGTTGTCCGCCGCCAAGGTCCGGCGCATGGCGGAGATCCTCGAGCCATTCGCATTCGACGCGGTCTACGGCTCGTTTTCGGGGCGGGGG
>Ga0114129_10001165_pt1 | contig 34871 bp, 31 predicted proteins | sample RhiMetdeltSRZDD1_FD_80071 | JGI IMG/M metagenome (GOLD analysis project Ga0114129, IMG submission 80071) | Populus rhizosphere microbial communities from Tennessee, USA - Rhizosphere MetaG P. deltoides SRZDD1 (version 2) (version 2) | ecosystem: Host-associated > Plants > Roots > Rhizosphere >...
CCATGCCCTCCGCCGCCCGCGCCTCGTGGTCCAACTGGGCCCGTAACCAGAGCTGCGCCCCCGCCGAGGTCGCCCGCCCCTCCACCGAGGCCGGCCTGGTCGACGTGGTGGAGCAGGCGGCCGCCGCGGGACGGCGGGTCAAGGCCGTGGGCGCCGGCCACAGCTTCACGTCGATCGCCTGCACCGACGGCGTCCTCGTCGACCTGTCGGGCTACGACAGGGTGCGCGACCACGACGCCGCCACCGGCCGGGTCACGGTCGAGGCCGGGATCCCGCTCCACCGGCTGTCCGACGAGCTCGACCGGCGGGGCCTGGCGCTCGAGAACATGGGCGACATCGACCGCCAGTCGGTGTCCGGCGCCACGCAGACCGCCACCCACGGCACCGGGCTGCGCTACCGCAACCTGTCGTCCCAGATCGTCGGCCTGCGGCTGGTGACGGGCGACGGGACCGTGCTCGACGCCACGCCGGACGAGAACGCCGACGTGTTCGCCTCCGCGCGGGCGGGCCTGGGCGCGCTGGGCCTGGTCTCGACCGTCACGCTGCAGTGCGTCCCGGCCTTCCGGCTCCACGCGGTCGAGGAGCCGGTGCCGGTGGACGAGGTGCTGGCCAACCTCGACGACCTGGTCGCCGACAACGACCACTACGAGTTCTACTGGGTGCCCCACACCCGCTGGGCACTGACCAAGCGCAACACCCGTACGGACGAGCCCTCCCGTCCCCGCCCCCGCCTGCGGGAGTGGGTCGACGACATCGCGCTCGGCAACTACGCCTTCGGCCTGCTGTGCCGCCTGGGCCGGTGGCGCCCGGACGCCATCCCCCGCCTGGCCAAGATCATCCCCAGCACCGGCAAGCTCGACTACGTGGACCGCTCCGACAGGGTATTCACCAGCCCCCGCAAGGTCCACTTCTACGAGATGGAGTACGCGGTGCCGCGGGAGGCGCTCCCCGAGGCACTCAACCGCGTCCGGCGCCTGGTCGACGAGCTGGGCACGCCGCTCAGCTTCCCGGTCGAGGTGCGAGTGGTGGCCGGCGACGACATCCCGCTGTCGACCGCCTACGGGCGGGAGACCGGCTACATCGCGGTGCACGTGTACCAGGGCACCGCCTACGACGCCTACTTCTCGGGCGTCGAGCGGATCATGGACGGCTACGGCGGGCGTCCCCACTGGGGCAAGCTCCACTTCCAGCGGTCCGAGACCCTGGCCCCTCGCTACCCCCGCTGGGACGAGTTCCAGTCGGTGCGGGCCAAGGTCGATCCGGAGGGCCGGTTCGCCAACCCGTACCTCGACCGCGTGCTCGGCCCGGTTGTTTCGTCTCCGTGAGGACTTGACCGCGCCCCGTGCAGAACGGGGTACCAATGGGCGCTAGCTGGGAAAAAGCACACGCGGAGTCTTGACCGACCGCGCAGCGGTGCGGCACGGTGCCCTGGCGGGCTCTCTCAGGGGAACGGGAGGGGAGGTTCACGTGTCCGGGGACCAGGCGCGTCAGATCGATAGGACCGTGTTGTCGGTCGGCGCGGCCCTGTTCGCCCTGGGCGCCGTGGTGTTCGCACTGGCCGTCGCCGGCGAGGCGGCCCTTCCGGACGCACCCCTCGACGTGAGCCCGGCCTGGCTGGCGGTCGCGTTCCTCGCCTGCGAGCTGTTCGGCATCTGGGTCGAGCGCAAGGAGGGCGAGTTCTACGGCTACCAGCTGGCGCTCGTCCCGCTGGCCGTGGGCCTGATCTACGCCGATCCCCCCGCGCTGGTGCTGGCCCGCCTGGGCGGCTGCGCGTTGGCGCTGCTCGTCATGCGCCAGCGCCGCGTCGGCGAGTTCGTGTACGAGCTGGCGGTCCACGGGACCCAGACGATCGCCGCCATCCTCGCCTTCCACCTGGTCCTCGGCGAGGCGCCCCCGGTCGGCGTTCGGGGCGCCTTCGCCCTGCTCGCCGGCCTGTTCGCCAGCTACGCCTGGGCCGCGGCGGCGCTGATCGCGACGGTGACCACGGTCGGGCGGGCCTGGCCCGGACGCCGGGCCATGGCGGTCATCGCGATGTCGGGTGCGGCGGCCGCCGTCCTCAACGCCGCCATCGGGATCGGGTTGGCGACCACGCTGTGGAACCACCCCCACGTCGCCCTGCTGCTCACCGCCATCGGGCTGGCCTGCTACGTCTCCAACCGGATCTACACGGGCCTGTCCCACCGCCACCGGCAGCTCCAGACCCACTACGAGTTCGTGTCCTCGGTCGTGCGCTCGACCGACCTGTCGGAGATCACGTCCTCGGTGCTCGACTCGGCGCGGAACCTGCTGCGGGCAGACGACGCCATCCTGCTGCTGCGGGCGGTCGGCGAGGACGAGCCGGCCCGCCGGATCCGTCGCAACGACAGCGGTGAGGAGATGACGACCGAGGTCCCGAGCGCCGACCACGTCGCCGACGTCCGGGCGCTGATGCCCGACGGCACGCCCTGCCGCGTCGACCTCGACGCGGCCCCGCCGTGGCTGAAGGAGCTGACCGCCAACCAGGCGCTGGCCGCGCCGATCACGGGCACCGACCGGTCGGTCGTCGGCGCCCTGATCGTGATCCAGGCCCGGCGCAAGGCGGCGTCCAGCTTCGGCAACAGCCACACGTCCCTCCTGGGGCCGCTGACGGTGCAGGCCTCGATCGCCATCGAGAACGGCATGCTGTTCCACCGCCTGGAGCAGGAGGCCGACGAGCGGGCCCACCAGGCGCTGCACGACCCGCTCACCGGGCTGCCCAACCGGTCGATGCTTTCCGAGCTTCTGGACTCCGCGCTGGAGAAGGCCTACGAAGACCGGGGCCGCGCCGGGCTCATCGTGCTCGACCTCGACTCGTTCAGCCAGGTGGTCGACGCGTTCGGGCACCGCAGCGCCGACGGGTTGCTGATCCAGGCCTGCTCCCGGATCAAGGGCCTGCTGCCCGCCACCGCCCACCTGGCCCGCCTGGGCGGCGAGCAGTTCGCCATCGTCATGCCCGACGTGGCCGACGCCGACGAGGTGATCGGGGCGGCCCGCCTGCTGATCGCCGGGTTCGACCCGCCGTTCCAGACCGAAGGCGTGCTGCTGGCGCTGGGCGTCAACATCGGCATCGCCGTCTACCCCGAGCAGGCCATCGACTCGCTGTCGCTGGTCCAGCGGGCCCACATCGCCGCCGACACGGCCCGCCGCCACCGCAGCGGCTGGGAGCTGTACGACCCGGTGCACGATCCGGCCACGCCCCGTCGGCTGGCGCTGGCGGCCGACCTGCGGGAGGCGCTGGAAGGCGACGGTCTCGACGTGTGCTTCCAGCCCAAGGTCGAGCTGGCCACGGGCATCGTGCGGGGCGCCGAGGCGCTGGTCCGCTGGAACCACCGCCGGCTCGGTCGGGTGCGGCCCGACGAGTTCATCAAGATCGCCGAGCACACGGGTGACATCCGGGCCCTGACGATGGTGGTCATGCGCAAGGCGCTGGCCCAGTGCCGCCTGTGGCGCAACGCCAACCTCGACCTGTCGGTGGCCGTCAACCTGTCCGCCCGCAACCTGCTCGACCTGCACCTGGTGGACGACGTGGCCGCGGTGATCGACGAGGCGGGTGTGCCGTCGAAGGCCCTCACGCTCGAGCTCACCGAGAGCATGGTCATGTCCGACACGACCCGCTCGGTCGACGTGCTCTACGGGCTCAACGAGCTGGGCGTGCGGCTGTCGTGCGACGACTTCGGCACCGGCTACTCGTCGCTGGCCCACCTGCGGCGCCTACCGATCGGCGAGATCAAGATCGACAAGTCGTTCATCGCCCGCATGACCGTCGACGAGAGCGACAGGGCCATTGCCCGCTCGGTCCTGGCGCTGGGCCGGGACCTGGGCCTGGTCACCGTGGCCGAGGGCGTCGAGTCCCGGGAGGGTTGGGACCTGCTGACCGCGCTGGGCTGCGACCTGGCCCAGGGCTTCGTGGTGTGCCCACCCCTGACGTCGAGCCAGTTCGTCGACTGGCTGGACCGGCGCCAGCCCGAGGAGTTCGCCTTCATCGAGCCGCTGCCGACCGAGGTGGACGGCGACCTCATCATCTCGATCACCGAGGACGAGGCCGCGGCCGGCGCCCGGGACGACGACGACCAGAGCGACGACCCCCGCAGCACCGGCTCCGGGATGGCCTGACCTACACCAGCGGCCAGGGGTAGCGACGGCCCGTGTGGTCGACGGGGAAGCACGCCGACGCCGCCACCCGCCGGGCCCGGTCGACCAGCGCCGCGCACTCGGCCTCGTCGAGCAGGCCGGCGATCGCCGGGGGCGGGCCCTCGCGGGCCACGCGGTGGGCGCCGAGCACCAGGTCGGGGTCGATCGGCTCGCCGGCGAAGTCCCAGATGACCGTGCGGAGCTTGGTCTCCTCGTGGAACGTCAGCCCGTTGTCGACGGCCCACACCCGGCCGTCGTCTCCCGCCAGGCAGTGCCCGCCCTTGCGGTCGGCGCTGTTGGCCAGCAGGTCGAAGCAGCAGATCATGCGGAGGACGGGGTGGCGCTCCGGCTGCTCCAGCAGCGTGAAGTAGTGGGCCTCGACGTCGAACGGCACGAACCGCTGAAGCGACCCGCCTCCGAAGGGCAGGTCGGTCCCGTCGCGCAGGACGGTCTCGGGCACGATGTCCCAGCCGAGCCACGACGACAGCTCGTACGCCGCCACCTCGCGGCGGTCGAGGCCGGCCGGGAAGTCCCAGAGCGGCCGCTCGCCCCGCCGGGGCTTGTACACGGCCCGCAGGCAGCCGCCGTCGGCCCGGACGTCGACCAGCAGCGTGGCGTTCGAGCTCCACGGCATGCGGCCGAGGACCTCGACCTCGCCCGACCGCAGGACCTCGAGCGCCGCCGGCGGGTCGAGCGGCGTCAGTTCATCCGCGGGCATGCGTGCCCGTCGGGGTCGATCGGCAGCCCGCAGAGCCCGCAGTCGGGCCGGCCCTTGGCCACCAGGTCGAGCGCGAAGCGGCCGAACGCGGCCGCCTGGGACAGCGAGAAGCAGAACCGGGCCGTGGCGGGCTTGTCGCCCTCGTCGGCCAGCTCCTCCAGGACCACGACGATGCGGTCCTCGGGCTCGTCGTATTTCACGCCGATCGAGCCGACGTCCCACGCGAACGGCAGCGGGGTCACGGCCCCGTGCCCCGCGCTCGGCTCGACGTCGGGGGACAGGTCGTCGAGCAGCGCCAGCAGGTACTCGCCCAGCGCCGCCACCTGCTGCTTCTCGCAGCGGAGGTAGACGAGGCCGGCCTCGTCGCCGCCGGCCAGGAAGAACACCCGCTTGCCGGGCGGGCCCTCGGCCCCCGGCCAGAACACGTCGGCGCGCGGGAAGTCGAACGACTCGCTCATCATCACGACGGCACCAGGGCCCCGGTGGCCGACGTGTCGTTGACCGTCAGCACGGTGGGGCCGGCCGGGCCGTAGGCGATGGCGGTCACCGAGCACGGCGACACGACGACGCGCTGGAACAGGTCGAGGTGGGTCCCCATGGCGTGGGCGACCGCGGCGCGGATGGGGTCGGCGTGGGAGACCGCCACGACCATCGTCCCGGGGTGGGCGGTGCGCAGGCGCTCCAGCGTGGACACCATGCGGGCCTGCATGCCCACGAACGACTCGCCCTCGGGGAACGTGAACCCGCTGGGGTAGCGCTGGATGGTCGCCCACTCCTTGCGCTTGTAGGCGGCCTTGAGCTCGAGCCCCGTCCAGGTGCCCATGTCCAGCTCGAGCAGGCCCTCGTCGGGGATCACGTCGAGGCCGAGCGCGGCGGCGATGGGCGACGCAGTCTCGCGTGTCCGCTCCAGCGGCGAGGCGTAGACGGCGGCCACCCGGGGCTTGGCGGCCCTGCGGCCGCTGCCGTTGGGCGGCGGGGTGCTCAGCGCCACGACGCGCGCGGCCGCGGCCTCGGCTTGCCGGCGCCCCTGGTCGGACAGGTGGAGCCCGGGCGCGCGGCCCGGCAGTTCCTTGCCGGTTGTCCCGGTCGCGCCGTGGCGGACCAGCAGGATCACCGTGGGCCCGGGGGCGCGGCGGCGGCTCTGGCTGCGCGTCGCGGCGGTGCGTTCTGCTCGGGGCATGACCTGGCCAACCTATCGTCGGTGCGTGGAAGACGTCTCGGCCCGCCCGCTCCCGGAGGCCCTGGCCCGGCTGGAGTCCGAGGTCACGGCGTGCCGCGCCTGCCCCCGCCTGGTGGCCTGGCGCGAGCAGGTGGCGGTCGAGCGCCGGGCCGCGTTCCGGGACGACGAGTACTGGGCCCGCCCGGTCCCCGGCTTCGGGGACCCCGCGGCCCGGGTCGTGATCGTCGGCCTCGCCCCCGCAGCCCACGGCGCCAACCGCACGGGCCGGATGTTCACCGGAGACCGCTCCGGCGTGTTCCTGTACGCCGCCCTGTGGCGCACCGGGTTCGCGAACCTGCCCGCCTCGGTGTCCCGGGACGACGGGCTGCGGCTCAGCGGTGCCTGGATCACCGCCCCGGTGCGCTGCGCCCCGCCCGCCAACAAGCCGACGCCCGAGGAGCGGGACCGGTGCCGGCCGTGGATGGAGCGGGAGCTCGAGCTGCTGCCCGACGTGCGGGTGTTCGTGGCCCTCGGGCAGTTCGGCTACCAGGTGCTGTGCGGCATCCTCGGCGTCAGGCCCCGGCCGCCGTTCGGCCACGGCGCGGAGGTCGACCTACCCGGCGGCCGGGCGATCGTGTGCAGCTACCACGTGAGCCAGCAGAACACGTTCACGGGCAAGCTGACCGAGGAGATGTTCGACGCGGTGCTGCTGCGGGCCCGCGAGCGGTCCGGTCTGGGCGTCGCCGCAGTCCGCCCCCCGCCATCCGATCCGTGAGAGTCGCCGGATAGTCGGGGGACGGTCGCGCCGGCGGTTCGGGGGCGGCTAGTTTCGTCGTCCGTCCTCACCTGCGCCCGAGGAGCACGGATTGGCTTACTACCTCGGCATCGACCTCGGCACCACCTACACGGCGGCGGCGTCCGAGCGCGCCGGGGTGGTGGAGGCGCTGACCCTTGGCAACCGGTCGGCGTCCGTGCCGACCGTGGTCTTCCTGCGCGACGACGGCGAGACCCTGGTCGGTGAGGCCGCGACCCGGCGGGCGACGTCGGACCCCGGCCGGGTGGCCCGCGAGTTCAAGCGTCGGGTCGGCGACCCGACGCCGATCATCCTCGGCGGCACGCCGTACGCGGCCGAGATGCTCATGGCCCGGGTGCTGCGGTGGTCGGTCGACAAGGTCTGCGAGCAGCAGGGCGAGGAGCCCCGCGCCATCGCCCTGACCCACCCCGCCAACTGGGGCCACTACAAGCTCGACCTGCTCACCCAGGCGGTGCGCCAGGTCGACCTGGACGCCGCGCTGCTGCTGGCCGAACCGGTGGCCGCGGCCACGTTCTACGCCTCCCAGCGGCGGCTCGAGCCCGACTCGGTCGTCGCCGTGTACGACCTGGGCGGCGGCACGTTCGACGCCGCCGCCGTGCGCCGCACCGGCGACGGGTTCGAGATCATCGGCTCGCCCGAGGGCATCGAGCGGCTCGGCGGCATCGACTTCGACGAGGCGGTGTTCGCCCACGTCCGCCAGGCGGTCGGCGACGCGATCGACCGGCTCGACCCCGAGGAGCCCGCAGCGCAGGCCGCCGTCGCCCGGCTGCGGCAGGAGTGCATCGACGCCAAGGAGGCCCTGTCCTCCGACACCGACGTGTCGATCCCGGTGCTGTTGTCGGGGTTGCAGACCGAGGTGCGGCTGACCCGGGCCGAGTTCGAGGCCATGATCCGGCCGGCGATCGCGGAGACGATCGTCGCCCTGCGCCGGGCCATCCGCTCGGCGGGCGTGGACGCCAGCGACATCGGCGCCGTGCTGCTGGTGGGCGGCTCGTCCCGCATCCCGCTGGTGGCCCAGATGGTGGGGGCCGAGCTGGGGCGGCCCATCGCCATCGACGCGCATCCCAAGGACGCCATCGCCTTCGGCGCCGCCATCGCGGTGGCGGGCCGGCGGGGCAGCGCGACGCCGGAGTCGGTGACGACGCTGCTCCCCAAGGACAACCGCCCGCCTCCGCCCACGGTGACCCCCGAGGGCGGCTGGGTGCGGGCCCGCGGCACCGACCCCCGCCCGGCCCCGCCGGTCTACGGCCAGGCCCCGGGCCCCGGCCCCGACGGCGGCGCCGGCGCCGCCCGCCCGCCGGCCCCGCCCCCGGGCCCCGGCGCCCCGGTCCCGGCCGCGGGCACACCGGTCCCCGGCCCGGGCGCCCCGGACACGGTCGCCGGCACACCGGTCCCCGGCGCTCCCGTCGCGGGCCGCCCGGGCCCGCCGGCCGGCGCCGACCCTCGCCCCGCACCGCCGGGCGTGGCGGCGAGCGCCGCCCACCCCCGCCCCACCCCATCCACGGGCGGCGACCCGCGCCCGAGCCCCCCGAGCACCGATCCACGTCCGAGCCCTCCCGGTCAGGGCGCGCCCGGAACCGCCCCCCACCCGGGTCCCCCGACCCAGGACCCGAGCCACCCACTCGCTGCCGCTGGCGCCGGCGGAGCCGCGACCGACCCGCTGGCCCGCCCGGGCGCAGGCTCGGCCCCGGGCACCGCCGACCCGCTGACCCCCGCGAGCGCCCCTGGCGCGGGCGACCACGCGTCCCGGCCCGGTGGGCCCGGCGCCGGCCCGGCGTCGGGTGCGGGCGATCCCCTGGCCGGCCCGAGCGGCCCGGCCGCCGGCGATCCGCGAGCCCGGCCGCCTGCTCCTGGCGCCGGCCCGGCCCCGGCTGCGGGCGATCCCCTGTCCCGCCCCGGCGGCGATCCGCCGGCGCGGCCGGGTGACCCTGGTGCGAGCGATCCGCGGTCCCGCTCTGGCGGCTCCGGCGCGGGCGATCCCCGGGCTGGGTCTGGCCCCGGTGCCGGTGCGGCCCCGGGGACCGGCGCTCCCCGGTCCCGGCCGGGTGCCCCGGGCGTCGGTCCGCCCGCCGGCGTCGCGCTGTCGCAGCCCGGCCCCGGCGCACCGGCCCCGCCCGGGCTCGCCCGCACGCCCTCGGGTGAGCGGCCCGCCTACGGCGCCCCCGCGCCGACCCCGTTCGGCGGCACGCCGCGAGCCGGGGGGTCCCCGCTGGGCGGGGTGTCCTCGGGCGGCCACCCGCCGCTGGCACCCTACGCCAGCGGTTCCGGGCCGGGCGGCGGTGGCACCGGCAACCGCAACCTGTGGATCGCGGTCGGAGCCCTGGTCGCAGTCGTCCTGGTGGCGGTGGTGGCGTTCACCCAGCTCGGCGGCGACGACGACGAGACCGGCGGGGGCGGGACCGGCTCCGAGACCACGACGACCGAGGCCGCGGGCGGCTACACCCCCCAGATCGAGGCCAACTTCCTGGCCTCCTGCACGTCCGGCGGCCAGGTGTCGGACGAGGTCTGCCAGTGCTCGTTCGACAAGATCGAGGCCGAGATCCCGTTCGAGCGGTTCATGGAGATCGACGCCGAGCTCAGCGAGAACCCCGACGCCCAGCCGCAGGAGCTGGTCGACATCGTGACCGAGTGCAGCGACGAGGAGGCGGCGGCCTAGCCGGACGCCTTGCCGTTCGCCGTCAGCCGGGGCTCCGGCACGGCCGTCGGTAGCCACCGCTCGCGGCTCTTGATCGCCAGCTTGTTCATCAGGGCGATGGCGCCCGGGTCCTCGTCGCCGGGGCGGGCGATGATCGAGCCGTCGGCGATCATGCGGCTGATGATCTCCCGGCCGAGGTCGGTGCGGACGACGGTGAGGGTCCAGTCGTTGTCCTTGCCGATGCCCCCGGTCGACACGTCGGCGTGCTCGGCGGCGAAGTCCGGGCAGTGCAGGCACCCCTCCCGGGTCCAGGCGTGGCACTCCTTGAGCGGGATCTCGTGGTAGCGCCCGTCCCGCGTCCAGATCTGGAACACGCCCTTGATGTTCATCTTGACGATCTCCTCGATCGGGAGCCCGTACTTGGTGAGGAACAGCTCCTCGAAGATCGAGTCGTCGAAGGTCTTCGAGCACAGCAGCCCGATGTTGAACAGGATCGGCTTGCCGATCTTGCCGGCCTTGCGGTGCCACATGATCGGCGGCACCGAGGACTGGCACGACATGCCGACGAGGGCGAGGCGCTTGTGGCCCCGCTCCAGCGCCTCGCCGATGGCAAGCGTGTTGGCCGAGTAGGTGTAGCGGCTGCCGGCGGCGGCCAGGATCTCGTCGTTGCTGGCGGCCACGCCCGGCTTGGCCTTCCACGAGTGCCCGTCGCCCTCGAGGTACGAGACGAGGGCGGCGTCGATGTAGTCGTTCTCGCGTGCCCAGATGAGCAGCGCCGACACCAGCCCGCCGTCCTGGCCCATGCGGTGGACCATGTCGTCGCTGGCCCGGGCCAGGAGGATGTCCTGGTAGACGCCGGCGGGCTCGTCCGGCTCGCGGACCCGGGCGAACAGGTGCTCGTCGGCCTCGGGTTCCCAGTGGCGGAACCGGGGGCAGGCGCGGGTGCAGGTGGTGCAGCCCTTCTCGCCGTGGATGCAGTTGTCCGGGCCGAGCTCGTCCTCCAGGTGGAAGGGCTTGTACGCGCCGGGTTCGTGGGTGTAGCCGATGACGTCGTGCGGGCAGGCGATCACGCAGCCCGCGCAGCCGGTGCACAGACCGGACTGGATGACCTCGTCGTACAGCTCCTTCCACTGGGCGGTCCAGCGGGCCGGCCTGGCGACGGGGGCCGCGTCCTCGGTCACGGTCATGCCGGCAACCTACAGCGCGGGGGAGCGCGGACCCCATCCCCGGGTGAGGGATGACTGCCGGGCGGGGGCGCTGCTTGGGTAGCCTCTCCCGGAATGTCCCGTGCCTGGCTCCTGCCTGATGGCTGATCCCCCCCGCCATCGCCGGACCGGCCAGCCGTCGTCGGGGCGCCAGCCGTGGGAGGCCCGACCCCCCGGCCAGACGCCGCCGCCCGCTGGCAGGCCGACCCGTCGCGCCCCCGCGCCCGGGCCGCGGGACCCGGGTTCCGGCAGTCGCCGGCAGCCCCCGCCGCGGCGGGGTGGGGACGCCGGCAGCGGCGCACCCGGCTCGCGCGGGGGCGACGGCCCCGGCTACGGCACGACGAGCGGGTCCCGCCGGGGCGGTGACGCCGGAGCGCGCCGCGCGGGTGCGGCGCCGCCGCGCGGCGGCGCGGCGGCACCCCGGCAACGCGCCGGGTCGGCGCCGGGCGGCTCGGGGTGGGGTCCCAGCGACGACGGCCGCTACGGGAGCGGGCCACCGGGCTCGCCCGGACGCCGCGGGCCCGCCGACTCCCGGTCCCGCCGCGGGCGGCGCACATGGCCGCAGCGGATCGTCCTCGGCATCGGCGGGCTCATCGTCGGCATGAGCCTGCTGGCGGCGTCGGTCGCCGGCTACACGTTGGTCAAGTACGAGAGCATCGATCGGGTCGACGACCTCGACATCCAGAACGCGGGGTCCGGGCAGCCGGAGAACTACCTGGTCGTGGCCGTCGACACCCGCGAGGGCCAGGAGAGCGTCAACACCGACACGATCATGGTGGTCCGGATCGACCCGCAGACCGACCGGGTGGCGCTGACCTCGTTGAACCGCGACCTCATGGTCACGATCGCCGACACCGGCAAGGTCGGCATGATCAACGCCGCCTACAGCCGGCCCGACGGCACAGGCCCGCAGAACCTGATCAACACGATCAAGCAGAACTTCGACATCGACATCAACCACTTCATCGCCGTCGACTTCCAGAGCTTCCGGCAGGTCGTCGACGCCGTGGGTGGCGTGAACATGTACTTCCCGTATCCCGTGCGGGACACGCGCTCGGGCCTGTACCAGTACGACGTCCCCGCGTGCGTCACGCTCAACGGCGAGCAGGGCCTGGCGTTCGCGCGGTCGCGGTACTTCCAGATCATGAACGAGAACGGGCGCTGGGAGAGCGACGGCTCCGCCGACCTCGGCCGGGTCCAGCGCCAGCAGATCTTCATCCAGCGGGCCATGGCGAAGGCGCTGTCGCAGGTGAAGTCGAACCCGCTGCGGCTGCGGGAGCTGGTCGACATCGGCGTGTCCAACGTGACGCTCGACCCGAACCTGACGATCGGCGACATGCTCGACCTGGCCGAGCACTTTCAGGACTTCGACTCCGAGAAGCTGGAGGCGTATTCGCTGCCGGTGAAGGAATACCCGCCGGACCCGAACCGGCTGCTGCTGGACGATGCCGCGGCCGAGGAGCTCCTGAACGTGTTCCGCGGGGTCGCACCAGGCGAGGTGCGGCCGGCGGCGATCGAGGTCAGCGTGCTGAACGGTACGCAGGGCGCCAACCCGACGCTGGCGGGCGACACCTCGTCGGCGCTCCAGCAGATCGGGTTCAAGCTGGACGAGCCGCAGGACGCCGAGGACCTGTACGAGCGGTCGGTCGTGTTCTACGCCCCGGGGCAGCTGACCTACGGCCAGCGGGTGGCCAGGCACCTGACCACACCCGTCGAGCTCCGCGAGGACCCGGATCTGCCCTCGGGGCATGTGCGGCTGATCGCCGGGACCGACTTCACCACGGTGCACGAGGACCCGGCGCCGGTGGAGTCCCTGGCCCCGCCGGTCGCCACCGAGGGCCAGCCGGGCAGCCCGACCACGACCCCGTCGCCGGCGTCGGAGTCGACCGCCACGACCGTCCCTCCGCCGGCGACCACCACCACCGAGCCCAACGGCTTCGTGGTCGGTGAGCCGCCGGACGGGGAAGAGTGCTGACAGGAGGTCACCGATGGACGACACCGACGTGATCAAGCGGATCGGTGAGCTGGTGGAGGAGGAGCACGCCCTCGAGCGGTCCGTGGGCTCGGGCGGCCCCGACGAGGACACCCAGGACCGCCTCCGCGACCTCGAGGTCGCCCTCGACCAGTGCTGGGACCTGCTCCGCCAGCGCCGGGCCCGCCGAGACACCGGCGACGACCCCGACACCGCCTCGGTCCGCCCGCCCGAGGTCGTGGAGCGCTACCAGCAGTAGGCCCGCGGGTCGCTAGCCGCCCACCCCGGTGCCGGCCTCGTTCACGTAGACCCGGACCTCGTAGTACGTCGCAAGGTCGTGTGCGTAGAGGTCGATGCGGGGCGAGCTGAGGAAGTACTCGACATCGCCGAGCCGACCGGCCTCGTACTCGGCATCGAGCTCGGCCTGCTCACGTTCTGCCCGGGCCAGATCCTGGCGGGTGACCGAGGTCCACCGCGCGATCTGGCGCATCCGCGGGTTGGCGCCGGTCTCCTCGATGAACTCGTCGCGCACCACGGCCAGCTCGACGGCCACGGGCTCGCCGTCCCACACGAACCGGTCGGCGAAGACGTGGCGCTGGTCGGTGGCGACCCGCACGTCGTGGCCCAGCCGCTCCAGCTCCAGGACGATGCCCCGGGAGTACCAGGCCCCGACGCCGAACATGTCGTTGACGACGATCACGCCCTCGTCGTGGCCGTCGATCTCCTCCAGGATGTCCGGCATCAACGCCGCGACCACGTCGCTGTCGGCGTCCATGACCGTGTCGGTGGCGACCGCCGTGTACGAGTTGACCCCGGAGAGGACGACCAGGATCGCCAGCGACAGGCCCGTCAGCACCCGGCCGCCGCGCTCGGGCCACCTGCGGGTCACGACGATCCACAGTGCCCACGCCACGAGCACGAACGCCACCGCGGGGGCGATCCACAGCCAGCGCAGCCGGTAGTACCAGGCACCGCCGACGGTGCGGGCGATGCCGAGGATCCCCAGCGAGATCGTGGCGGTCAGGGCGATGACCAGGCCCCGCCCGGCCTCGCCGCGGCGACGCCACACGACGACGGCGGCCAGGGCCACCAGGACGAGCAGGACCGGCGCCGGCGGGCTGTACATGTGGATGTCCTCGCCGGTCCACGACTGGCCATTCGAGTCGATCAGCCACTCGGGCGGGATGGCAAACTGACCCGTGACGGCCCCCCAGGCCTCCCGGAGCGTGTGGCCGCCGTCGCTGCCGTCGCGGAAGAAGCGGACGATGTTGCCGAGGTTGCTGGGCCCCGACCCGAGGGCGTCGATCACGGTCGGGATCCACAGCAACCCGAAGAGGGCGGCGGACCCCGCGAGGGCCCTCGCCAGCTTGCGGCGGCGCTCGTCCCGGCCTGACACGGCGTCGTCCCCGTCGGCGTCGCGTTCCCGCCATACGCCCCAGACCAGCCCCGCGGCCCCGAGGGCGAGCAGCGGCATGGCGAGTGCCACGAACCCGACGTGGGTCTGCGCCAGGTAGGTGGCGACCCCCACGCCGACGGGCAACGCCCACAGTTGCCGGCACAGCATCGCCCAGGTCAGGAACACCATGAGCCCGTAGGGGAGGACGGTGACGTAGGGGTTCCACGGGTCCCGGAGGAACTCGGTCCCGAGCGTGCGCATGAGGAACGCCTCGGCCAGGAGCGTGATGAGCATCACGGGTGTGCCGGCCAGCCGCCGGGCGATGAGGGCCATCCCGGCGAGCGCGCCGCCGTTGATCAGCAGCGCCACCAGGTCGAGCGACACGGTGGCCTCGCCGAGGAGCCGGTACACGGGCGCCGACAGGTACGCGAACGCCGGCCCGGGGTGCGCCCAGTCCTCGCGGGAGTAGAGGCCGACCAGCACGGGGTGGACGCCCACATCCCGCGCCTGCAGCTCGATCAGGGCGTGGTCGCCCGTGGGGTGATAGCTCCCGTGGGTCTGGAAGACGACCACCAGCGCCCCGAGGAGCAGCGGGAGCAGCGTGATGCCGAGCGCGAACCGGCCCCGCCGCCGCTCGGCGCGTGCGTCGGCGTCCGGCTCGCCGGCGCGGGGCCCGTCCGCGCCGGCCTCGGCCGCGACTCCCCCGGGGTCGTCACCGTCCCCGCCCTCCCGCGGCACGGTCACCGTGGCGCGATCGTTGTTCCCCGCTCCGGTTCCCTCAGCCACTGGACCCTCCGGTTCCCGCCGGGGAAGCATCCCGTACTGAACCGGCGTCAGTCCAGGGGCGAGGCTCGGCGCCTACCGCCGCCAGGTGTCGCGGCCGCCGGCGCCGAAGGCCTTGAGGGCCAGGGCGCGCTCGGGGGTGACCTCGATGAAGCAGGCGCCCTCCGACCCGGGTCCGTCGGGGGCGAAGAGGTTGAGGTCGTAGTCGAAGACACCCGTCCACAGACGGCGCTTGGTCTCGTCATCCGTGTGCACCGTGGCCTGGCCCCAGAGCGCCACGCCGTCGCCGCTCGCGTCGACCTGCCAGTGCATCGCCACCTCGGGGTTGGCGCCCAGGTTCTTCACCTTGACCGAGTTGGTGTACGTGAAGATCCACAGCGTGTCGCCGTCCCAGGCGGGGTGAATCGGCGCGACGTCGGGCTTGCCGTCCGCCCCGACCGTCGCCAGGTGGGCCCACGACGACAGGCGGGCGGCTTCGGCCTTGATCTCGTCCAGCTCCATCGCCCCAGTGTGGCCGGGCAGCATGGTGGGCCGTGACCGCCAAGGACGACTACGAGGCCTACCTCGCCCGCCGCCACCGGCCGGCGCACGGGCGCCGCCCGGCCGGTCGCTGGGCCGCGTTCCTCCGCCCCCACCTCCGGCCCGGCATGCGGCTGCTCGACCTCGGCTGTGGGCCCGGGTCGATCACGGCCGGCCTCGCGGGAAACGGGGTGTCCCCCGTCGGCGTCGACCGGAGCCCGATGCGGGTCGAGGGAGTCCCGGTGGCCGGGGCCGATGCCGCCGCGCTGCCGTTTCCCGCCGCAAGCTTCGACGCCCTCTACGCCAACGCCTTGCTCCAGCACGTGCCAGACCCGTTGGTCGTGCTCCGCGAGGCCCGCCGCGTCGCCCGGCCCGGGGCCGTCATCGGCGTCGGCGACGCCGACTGGGACGGCCTCCTCACCCACCCTCACGATCCTCTCGTCGACCGGGGTCACGCCATCCGGGAGGCGCTCCGCCCCGAGGGCGACGTCCGGGTCGGCCGCAAGCTGCGGGGACTACTGGCCGCCGCCGGGTTCGAGCGGGCCGAGGCGTCGGCCACCGCCGCCACCGAGGGCAGCGACGAGGCCGTGCGCCGGCTGGCGGCGTTCGAGGGGTCGTGGTTCGCGGTCCCCGAGGTCGTCGCCTACGTCGCCGAGCTGGGACTGGCCGGCTCGGACGAGATGGCGTCGATCGCCGCCGCCTGGGACGCCTGGGCCGCCGAACCCGGCGCCATGGTCGCCCGGTTCTGGATCACCGCGGTCGCGTGGGCGCCGGCCTGATCGAGTCTCGCTAGCGTCGCGGGCATGGAGGCCACGCTCGCAGGCAAGGTCGCACTGGTCGCCGGGGGGTCCCGGGGGGCGGGCCGGGGGATCGCCGTCCAGCTGGGGGCGGCGGGCGCCACGGTCTACGTCACCGGCCGCACCAGCGGGACGCAGCGCTCGGAGATGAACCGCCCCGAGACGATCGAGGAGACGGCCGCCCTGGTCGACGAGGCCGGTGGCGCGGGCATCCCGGTCCGGGTCGACCATCTGGTCCCCGAGGAGGTCGAGGCCCTCGTCGCCCGCATTCGGGATGAGCAGGGCCGCCTCGACGTCCTGGTCAACGACATCTTCGGCGCCACACTGATGGAGTGGGAGGCCACGGTGTGGGAGTCGACCCTCGACGCCGGCCTTCGCCTGCTGCGCCTCCAGATCGACACCCACGCCATCACCAGCCACTTCGCCCTCCCGCTGCTGCTCGAGCACCCGGGCGGCCTGGTGGTCGAGGTCACCGACGGCACCGACGAGTACAACGCCACCAACTACCGGGTCTCGTTCTTCTATGACCTTGCCAAGGCGGCGGTGAACCGCATGGCGTTCGCCCTGGCCCACGAGCTCGGCCCCCGCGGCGCCACCGCGGTCTCGCTGACCCCGGGCTGGCTCCGGTCCGAGGCCATGCTCGAGGCCTACCAGGTCGCCGAGGACAACTGGCGGGATGCCACGAAGATCCAGCCCCACTTCGCCATCTCGGAGAGCCCGGCGTTCGTCGGTCGGGCCGTCGCCGCCCTGGCGGCGGATCCCGACGTCGCCCGCTGGAACGGTCAGTCGCTGTCCAGCGGCGAGCTGGCCAAGGTCTACGGCTTCACCGACCTCGACGGCAGCCAGCCGGATGCGTGGCGCTACCTGGTCGAGGTCCAGGACCCGGGCAAGCCCGCCGACACGACCGGCTACCGGTAGGGAGGCGAACACCATGGCCGACACCGACACCGATACCGGCACGACGTCCGCCTGGCCCGAGCTCACGCTGGCCCCGTGGGAGGGAACCCGCGAGGCCGTGCACCTGTGGTCCCAAGTCGTGGGCAAGGTGCGCCTGGGGCTGGAGCCGCTGGTCAACCACTGGTGGAACGTGACCCTGTACATGTCGGCCCGGGGTCTGACCACGTCGCTGATGCCCGCTGGCGACCGGGGCCTGGAGATCGAGTTCGACTTCTTCGACCACCGCCTCGTGCTGCGGACCACCGACGGCGACCAGCGGTCGGTCGCCCTCGCGCCCCGCTCGGTCGCGTCGTTCCACGCCGACGTGATGGCGGCGCTCCACGACCTCGGCGTCCATGTCCACATGCTCGCCCGCCCGGTCGAGGTGCCCGTGTCGATCCCGTTCGCCGAGGACGTGGAGGAGCGGCCCTACGACGCCGACGCCATGCACCGGTTCTGGCTCGCGCTCGTGCAGATGGACCGGGTGCTCACCGAGTTCCGGTCGCGGTACGTCGGCAAGGTGAGCCCGGTCCACTTCTTCTGGGGCGGCTTCGACATGGCGGTCACCCGGTTCTCGGGCCGGCCGGCGCCGCTGCACCCGGGCGGGGTGCCCAACTGCGCCGACTGGGTCATGCACGAGGCCTACAGCCGCGAGGTCAGCAGCGCCGGCTACTGGCCGGGCGCCAGCGACGAGGGATCGTTCTACGCCTACGCCTACCCCGAGCCGCCCGGCTTCGCCGACCACACCGCCGGCACCCCCGCCGGCCGTTACGACACCGACCTGCGGGAGTTCATCCTGCCGTACCGCGATGTCCGCACCGCCGCCGACCCCGATGGAACGCTGCTCGACTTCCTGCAGGCGACCTACGAGGCGGCGGCGGACCTCGGTGGCTGGGACCGGGCCGCCCTGGAGAGGAGCCCCGCCGTCAGCCGGTGATCGACCGCAGCACCGACGGGTCGTCCCACACGTAGCGCAGGCCGATGGTCCGGCCGCCACCCGGCTCCTCGAACTCCTCGCGGCCCACGCACCGGCCCCCTCGGGCGTCGTAGAACGCCTGGGCCTCGGTGTTGAGCTCCAGCACGAAGAGGTAGAGCCGCCGGATCCGGCCCCGGGCCAGGACCGCCTCCGCCGAGTGGCCCATGAGCAGGGTGCCGATCCCCGTGCCCTGGGCCTCGGGCACCACGTGGAGGTTGTCGAGCAGGGCGCCGTCGCGCGGGTCATCGTCGAGGATCGTGTGCACGAAGCCGACCAGGCGCCCGGCGTCCTCGGCCAGGACGGTGTCGGCGGCCGGGTCGGGGTGGGTCAGCCGCTCGGTCCACACCGCCCGCCGGTCCGCGTACACGTCGCCGTCGAGGTAGCTGTCGGCGAACGACCCCCGGTAACTCCGCCGCCAGCTCTCGGCGTGAAGGGTCGCGATCGCCTCGATGTCCGCCTCGATCGCCGGCCGGAAGTCCATCCCCCCACGGATAGCCGTCCCGCTTCCCGAATCACCACCGGATTCCGGCGCCGGGCCTGGCATGATCCGGTCCATGCGGACGCGAGCGGCGGTCGCCGGCAGCTCGGTATTCTTCGCAGCGGCGCCGGGCGTCGTGGCGGGCCTGGTGCCGTGGGCGCTGACGGGGTGGGAGGGCGCCGACCCGCCGTGGCCGCTGCCGGTTCGGGCGGCCGGTGGGGTGCTGCTGGCGGCGTGCGCCGTGGTGCTGGTCCAGGCCTTCGCCCGGTTCGTCCGGGAGGGCCGGGGCACCCCGGCGCCGGTGGGCCCGACCGAGCGGCTGGTGGTCGGCGGCCTGTACCGCCACGTGCGCAACCCGATGTATGTGGCGGTGGTCGGCGCGATCGTCGGCCAGGCCCTATTGCTGGGGCGGCCGGTCCTGCTCGTGTACGCGGCGGCGGCCGGCGCGGCGATGTGGGCGTTCGTGCGAGGCTACGAGGAGCCCGTCCTCACCGCCCGCTACGGCGACGAGTACCTGGCCTACCGCCGGGCGGTCCCGGGCTGGGTCCCGCGGCTGCGGCCGTGGACACCCGACGCCGCCTGATCTGCGGCGTCGAGCTCCCGCACCAGGGCCCTGGGGGCCTGGCACCGCGGGCCATCGGGCTACGGCGCCGCCCGCCGCACGACGAGGAAGTCGTCGACGTTGAACAGACGGTGGGTCCGCTGCTCCTGGGGCGGGAACAGGAACCCGACCGCGTCCGTGTTCGCCAGCTCGGGCCGGTCGACCTCGTGCGCGGCGCCCTCGTCGACGATCGTGGCCGACCCGCTGGCCAGCACGTTCTTGAGCCAGTCCGTGTTCGTGCCGTAGGGCAAGGCGATCACGAAACCGTCGTCGGTGGCCTGAGCGACGACAGGCGTCTCGTAGGTGCGCCCCGACGTCCGGCCCGTGTGGCGCACCACCGAGGCGTACGCCCCGGGCGTCCCTGCCGAGCTGAGCACGAGCGGCTTGGTGGCACGGCCCATCTTGCGCACGGTGTCGAGCACCGCCGGCGACTTCGCCCGCATCCCCGCCACGAACACGACCCCGGTCGCCACCGTGGCGACCAGCACGCCGCCGACGAACCAGGTCAACCCTCTCCGCATCTCGCCACCTCCCGCTATCGGGCCCGGCCCACAGGGTCACCCACCGGTGCGACCATGTCCAGGGACGGGGTGATCCGACATGCCCGGCAGCGACGAAGAGCAGCGAATCGGGGAGGTCCGGCCGGATGAAGGCAGTGGTGTACGAGGAGTACGGGGCACCGAGCGAGGTCATGTCGCTCGAGGACGTCGCCGTGCCGACAACGGGCGACGGCCACGTGCTGGTCCGGGTCGAGGCCACGTCGGCCAACCCGGCGGACTGGCACCTCGTGCGGGGCGAGCCCCGCATCGCCCGGCTCCAGATCGGCGTGCGGCGCCCGAAGGCGCGGGTGCTCGGCGGCGACGTGGCCGGCGTCGTCGAGGCCGTCGGCGGCGGCGTGAGCGGCCGTGCGGTCGGCGACGAGGTGGTGGGCTGCCCGTTCGGGAACGGCTACGGCGGGTTCGCGGAGTACGCCAGCGTGCCGTCGGACCTGCTGGTCCCCAAGCCGGCCGGCGTGTCGTTCGCCGAGGCAGCGGCCGTCCCTCTGGCCGGGCTGACCGCGCTCCAGGGCCTGCGGGACCACGGCCGGGTCGCCGCGGGCCAGCACGTGATGATCATCGGCGCGTCCGGCGGCGTCGGGACGCTGGCGGTGCAGGTCGCCAAGGCGATGGGCGCCGAGGTGACGGGCGTGTGCAGCACACGGAACCTCGATCTGGTCCGCTCGCTCGGCGCCGACCACGTCGTCGACTACACCGCCGAGCCGGTGACGGACCGTCCCGAGCGCTACGACGTCGTCCTCCAGGTGTCCGGCCAGGCGTCGCCGCGGGCGTGCTGCCGGGTGCTGACCCGGGAGGGGACGCTGGTCCAGATCAGCGGCGACAGCGACGGCCGCTGGGTCGGCCCGATCTGGCGCATGGTCGCCGGCAAGCTCGTGTCGCCGTTCGTGCCCCAGCGCATCGCCACCTTCACCGCCAAGCCGGTGCGGGCCGACCTGGAGCACCTCTTCTCGCTCGTCGACTCGGGTGCCCTGCACCCGGTGGTCGACCGTACGTACCCGCTCGCCGAGGTCCCGCAGGCCCTCGAGTACCTGGAACTGGGCCACACCCCGGGCAAGGTCGCCATCACCGTGTGAATCATCCCGGTCGGGGGTTGGTGTCCGTACTATCGCGATATATCGTTATCGCCATGAACGAACGCCATCACGACAAGGGTGGCCGGCGCGGCCGGCCGCCGTACGCCAGAGACGACGCACCCCGAGGGCGGCGAGGCCGGCCCCCGTGGGTGTCCGACGAGCGCCCCGGCCGGGGCCGGATGCGGCGCGGCGACGTCCGCTCGGCGCTGCTGATCGCCCTGCTCGACAGCCCGGCCCACGGCTATGAGCTGATCCAGGCCCTCGAGGAGAGGACCGGCGGCCGCTGGCGGCCCAGCCCCGGGTCCGTGTACCCGACGCTCCAGCAGCTGGCCGACGAGGGCATGGTCACTGCCAGCGACGAGGACGGCAAGCGGACCTTCGCGCTGACCGACGCGGGGCGGGCCGAGGCCGAGGGCCGGGTCGCCGACCAGGGCCTCCCGTGGGAGGCGATGGACCGCGGCCGCGGCCGCAACGGCGGCCTCCGCTCCGCCGTCCGCGACCTTCACATGGCTGCGACCCAGGTGGGGCTCACCGGCTCCCCCGAGGCGGTCGAGCGGGCGACCGAGATCCTCACCCAGGCCCGCAAGGACATCTACCGCCTGCTCGCCGACGCCTGAGGCCGGCGCATGCCACGGTGACGGGTCGGCGTGGTCCAGGCGTTGCCCTCGATCCGGTGGCTCTCGGGACGGCTCGTCAGCCCTCGATGTCGCTGACGAGCTTGACGGCCGTGTCGACGTACTCGCCGACGATCTCCTGCACGACCGCCCGGGTCGACCGGATCTGGTTCATGCGGCTGACGACCTGACCGACGGGCATTCCCACCAGTTCCCGCGGCGGGTGGGCGCCCATCTTGCGGTTGGCGTGGGCATGCAGGATGAACTGCAGCGGCATCGGCAGCGTGCCCGGGCTCTCCGGCGCGTCCCAGGCGTCGGTCCAGGCGGTCCGCAGCTGGCGGGCCGGCTTGCCGGTGAAGGCGCGGGAGCGGACGGTGTCGGTCGAGGAGGCGGCGAGGAGCTTGTCGGTCACCACGCCGCCCTGGGTGTTCTCCGAGACCGTCAACCAGATGGACCCGGTCCACACGCCCTCGGCTCCGAGCGCCATGGCGGCCGCCATCTGGCGCCCCGTGCCGATGCCGCCGGCCGCCAGCACGGGGACCGGCGCGATGGCATCGACGACGTCGGGTACGAGGACCATGGTGGCGACCTCGCCCGTGTGCCCGCCCGCCTCGTAGCCCTGGGCGATGATGATGTCGACGCCCTGCTGGACGTCCCGTACGGCCTGCTCGGCCCGCCCGATCAGCGCCGCCACCTTCACCCCCTGCTCGTGGGCCTGGTCGATGGCGGCCTTCGGCGGCGGACCCAGAGCGGAGGCGAGGAGCGCGATGTCGTGGGAGAGCGCGATCTCGATCTGCGGAGCACCGGTGGCCTCGGTCCAGCCCAGGACGCCCGCCCCCATGCCGGCCCCGCTCTCGAGCGCCACGTCGGCGGACACGTCCACGCCGTGGTCGGCCAGGATCTTGTCCACGTAGTCCCAGTGCTCCTGGCTGATGTACTCGCGGAGCTTGGCACCGATGTCGCTCGCGTCGTCGAGGCCCGCGTCGCGGTCCACCGTCTTGACCGGCATGACCACGTCGACGCCGTACGGCTTGCCGCCCACGTGCTCGTCGATCCAGCGCAGCTCCATCTCGAGCTGCTCGGGAGAGAAGGCGAGCGCACCGAGCACGCCCATGCCTCCGGCGTTGGTGACGGCGGCCACGACGTCGCGGCAATGGCTGAACGCGAACAGCGGGTACTCGATGCCGAACATCTCGGTCAGGCGGTTCTTCACGGGGTTGCCTCCTCGGCGACGGGATGTCCTTCGGCGACGGCCTTGGCCCGGCGGTAGTCGGGCTTGCCGCTGGGGTGGCGGGGTACGGTCGGCACGAGGTGCAGCTCTTTGGGCACCTTGTAGCCGGCCATCTTCGTGCGACAGTGCTCGTCCAGCTCCTCCAGCGTGGGCGCCTCCCCCGGGCGGGGCTCGACGACGGCCGCCACCCGCTGGCCCCACCGCTCGTCGGACACCCCGACGACCAGGGCGTCGAAGACCTTGGGGTGGGCCTTCAGCGCCGCCTCGACCTCCTCCGGGAAGATCTTCTCACCTCCGGAGTTGATGCACTGCGAGCCGCGACCGAGGAGCGTCATCGTGCCGTCGAGCTCGAGGCGGGCCAGGTCACCCGGCACCGAGTAGCGCCTGCCGTCGACCGTGATGAAGGTGGCGGCGCTCTTCTCGGGGTCCTTGTAGTACCCCAGGGGTACGTTGCCGCCCCGCGCCATGCGGCCCACCTCGCCCGGGTGCACCGGCCGGTTGTCTTCGTCGATCACGATCGTGTCCGGGCCGCGGTCGACGTTGATGAGACCGCCGCCGGCCAGCGCCGTGTTGCCCTTCTCGACGAGCCGCAGCCCGTTGAAGCCGCTCTCGGTCGATCCGACCGCCTCGCTCAGGAACACGTGGGGCAGCAACTCGAAGAGCTGGTCCTTCACGACCGGGGAGAAGACCGCCGCCGTGGAGCTGATGGCCATGAGCGACGAGGTGTCGTAGGACCTCTCCCCCAGCGCGTCGATCAACGGGCGGGCCATGGCGTCGCCGGTGATGGACAGCGTCGCGATGCGGTACTGCTCGATCGCTGTCCACACCGCGTGGGCGTCGAACTGTGGCAGGAGGACGGAGGTGGTGCCGCGGATCAGGCCACCGAGCGTGCCCCACTGGGCGGCGCCGTGCATGAGCGGCGCCAGCACCAGCCCGACGGACGGCTCGCTCTCGGCGGCCAGTCGCGACATATGGTGCTCGTCCTCGATGCGCTGGCCGGTCCTGAAGTCGATGCCGCCGCCGAGCGTCCGCCACACGTCCTCGTGCCGCCACACGACCCCCTTCGGGTAGCCGGTCGTGCCGCCCGTGTAGAGGATGTAGATGTCGTCGTCGCTGCGACGCTCGAAGTCGCGCTCGGGGGACTGGGCCGCCAGCGCCGCCTCATAGGGGACGGCGCCCTCCGCCAACGGCGTGCCGCTGCCGTCGTCGACGGTCAGCACATGGCGCAGGAGGGGCAGCCGGTCCCGGATGGCGGCGACATCGGGTCCGAACCGGGCCTGGTGGGCGAGCACGACCGCGTCGCTGTTGTCGAGCAGGTACACGAGCTCGTCGGGCACGTACCGGTAGTTCACGTTGATGGGCACGGCGCGCAGCTTGTAGGCGGCGAGCATCGCCTCCACGTACTCGAAGCTGTTGTACGAGTAGACGGCGACGTGGTCGTTCCGGCCCACGCCCTCGGACGCGAGGTGGTGGGCCAGGCGGTTGGCCCGTGCCTCGAGCTCGGCGAAGGTCATCTGGCGATCGCCGAGGATGAACGCGATCCGGTCGGGCACCACGTCCACCGTGTGCTCGATGAAGTCCGCCAGGTTGAACGCCACCTCATGCAGTAGAACACGTTCTCGCAGGACGGGCAACGAGCGGGCGAATAGGCCTGTCCAGGGGGGCGGTGGCAGGCCTAGGTAGAATGTGTTCTACTGCGGCCGTGACCTCGGGGGAGTCCACGTACACGCTCGAGCTGCCGTACCGGCGAAGCGTCGGCCCGGTGGTGGGAGCCTTCCTGACCGGCCTGCGCGACCAGCAGGTCCTCGGCAGCCGCACGGCGGCGGGGCGGGTGATCGTCCCCCCGCTGGAATACGACCCGGACACGGGCGACGCGGTCGACGACCTCGTCGGCGTCGGCACCTCCGGCGTCGTGACGAGCTGGGCCTGGATCGACGAGCCCCTCCGGAAGCACCCGCTCGACCGCCCCTTCGCCTGGGTCATGGTGCAGCTCGACGGCGCCGACACCTCGCTGGTCCACGCGCTGGACGCCGGCACCGCGGACGCCGTGGGCACCGGGATGCGGGTTCGGATCCGGTGGGCCGACGAGCGCCGTGGCCACATCAGCGACATCGCCTGCTTCGAGCCCGAGGTCGATCAATGAGCGAGCGCAGCGAGCGAATCATGAGCACAGTGCGGTACTCGGCCCGCAGGGCCGATCGGTCATTGCGCGCATCCCGAAGGGTGCGCCAATGACAGACACCGAGCGCCCGGGCGAGGACAGCGGTCCGGTCCGCTTCATGACCCAGCACATCGCGCTCGACTATGTCGTGCGGGTCAGCCCGCTCGCTGAGCGCTTCGGCGAGCAGCTGCGGTCGGGCCGCATCGTCGGCCAGCGCTGCTCCTCGTGCGGGCTCGTCTACGTGCCGATGCGGGCCTTCTGCCCGATGTGCACCGTGGCCATGGGCGAGGAGGACGAGCTCGAGCTGGCCGACCGGGGCATCGTCACCTCGTTCACCGTCCTCACCCCGATCCAGTACCACGGCCAGAAGGAGCGGGACGACTACGCCCTGGCCAGCATCCTCCTCGAGGGCGCCGACGGGACGGTGGGTCAGCAGCGCCTCACCGGCATGCCGCTCGACCAGATCCGCATGGGCATGCGGGTCGAGGCCGTGTGGGCGCCGCCGGAGGAACGCGCCAGCGCAGCCGGTGAACGCGGGTACGGCTTCGGGAACGCCATCGAGGCGTGGCGCCCGACGGGCGCGCCGGACGCACCGACCGCCGAATTCGCGGCGCACGTGCTGTGACGGTCCTGGACGTGGAGGTGGGGAGATGAGGGACGTCGCCATCGTCTCGTTCGCCCGGACGCGGGCCCATGCCGGCGTCCGCGAGACCGAGGCCCAGCTGCTGTTCCCCGTGGTGGCCGGCGCGATCGAGCAGTCGGGGATCCCCCGGAAGGAGATCGGCTTCACCTGCTCGGGCAGCGCCGACTACCTGGCGGGCGCGTCATTCGCGTTCGTCGGGAACCTGGAGGCGACCGGCGCCTGGCCGCCCATCTCCGAGAGCCACGTCGAGATGGACGGCGCGTGGGCGCTCTACGAGGCCTGGGTCCGCCTCCAGCACGGCGACGTCGACAGCGCCCTCGTGTACTCCTCGGGCATCTGCACCCGCGGCGACATGCGGGAGGTGCTCTGCCTGCAGAACGACCCGTACTACCTGATGCCGCTGTGGGCCGATCACGTCTCCCTCGCCGCGCTGCAGGCCCGGGCCCTGCTCGACACGGGAACGGTGACCGAGGCCGACCTGGCCGAGGTGGCGGCCCGCAGCCGCCGCGCCGCGCCGGGCAACCCCGACGCCCAGGTGAGCGGCGACGTCACCGCCGCCTCCATGGCGGCCGAGCCGTACGTCGTGTCGCCGCTGCGCACCGGCGACTGCGCGCCGCTGGCCGACGCCGCGGCCGCGGTGGTCCTCGTGGCCGGCGACCGGGCCCGGGAGGTGTGCGAGCGTCCGGCGTGGATCCGGGGCATCGACCACCGCATCGAGCCGCACTACCCCGGGCTCCGCGACCTCACGACGAGCGAGTCCACCCGCCTCGCCGCCCGGCACGCCGGCGCCGGCGACGCGCCGGTCGAGGTGGCCGAGGTGACGGCCGCCTTCAGCCACGAGGAGCTCATCCTGCGCGAGGCTCTCGAACTGGGGGACACGGTCGAGGTCAACCCGTCCGGCGGGGCGCTGGCCGGTCACGCCGTCATGGTCTCGGGCCTCGTCCGCATCGGAGAGGCGTTCCGGCAGATCCACGACCACGGTCGCCGGCGCACGCTCGGGCACGCGACGTCCGGCCCGTGCCTGCAGCAGAACCTCGTCTGCGTCCTCGAAGGAGATGGCTGAGATGGCCGAGCGCTGCGCGGTGGTGGGCGTCGGCCAGACCCACCACACGAAGGTCCGCGACGACGTGTCGCTCGCCGGGCTCCTCCGGGAGGCCGGCCATCGGGCGCTCGAGGACGCCGAGATGAGCTGGCGCGACATCGACGCCGTCGTCATCGGCACGGCCCCGGACTCGTTCGAGGGCGTGATGATGCCCGAGCTCTACCTCGCCGACGCGCTCGGCGCGGCCGGCAAGCCCATCCTGCGGGTGCACACGGCGGGCAGCGTCGGCGGGTCGACGGCCGTCGTGGCGTCCCACCTCGTCCAGTCCGGCGTGCGCGAGCGGGTGCTCACCCTCGCCTTCGAGAAGCAGTCCGAGGGCGACACGACCTGGGCCCTCGGCGGGGGGCGCAGCGGCGGCGTGGGCGCCGGCGGCTACTTCGCCCCGCATATCCGGGCGTACATCTCCCGGTCGAAGGCCCCGGAGTACGTGGGCTGGATGGTGGCCGTGAAGGACCGCCGCAACGCCCTCAAGAACCCGTACGCCCACCTCAAGCTGCCCGACATAGACCTGGAGATGGTCCGCGACTCGCCGATGGTGTGGGAGCCGGTGCGACGCCTCGAGAGCTGCCCCGCCTCCGACGGCGCCTGTGCCATGGTCCTCACCGACGAGGCGGGCGGTGACGCCGCCTCCAAGCCGCCGGCGTGGGTGCACGGGACGGCGGTCCGCAGCGAGCTGGGCCAGTTCCCCGGCCGCGACCCGGTGAACCCGCGGGGCGGGCGGGACTGCGCGGCCGACGTCTACCGCCAGGCGGGCATCACGAACCCGATCGAGGACGTCGACGTGGTCGAGTGCTACGTCCCCTTCAGCTGGTACGAGCCGATGTGGATGGAGAACCTCGGCTTCGCCGGCCCGGGCGAGGGGTGGCGGCTGACGGAGGACGGCGAGACCGAGATCGGCGGCACGTTGCCGGTCAACCCCTCGGGCGGGGTGCTGTCGTCCAACCCCATCGGCGCCTCCGGGATGCTGCGCTTCGCCGAGGCCGCCATGCAGGTGCGGGGGACGGCGGGCGAGCACCAGGTCGACGGCGTGCGCACGGCGGTGGGCCACGCGTACGGGGGTGCGGCCCAGTACTTCGCGATGTGGGTCCTGCGGGACACGAAGCCATGAGCGCGCCGAGCGACCGAGCCACAGGTAGGGCCGCCGTCGAGACGCCGGCGGACCAGCACCTGCTCGTCGAGCGGGACGGGCCCGTGCTCGTGCTCACCATGAACCGGCCCGAGCGCCGCAACGCGCTGTCGCCCTCGATGATGGAGGCGCTGGGGCAGGCGTGGGACGAGGTGAACGCCAACCCCGACATCCGGGTGGCCATCCTCACCGGTGCCGGCGGCTCGTTCTGCGCCGGCGCCGACCTGCAGGCCATGACGCAGTCCCACCCCGGCGACGCCTTCGAGCGCTCGGAGGGCACGTCGGAGCTCTCGAGCGGTGTCATCAAGCCGCTGCTCAAGGGGTTCCTCCTCGACAAGCCGCTCATCGCGGCGGTGGAGGGGGCGGCCGTGGCCGGCGGCACCGAGATCCTGCAGGCCACCGACATCCGCATCGCCGGCGAGAGTGCCCGCTTCGGCGTGTCCGAGGTGCGGTGGGGCCTCTACCCGCTGGGCGGTTCGGTCGTGCGGCTGCGCCGCCAGATCCCCTACGCCATCGCGGCGGACCTCCTGCTCACCGGCCGCCACGTCCGGGCCCCCGAGGCGAAGGACCTCGGGCTCATCAGCGAGGTGGTGCCGGACGGCACCGCCCTCGAGCGGGCGCGGGAGGTGGCCGCCACCGTGGCCGCCAACGGCCCGGTGGCGGTCCAGGCCGTGCTTCGGGCGCTGCGGGCCACCGAGGCGATGCCCGAGCCGGAGGCGATGCGGATCGACTCGGAGATCGGGATGCGGGTGTTCATGAGCCAGGACGCCAAGGAGGGCCCGCTGGCCTTCATGGAGAAGCGGACGCCGCAGTTCAAGGGGGAGTAAAGGCATGGACCTCGGGGACATCGACCTGCTCGACCGGGACCGCTTCACCCGGGGGATCCCGCACGAGTGGTTCACCTACCTGCGCGCCAACGCCCCGATCTACAGGCACCCCGAGCCCGACGGCCCCGGCTTCTGGGTGATCAGCAAGCACGCCGACGTCGTCACGTGCAACCGGGATGCAGCCTCGTTCTCGTCCCAGGCGGCGCGGGGCGGCGTCGTCGGGCTCGAGGAGCGGACCGGTGGCCCGAGCGAGGCCGAGGCGGCGGGCGGCAACCTCATGCTCTTCATGGATCCGCCCGACCACACGCGCTATCGCAAGCTCGTGAACCGCGGGTTCACGCCGCGGATGATCGGCCAGTTGGAGCCGCACATCCGTGACCTCACCGACCAGGTCCTGGACGCGGCGATGGCCAACGGCGGCGAGATGGACTTCGTCGTGGAGGTCGCGGCCGAGCTTCCTCTCGAGGTGATCGCCGAGCTCATCGGCGTCCCCCGCGAGGACCGCCACAAGATCTTCGAGTGGAGCAACCGCATGATCGGCTCCGAGGACCCGGAGTACGCGGTGGCCGCCGACGAGGTCTTCCAGGCCCAGGTCGAGATGTTCATGTACGCCCAGCAGCTTGCCGAGCAGCGGCGGAGCCACCCGCTGGACGACATCATCACGGCCCTGCTGAGCAGCGAGGTCGACGGCGAGTCGCTGTCGGACATGGACTTCAACCTCTTCTTCCTGCTGCTGTCCGTGGCCGGGAACGAGACGACGCGCAACGCGATCGCCCACGGGATGAACGCTTTCCTGGAGCGGCCCGACCAGTACGAGCTGCTGGTGAGCGACCCGGACCGCCACCTGCCCGGCGCGGTGGAGGAGATCCTGCGCTGGGCGACGCCGGTCATGTACTTCCGCCGCAACTGCACGAGGGACACGGTCGTCGGCGGTCAGACGATGCGGGAGGGCGACAAGATCAGCCTGTGGTACGTGTCGGCCAACCGTGACGAGGACGTGTTCGAGGATCCGTTCCGGTTCGACATCACCCGCGACCCCAACCCTCACATCGCGTTCGGCGGTGGGGGACCCCACTTCTGCCTCGGGGCCCAGCTGGCCCGGCTCGAGATCCGCTTGCTCTTCGAGGAGTTGGCGAAGCGGTACCCACGGGTCGAGGCGCTCGGCCAGCCCGACCGCCTGCGCAGCAACTTCATCGGCGGCATCAAGCACCTGCCGGTGCGGCTCCGCGCTCGTTCCTAGGCAGCGGCAAGCTGCCGGGCCCGCTCGATGTCGCCGCTCACGTAGCGCCGGCCCCGCAGCAGGAGGGCGGCGCCGACGAAGACGAGTGGCGTGACGATCAGGAAGGCGTTGGCCAGGTTGCCCTTCACGTCTCCGTCGACCACGAACTCGAAGCGGTCGGCGATCACGCCGATGAGCAGTGGCGACACCGCACCGGCGATGGCGCTCAGGAAGCCCGTCACCGAGAAGGAGATGCCGCGCACGGCGGCGGGCACGACCTCGCTGATCATGACGGGGATGGCCACGAGTCCGCCCACGATGAAGGCGACGGCCACGCCCTGCACGGGGATGCGCAGGGCGAGCGGGACGTCGAGGAAGGTCGGCATCAGGAGCGCCGCGCCGATGGCCTGGCACACCCCGGCCAGGAGCATCGGGGCCCCCTCGAAGCGGTCCCGGAAGCGGTCGACCACCCGTCCGGCCACGAAGGTGCCGGAGATGGCACCGACGAGGATCAGCAGACCGGCCAGGCCGGCCGAGCCACCGGTGCCGAGCGAGGTGTGGCGCTCGTAGAAGGCGGCGGCCCAGAAGCCCAGGCCGGACAGGGCACCGGCGGCGATGGCCGAGCCGATCATGAGGGAGCGCAGCGTGCGCACCCGCATGGCGCTGCGGACGTCGCGCAGCAGGGCTGCGGGGCCGGCGTCGCGCTCGGGCGGCACGGGCGCGGCGACGGGGAGCTGGGGCTCGGGCTGGAGGTCGGCCACGCCGTCGCTCTCGCCGCGGCGGGGCTCCGGGAGCCGCCACACCGCCACCGCGAGCAGCGAGCCGGGCACCCCCACGAGGAGAAACGCCCAGCGCCAGCTCAGGAGCGAAGCGACGCCGCCGGCCAGCGCGAGGCCCGCCGCCTGGCCGAAGAACGGCGTGGCCCGCTGGAGCGCGAACGCCCGGCCTCGGACGTCGGTGGGGTAGTAGTCGGCGATCAGGGCTTGCGAGGCCGGGTTGTCCACGGTCTCACCGATGCCGAGCGTCGCCCGCACGAGGAGGAACTGCCAGAAGTTCCGCACGAGCGCGTTCAGGCCGGAGATGACGCCCCACGACGCGAGCACCACGGCGATGATCCGGGTGCGGGCGTAGCGGTCGGCCATGTAGCCCGCGGGCAGCACGACGAGGAACCCGGTGAGCACGAACGCCGTGCCGAGCAGGCCGGCCCGGGTGTCGCTGAACCCGAGGTCGTCCTGCACCTGGGACAGGACGCCGGGCAGGATCCCGCGGTCGACGGCGTCGATGAACGCGACGGCGGCGAGCAGTCGGGCTGGGCGACGTCCGTAGGTGCCCCAGCCGGCCGGCTCGCGCTCGTCGCGTGGTGCCTCGCCGAGCGACGCCCCGGCCTCCGTGCTGCTGTCCGTGTCGGCCAACGACGCGCCCTCCCCCGGTCGCGTCCGGCGAGTGAAACACGTTCTCGCCAGAGGTGCAAGCACGACGGGCGACAGTCTGGATCCGCCGGTGAGAACGTGTTCTACTTCAGTGCTGATGACCTGCGGGTCGTTGTCGAGCGGAGGGAGCCCGGTGGACTTCGACGAGAGTCCGGAGGAGGCGGCGTTCCGGGCCGAGGCGCGGGCCTGGCTGGAGGACGCGGCGCACACGGACGCGGCGCGCAACCTCCGGGGCGGGACACCGAGCCTGGACACGGGCTGGGTCGCCCGGGTCAAGCCGTGGCAGGCGCACGTGGCCGACGAGGGCTGGGCCTGCATCACCTGGCCGAAGGACTGCGGCGGTCGGGGCGGCACCGTCGCGGAGGCAGCCATCTTCGCCGAGGAGGCGACGCGTCTCGGCCTCGGGGCGAACGCCTTCGCCGTCGGGATCTGGATGGCCGGTCCGACGATCATCGCGCACGGCACCGAGGAGCAGCGGCGCCGCTTCCTTCCCCCGATGCGCCGGGGCGACGAGGTCTGGTGCCAGCTGTTCAGCGAGCCGGGCGCCGGGTCGGATCTGGCCGGCCTGTCCACACGCGCCGGGCGCGACGGCGAGGAGTGGGTCGTGAACGGGCAGAAGGTCTGGACGTCGGGGGCCCACAACAGCGACCTCGGCATCCTCCTGGCCCGGACCGACCAGGACCAGCCGAAGCACCGCGGGATCACCTACTTCCTCGTCGACATGGACTCGCCTGGCATCGAGGTGCGGCCCCTCAGGCAGATGACGGGTGGGTCGCACTTCAGCGAGGTGTTCCTGACCGACGCGCGCATCCCGCACGACCGGGTGCTCGGCGAGGTGAACGGCGGCTGGGCCGTGGCCATGACCACGCTGGCCAACGAGCGGGCGATGATGGGCGGCGGGAGCAGCGGCCCGGTCGCCACCGACCTCATCGACCTGGCCCGGGCGAGCGGGGCCGACCAGGATCCGATCGTACGGCAGGGCCTGGCGGCCTCCTGGTCCCGGGCCCAGATCATGCGGTACCTCGGCTACCGGAGCCGCACCCGGGCCGCGCAGGGCCTTCCCCCCGGCCCGGAGGCGTCCGTGCGCAAGCTCTTCGCGGCCTGGAACCAGAAGCACAACGGCGACCTCGCCCTCGCCGTGCAGGGAGCGGCGGGGATGTTGCTCGACGGCGACGCGCCGGCCGGCGGCCGCTGGCAGCAGTCGTTCCTCGGGGCCCCGTCCATCCGGATCGCCGGCGGCAGCGACGAGATCCAGCGCAACGTGATGGGCGAGCGGGTCCTCGGCCTGCCGGCCGAGCCGCGGGTCGACAAGGAGAGGCCGTTCCGTGACCTCCCCTAGGATCAGCCCCATGACCGTGACCGCGGCGGAGCCGACCGACCTGTCGCCCGAGCAGCAGGAGCGTCGCCGCCGCCTGATCGACGCCGCGTTCGAGCTGGGCGCCGAGGGCGGCTACGACGCGGTGCAGATGCGGAACGTGTCGGTGACCGCCAACGTCGCCCTCGCCACGATCTACCGCTACTTCTCGTCGAAGGACGACCTGCTCGCCGCGGCCATGACCGAGTGGACCGTCCGCCTTCGGGGCCGGGTCGCGCAGTCGCCGCCCCGTGGCACCACGGCGGCCGACCGGATGGTCGACGTGCTCCACCGGGCCTGCCGGGCGATGGAGCGCCAGCCGAAGCTGAGCCAGGCCCTCGTGCGGTCGCTGTCGTCGGCCGATGCCGGCGTGCGGGCGAGCGGCGCCGAGGTGCAGCGCCAGATCGCGTCCATCGGGGATGGGATCCTGGCGGAGCTGGCCCCGGACGTGCGGGCCGACGTCCTGGCCGTCCTGGGCCACGTCTGGTACTCGACGCTCGTCTCCTGGGCGAACGGCCGTCGCGACTTCGCGTCCGTGATGACCGAGCTGGAGCGGGCGACCCGGGTGCTGGTCACGCCGTACGAGCGCGAGGCGTCGCGGGGGCGGCAGACCCGCCGGAAGCGCCAGGACGGCAAGGTCTGAGCCCGCCCTTAGAGCAACGCGGCTAGGCACGTCGTCTCGGCGAACCGTCGCAGTGTTGCCTGGAGTCCTCGCTGGTGAGCCGGTGTTCGGTCGCCAAATCGCGGACTCTTGGGCTGTGGCGAACGCCCTATCCGCTCGGCCTCTTAGATGGCGCGCGTGCGGCCCTCCCAGTACGGGTCGCGCAGCTTGCGCTTGTACAGCTTGCCGTTCGGGTCGCGCGGGAGCTCCGCCACGTAGTCGATCGACCTCGGGAGCTTGAAGCGGGCCAGCCGCTCGGAACAGTGGGCGAGCAGGTCATCGGTCAGTGCCTCGCCGGGGTCGACCCCGGGCGCCGGCTCGATGACCGCCTTGATCTCCTCGCCCCAGTCGTCGTGCGGGATCCCGAACACGGCGGCGTCGGCCACCTTCGGGTGGGTGAGGAGCGCGCCCTCGATCTCGGCCGGGTAGATGTTCACCCCGCCGGAGATGATCATGTCCGACCTGCGGTCGCAGAGGAACAGGTAGCCGTCCTCGTCGAGGTAGCCCACGTCGCCGACGGTGAAGAACCCGGCCGTGCGGTTGGCGGCCGTCTTCTCACTGTCCTTGAAGTACTCGAAGTCGCCCTGGCCGAGCCTCATGTACACGGTCCCGACCTCGCCGGTCGCCAGGTCCCCGCCGTCGTCGTCGAGGATCCGGATCTCGCTGGCCGGCCAGGGCAGGCCGACGGTGCCGGGACGCTCGAGCCACTGCTGGGGCGTGACCACCGTGCCCCCGCCCTCGGTGGCGGCGTAGTACTCGTAGACGACCGGCCCCCACCAGTCGAGCATGCGGTGCTTGATCTCGACCGGGCAGGGGGCGGCGGCGTGCACCATCGACCGCAGCGACGACATGTCGAAGCCCCTCCTCGTCTCGTCGGGTACGGCCAGGAGGCGGTGGAACTGCGTCGGCACCATGTGGCTGTGCGTGACGCGGTGGCGCTCGATGAGCTCGAGCATCAGCTCCGGCGTCCAGCGATCCATGAGCACGACGGGGTGCCCGAGGTGCAGGGCGGTGGACGCGAAGGCGAGCACCGCGGTGTGGTACATCGGCGACCCGCAGAGGTGGACGTTGCCGTCGTGGGGCTGGGTGCCGAAGAGCCGGAGCAGGAAGCCTGCTGCCCCGGCCGCGGCGTCGGGGTCGGCTCCCGACAGCCGCCGGCGGACGCCCTTGGGCCGGCCGGTCGTGCCGGACGTGTAGTGCATCGGCGCGCCCGCAGAGCGGTCCTCGGGCCGGCTGTCGGGCTGCCCGGCCGTCAGCTCCGGCAGCGGGCGGAAGCCGGCCACGTCGCCGACGCCGAAGCACCGGGCGGCCGGCAGGGCGAACGCGTCCGCCGCGGCCCGGCAGGCGTCGCCGAACCGCTCGTGACCGATGAAGGCACCGGCCTCGCAGTCGTCGACGATGTACGCGATCTCCGGACCCACGAGGTGGTGGTTGATCGGGGTGAGGTACCACCCCGCCTGCATGGCGGCGAAGTAGAGCGACACCATCTCGACTCCGTTCGGGAGCACGGCGGCCACCCCGTCGCCCGCGGTCAGGCCGAGGGCCCGCAACCCGTGGACGAGGCGGTTCGACGTCGCGAACAGCTCGCCGTAGGTCACCTCCGCCCCGGACGGGTCGACCAGGGCCAGCCGCCCCGGGTCCTCTTCGGCCAGCTTCCAGAACCCCACGGTCTCGGTCACGGCCGCAGGGTAGAACGCGTTTCACCGCGCGTCCACGAGGACGCGCGGCGATTCAG
>Ga0114129_10001166_pt1 | contig 34847 bp, 30 predicted proteins | sample RhiMetdeltSRZDD1_FD_80071 | JGI IMG/M metagenome (GOLD analysis project Ga0114129, IMG submission 80071) | Populus rhizosphere microbial communities from Tennessee, USA - Rhizosphere MetaG P. deltoides SRZDD1 (version 2) (version 2) | ecosystem: Host-associated > Plants > Roots > Rhizosphere >...
CACGTACCGCAGCTTTCTGTGGGCGCTCGATAAGAAAACCGGCACGCCGATCGTGGGCTTCGGGCGCGACGGCCGCATCGATTTGCGAGAGGGCCTCGGCCGGCCGGCCGATCGCCTGACGGTCAGCGCCAGCTCGCCGCCGGCGGTCTTCGAGGATCTGCTGATCATCGGCAGCACCGTGCCCGAGACGCTGCCCGGCTCGCCCGGACACATTCGCGCGTTCGATGTGAACACCGGCGCGCAGCGCTGGATCTTCCACACCATCCCGCATCCCGGCGAATTCGGGTACGACACCTGGCCGAAGGACGCGTACGAGATCTCGGGCGGCGCGAACGCATGGGCGGGCGTCACGATCGATCCCGCGCGCGCGATGGTCTTCGCGGCGACTGGCTCCGCGTCGTTCGACTTCTACGGCGCGAATCGCATCGGCGACAACCTGTTCGCCGACTGCGTGCTTGCGCTCGACGCGCGGACCGGCCGCCGCATCTGGCACTTCCAGGGCGTTCGGCACGACGTGTGGGACTACGACTTCCCCGCCGCCCCGAGCCTGGTGACGGTGACGCGCGGCGGCCACGCCGTGGACGCCGTCGCGCAGATCACGAAGTACGGATACGTGTACGTGCTCGACAGAACGACCGGCACGCCGCTCTTCCCAATCGGCGAGCGGAAGGTCGCGGCGTCGGCGGTCGACGGCGAGCGGCTTGCACCCGCGCAGCCCCATCCGCTGAAGCCGCCGCCGTTCACGCGCCAGGCGTTCACCGAATCGCTGGCGACGACGAGAACGCCCGAGGCGCACGCCGCGGTGTTGAAACAGCTGCGGCAGCTGCGATCCAACGGCCTGTTCACGCCGCCCTCGTTCGAGGGCACGATCATCTTTCCCGGCGTCGACGGCGGCGGCGAATGGGGCGGCGCCGCGTTCGATCCAGAGACTGCGCTGCTCTACGTCAACGCGAACGAGATGCCGTGGATCGTCCGCCTGATCCCGAACAACGACACGGCGCTCTACAACAGCAAGTGCGCGACATGCCATCGCGAGGACCGAAAAGGTACGCCGGCGGCGCCCGGACTGCTCGACGTCGGTGAGCGGCTGTCGCGGGAGGAGATTGCGCAGATCGTTCGGCAGGGCACGGGCCGCATGCCCGGGTTCCCCGACTTCGGCGCGCGCAACACCGCCGATCTCGTCGAGTTTCTCGTGACCGGCCGCGACAAGGGCGCCGATCCGGGCGCGATGCGCGAGCCCGGCTGGCTGAAGTACCGCAGCGACGGCGAGACGCTGTTTCGCGATCCGGACGGCTACCCTCCGATCACGCCGCCCTGGGGCACGCTCAACGCGATCGATTTGAACGCGGGCACGATCAGGTGGACGATCCCGTTCGGCGAGCTCCCCGAGCTGGCGGCCAAGGGCCTGACCAACACCGGCAGCGACAATTACGGCGGCCCCGTCGTCACGGCGAGCGGCCTGCTGTTCATCGGCGCGACGAACTTCGACCGGAAGTTCCACGCGTACGACAAGCGCACGGGCCGGCTGCTGTGGGAAACGACGCTGCCGGCCGCCGGCAACGCGACGCCGGCGATCTATCAGCTCAACGGACGCGAGTACATTGTCATCGTCTGCGGCGGCGGCAAGAACGGCGCCCCGTCGGGCAGCAGCATCGTCGCGTTCGCGCTGCCACCCGCGGAACCCCGAGAACGCCGAGAACCCTGAGAACCTCGAGAACCCCTTATGTCATTCGACGGCCTCGTTCTCGTCACGCTCGTCGCGTTCCTCGTGCCGCTGATCCTGGGCTTCTTCCCGAAGCTGCGGCTGCCGGCCATTGTGCTCGAGATCCTCGCCGGCATCGCGATCGGGCCGGCCGGCTTGGGGTGGGTCACGATCGATCCGCCGATTCAGGTCCTGTCGATCCTCGGGCTGTCGGTCCTGCTCTTCCTGGCCGGCCTCGAGCTCGACGTCTCGCTGCTGCGTGGCCCCCGGCTCAAGGCTGTCCTCATCGGCTGGCTGTTATCGTTTGGGATCGCGTACGCGGTGTCGCTCGCGCTGACGGCCGCCGGCATCGTGAAGGCGTCGCTGCTCGTGGCGATCGTGCTCTCGGCGACGGCGCTCGGCATCATCGTGCCGGTGCTCAAGGACGCGGGCGAGCTCGAAGGCGAGTTCGGCCAGCTGATGATGGCGGCGTCGTCGGTCGCGGAGTTCGGGACGATCATTCTCCTGTCGCTGCTTTTTTCGCGCGAGGCGACCGATCCGCTGACGAAAGGGCTCCTGATGGGCAGCTTCGTCGTGCTGACGCTGATCATCGTCGGCGCAGTCGTCGCGGCCGAGCACTGGCATCGGCTCGGCGGCGTCCTCCTGAAGCTTCAGGATTCGACCGCGCAGGTGCGCGTGCGCGGTGCGGCCCTCCTGCTCGTGGCGTTCGCCGCCCTCGCCGAGCGGATGGGGCTCGAGGTGATCCTCGGCGCGTTCGTCGCCGGCGCGCTGCTGTCGCTGCTCGACAAGGACTACCACAAGACCCACCCGAAGTTTCACGAGAAGCTCGAAGCGATCGGCTACGGCGTATTCATCCCGGTCTTCTTCGTCGCGAGCGGCATCAAGTTCGATCTGCAGGCGCTCTTCGCCGACGCGGGCACCGTCCTGCGCGTGCCGATCTTCCTCATCGCGCTGCTCGCGGCTCGCGGTCTCCCGGCGCTCCTCTACCAGCCGCTCGTCGGCCGCGACCGCGCCATCGTCGCGGGACTGCTCCAGGCGACGTCGCTGCCGTTCATCGTCGCGGCGACGGGCATCGGCGTCGAGCTCGGCGTGATGACGAAGACGAACGCGGCGGGTCTCATCGCCGCCGGCCTGCTGTCGGTGATCGTCTTCCCGATGACGGGGCTGGCGCTGCTCCGCAAGGCGCCGCCGCTGCCGGCCGCGCACGCGGCGCCCGCGCGGACGTAAAGAAGCGCATCCTCGCTACGACAGCACGCGGCAGCCGCGCCGCTCCAGATCCTCGATCCACGGCGGCAGCGCCAGCTGTGTGTTCCAGCGCAGATCCAGCTTCAGCAGCCGCGGCAGCGCGCGAATCGCGTCAGGCAGCGCGCGGAACGCGTTCTGCCGCAGATCCAGATGCGTGAGCTCGCGGAGGCCTGCGAACGACGGCGGCAGCGTGGTCAACCCGTTGTTGCGCAGTGCCAGCTCGCGCAGGCTCGTCAGCCCACCGATCGACTCCGGCAGCGCCGTGAGCCGGGCGTTCTCGATCCGCAGCTCCTCGATCGATCGAAGGCGACCGATCGAGTCCGGCAGCGTCACGAGCGGGTTGTCCGACAGATTCAGGTAGCGAAGACGTCCGAGCGCCGCGAACAGCGAGTCGGCGATCGTCGTGATCTGATTGTCGTGAAGGTACAGATACCGGGCCAGATTCGTCAGCCGGTCGAGCGTCGACGGCAGCGCCGTGAGCCGGTTGTGGCCGAGGTCGAGCGTGTGAAGACGCGTGAGGCCGCCGATCGCGTCCGGAATGACGGTCAGCCGGTTCACGCTCAGGTTCAGCGACTCGACGTCCCGGTTCTGCCAGACCCACTCGGGCACGGCGTCGAGACCCTGGTTGTACAGATCGATCGCGTTCGCCGCCGACACGCGCGCGATCTTATCGCGGTCGCTTCATGACGATCACGATCCGGTTCCCGACCGTGAGCTGGTTGCCGGTCGCTTCCCACCCCTCGCTCCCGGCGCCCGCCAGCGCCGACAATGGATTGTCCGCGTTGACCTCGACGACGCGGTAATCCCACGGCTGCCGGACGCGCCGCGCCTGCACGACGGTGTCGGGCACGAGCGCGATCGGCGCGGTCTCCTGCACCCGCATCGGCACGTCGAGCGCGACGTCCCGCAGGCTGACCGGCACCGCCTCGTAGCGGCCCTGGTTCTGAATCCAGACCCTGGCCTGCGTCACTTGTCCCGGGTACGTGGTCTGAGGCGGCGCGGCGACCGCGGCCGCGTGCCCAATCAACAGCGCGGCGCCCGCGCCGGCGATGGCGGTCTGTCTCGTCATGTGTTCCCCCTTCAATCCGTTCGAGGTCGGCCTCGGATTTTAGACTCGGCCGCAGTGATCATGGCTCTTGCTCGCCGCCCTGCCCGGGAGCATAGTCTTGACTCATATCGATATTACTTGATATATATCTGCGGCGATGCCGAGGAAGCCGCCCGAGGCGTTTCTGCCGCTCAAGAGCCACTGGTTCCACATCCTGGTGTCGCTCGTGGGCGGCGAGCAGCACGGCTACGGGATCATGCGCGACGTCCTGGAGCGCAGCGGCGGCAAGGTCCGCCTCTGGCCCGCGACGCTCTACGGCTCTTTGAAGCGGCTCATCCAGGCCGGGCTGATCGTCGAGTCGGGCGAACGTCCGGCGCCGGAATTCGACGACGCGCGGCGGCGGTACTACAAGCTGACGCCGCTCGGCCAGCGCGTGCTCGATCTCGAGAGCGAGCGGCTCAGGGACCTCGTCAGGATCCTGAACGCCAGGCGCCGCCAGCTTGCGTAATCCGGCAGCTCAGGCGTAGACTCCCGGCGAACTCGTCGTGCGTGCGTCCCGGAAAGGAGGGGCCATGACTACGGCGTCCCGCCAGGGTGTCCTCTTCGCCAGCGTTTTCCTCACCGCTGTTCTGGCCTGGTCCTGTTCCGCTGCCACGTCGCAGGAGGCGGGCATCACCGGCACCACCGGTCAGGCGTTCGTCCGCGTCGAGCCCTCGTCGTTCTTCGTCACGATCGAGAACCTCGCCGGCCAGCCGCTGCTCGATATCCGCGTGGCGATCAAACCGGTCGGCGGCGCCACCGAATTCACCAAGCTGGTGTCGCGCATCGAAGCCGGCGAGAAACGCGACATCTCGCTGAGCGATTTTGGCGGCCGCGACGGGACGCCGTTCAGCCTGCGCGTCGTGCGGCCCAAATCGATCACCGTGACGGCGGAGAGCCTGACGGGGCAGAAGTTCGAGACGACGGTTCCGTGGAAGTAGACGCCCACGGCGCGCCCGACGCGCGTCCGTGGGCCCGGAACGGCCGCGCGAGCTACATCGTGCAGCTTTCGGCGAGGTGCTTGATCGACGTGACGCGGAGCTGAGACGTCGCCGCGCCCTCGATCTTCGTCTTCTCCTTCTCCTTGGTGTCCTTGGCGCCCTCCCGCTCGATCTTCGTTTGCGTTTCGATCTTCGCGTCGGCGCCGGCGGGGATGAGCACGCCGGTGACCTCGACCTTGTGGCCGACGTGCGGCTGCAGCTCGATCTTCTCGCCGGGGACGAGGATGTACGTGGTCTTCGTTTCTACCGTCGTCCCAGCCGTTCCCTTCGTCTCGACGGTCGTGCGCACTGGCACGACGTGATCGAGCACGTAGGTCTTGACTTCAGTGCCGCTCTGCAGGCACCCCGTGAAGGACACGGACTTTCCGCCCTCGACCTTCGTCTGCGACTTGACGGTTTCCTGCGCGCGGGCCGTGATCGTGGTGGCCAGCCCGATCGCTGCGATCGCCGCGATGCATCGACTCATGTGTATACCCCTCCTGCAATGGGTTTTCGTCCAAGCCGTTGGCATATGCATGTTGGCGACCAAGCAGCGACCGGTCGCGGTGTTCGGATCCTCGATGCTGCTGACTCGGATCCCGACAGCCTGACTTGAATGGTTCTCGGTGGGTTCGCGGGGCGGGCTCAGGCGTGGGGTTTGCAGAGCTCACTCGCGGAGCTTAACTATGGATGAGGATCCGAAGCTGAAGGCCGAGGAAGCCCGGCGAATCTCGCAATACGAGTCGGTCAAAGGCGCCGTGCGCGAGAACGTACGCGCCGAGATCAAACGTGAAGCGGCGCGCACGAAGCCGGGCGAGCACGCGCAGACGGAACAGTTGGCCGAATCGCTCCGGCACAAGGCGGTGCGAGAGGTCGAGACGAGCGAAACGGAGATTGCGCGCGGCCAGTCCGTCGCTCGCGTATCGCAGGTCGTCGATTACCTCTTCTATCTCGTGTACGGCGTGATCGGACTCGAGATCGTGATGGACCTGTTCGGCGCGCGGCAATCGGCCGGCTTCAAGCAGTTCATCGACGCCCTGGGCGCGCCGTTCCTGGCGCCGTTCCACAGGCTGATGATCGACCCCGGCGTCGGACGCTTCCGCCTGATGACGTCCTACATCTTCGCGCTGGTCGTGTACGTGCTCCTGCACATGGCGGTGAACGGACTGCTGCGTCTGTTCGTGCGGCGGAAGACGATGGTCTAGGCGGTGTGGAGCGGGGTTCTACTTCTGAATCGCGGCCGACCAGTTCAGGACGACCGTTTCCGATGACGAGTCCGACGCGCGCAGCGGCGCCTTCGTCAGGATCCGCCCGTCGCGCGTCACCGCGTAATCGAGGCCGGCGCCCGACGTGCTCACCTTGCTGAGACCGGTCTGAAAGAGCACGCGCCGCGCCGCAACCTCGAACGACGCGCCCGGAGTGACCGCCAGCGCGTCGAGATTGGCGTCCCCATCCAGATAGAAAAGCTCGCGGCCGTCCGCGCTCCACGCCGGATAGGCGCCGCCTGCCGCACTCACCTGACGCCGATCGCCGAGCATCGGGAAGCGATCGACATACACCTCGGCGCGGCCCGACTGGTCCGAGCTGTAGGCAAACCAGTGACCGTCGGGCGAAATGCGCGCGTGCGTCTCGCGAAAGGGCGTTGCGACCAGCGCGCTCGCCTGCCCGTCCGGCCGTGAGAGCAGCCACAGGTCGCTTCGCGAATTCCTCGCGCGGTCGATCAGCGCGTAGACCACGAAGCGGCCGTCGCGCGACCAGTCGGTGGCCCATATCTGCGCCGACGATGACGTCACGACCTGTTCACCGCCCGAGCTGTTGACCGGCCGCTCGATGAGGCTGTTCGTGCCGCCGCGATCGGTGGCGTAGAGAATGCGCGTGCCGTCGGCGGACCACACCGGAAGAAACTCGTTGCCCGGATCGAACGTCAGGCGCGCGATCGTGCCGTCGGCAATCGTCACGATCCAGATGTCGCGCGTGCCCACGAGCGAATCGAGGCGCGCGACGGCCACGCGCGTTTGATCCGGCGAGAGCGCGAGGTCCCAGTACTGTCCCGGCGGTCCCAGCGTGCCGAGCGGTCGGCCCTGCCGGTCGTACCACACGAGCTGCATGTTCGGATCGCCGGCGCCGCGGTACGTCAGCACGCCCGTCTTCGACGCCGAGAAGAACGGCCGATCGGTCTGCAGATCGTACCCGACCGGGTACGCGAGCGGCAGCGGGTCGCCGTCGAGGCGCAGCGCGCGGACGTCGAACGCGCGGGCGACCAGCGTGCCTGCGCTGCGATACACCAGATGCGAGGGCGGCGCGAACACCGCCGCCGAATCGATCGGCATCAGCGCCGTGCGCGCGCCGGAGCCGAGCATCCCGACGTAGAGCGTCTGATGCTCGGGCTGCGTGCTCCGCGCGAGAAACAGGAAATGACGTCCGTCCGGCAGGAACTGCGGCGCGCGATGCGTCCATTCACCCAGATGCTCGTCGAGCGCCGTGACCGCCGCTGGTACCCCGCCGGTCGCGGACACGCCGTAGAGCGGATCGCGCGCCGAGCGCGCGAACACGATGACACCGTCGCCGCTCCACGCCCCGGTGCGGCCGAACGGCGCCTCGCACACGACGTGAGGCGGCCCGCCCGACACCTCGATCGTCTTCAGCTGGCCGTTCGCGAAGAAGCCGACGAACTGGCTGTCGGGCGACCAGAACGGGTGGTACGCCCCTTCGGTGCCGGCGAGCGGCTGCGCGGACAGCGAGTCGATCAACCGGATCCACAGCAGCGGCTTCCCTGTGCCGGTCGAGGCCACGAACGCGAAGCGCCGGCCGTCGGGCGAGACGATCATCGCATCGAGCGGCGACCAGGCGGCCGTTTCCGGCGCGGCCATCGGAAAGCGCACGAGCGGTCCGGGCGCAGGCGACGGCCGCCGCACGATGCCGATCCACACGATCGCGCCCGCCACCAGTATCGTCGCGGCGAGAAGCCATCCGAGCGGGACGCGGCGCTCGGGGCTCGCCTCTTCGACGCGCGCACGCGCGCCGCCGACGTCGAAGATGCCGCGCAGCTGCAGCAGCACGTCGTGCATCGACGACCAGCGATCGAGCGGACTCTTGGCCAGGCAGTGATGGATGAGGCGTTCGAGCGCGATCGGCGTCGCCGGGCGCAGCGTCGACACCGGCGGCGGATCCGACGTGAGCACGGCGGCGATCAGGCTGACCGGCGTGTCGGCCACGAAGGCTTTGCGTCCGGTGAGCATCTCGTACAGGACGGCGCCAAATGCAAAGATGTCGGCGCGCTGGTCGACGCCCTTGCCCTCGAGCTGCTCGGGCGCCATGTACTGCCGCGTGCCCGCGAGCGGACGCACTGGAGGCTCGCCCTCATCGTGCGACGTCGTCGACGTGTCGACGGTTTCCTGCGGCGGCTCGTCGCGGCCCAGCTGCGCGAGGCCGAAGTCGAGCAGCTTGGCGCCCGGCCCGGAGAGCGCGATGTTGCTCGGCTTCAGATCGCGATGGATGAAGCCGCGGGCGTGCGCGTGGTCGAGCGCCTCGGCGACCTGGATGGCGTAGCGCAGCGACTCGTCAATCGTCAGCGGTCCCTTCCGCAGCCGGTCGGCGAGCGTGGCGCCGTCGCAGTACTCCTCGACGAGGAAGTCGACGCCGTCTTCGTAGCCGACGTCGTAGAGGCTGCAGATGTGGGGATGGTTCAGGCTGGCGACTGCGCGCGCTTCCGTGGTGAAGCGAATTCGCGTCTCGGGCCGGGCCTTGAGCTCGCGGAGCACCTTCAGCGCGATCGTCCGGTTCAACCGGGTGTCGCGCGCTTTGTACACGTCGCCCATCCCGCCGCTGCCCAGCAGCGTCTCCACTTCGTACGGCCCGAGCCGCGTGCCGGGGGCGAGCGCCATGTGCGGAGCGCTACGGATTATAATGAACGTTCCTGTCATGAAGAACGCTTCATTCCTGATCGCCGTCGCGGGTTCCGCCCTCCTCGCCTCCACGCTCGTCGGCGCCGCGGCGTCCGGTCAGTCCGCGGCCCAGCAGCAGCGCGCCACCGCTGCGGATCCCGCAGCCGATCTGTTCGCCGACATGTGCAGCGCCTGCCACGACTCGGTGCGAATCACGGAGACCCGCCGCACCAAAACCGAGTGGGAAGACGTGCTGAACAAGATGATCGAGAAGGGCGCGACCGGCAGCGAAGCCGATTTCAAGAGCGTCTTTGGATACCTTCGCCGGCAGTACGGCAAGGTGTTCATCAACGCCGCCGAGGCCGAGGAGATCATGACGACGCTCGGCGTGTCGAGCAAGGATGCCGAGGCGATCCTCGCCTACAGAAAGGCAAACGGCCCCTTCCAGGATGTCGAGGCGCTCAAGAAAGTCCCCGACATCGACCTGAAGACGCTCGAGGCGCACAAAGACGCCATCGCTTTCTGATCGCCGCCCGTAAAGAATCTCCCCGCCCGCGTCGTAGTTGCATGCGCGAGGGGACTGGCACTACGTTGTGCCCACACGTCCGCGGGAGGATTCCGTACTCATGAGCGCTCATACGCGTACGATCGCAGCCGTCATCCTTGCCGGCGCCGCCATGAGCGCGCTCCTGGCCGCGCAAGGCCCCGGCGCGCAGACGTCCCAGCCTCAGACGCCTCCCGGTCAGCCCCCATCCGCCACCGGCGGTCGCGCGGGCGATCCGGGCCAGCGAGGCGCCCCACCCGGAGGCCGCCAGGGGCCGGGCGGCCGGCGCGGCGGCTTCACGCAATTCACGCGCGAGCTCGCGCCGCAGGACGTCCTCGTGCGGGGCAAGGCGTTGTATGAAACCAACTGCGCGAGCTGCCACGCGCCCGACCTTCGGGGCGGGCCGAACGGCGCGAACCTGCTGCGTTCGGGAACGTCGTTGCGCGATCAGCACGGCGACCTGATCGGCGCTGCGGTGGCCAGGCACCAGCCGCCGCTGACGCTGCAGGCGACCGACACGGTGGCCATCGCCGAATACATCCACGGCGTCCACGCGACGATGGGCGGTCAGGGCAGCCCGCCCGGCCGCAATCCGACCGGACTCGACTTGAACGTGCTCGTCGGCGACGCGGGGGCGGGCGAGCGAACGTTCACGGCGTTCTGCTCGAACTGCCACTCGATCACGGGCGACCTGAAAGGCATCGGCTCGAAGTTCACCGACGCGCGCGCGCTGCAGAACGCGTGGCTGTCCGGGTCCGCCAATCCCTTCGCCGCGGCCGGACGCGGAGGCGGGGGCGGGCGCGGCGCCGCCGGCGCCGGCAATGCAGTCGTCGTCACGATGGCTGACGGCTCGAAGGTGGAAGGCACGCTCGTCCGCAGGGACGATTTCCTCGTCGTTCTGACACTGCCCGACGGGACACGCAAGTCGATCGCCCGCGCCAACGGCGTTCCCGCCGTCGAGGTGAAGGATCCGAAAGCGCCGCACAAGCGGATGGTCCTGGAGCTCGACGATCCTGAGAACCGACGGCTGCACGACGTGACCGCGTACCTGTGGACGATCAAGTAGAAGGCGTCATATCCATGAATAGGCATGTATTCGTCGTGCCATGTGTGCTGGTCGGTTCGGCGCTGCTCTTCGCGCAGAGCGGCGCGCAGGACGTGCGCGTGGGCGGTCCCGGACAGCCCGGGTGGAAGGGTCAGACGATTCAGACGTCGGAGCCGCGACCGAATGCTCACGTCGGCGGTCTGGATCCGGCCGACATGATCAAGCCGTTGTCGGATCAGTGGACCAGCTACTCGGGCGACTCGAGCGGCAAGCGCTACAGCCTTCTCAAGCACGTGAACACCAGCACGGTGAAGAATCTCGGCCTCAAGTGGGTCACCACGCTCACGACCGGGTGCGGTCCGACCGGCAGGGCGACGGCCCCGGGAGGCGGCGCCGAATTCGGCGGATTCGGCGGCGGCCGCGGCGGCCCACCCGGTCCCGCAGCCCCGATCGTCGTCGGCGGGTTCGGGGCGGGCGACGCGAACACCTGCGGACCGGCACGGCTCGGTGGCGGCATCCTGTTCGTCGACGGCGTCATCTACGCGTCGACGCCCGACAACGTCTACGCGATCGACGCGCGCGACGGCGCGCTGCTGTGGCACTACTACTGGAAGACGCGCGGCGGCACGAGCCTGCAGACGCGCGGCCTCGGCATGTGGCACAACTACGTGTACTTCGAGCTCCACGACGACTGGGTCGTCTGCCTCGACGCGAAGACCGGCAAGGAGATCTGGAAGCACGAGATCGCGCCGTTCGATCAGCAGTACTTCTCGTCGAACGCGCCGATGGTGATCAAGGATCACGTGCTGGTCGGCACCGGGAACGATCTCGACGCGCCGGCGTTCCTGAAATCGCTCGATCCGCGCACGGGCGAGGTGCAGTGGATCCTGTACTCGACGCCGCAGAATCCGGGCGACCCGGGCCTCGACACGTGGGCGAGCCTGGATGCCGCGCGCCACGGTAACGGCGCCACCTGGATTCCCGGCTCGTACGATCCCGAAACCAACTTGTATCTGTACGGCACGGGGAATCCGACGCCGGCCTACACACAGGGCAGAGGCGAGGGCGATAACCTCTTCACCTCGTCACTGCTCGCCGTCAACGTCGATACCGGCAAGATCGCGTGGTACTACCAGACCTCGCCGCACGACACGCACGATTGGGACTCCACGCAGACGCCGGTGCTGGCCGACATGCCCTTCAACGGACGTCCGCGCAAGCTGGTGATGACGGCAACACGGAACGGCTACTTCTTCGTGCTCGATCGCACCAACGGCCAGCACCTGGTGACGAGCAAGCTCGGGCTCGTCAACAACTGGGCGAGCGGCCTCGACGCGAAGGGACAGCCGAAACGGAATCCGAACAAGGACGCGACGATCGCCGGATCGCTCGTGAACGGCGACGTCACGAACTATCCGCCTCCGACGTTCTCGCCGGATACGGGGCTGTTCTACGTGCACGAGCAGAACAACGTGCGCATCAGCTACCTGATGGAACCCGATCCGCGCGGGTCGATGGGGCTCGGTGGAACGACCGGCGGCGGCAATCTCTCCTGGGGGACATCCATCGTCGCGGTCGACTACAAGACGGGCAAGGTCGCGTGGCGGAAAGAGCTCAATGGCGGCAGCGCCGGCCTGCTCTCGACCGCGGGCGGGCTGCTCTTCCTGGCCAACGGGCCGAACGTCGAAGCATGGGACGCAGCGACCGGCAAGGGGCTGTGGTATTCGCAGATCGGCGGGCTGTCGAGTCCGCCGGAGACGTTCCTGCTCGACGGCAAGCAGCACATGTTGTTCACCGGCGCCAACGGGCTGTATCTGTTCGTGCTGAACTGACCCAGATCAGGGTCGAATGGCGAAATCGGAGCGATACGTGAACAGCGGCGTCATGCCTCTGACGGCGGCCGTTCTTGCCATCGCAGCGCCGCTGTTCGCGCAGAGTCATCCGGAGTACATCCAGTTCTCGCCGAGTCCGGTAAAAGGCGCGCTGTACAAACCGGATTCCGGTCCGGCGCCGCACGTCGCGATTCTCATCGTTCACCGCACTGCCAACGTCCTCGGGTCTCTTGCCGCGCGTGAGCTCGCCCGCCGCGGGTTCATGGTGCTCGGCATGAATCCACGCTCGGACAACAACGAGGCCGCGGTGAACTTCGAAGCCAACGCTCTCGATATCAAATCGGGCGTCGACTTCCTGCGCAAGCAGCCAGGGATCACGAAAATCCTGCTGTGGGGCCACAGCGGCGGCGGTCCTGCCACGAGCTTCTATCAGGCAGTCGCGGAGCGGGGCCCCTCCTACTGCCGCGGCCCGAACAAGCTGGTCGAATGCGACGATACGCTGGCTGGCTTGCCCAAGGCGGACGGCTTGATTCTCATCGACGCGCACCCGGGGATCTCCGTCAATCGATTGCGCACCTTGAATCCCGCCGTTCTCGACGAGCGCGATCCGAAGAAGGTCGACCCGGCTCTGGATCCGTTCAGTCCCGCGAACGGCTACAGGGACGGCGCATCGCGGTATTCCGATGACTTCAAGCGCCGGTACTTCAAGGCGCAAGCCGATCGGATGAACCGCCTCATCGATATGACGCTCGCGGAGCTCAACGCGATGAAGTCCGGCTCGGCGCCCTACCCGGACGATGACGCGATGGCGATCACGCGGTTCGAAGGCGCGCGGTTGATGGAGCTGGATCCGAGCATCCATCACAGCACGCTCAAACCTCAGAAGCTGTTGAGGAACGACGGCACCATCGTGACGCAGATCGTGGAGAGCGTCCGCCGGCCGGCCCGCGGCTCTGACAAGCGCAACGCCAGCTTCGACGGAGGCGTGGGGATGATGACGCTGCGGTCGTTCCTGAGCGCGAACGCCATCCGCGCCAAAGATTCACTCGACGAGATCGACTGGTGTTCGAGCAACAACTCCACGGATTGTGCGCTGCCGCAGATCACCGTCCCAACCCTCGTCACCGCGATGGGGGCGCACTACTTCATCCGCGACAGCGAGATTCACTACGAGAAGTCCGCCAGCCGCGACAAGGATTTTGTCGTTATCGAGGGTGCGACACACGGCATTGCGCCCTGCACGGCCTGCGAGACGAGGCCGGGCCAGTACGCGAACAGCGAGAAGAACTTCTTCGACTACGTCACGAAGTGGATCACCGCGCGGTTTTAGTCCGCGTGGAGATTTGGTCGGGATGGCCGGATTCGAACCGGCGACCCCCTGACCCCCAGTCAGGTGCGCTAACCAGGCTGCGCTACATCCCGATCTCTGCGAACGTGTCGTGCGGCGTGCGACGTGCTCGTGCGTCGTGCTCTTCGTGCCCCGCGCTTCGTGATCTTCGTGCTCTTGCTTCGTGATCTTCGTGCCGCGTGCTACGCGCGGCGACGCGCCTTCGCTTTGCCTCGTGCAGGCTTGCCAGTCGCTTTCTTCCGCGCGACGCGCAGCGATGCCCCTCGTCCCGGCCGCGCTGAGGGCGCGGCGAGGCGGAATTCGTGGCCGCCGTTGGCGCCGTTGGCCGACGTCGCCAGCATGTCGAGCAGCGATCGCAGCCCGCGTTTGATCGCCGTCAGCCGCTCGCGCGCATTCCGGCCGATCAGCTCCTCGAGCGGCGCCGCCGGCGCGACTGGCGCGGCGTCGTCCTCGAGCCGGCGCCGCGCGCCGGCCAGCGTCAGCCCCTCGACGAGCAGCAGGTGCTTGATCCGCGCCACCTGCTCCACGTCGGCGCGCCGGTAGACGCGCGGGCCGCCCGACGTTTTCGCGACGCCCAGCTCCGGGAACTCCGCCTCCCACGTCCGCAGCACGTAGGGCTGCACCTGGACGATGTCGCAGACCTCCGACGCCCTGAACAGCGCGCGCTTGGGAATGTCGACGGCGGCGGAACTGTCGGCCATCTGTCCGGAAACCATGAAAAGTATAGCGGATGGCGCGACCAAAGTCGCGCCCTGCGCTACGCGCCGGTCTGGCGGCGCAGCCGTTCGATCACGCGGTCGCGCGAGCGGCTCAGGTCCTCTTCCAGGCTCGTGAGCGCCGCCGCGACGATGTCGCGGTGGTGCACGTCGGGTCCGATCACGGCGACCGCATCGACCCAGAGGCGATGGATCCGCTCGATGTCCTCGGCCGTGAGATGCGGCGCGTGCGCGCCGAGCGTGAACCGCTCGACCCGGCCGTCCGGGGAATGGACGATGAAGGTCGGCGCGAGATCGCGATCGTGCAGCGTGCGATCCCAGGCCGCGCCGATCTGGTGCGCCTGCTGGACCGGCGTCAGGTTCGCCGAGACGCCGACGACGATCTCCGCCGCGCGGAGCCGAACGGCGCTCTGCGCGACCGCGTCGAAGATATTCGTCGCCGGCAGCACGAGCAGCTTGACGTTGCGGCCGTGGCGCTCGGCAATCGCGACGACGCGCGTGAACAGATGCTGCTCGTAGTCGGTGAAGAGCTCGTCGGCGCCGAGCGCCTGCGACCCGCCGTCGGGTCCGCGGAGGAGCCGCACCGTCAGCACGACGACGTCGCGCGACGGCGGCGTGTTGGTGACGGCCCAATCGAGCTGCGCCAGCGTGTTGTAGTCGCGGACCGGTACGAGCACCGCGCCTGGCCGCGAGCCGAGCGCCTCCACGCCGATCTCGGCCTCCGGCGTCAGCTGGAACTGATCGAGCTTGCCGCGCTCGGCGCGCCGCCGCGACGTGATGCGCTCGGACACCATGAACACCGTGAAGAAGACCGCCGTGAACGCGAGTCCCGAGATCGTCGCGGTCTCCTTCGTGAACAGGTTGATCACCGCGGCCGCGAACAGGCAGAGTGCGATGATGAACAGCCCGATCGGCAGCTCCCGCCCGCCGACGCGGATGTTGAGCGGCACCTTCCAGCCGCGCGGCACGTCCGGCTGCCGGTAGCGCAGCACCGTGACCGCCAGCGCGTTGAACGCGAAGCTCCACACCACGCCGAACGCGTACGCCTCGCCCAGCAGGATGACGTCACCGCGGCTCGCGACGATCGTGACGATCTGCAGGGCGACGATCAGGTTGATCAGCCGGTACGTCGTGCCGAACCGGCGATGCGGCTTGCGGAACCAGTCCGTCAGGACGCCGTCTTCCGAGACGCGGTTGAGCACGCCGTTCGATCCCACAATCGCCGTGTTCACGGCGCCCGCCAGCATCAGAAAGCCGACGATCACGACGACCGCCTGGAAGACGAGCCGCAGCGACACCGGGCCGACCACGTGCATCGCCAGACCGGAGATCAGATTGTCGTAGTACCGGGGCCGTACGCCGTCGGGGATGATGGCGACGGCGAAGAAGCTGACGAGCGCGGTGAAGACCAGGCTGTAGACGAAGATCACCATCCCGGCTAGCTGCAGGTTCTGCACTTTCGGTCGCTCGATCTCGCGATACACCTGCGCGAGCGACTCCTCGCCGCTCATCGCCAGGATCGAGTGGCCGAAGCCGATGATGATCGCGATGAGCGTGAATGACGGCCAGATCGTCCCCTTCAGCCATCCGAGCGCATCGTCCGAAAAGTGAAGACTGCGCGGCACAGGCGGCGGCGGCAGCGATCCGCCGCGATGGATCAACGTCAGTCCGCACCACGCAATCAGGATGACGACCATGACCGTCGTCACCTGCATGATGCGGAGCGCGTCGTCGCTGCTCTCGTGGATGCCCCGCGTATTTCGCCACCAGAAGTAGATGGTGATCAGAATGGCGATGAACGCCGCGGTCTCGCCGACCGGGAGCGCATGCGCGCTGCCCGCCCGGTGCAGCAGCTCGTTGCTCAGTCCCGCGATGTACTGGCCGGCGGAAACGCCGCTGATCGGTCCGGTGAGCACGTAGTCGAACAGCAGCGCCGACACCGACAGCTTCGCGAGCGTGCCGCCCATCGCCTCCTTGACGACGCGGTACACGCCGCCGCGCACGAACATCGCCGAGCTCTCGATGTAGAGCGCGCGGACGGCGTAGGAGAAGATCATCACGCCGAGGATGAACCACGGCGCCGCCTTGCCGATCGCCTGCTCGACGATGCCGCCGACGTAGAACGCGGTGGATCCCAGGTCGGCGAGCACGATCGCCGCGGCCCGCCAGAACGAGATGAAGGAAAGGAGAACCGTCGTCGCGACGACGACGCGCACGCGATCGTCGCGGAAGGCGTGGGGCCGGTCGGGTCCGGTCGTCACCGGCCGATGCCCGCTCTCGCGGACGCGCCCGCGTCCCGCGGCGCGCGACGCTGCGCGCGACTCGGCAATGCCGCCGCGAGCGCGTCCGCGAGCCGCTCGGTGAACCGCGCGGCGCCGACGGTCGCGGGATGATCCCCGTCGACGAACTCGTCGTCGGGGATCCACTCGCGGGCATCGATGACCGGTGCGCGGTACGCCGCGCTCACGTCCTGAAGAAACCCGTCGATTTCGCTGGCAGCAGGCGGATACCAGCTTCGCGCCCGGGAACTTTCCGGCGTCCGAACCAGAATCGTCGGCGCGCCCTGCGCCGCAGCGCCGTCGAGGAGCGCGCGAACGGCGCGGGACGCTCGCCGGCCGAGGCGCAGCTCAGGGAGCCAGCTGTACCCCCGGCGGGTTCGCTGGACACCGGCGTCCCGCTCCGCCTCCGACCGTGGCTCGAAGGGCACGCCGTACGGTGTGCCGAACTCGTTCAGGGCAGGCCAGCGCTCGAGGTTGCCAACGAGCGCCGCCCATGGCGGGCTCAAGCGGCTGAGAATGGCGACGCGGAGGGAATACGCGGGTACCCACCCGTCGACCCATTGGGGCACGTCGAGCCGGAGGTCCGCCACGCCGCGCGACGCAAGCCCCGCGCGCTCACGTCGCGCGAGCGTGCGAACCGGAAGCCAGTGCATCTCCACCGGACCGGCGCTGGTGTCCGCGAACAGCATCGTCGCGGCTTCGACGACGAGCACCGACGGCCGGAGGCCATCGCGCCAGAGACGCTCGAGCAGCACGAGCTCGGTCACCGGACCGCCGCCGCTGCGGGCAAACGTGAACACGATGACCGGCCGCCCCCACGCCGATCGCAGCCGGCGCTCGAGTGTGGATCCCACGACGCCATGCTGGAGGCGCGAGCTGCCGAGCAGCACCACGAGCTCGGGATCGCGCGCCGCGGCCAGTCGTGCGCGCAGACGCGCGAGACCCGCTGCATACACGGGATCGCGGTGAACGATGCCGGCCTCTATCAGAATGACGGCGGTCCCTTGAACCGCGACGAATGTGCCGAGCGCCGCAGCGATGCCGCGGAGCGCCAGCCGACGAGCGCGTGTCTGCGCGCCGCGGCCGGCGACGATGGCGCGATCAGAACTGGAAGTAGATGAAAGCACGAGAACCATCGACGCCGAGCAGCAGCGCCAGCGTGGCCAGCGCGCCGTGTGCGGCGCCCACGAGCTCCGGCGGCAGTTGAGTGAACGCGCGCCGGAGACCGACACGCCGGCTGACGATGTGCCCGGCGCCGACGACAATCAGCGCGAGCCACACGATTCGTTTATCGATCGGGCCGGTCAGCCCGGTGCGCACCGACGTCATGCCGGCGAGCATCGTCCCGGCGAGCGAGAGGCTTTCGGCGCGGAAGACGACAAAGGCGATCATCACGGCCGCGAACGTCAGGGCCGTGGCTGCCACCGTCGCGACGCTTGCCTGCAGCCCGCGGCGGACCGGCAGTGTTGCGCCTGCGAGCGCGCGCCAGCTGTGGTAGACCGTGAGCAGCGCGCCGTGCACCATGCCCCACACGACGAACGTCCACTTGGCGCCGTGCCACAGACCGCCGAGCGCCATCGTGATCATCAGGTTGCGCACCGTCGCGGCGAGCGATCCGCGGCTGCCGCCGAGCGGCACGTAGACGTAGTCGCGCAGCCAGGTCGAGAGCGTGATGTTCCAGCGCCGCCAGAACGCGGAGATGTTGGGCGCCAGGTACGGGAACGAGAAGTTCAGCGGCAGCTTGTAGCCGAGCATGTGCGCCGACCCCCGCGCGATGTCGGTGTAGCCGGAGAAGTCGCAGTAGATCTGCAGGCTGTACGCGATCGCCGCGATCCACAGCGCGGAGGTCCTGTACAGCTCCGGATTCGCGAACACCGGATCGGCGTACAGCGCCACGCGATCCGCTATCGCGAGCTTCTTGAACAACCCGACCGCGACGAGCTGCAGGCCGAGGTTCACGCGCGCCGAATTCCACCGCTTCGGCCGGCGGATCTGCGGCAGGAAGTGACGGCCGCGTACGATCGGCCCGGCGACGAGATGCGGAAAGAACAGGATGAACAGCAGCAGGTGCTCGAGGCGCCGCTCGGCGCGGCACCGCCCGCGGTACACGTCGACGACGTAGCTGATCGCCTCGAACGTGTAGAAAGAAATCCCGATCGGCAGCACGACGCGCACGACCGGCAGCGAGCGCGCGGCTCCGGCCGCGCGCAGCGCCTGCTCGATCGATCCGAGGAAGAAATTGGCGTACTTGAAGAAGCCGAGCAGCGCGAGGTTCATCACGACGCTCGTCACCATCAACCGCCGGCGCATGCGCGCCGACGGCGACGCGTCGATGCCGCGGGCCAGCAGATAGTCGACCGTCGTCGACGCGCAGATGAGCGCCGCCAGCCACGGATTCCAGCTCGCGTAGAACACGACGCTCGCCGCGACGAGCAGCCAGACCCTGAGACGATCCGAGGGCAGCAGCCAGTGCGCCGAGAAGACGCTGACGAAGAAGGCGAAGTACTGCCACGTGCAGAACGACACGCCGCCACCAGGCGAGGCGCAGTATACGCGATTGCCCGCGCGAAATGCCGGCGTCTAGCGTGCGCGCGCGCGCCGGGCGCCGCCGGCCGGCCGGCGCCGGCGCACCGCGATGCGAATGGGCGTCCCGAAGAACCCGAAGCGGGCCCGGAGCTGATTGATCAGGAAGCGCTCGTACGAGAAATGGAATTCCGTCACGACGTTGGTGAAGAACACGAACGACGGCGGCTCGACGCCAATCTGCGCCGCGTACAGGATGCGCACGTGTTTTCGCCCCGGGCTCACGGGCGGGTTCGCAGCGGTCACCGCCTCGACGAACCTGTTCAGGAGCGGCGTCGGCACGCGCGTACGCCGCGCGTCGGCGACCTTGTCGATCGCCTCGATGACTTTCGGCGCCCGCTCGCCGGTCAGCGCCGAGACGTGGAGGATCGGCGCGTAGTCGAGAAACCGCATCCGCCGGCGCGTCTCGTCGTCGAAGGTCGTCGCGTAGGTCGGGCCCTCCGCCTTCATCAGATCCCATTTGTTCGCGACGATGACGATGCCGCGGCCGGCGCGATCGGCTTCGCCGCCGATCGCGGCGTCGAGATCCGTGGCGCCCTCCTGCGCGTCGATGAGCAGCGCGACGACGTCCGCTTCGACGATCGCGCGGCTGGCGGCCGCGACGCTGACCAGCTCCACCTTGCCGCCCGCGCGGATGCGGCCGGGCCGGCGCATGCCGGCCGTGTCGACGATGCGAAAGCGGCGCTTGTGCCAGGTGAGCGACGCATCGATCGCGTCGCGCGTGGTGCCCGGCGTCTCGCTTACCAGGACGCGCTCCTCGCGGAGGAGTCGGTTCAGCAGCGACGACTTGCCGACGTTGGGCCGGCCGACGATGGCGACGCTGACGTCGGGCGTCTCTGAGTCGTCTCTGAGTCGTCCCTGAGACGTCTGTGAGTCGTCTCTGAGACGCCCCGGGCCGACGATCTCGTCGAGCAGCTCGGCGACGCCCGTGCCGTGCTCCGCCGAGATCTCGATCACCGGCTCGAACCCGAACTGGTAGAACTCCGCCGCGGCGTCGCGGGCGCGCTTGTCGTCGGTTTTGTTCACCGCCACGATGACGGGCCGGCCCGTCTCGCGCAGCTCGCGCGCGATCATCTCGTCGGCCGGCACGAGGCCCTCTCGCCCATCGACGACGAAGACAATCAGATCGGCGCCGGCGATCGCGCGCTGCCCCTGCCGCATGACCAGATCGTGGAGCGGATCCTCGCTCGCGCCGTACAGACCGCCCGTATCGATCAGTTGAAACGTCGACCCACGCCACTCGACCGGCCGCACCAGCGAATCGCGCGTCGTGCCGGCCACGGGCGCGACGATCGCGCGCCGCGCGCCGGTGATGCGGTTGAACAGCGTCGATTTGCCCACGTTCGGCCGGCCGACGAGGACGGTCGTTCTCACGGACTTAGCCTCTGCCTTGACTTCGTAACTGTCACTATCTATAGTAGTTAGCAAATCACTTGAGACCCTAAAGCATGATCAAGGTCGACATCGTCAACGAAGTGTCGAAGATCGCCGACATCACCAAAGTCAAGGCTGAGGTGGCCGTCGACGCCGTCTTCGACGCGATGCGGACCTCCATGCAGCGGGGCGAACGCATCGAGCTCCGCGGCTTCGGCGTCTTCCAGGTGAAGCCGCGCAAGCGCGGCATCGGCCGCAATCCGCGGACGGGCAAGGAAGTGCGCATCCCGCCCGGCCGGACGATCCGCTTCAAGCCGGGCAAAGATCTCCAGAACATCGGATAATCGATCTCGTTGGAACCTGCGCGCGACGATGGCGGGCTGGTCGGCCCGCCCCCGCTCGAACCGTACGCCCACGCACGGCCGGTCAAATTTCAGGACCGCACCTGGCTGCACGTCCTGTTGTTTCTCTTCACGATGGCGTCGACGACGTTCGTGGGCGCCGAGCATTACGCGTCGTTCGTCGCCGACTTCACTCAGCGGCTGCCGAACATCCCGATCCCGTGGCTGTTCGTGCGCGGGTTGTGGTATTCCGGGACGATCCTGGCCATTCTCGGCTGCCACGAGCTCGGGCACTATTTCGCCTGCCGGTATTATGACGTCGACGCGACGCTGCCGTTTTTCCTGCCGGCGCCGCTCGTCCTGACCGGCACGCTCGGCGCGTTCATCCGCATTCGCGAGCCGATCCCGACCAAGCGGATGCTGTTCGACATCGGCATCGCCGGGCCGATCGCGGGCTTTCTCATCGCGGTGCCGGCGCTCATCCTCGGCATCTCGATGTCGCACGTGGCGAAGCTCCCGCCCGATTTCAGCGGCTACGAGCTGGGCGAGCCGCTCCTCTTCCAGGTGGTGTCGAAAGCCGTGTGGGGCACGCCCCCTGACGGATACTCGCTGAACATGCATCCGGTCGCGTTCGCCGCGTGGTTCGGGCTGCTCGCGACGGCGCTCAATCTTTTCCCGATCGGACAGCTCGACGGCGGCCACATCTCGTACGCCGTGCTCGGCCGGCGATCGTCGCACGTCACGCTGGCGATGGTCGGCGGCGCGCTCGTGCTCGCGTGGTTTTCGACGAGCTGGCGCGTGTGGACGGGGCTGATGATCGCGATGCTGATTTTCTTCGGCCGGCATCATCCGCGCGTGTTCGACGAGCACGTCCCGCTCGATCGCCCGCGCCTGTGGCTCGCCCTCGGCGCGCTCGCGATGTTTGTCATCTGCTTCACGCCGGTGCCGATCGCGCCGCTGGATCTGATCCGGCGCTAGAGGACGCTGACCGGATCCACGTCCACGACGACGCGGCGCTGGACGGCCGGTCTCGCGGCGATCGCGGCCTGCAGCGCTTCGCGCATCGCCCTGCGGTTCGTGCCCTTCAACAGGAACTGCGCCCGGTACTCCCCTCGAAGCTTCCCAAGCGGCGCCGGCGCGGGGCCGAGCACGGCAAAGGCCCGATGATCTCCACCCCTGAGCGCCTGCACGAGATCGGCGGCATCGTCCATCGCACCGGAAAACGTCCGCGCGCGGACGACGGTGTTGATGAGCGACACGATCGGCGGATATCGCATCGCGCGCCGGAACTGCAGCTCGCGCGCGAAGAACGCCGGGTAGTCCTGCCGGCACGCAAGCTTGATGCTGTAGTGCGTCGGATACAGCGTCTGGACGATCGCCTCGCCGCGCTCCTCGCCGCGCCCGGCGCGGCCGGCGACCTGCGTGAGCAGCTGGAACGTCCGCTCCGACGACCGGAAGTCGGCGACGCCGAGCCCGACGTCCGCCGAGACGACGCCGACCAGCGTCACACGCGGGAAGTCGTGGCCCTTCGCGATCATCTGCGTGCCGACCAGCACGTCGATCGCGCCGTCGCGGAACCGCGTCAGAAGCTCGGTGAGCGCGCCTTTGCGCCGAATCGCGTCGCGATCGAGGCGCGCAACGCGCGCTTCGGGACACGCCCTCCTGACCTCTGCTTCGACGCGCTCGGTGCCGAACCCCGCCTGATCGAGGAAAATCCCCGCGCACTGCAGGCACGTCTTCGGCACGCGCGACGAGTAGTTGCAGTAGTGGCAGCGGGCGCGGCGCGCCGTGCCCTCGCCGTGGACGACGAGCGACACGCTGCAGTTCGGACAATCGAGCGTCGCCGCGCACTGACGGCAGAACACCGCCGTGGCGAAGCCGCGACGGTTCAGCAGGACGAGCGCCTGCTCGCGGCGGTCGATTCGCGCCGCCAGCGCCGCTTTCAGCGGGCGGCTGAGCACGACGTTCGGCCCCTCGAGCGCGTATTCCTCGCGCATGTCGACGACCGTGACGTCGGCGAGCGGTCGATCGAGCACCCGCCGCTCGAGCACGACGCGCTCGTAGCGTCCGCTCATCGCGTGGTGGTAGCTCTCCAGCGACGGCGTCGCCGAGCCGAGGACCACGAGCGCGCCGGCGCGCTGGCCGCGGACGATCGCCACGTCGCGGCCGTGGTAGCGCGGGCTCTCCTCCTGCTTGTACGACGCGTCGTGCTCCTCGTCGACGACGATCAGGCCGACGCTCGGGATCGGCGCGAACACGGCCGACCGCGTGCCGACGACGACGTCGATGTCGCCGCGGCGGATCCGCTGCCACTGATCGTGGCGCTCGCCGTCGGAGAGGCCGCTGTGCTGAATGGCGATGCGATCGCCGAACGTCTGCCGGAACGTCGACGCGACCGCCGGCGTCAGCGCGATCTCGGGCACCAGCAACAGGACGCCGCGGCCGCCGGCGCGCACGTCGGCTGCGAGGCGCACGTAGATCTCCGTCTTCCCGCTGCCGGTGACCCCGTGGAGGACGGCGACGCCAAACCGCCGGGCATCCGCGAGCGCGCGCAGCCGGGCGAGCGCGGCGTCCTGCTCCAGCGTCAGCCGGCGCGACGGGTCCGCTTCCTCCACCCGGAACCCCGATGTGCCGAAGGGGTCGCGCTCGACGCGATCGCGGCGTACCGAGGCGAGCCCGTGCCGCACAAGCCGCGCGATCGTGTCGGCGCCGATGCCGCGCGCGGCGAGGTCCGGGACGGCGATCCCGAGCGGCGCGGCCGCGAGGAGCTCGAGCGCCTCGCGTTGCTTCCGTGTGAGGCGGGCGTTTTCGCTCGGCTGAAGGCCTCGCGCGACATCTGGCGGCGCAACGCCCCGCGCCACATGATCGAGACCAGCGGCCGTGATCGACGCGACACGCCGCGTCTTGTGCGCATCGGCCCGCTCGCCGCGCGTCTTCGGCGGCAGCACCGCCGTGATCGTTTCGCCGGCGCCGGCCGCGTAGTACTCCGCCGTCCATCGCGCCAGCGCGACGACGTCGGCCGGAAGGAGCGGCGTCTCGTCGAGGAGCTGCCGGATCGGCTTGATCGCGGCGGGGTCGACGCCGTCGGCGGACGCGTCGCGCTCGACGACGATGCCCGTCACGTGGCGCGTGCCGAGCGGCACGACGACGCGCGCGCCGACCTCCGGCGCGACGCCGTCCGCGACGCTGTACGTCAACAGATCGAGCCTTGGGACAGGAACGGCGACGCGAAGAAGCAACTGGGACGCGGGCAAGTCTCAAGTCTAAAGTCTCAAGTCTAAAGTCGGAAGTACTTGAGACTTCAAACTTGAGACTTGAGGATGTCCCGCACCACCTTCATGTCCTCCCACACCTCCCGCTTGCTCGCGGGGTTGCGCAGGAGGTACGCGGGATGGAAGGTTGGAATCAGTTTGGCGCCGCGATAGTCGTACACGCGCCCGCGGAGGCGCGAGATCGGGTCGAGCGTGCGCAGCAGCGCGCGCGCGGCGAACGTCCCGAGCGCGACGATCACCTTCGGCTTGATGATGTCGATCTGTTGAAACAGGAACGGCTCGCAGGTGTCGACCTCGTCCTGCTCGGGATTGCGGTTCTCGGGCGGTCGGCATTTGATCACGTTCGCGATGTACACATCGTCGCGCGACAGGTGGATGGCCTCGATGATCTTCGTCAGGAGCTGGCCGGCGCGGCCGACGAACGGGATGCCCTGCACGTCTTCGTCGTGGCCCGGCGCCTCGCCGACGAACATCAGGTCGGCGTTCGGGTTGCCAACGCCGAACACGATCTGCCGGCGGCCCAGCCGGTGCAGCTTGCAACGCATGCAGTCGCCGATGTCGGCCCTGACGGCCGCGAGCGCGTCGCCCTGCGACGCGTACAGCGGGACGGCAGCCGGCGTCGTCGCGGCGGGCGGTCCGGCGGGCGCCGAGGTGCGGACGCGGCCGGCGGCCGGTTCGCGCCATGCCGGATCGCGGCTCATGCCGACGATGCCGAGCTCGGAGGCGAAAGTGAGATGTTCTCTGAGCTGATCGCGATTCTCTTTATTCATGCTCGCGGGGCCCCACCCCCGCTCGCCTGTCACGGCTGCGACCGCGTCCCTCGGCGCTTCGCGCTACGCGCTCGGCCTCGGGTGTCATCGCGGGGCCCCACCCCCGCTCGCCTGTCACGGCTGCGACCGCGTCTCTCGGCGCTTCGCGCTACGCGCTCGGCCTCGGGGTGTCATCGTGGGGCCCCACCCCCGCTCGCGTGTCACGCTGCGATCGCGTGCCTCGGCACTTCGCGCTTCGCGCTCGGCCTCGAGGTGTCATCGTGGGGCCCACCCCCGCTCGCGTGTCACGCTGCGATCGCGTGCCTCGGCGCTTGGCGCTTCGCGCTCGGCCTCGGGGTGTCACTGCCTGCGAGAAGGCGCCAGAGAGATCATCTGTTCGACGCGATCCAGAATCGCCGATGCGACGCGTGCTTTCGATTGCAGCGGCAGGTCCTCGACTCCATCCGGACCGACGATCGTCACCGCATTGGTGTCGACCTCGAAGCCGGCGTCGGCGCGCGACACGTCGTTGGCGACGATGAGATCGGCATGTTTCTTTTCGCGTTTGTCGCGCGCACGCGAAACGACGTCCTGCGTGTCCGCCGCGAACCCGACGAGCAGCGGACCGCCGCCCGACGTCAACCGGCGCCTGCCCAGGTCCGCCAGGATGTCGGGCGTCCTCGCGAGGGTCAGCGTGATGGTGTCGGCGCCCTTCGACGTCTTGTGCGCCGAGCGCTCGACCGGCGCGTAATCGGCGACGGCCGCGGCCAGGACCGCGACGTCGCAGGCGTCGGCGCGCGCCAGCACGGCGGCATGCATGTCGGACGCGCTTCGTACGCGCACGAGCTCGGCCACCGCCGGCGGCTCGACGCTCGTCGGTCCCGCGACGAGCGTGACGACCGCGCCGCGCCGGGCGGCCTCCGCCGCAATCGCAAACCCCATGCGCCCGCTCGAGCGGTTGCCCACGTAGCGCACCGGGTCGACATCCTCGTAGGTGGGACCCGCGCTCACGAGCACGCGCCGCCCGCGCAGCGGGCCGTCCGGACGCAGCATCCGCTCGACGGCGTCGACGATGTCGTCGGGCTCCGCGAGCCGCCCCTTGCCAATCCACCCGCATGCGAGATACCCCTCGCCCGGCTCGACGAAGCGGACGCCGCGCGCGGCGAGGGTGTCGAGGTTCCGCCGGACCGCTTCGTGCGCGAACATCTGCGTGTTCATCGCCGGCGCGACGAGGAGCGGCGCGCGCGTCGCGATCGCCAGCGTGGACAGGAAATCGTCGGCGAGACCGTTGGCGAGCTTGGCGAGGACGTTGGCGGTGGCCGGCACGATGAGCAGGAGATCGATCGTCGACGCGAGCGCGATGTGCTCGATGTCGGCGTTCGCGCCCGGCTCGAACTGATCGGTGATGACGCGCCGGCGCGTGATGGCCTCGAAGGTCACCGGCCCGACGAACTTCGTCGCCGAATGCGTCATCACGGCGACGACCTCGTGGCCGCGCTTCTGGAGCCCGCGCGCGACCTCGACCGCCTTGTAGGCGCCGATGCCGCCGGTGACGCCGAGCGCGATCAGAGCCATCGCTTACTCGGCGTTCGAGTCGGCCTCGACCTTCTGCACCGCCTTAGCGGCCACTTCCTTCTGCGCGACGGTCGTCTTCTTGTGCTCGCCGACCTCGACGCGCGGGACGGATCCGGCCATCAGCTGGCGCGCCCGCGCGCCGGCGGTGACGATGAACTCGAACGAGTTGGTCAGCTTGCTTCTGTCTATCATTTGTTTACTCGCGCGTGGGGCCCCACCCCCACGCGCCTGTGCCTCGCGCGCTCATCGCGCTCGGCAATGTTCGCGACGTCCTTTCGCTCTCGCCTTGCTTCGCTCGGCGCACCTTCATCACGTCGCAAACGTGTTGACGATCCTCTGCGCCTCACCTTTCATCCGTTCGAGCTTCGCGCGTTCGGCCAGGACGATCCCGCGGAGCCGATCGACGGCCGACGTGAGCTCGTCGTTCACGATCACGTAGTCGTACTCCGCGTACGCGGCGACCTCTTCGCGCGCCACTTGCAGCCGCTTCTGAATGGCCAGGTCGGTGTCCTTGCTGCGCCCGCGCAGCCGCCGCTCGAGCACGGCGAACGACGGCGGCATCACGAAGACGGCGGTCGTCGGGATGCCGAGCTGCCGGACCTTGCGCGCGCCCTGCACGTCGATGACGAGCACCAGGTCGCAGCCGGACGCGAGCACGCGCTCCGTGTCCTCGGCGCAGGTCCCGTAGAAGTTGCCGAACACGTCGGCCCACTCCAGGAACTGCCCGGCCGCAATCATCGCGTCGAAGCGATCGCGTGTCACAAAATTATAGTCCACGCCGTCGATTTCGCCCTCCCGCGCGGCGCGCGACGTGTAAGACCGTGACATTCTGAGCCGCGACGTCTGCTCGACCAGCCGCTCAACGAGGGTCGTCTTGCCCGCGCCAGACGGCGCCGAGACGATGAACAGCAGACCTCGCGCCTGCCCTGAGCCTGCCGAAGGGGCCTGCCCTGAGCCTGCCGAAGGGTCACTCGGCATTCTGGACCTGCTCCCGCATCTTCTCGAGCTCGGCCTTCGCGTCGATGATGAGCTCGGACACGCGGAGGCCATCGGCTTTCGAGCCCATCGTGTTGACCTCGCGGTTCATCTCCTGCAGGAGGAAGTCGAGCTTGCGTCCGCACGGCTCGGGCCCGTCGACCAGCGCCGCCCAGTGCGCGACGTGTCCGCGAAACCGCGCCACTTCCTCGCTGATGTCGGAGCGGGCTGCGGCGCGGACGATTTCCTGGGCAACGGCGGCTTCGTCCGCCTCGAGCGCGGTGCGCAGCTCGCGGACGCGATCGGTCAACCGCTCCACCATCGCGGCGCGCCCCTCGTCGGCCGCCACCGCAACTCGCTCGACGAGGGCGGCCACCGCGCCGCGGCGATCGTCGAGATCGGACCGCAGGTGCTCGCCCTCGCGCACGCGCATCGCGTCGAGGCTGCCGAGCGCCTCGGCGACGGCGTCGCGCGCCTGCGCTGCGAGCGTGTCGTGCGCCGCCTGGTCCGCGTCGGCCGCGCGCTCGCGAATCGTGATCGCCTGCGGCAGCCGCAGCAGGTCGCCGGGCGTGAGGCAGCCGTCGACCAGGCCGCGCGCCCGCGCCTGATCGATCGCGGCCCGCAACGCGCGGCCGAACTCGTCGTTGAACTCCACGTCCACGCCGGGCGTCTGGCGGAGCTGCAGCGACAGGCTCAGCTCGATCCGGCCGCGCGCGACGCGCTTGCCGACCAGCGCGCGGATCTCGGACTCGACCGGGGCGAGCAGCGAGGGCATCCGCAGCTGCAGATCGAGGTAGCGATGGTTCAACGCGCGGATCGTCACCGCGATCGTCGCGCGCTCGTCCTCGCGCGTGACCGAGGCGAAGCCGGTCATGGATTTGATCACGACGGCATCACTCGCCGCTCGGCGCTGCCGCCTTCCCGGCTCTCGAGCAGCTGCAGCTCGTACAGCATCGCGTACGTGCCGTTGGGCCGCGACAGCAGATCGTCGTGCCGCCCGACCTCCACGATCCGTCCCTGCTCGAGGACGACGATCTTGTCCGCCCGGCGGATCGTCGACAGCCGGTGCGCGATGACGAACGACGTGCGGTTCATCATCAGGTTCAGGAGCGCTTCCTGGACCGCCTGCTCCGCCTCGCTGTCCAGCGCGTTCGTCGCTTCGTCGAGGACGAGAATCGGCGCGTTCTTCAGGATGGCGCGCGCGATCGCGAGCCGCTGCCGCTGGCCGCCCGACAGCCGCTGGCCCCGCTCGCCGATCACGGTGTCGTAGCCGGCCGGCAGCGCGGCGATGAACTGGTGCGCGTTCGCCGCGCGCGCCGCCTCCTCGATCCCCGCGCGGCTCGCGCCGCGCGTGCCGTAGGCGATGTTGTTCGAGATCGTGTCGTCGAAGAGCACCGTCTCCTGCGTGACGATGCCGATCTGGCCGCGCAGCGAGGCGAGCGTGACGTGGCGCAGGTCGACGCCGTCGATGAAAATCGCGCCGCTGCTCACGTCGTAGAACCGCGGCAGCAGGTTGACGAGCGTCGTCTTGCCGGCGCCGCTCCGTCCGACGATCGCGACCATCTGTCCGGCGGCGACGCTGAACGTGACGCCGCGCAGGATGCGCCCCGCGCCTTCGTCGTAGCCGAAGGCGACGTCGCGGAAATCGATCGCGCGTTTGAACGGCGCCAGCGGGGCGGCGTCGGGCTGCTCCTTCACCTCGGTGTGCGTGTCGAGCATCTCGAAGATCCGCTCGGACGCCGCCATCGTCTGCTGCAGGTTCGCGTTCACGCGACTCAGCTTCTTGGCCGGTCCGTACATCAGCAGCAGCGCCGCCATGAACGAGTAGAAATCGCCCGGCGACATCCGGCCGCCCGACACCTGCTCGCTGCCGTAGACGAGCGCCAGCGCCATGCCGACGCCCCCGAGCAGCTCCATGAGCGGCGGCAGGCCGGCGAGCGCGGCGGTCACCTTCATGTTCGTGCGGTACAGGCTGAACCCCGCGCGGTTGAACTTCGCGGTCTCGTGATCCTCGGTGCCGAACGCCTTGACGATGCGGTGTCCGGTGAACGCCTCAGCGCTGATGTGGGAAATCTGCTCGAGCGCCTCCTGGCTGCGCCTCGTCGTCCGCCGGACGCGCCAGCCGAGGCGGATGAGCGGATAGATGATGAGCGGCGCGCCCGTCATGCAGACGATCGTCAGGCGCGGGTCGATGTAGAAGAGGTATCCGGCGTAGCCGACGACGGCGAGCGACTCCCGCATCAGATCGCCCATCGTCTCCGAGATCGCCTGCTGCACCTGGCCGACGTCGTTATTGATGCGCGACATCAGCTGGCCGGTCGTGCGCTGCGCGAAGAAGCCGGCCGACTGCCCGAGGATGTGCTTGTAGAGCGCGTTGCGGAGATCCATCACGACGCGCTGGCCGACGTCCGCCATCAGATACGACGACAGGTACGATCCGATGCCCTTCAGCAGATACACGCCGACGATCGACCACGCCATCAGGCCGAGGCCCTGTTTGGTCGGCAGCGTGCGGTCGACGATCGGCTTGATCAGCACGGCCAGGCCCGCCGATCCGATCGCGTACAGGATCATCGCGGCGAGCGCGATGGCGAGTCGCAGCCGGTACCTGCGCGCGTAGCCGAAGAGCCGTTGGAGCGGCGTCACTCTGAGAATCGATACTTGATAAGGACCCAGAGCGCGACGAGCCCGTCGCGCCACGTGATCTTCTTCCCCTCGTCGTAGCTGCGGCCGTCGTAGGTGATCGGGATCTCGTAGACGCGGTAGCGGCGCTTGAAGATCTTCGCCGTGAGCTCGGGCTCGATCCCGAAGCCGTTGGACTGCAGCGTGAACGATCGCAGCACCTCGACGCGCATCACCTTGAAGCACGTCTCCATGTCGGTGAGGATCGTGTTGTACAGGACGTTGGTGATGAGCGTGAGCAGCCGGTTGCCCAGATAGTGCGTGAACAGGAACACGCGGTGGCGGCCGAGAAACCGCGAGCCGTACACGACGTCGGCGCGGCCGGCGCAGATGAGCTCGATCAGCTCGGGATACTCCTCCGGCGAGTACTCGAGATCCGCGTCCTGAATGACGACGATGTCGCCGGTGATCTCGGCGAAGCCGGCGCGCAGCGCCGAGCCCTTGCCGCCATTCTGCGGCTGCAGGATCAGCTTGAAGGCGAGCTCCTGCTGGAGGCGCTTCAGGATGTCGCGCGTACCGTCGGTCGACCGATCGTCGACGACGATCAGCTCGATCCGGAGCGGGACGGCGAGCACGCGGCGGACGATCTCCTCGATCGTGTCGCGCTCGTTGTAGGCGGGCATCACGACCGACAACAGCGGATCGGCCAGCGCGCCCGCCGCCGATCGCGTCATCGCTCGCCGTACCCGTGCGGGTGGGTGCGATGCCACTCCCACGCCGTCCGGACGATCGCGTCCAGATCCGCGAATCGAGGTTTCCAATGCAGCTCCGCTTGCGCTTTCTGCGGCGCGGCGTACAGCACCGCCGGATCCCCGGGACGCCTCGGCGCGAGCGACCAGGGCACGTCCCGACCGGTCACGTTCGATACCGTCTCGATCACCTCGCGAACCGAATGGGGCCGGCCGGTCCCGAGATTGTACGCCCCGGACTTGCCGGTTTCGGCCATCGCGTCGAGCGCCCGGACGTGGGCGTCGGCCAGGTCCGTGACGTGGATATAGTCGCGCAGGCAAGTGCCGTCCGGCGTCGGGTAGTCGTCGCCGAACACCTGCAGCGTGGCCGCGCCGCCCGCGGCGGCAATCGCGCGGGGGATGATGTGGATCTCGGGCGAGTGATCCTCGCCGATCTCGACATCGGGATCGGCGCCGGCCGCGTTGAAATAGCGCAGCGCGACCCATCTGAGGCCGTACGCCCGCTCGAAGTGCGGCAGCGCCCGCTCGACGGCGAGCTTGGTCTCGCCGTAGGTGTTGATCGGCCGCTGCGGATGCGACTCGGCGATGGGCGTCTCGATCGGCTCGCCGTAGGTGGCGCACGTCGACGAGAAGACGAAGTAGAGGACGCCCTCGGCGATCATCGCCTCGATGACGCTCAAGGCGCCGCCCACGTTGTGGCGATAGTACCGAATCGGCTCGCGCACCGATTCGCCGACGTCCAGCAGCCCGGCGAAGTGCATGACGGCGAACACGTCGTGCCGCCGGAGCGCCGCGCGCACGGCGGCCACGTCCCCGATGTCGCCCTCGACGAGCGGACCGTAGCGGGCGGCCCCGCGATGGCCGGCCAGCAGGTTGTCGTAGGCGACCGGCTCGTAGCCGGCGCGCCGCAGCGCCTTGGCCGCATGGCTGCCGATGTAGCCGGCGCCGCCGGTGACCAGCACCGCGCGCGGCTTACCGGCCAATGGAGAAATAGGTGAAGCCGAGCGCGCGCATGTGCCCGGGCGAATAAATGTTGCGGCCGTCGAAGACCACCGGCGACTTCATGAGCGATCGCATCTTCTGGAAATCGGGCTCGCGGAACTCGTTCCACTCCGTCACGATCGCGAGCGCATCGGCCCCCGCCAGCGCGTCGTAGCTCTTCTCGCACAGCGCGATGCGGCCGTCGAACAGGCGCCGCGCGGTGGCGCCGGCTTCCGGATCGTACGCGCGGACGCAGGCGCCGGCCACGAGCAGGCGCTCGATGATCGGAATCGCGGGCGCCTCGCGCATGTCGTCGGTGCGCGGCTTGAACGCAAGCCCCCAGAGCGCGATCGTCCGGCCGCGGAGCGTCTTGAAATGCGCCTCCATCTTCGCGACCAGCCGCTCTTTCTGCTGCATGTTCACGCGCTCGACCGCGTCGAGGATGTGGAAGTCGTAGCCGTGATCGGCGGCGGACTTGAGCAGCGCCTTGACGTCTTTCGGAAAACAGCTCCCGCCGTAGCCGACGCCCGGGAACAGGAACGACGTCCCGATTCGCCGATCCGATCCGATCGCCTTCCGGATCTGATCGACGTCGGCGCCGACCAGCTCGCACACGTTGGCGATCTCGTTCATGAACGAGATGCGCGTGGCCAGAATCGCATTCGCGGCGTACTTGCTCAGCTCCGCGCTCGCGGTGTCCATCATCACGATCGGCGCGCCGGTCCGCGTGAACGGCGCGTACAGCTCCCTCATGATCGCCGCCGCGCGCTCGTCGCCCGGCTCGGTCCCGATGACGACGCGGTCGGGCTTCATGAAGTCCTCGATCGCGGCGCCCTGCTTGAGAAACTCCGGATTGCTGACGACGCTGAACGGCTGGGCCGTCTCGCCCGCGACGGCCGCGCGGACTTTCGCCGTCGTGCCGACCGGCACCGTGCTCTTGTCCACGATGACGGTGTACTTGTTCATCGCGCGGCCGACGTCGCGCGCGACCGCGAGCACGTGCTGCAGATCGGCCGACCCGTCTTCGCCTTGCGGCGTGCCTACGGCGATGAAGATGATCTCGGACGCGCCGACGGCGGCGGCGAGGTCGGTCGAAAAGCTGAGCCGCTCCAGCATGTGGTTGCGGCGAACGATCTCCTCGAGCCCCGGCTCGTAGATCGGCATCCGGCCGGCCTCGAGCGTGGCGATCTTCTGAGCGTCCTTGTCGACGCAGACGACCGTGTTGCCGTTCTCAGCGAGGCAGGCGCCGACGACGAGCCCGACGTACCCGGTTCCGACGACCGCAATTTTCATGCGACATACAAGATACTGATTGTGAACGACTTACACAAGAGCCGAGCGTCGTGCCGCGTGCGACGTGCAGCCAGACGCCGAGGCCGAGAGCGCAGCTCGAAGGGCCGAGGCACGCGATCGCGGCGCGACAGGCGAGCGGGGGTGGGCCCCGCGAGCAGTAAAACGCGAGCAGCAAAAAAAAGATATCGTTACACGTCGTGCGCGTCTTGATCGACTACCGCGCCGCGCTGCGTCAGCGCAGCGGAGTCGGCGAATACACGCATCAGCTCGTCCGGTCGCTCCTCGCGATCGCGCAGTCGGACGGCCGCTCGCTGGAGCTGACGCTCTTCTCGAGCTCGTGGCGCGATCGGCTGTCGGTCGATCGAGAGCTGGCCGGCGCGGACGCCGTCGATCGCCGCGTGCCGGTGCGTGTGCTCAACTTCGCATGGCACCGGCTCGGCTGGCCCCGCGCCGAATCGCTGACCCGGCGCGCGTTCGACGTCACGCACTCGCTGCATCCGCTCCTGCTGCCCTCGCGGAGCGCCGCGCACGTCGTGACGATCCACGATCTGAACTTCCTCGAGCATCCGGAGCGAACGCGCGCGGAAATCCGCCGCGACTACCCGTCGCTGGCGCGCCGGCACGCGCAGCGCGCCGACGCCGTGATCGTGCCGTCGCGCTTCACGGCACGCGAAGTGGAGCGCCGGCTCGACGTGCCGGTCGAACGGATCGCCGTCTGCTCCCCCGGCGCTCCCGACTGGACGCCGCGCGAGGCGCCGCCGGCAGGCGGCGGGTATGCGTTGTTCCTGGGGACGCTCGAGCCGCGGAAGAACGTCGGCCTGCTCCTCGACGCGTACGAGCGGCTGCTCCACCTTCGCGGCGCGGACAACGTCGGCGCCGACGGCCGCCGCGGCGTGCCGCCGCTGGTCCTCGCGGGCAAAGCGACCGGGGAATCCGCGCCCTGGCTCGCCCGCATCGCGAAGCCGCCGCTGCATGGACGCGTTCGCCACATCGGCTACGTGGATCCGGCCAACCGCCGCGAGCTGTACGAAGGCGCGCGCCTGCTCGTGCAGCCGTCGTACGAGGAGGGCTTCGGCATCCCGGTGCTCGAAGCCATGACGCTCGGCGTCCCGGTCATCGCGTCGAACCGCGGCGCGCTGCCGGAAGTGCTCGCCGATGCGGGAGTCCTCGTCGAGCCGGATCAGCCCGAGCAGCTCGCCGGCGCGATGCGCCGTCTGATCGACGATGCCGCGTATGCCGGCGCGCTCGCGGCCAAAGGGCCGATCCGCGCGCGCCAGTTCAGCTGGTCCGCCACCGCGCGCCGCGTGTACGACACGTACGCGGCCGCCATCGAGCGGCGCGCTGGCCGATCGCGCTCCGCCTGACCGCATGCGCATCGGCATCGACGCGCGGGAACTCTGCGGACATCGCACGGGCGCCGGTCGCTACCTGTCCGGCCTGCTGACGGAATGGTCGTCGGACGCCGCCGGCCGGCGACACGAGTTCGTGCTGTACGCGCCGGAACCGGTCACGCTCGCGCTCGACACGCACCGGGTCGCGACGCGGCACGTTCCGGGTCGGCCGACCGTGTGGTGGGAGCAGCTGCGGCTCGCGCGCGCGGCCAGAACCGATCACCTCGACCTGTTCTTTGCACCCGCCTACTCGGCGCCGCTCGCGCTGGGCGTCCCGACC
>Ga0114129_10001168_pt1 | contig 34824 bp, 24 predicted proteins | sample RhiMetdeltSRZDD1_FD_80071 | JGI IMG/M metagenome (GOLD analysis project Ga0114129, IMG submission 80071) | Populus rhizosphere microbial communities from Tennessee, USA - Rhizosphere MetaG P. deltoides SRZDD1 (version 2) (version 2) | ecosystem: Host-associated > Plants > Roots > Rhizosphere >...
GCCAGCCTCCCCCGTGGCCTCCCACTCGCTCTCGGATTAGCCGGTCCCAGAAAACGCAACTTTTGTCGCCCCGAGGGGGTCTCCATCTCAACGGGAGCGTGCAACGTGCACGGTCCACTGCGATGCGGGCCGCCGCGAGAGTGCGCTGGTTGACACGACGCCGGTGCAGGCCCGAAGTTGCAGCCCACCAACGCACCCGACTCATGCCTGAAGACTCTCCCGGCAATCGGGGTACGGTCTCGGGTGTCGCCTCGACGACCTACTTCGTCCGGCTGGCGCTCCTGGCCGGGCTCTACTACCTGGCAGCACGGCTGGGCCTCCGATTCGCCTCCATCGGCGAGAGCATCTCTCTTGTCTGGCCGCCAACCGGTGTCGCGTTTGCTGCCCTGACACTCCTCGGGTTTCGTTATTGGCCCGGCGTCGCCCTCGGAGCATTTCTCGCGAACGCGGCCACGTCGGTTCCGCTTGCCGCCTCCGTTGGTATCGCCTTGGGGAACACGCTCGAGGCAGTAGTCGCGACCTATCTGCTTCGAAAGGCTGCAGGAGACCGGCCTCAACTCGATCAGCCAGCTCAACTCCGGGCGCTGATTCTTGCCGCCGCACCGGTCGGGTCGCTCGTGAGCGCGACGATCGGAGTCGGGAGTCTGGTTCTCGCCGGAGCGCTTCCCGCACCCGGAGCCGAAGCAATTGCCGTGTGGTGGACGGGAGATCTTCTCGGGGCCCTTGTGGTCGGGTGTTTCATTCTTGCCTGGGCCGACCGCCGGCCGATGAATCGAGCCCGCGGCATCGTCGAGTTGGCTGTCCTATGTCTGGGCACGGCCGCCGCGGCCGAGTTGATTCTGGGCGGGCCCATTCGCATCTCGCTGCTCCGCCAGCTGGACTATCCATACCTCCTCTTCCCGTTCGTCGTTTGGGCCGCCCTCCGGTTTGGGCCGCGAGGCGCGACACTGCTGACACTCCTGGTCTCGTTCGTCGCAGCGTGGCACACTGCGCAAGGCGGTGGCCCCTTCGTCGGTGAAACAGTCATCGCGACCCGCTTCGCCCTGATCATCTATCTCGCTGCTCTCGCGGTGAGCAGTCTCGTGGTCGCTGCCGTGGTCAACACCGAGCGGGCCCGGGCCACCCAGGCACTCCGAAGCAACGAGGAGCGCCTCCGCCTGTCTCTGGATTCAGCCAGGATGGGGATCTGGTATTGGTCGGTGGATAGCAACGTCCTGAGCTGGGACCAGAATCTGCGCGCGCTCTTCGGGCTCAAGGCGGACGAGGTGGTCTCGCAATATGAGGATTTCATCAAGCGCGTCCACCCGGACGATCGAGCGACAGTCGACGAATCGGTGCGCAAAGCCTTCGCTGAAGGTGGCGATCTCGACTACGAGTTTCGGATCCTCCTGCCCGGCGGAAAGACTCGCTGGATTGCCGATCAGGGGAAGGTCGGGCGCGACGAAGCGGGACAGGTCCGCTACATGACCGGAATCTGCATGGACGTTACCGAACGTCGCTTGGCGGAAGACCGTATCCGGCGAGCCCACCGGATGGAGTCGGTAGGCCGGCTGGCCGGGGGTGTCGCGCACGAGGCCAACAACCAGATGACGGTCGTTCTGGGTGCGGCGCGCATGATTCTCCGCCGACCGGATGTTCACCCCGAAATCCGGCACGACCTCGATTACATCCAGAAAGCGGCTGAGCGCACCGCCATGGTCACGGCGCAGCTCCTGGCGTTCAGTCGCCAGCAGATGCTGCGGCCGGAGCTGCTCGACCTCAACCGCCTCGTGCTTGGCTGGGAGCCCGTACTGCGTCGTGTGATGGGGGAGGACTGCGTGGTCACCCTCGAGCTGAGCGCCGACGTAGGCCAAATCCGCGCCGACGCCGGGCAACTGGAGCAGGTCCTCCTCAACCTCGCCCTCAATGCCCGCGACGCAATGTCCCATGGTGGAAGTTTCACCGTGGAGACCTATCGGACCGAGCTGACGCCTGCATATGCACGACTCAAACCCGAGGCCGCGGTTCGGCCGGGCTGGTATGCCGTGCTGGCAGTGAGCGATACCGGACATGGAATGGACCGCGCCACGTCCGCGCAGATCTTTGAGCCCTTTTTCACGACGAAGGGAACCGGACAAGGGACCGGGCTTGGCCTATCCACTGTCTACGGCATCGTGAAGCAGTCGGAAGGGTACATCTGGGTGTACAGCGAGCCGGGTCAGGGGTCCACGTTCAGAGTGTATTTGCCGCTCGCCGGCGAGAGTACCGGGCAGGCGGAGCCGGCCAGAACCACGGCGGTACCGACTGACGCCGTACCAGCAGGATCCGGTGAGCCTATCCTCGTACTCGAAGACGATGACGCCGTTCGGCAGATCGCTCGGCGGGCCCTGGAAGGAGCCGGCTACACGGTATTGGCTGCGGCCGACGGGCCTGACGCCCTCGAAATGCTGGGCCAGGCTACGCAGCCCATTCGGCTCGCGCTCATTGATCTGGTTTTGCCAGGTATGAGCGGGCTCGACGTCGCGGGACGGATGGCCAGCACGTCGCCCGCGACCCGGGTGATCTTCACCTCCGGTTATCCCGATGGTGAGATCGCCCGGCGCGGGCTGCTTGCACCTGACGCCGCATTCATTCAGAAACCGTTCACCCCCGAGGCGCTCCTCAGGCTCGTGCGGCAGGAGCTGGAAACAACTCCTGCCACGGGCGACCCAGCTACACGGTCTTCGTAAGCTGCTTCTGCAGGCGCTGGGCGTGATCGAGGTGCTGGCTAATGAGCGGTGTGGCCGTCTCGATCAACTGCTGAATGTCCTTGTTCTGGGTGGCCCGGTGCGCCTGGTCCAGCAGGTCCTTCACCGCCTGGTGCACGCTGACCTCTTTCTCTATGTAGACCCGATCGAACTCGGCGCCTTTGGGGGTCGACTGCAGCGTGCTCGACTCGTCCTGGGCGGCAGGGGCCAGCGGATCGTTGGCCGGCAGCTGCGGCGTGATGTTGAGCTTCTTGGCCAGCTTGGCGCCACCTTCCCGCAGCTTGTGGTGATCGATCATCATCTGCTTCGCGAATGCTTTCACCTCGGGGCTGGTGGCCTTTTTCGCGGCGACGGCTCCAGCCGCGCTGTCGGCCTTATTGGCTTCGTCGAGCAGCGCCATGATGTTGGCGTCCGAAAGCGTGCCTGTAGTGCCGGCAGCGCCCCGGGCGGTATCCGCCGGCGCCGCGTTTGGATTCGCGGGCACCATGCCGGTGTCAACGGGCGGGGTTGCGGTGGACCGCATACCCGTTTCTTCACTCATCTTGGTTCGATTGCTCTTGCACGCAGCGAACAGGGACAGCGTCAGGACTAGAGCTGCAGCCTGTCGCGGGAGTTGGTACGTCATACTCTCCTCCAGATGCCTGAGTTCAGGCAAACAAATCGTACGAACGCCTGACATCTCAGATTAGAGGTCGGGATCGGGGCCGGTGGTGACGCCTCTCACCGGCTTATCGGGCGCACTCGATTGCCGCGACCTGCCGTAACCTTGGCACGTCGCCAGCGGCGCTCCCCATAATCGCTTCCGGGCCCGGGCCCACTTCGGCTGGCCAATCCGTCTCATCTTCCGCGTCTGCAGTGAGTTGGCGCGCGTCGTTCCGCCGTTCCCCGTCACCCCAGCCGGTTCGCCGCCGGGCATACCCGTTGCAGACAGGTCCCCAGTCCAGCCCGATTCCAATCTTCACCACGCGTACGCGCGCTTCCCGTCGGAGTCAACGCCATGGTCACGTTCCTGAAAGGTCTGCGCCGCCCGGAAAATCAGGCGGCGGCCGGTGTCGCCGGGTCCCGCTCCGATCGGCCAATGAGTGCCCGCGAGTTCGCCGCGCTCGAGGCCCTGGTCGCGCGGGCGGAGGCTGCCGCGGCGCAGCTTCGCTCGGTCTCGAACATCACCGAAACCGGCGAGGCGCTGGCCGCCATGCATCAGCGGTTTGCGGCGGTCGAGGGACAGCTGACCGGGTTGGAACAGCTTGCGGCCAGGTTCTCGACCGCCGAAGAGCAGGCTGAGCGGGCGGCGAAGACCCAGGCCCGTACCGAAACCCAGCTGGCGCACGCAGACGACAGCGTTCAGCGGATTCAGTCGCAGCTCGGCGGGGTCAGTGACAAGCTGGATCGGGCGCTGCTGCTCCGGGACGAGCTGGAAAAGTTCCTCGGACTCGAGGGCCCGATGAGCTCCATCCGCAGCGATGCGGATACGCTCCGAACGCAACTGGTGGATCTTGCCGACGGCGTGGCCCGGATGCGCGCTCAGCACGACGACGCCCTCCGAGCCCATCGGCACACCACCTCCCGACTCGAATCGTTCGATCAGGATCACCAGGCCGCGGCAAGCAGGCTGGAAGAAGTTGCCCGCCGCGTCCAGGGACTCGAAAGAGCACTGGAGCCGCTCGGCCACGCGACCGACTCCATTCCCACGATTCAGCACCAGCTCGCCGTGCTCAAGGCGCTGGCCGACCAGGTCGCGCACAAGGCCGCGACGCTGGAGCAGCAGCGTGAGGCGGTCGACCGGGCCGCCGGTCAGATCTCTCAGCTCACCCGTCTCGATCGCGAGCTGGATGTCTGGCTCCGTCGCCAGGAAGAGCAGATCCGTCGGTTCGGTACGATCGAAGCGAAGCTGGCGGAAGTTCAGGCGGTGCAGGGCAAGGTGATCGCCCGTAACGACGAGCTGCTGGAAGGACAGCAACAGCTCGACGAGGGCCAACGGACTGCACGCCAGGCGCTGACCGACCTGCGGGAGCAGATGCGGAAGAGCAGCGAAGGGTTCGAGCTGGAGAATCGCGGACTCCACGCGGTGAGCGAGCGAATCGCTGATCTCCGCGGCGCAGTCAAGGAGTGCGAGGCCCGGTTTGCCGTCCTCGATGCGGCGAGTCAGGGTGCTGCAGCGGTGCAGGCCCAGGTCCGGGCCGCTACCGATGAGGCGGCGCAGCTCACCCAGGAGCTGGTGCGGCTGTGCGACGAAGCGCGGCGGATCGGGACGCTGCGGCAGGACGCCGAGCGGCTCGAGGCGCTGGCAGCCGAGGTCACGACCGGGATGCGGCGGATCGAGGAGACCAAGCCCCAGGTAGACGACGTCACCCAGCAGTTGGGTGCGCTCAAGGGTACCAGCGAGATGATGGCGGATGGCCTGGAGCAGATGCGGCTGGCCTATGAAGAAATGGCCCGGCTGCGGGAGGCTCACGCCGAGACCCAGTCCTGGCTGTCCAATGCCGATGTCTGGACTCGCAAAGTGCAGGCGCAGGTCAAGGAGCTGAGCGGAATGGAGCCCGGCGTGGAGCGAATTCGCGCCGAGGTGGAGCAGGTCCAGGCCGCCATGGGCGACATCGAGGCCCGCCGCGAGCTGCTGGAGACGGTGAACGGTCGGTTGGGTGAGCTCTCGACTCAGAACGCCGATCTCAAGGCTCGCACCGACAGCCTGCGCACCCGGATGGACGGCGCCGAGTCGCGGTTTAATCAGCTGGCTCGTCAGGCCGACGAAGCGCAGCGGGTTTCGGACGTCATCGGCGAAGTCGCCGGATCAGTGGGGCGCGTCGAACACCGGATCGGTTCGATCGACGAGTCGGTCCGTGCACTCGAGGGACGTACGCAGCAGCTCGATGAGCTGGAGGAGCGGATTCGCCTCCTGGGCCAGGAGATCGAGCAGCGGCAAGGTGCCCTCGATCGTGCCACCGAACACCTCTCTCGGGCCTCGACCCTTCGGCAGGAGACGGCGGCGGTCGCCCAGCAGCTCGAGGAGCTGTCCCGGACCATCGGCAGCTCCCTCACCGAAGCCGAGGGCCGCTCGACCCAGTTGGAGCGCATCTCCGGCGATCTGGAGGCCCGTGCCACTGCACTCAAGAGTATCGATCGCCAGCTCAACCACTTCGAGGAGCTGCTCGCCAAGTGGGAGTCGGCTCAGGCCGAGGCTGCTCGTGGGTTGGAGCAGACGCTCGCACGCCAGGGAGCCGTGGAGGCGTTGGAAGCCCAGGTGAAACATGTCTTCGAAATGGCCGAGCGCGCCGTCGAGCACGTGCAGGAGCTGGGGGCCGCGCGCCGGCAAGTGGAAGAGACGAGGGAGCTGCTCCAAGACACCCAGGCACAGTTCAAGGGTGTGGAGGAAGCCCTCAACGGCTTCGAATCACGCCGGCGGCAGCTGGAGCGCGCCGAGCAGCGGCTGGCGCGAGCCGAAGCGTTGGCGGTGGACGTCCGCGCTACGGTCGAGTCGCTCCAGGCGCAGCGAACTGTGGTGGATCACGTGATCGAACGCGCCGGTGCCCTGGCCTTCCAGATGAAGCAGGCGGAGGCGTTGGTGGAGGTCCTCCGGCGGGAGCGTACCCTGGCGACGGATTTGAAGGCGGCGATGGAGTCGGTGCAAGAGGAGGACGAGGGGGAGAAGTAGCTATCAGCGAAGTAGCTATCAGCTATCAGCTATCAGCTATCAGCTATCAGAGTTGCGGGGCCGAGCAGGCGTCTCAGACGGCCATCGCCGGCTAATGGCCAACTTCTGATAGCTGATAGCTGATAGCTGGTAGCTACTCGCTAGCCCTCGCACTCAGTTCCAGCATCCACAAATCCCCGCCCCTCGGCGCCGCGTGATCGAACAGCACCCACCGCCCGTCCGGCGACCACACCGGATAGTCGATCCGCACGTCGGGCGACGGAAACGAAAAGATCTTGTACGGCGCCTGACCGTTTACCGGATAGACCCAGATCGTCTTGTGGCCCTGCACGTCGAGAATGAGGGACTGGTCCGGTGAGAAGGACATGTGTCCGCCGCTCAGCACGTCGGGCAACTTCGTGAGGCTTCCATCCGCAACTGACATCCGATAGACCTGGACCGGGACAGCGCTCTCCGATCGAAAGACGATACCTCGTCCATCCCTGGTCCACCGCAGAAAATGGCCCCACGTCCCCACCGACGTGAGTCGCCGCTGGTTCGAGCCGTCTGCGTTCATGATCCAGACCTCGGACCGTCCGGTCCGATCCGACATGAAGGCGATCTGCTTGCCGTCCGGAGAGTAGAAAGGATTGGTGTCCAGCGCACGATCGTCGGTCAGCCGGGTTAGCTTCCCGTCGGCCACGTCCACGGCCCAGATGTCGGTGTTTCCTCCGCGGGCCGAGAAGAATGCGATGCGACGCCCGTCAGGCGACCAGTTAGGCTGGTAGTCGCCTCCCGTACCCCGGGTCAGTTGACGCTCCGAGCCGTCCGCCAGCGTCCGGACCCACAGATTCATCTCTCCCAGACGATCCGAGTTGAACGCGATCACCCGCCCATCCGGCGACCATGCGCCTCGACTCTCGACCCGCGTCGTCTCCAGGACCGGGGACGGATCACCGGTGGCTCGGCCCGTTTCCGGAGAGACCGGCAAGCGCCAGATGTCTGAGTTGATGCCTCGAACGCCGAACGCGATGCGCTGGCCGTCCGGCGCAATCGCCGGCTCGACGTCTTCACCAGCGCCGGTCGTGAGCTGGCTGGGGCCTGCGGTGGGGTGACCGTCGGGTGCGACCGGGATCCACCAGAGGTTGATGCTCCCGCCCCGATATGAGCTGAAGTAGATCCGCTGCCCGTCGCGCGACCACACCGGATCGAGATCGACCACGTTGTCGTCGGTCACCCGGGTCATCGCCTGGGTCGCGACGTCCACGATCACGATGTCGGATTTGGTCTTTTCGATCCGGCGAAAGGCGATCTTGCTCCCGTCCGGCGACCATTGCGGCTTTGCGTGGATTACCGCCTCGCTGGAATCGGTGGTGATCTGACGGGGATTACGTCCGTTGGCATCCACCACCCAGATCCGTTCCGGGCCGGCCCAGTCCGCGTCCACTGCGAGCCGGCTTCCGTCCGGACTGTACGCCGGGCCGAACGCGCCGTCTATCAGTTTGCTCGAGCTGTCGGAGGCAAGGTCGATAGTCCACACGTCACCGCCTTCGTAGAACCACCCGTCCAGGTCGCTCGGATCCAGCGTTCCCGAGTCGGCCCGTGCGCGCACGAAGGCAAGCCGCTTCCCATCGGGCGACCAGTTGGGAAGGATGTGGTCTCGCGGGTCGTGAGTGACCTGTTGTTCCCCTCCGTTTGCCAGCGTGCGGAGGAACAGTTGCTTGAATCCGCCGGCTTCGGCCACGTACGCCAGTCGCTTTCCATCGGGCGACCATGCCGGCCACTCTTCCACCCCTTCACCGAAGGTGAGCTGGCTCAGCTGGCGATTGAAACCCGTTGCGAGCGTCGTTCCCCGGGATTCCCTTGGTTGTGCGGACGTCTCACGGCTCCGCATTGCGTAGAGTCCCCAGCCTGCCAGAGCCAGGATCACGCCACCGACGCCCGCGACGACGCTGCTCCTCGGGCGTCGTCCTCGATACGCCCGCGCTACTCCGCTCGGCTCAAGCGCCGCCGCAAACTCGGCTGCACTGGTGAATCGGTCGGCCGGGACCTTGGCCAGCGCCTTCGTGACGGCACGGGCGATCGAGACGGGGAGCGCCCGGTTCGATGCCGTGAGCGGAGGAGGCGACTCGGTGATGTGCTTGCTGAGGACGGATTGAATCGTCGACCCCTTGAAAGGCGGAGACCCCGAGAGCATCTCGTGCAGCACGCAGGCGAGGGAGTAGATGTCGCTGCGTCCGTCCAGATCCGTGCTGCCGGTCGCCTGCTCCGGGCTCATGTAGCTCGGCGTTCCCATCACCAACCCTGCCACGGTGAGCTGGGTCCCGGGCGGGCCTTCCAGGGGACGCGCAATGCCGAAGTCGGCGACCAGCGTGCTTCCATCGCGGGTCAGCAGAATGTTTTCCGGCTTCACATCCCGATGAACCACGCCGTGCTCGTGGGCGTATTGAAGCGCTTGCGCCGCCTCACGAGTGATGCGCAGCGCCTGCCCGACCGGGAGCGGTCCCTCGCGGCGAAGCCGGTCGCGCAGGGACTCTCCCTCCACGAAGGGCATCGTAAACCAGAGCTGCCCCGCATTTTCGCCCGAATCGTAGACCGACAGGATGTGGGGATGCTGGAGGCGTGCCGCGAGTCGAATCTCGCGCTGGAAGCGCTCAGTCCCGAGCGATTGCTCGAGACCGGGGTCGAGCACCTTGAGTGCTACCGGACGATCGTGGTGGAGGTCATGAGCCAGCCAGACCGTGGCCATGCCCCCCCGGCCGAGCTCGCGCTCCAGCCGGTAACGGCCACTGAGCGCGTGTTCCAGCTCGGCGCGGGGGTCGGCCATCGCGGTCTGCCGGGATCGAAGGGTAAACCAGCAGCCTCAAACGATAGGTTCGACCGAAGCTCGGGTCTAGGGCTATCGCGTCGCGGCGCGATCCTGTCCCTGGCCGGCCTTGAGTGTATCGACGTCTACCGTCATCGCTCGAATCCGGGCGTCCACCCCGGCCGGCGTTTTGGCCTGGGTGCGGCCCTTCAAGTACTGCGCAAAGAACCGCTCCATCGTGTGGTACAGTGCGAGCCGGTTGTCCGGATTCAGGAATCCATGCCCCTCGTTGGCAGCGATGAGATACTGCACCTTCACTCCGCGTTGCCGCAGCGCCACGGCCAGCTGATCAGCTTCCTTCTTGGTAACCCGCGGATCGTTCGCGCCCTGGACAATCACGAGCGGCGTGGTGATCTGGTCTACCCGGGACAGCGGGGAGCGGGCCCACATGTCCTTTCGGTCTTCGGGTTTTGCCGGATCGCCGACAAAACGATACCAGCTACCCTCGAGGAACGGCCGCCAGTACGCGGGAAACGACTCGACCAGCGTGATCAGCGATGACGGACCCACGTAATCCACGGCGCAGGTGAACTGCTTGGGCGTGAAGGTCACGCTGACCAGGGTCGCATATCCGCCATACGATCCGCCGTACACACACATCTTCTTCGGATCCACCAAGCCCTGTTTCACAGCCCAGTTCACACCGTCGATCAGGTCATTGTGCATGGCGCCGGCGAATTCCTTCACCGCCGCGTTGTAGAAACGCTTTCCGTATCCGGTCGAGCCACGGTAATTGATCTGGAGCACGGCGTAACCCCGATTGGCGAGCAATTGGGCTTCCGGCTGGTATCCCCAATCGTCCCGTGCCCAGGGGCCGCCATGCACCAGCAGGACCATGGGCAGATTGCGGGCAGGAATCCCATTGGGCACGCTCAGATACCCGTGGATACTGAGTCCGTCACGGGCCTTGAAGCTGATCGGCTTCATCTCCGCCAGCTCGGTGGGCTTGAGCCAGGGCCGGGGCCGGAATAGGAACGTTCCCTTGCCGGTCGTCCGATCGTAGAGGTATGTGGCGCCGGGATCCGTCGGGGCATCGAAGCTCACCACCCAGCGCTGCTCGTCGCGAGTCATCGATGTCACGATGGGTGTTCCGTTGTGAAGCTTCCGAATCCTGGCCAGATCCGCGGCGATGGCCTCGTTGCGGGGATAGATCCGCACGGTGTCGGCGTTGTACGCGGTCCAGAAGACCGAGTCGGTGCCCTCGCCGAACAAAACCTCGTTATTGGCGAACGGCTCGGCCGTATGCTCCGGATCCTCGTGGACCACCTGCTCCTGGCCGTTATCCAGGTCGAGCGAGACCAGGCGATTCAGATCGGTCTCGCCGTGATTCGAGATCATGTAGAGGTGCCGTCCGTCCGGGTTCAGGCGGAGCGGCTGCACGTTCTCCGTCGCCGGATAGCTGACCAGAAGCCGCCAGGGTCTGGTCGAGTCGGACCGCACGTGGACCTCATTCTCACCTGCCGGACCCTGTGCCAGTCCAACGCGGATCTGATGCGACCGATCGGCCAGATACCCGGCGAACCGTCCCGGATTCTGCGCCGCCAGCTCCAGCTTGCCGCTGTCGAGATCGAGCCAGTACGCGTCGAACGCACTCGGATCGCGCTTGTTCAGGGCGATGAATATCCGGTTGGGCAGATCCCGGGGCACGTCCGCGACGAACGCACGGGCGCCCTCGTAGGGAGTGAGATCGCGAGCGTCGCCGGGGGCCGCGGCCGCGTCGACTCCGACCGAGAAGATGTGAAAATTCTCATTGCCGCCCTTGTCCTGCAGGTACAGCACCTTCTTGCCGTCGGCCGACCAGTAATACTGCCGGATGGGCCGCACCGTGTCCGCGGTGAGCCGGCTTTCCTTAGTCGTATCGGCCCCTACCGGTCGGACGAAAACGTTGAGCTTGCCTTGGTATGGCTTGAGATACGCGAGCCAGCGGCCATCGGGCGAGATCTGCGCCGCGGCTATCTGCGGACTATCGAAGAAGCTTTCGACCGGAATGACCGGCGGCATCTGGGCCGCCAGTTGCGTAGAGACGAAAAGGGCAAGACAACCGGCGCTGCACCGGCTGGTGAGACTACGGCACGACGCGGCTGACATAAGGTGCTCCGATGTGGGTGACGTTGGCGTGACCGCCTAGCGCGAATCCGATGTCGCGGCAACGTCCTCTGAGACAGCGGCGGGTGACGTCGGGTTTGCATCCCGGTGAGCCCGGCGTTTCGGGGGACGCTCGAGGGTCGCTTTGGAGGCCGGCACCCCGCTCAGCGCGAGCTGAGCCCGGAGGGCCGGGCCAATCCCCCGACGGATCAAGGCCGGCGCCAGTTTCGCCACCCGGTCCACGACTTCGGCATTGAGCACCCTGGTCTCCCCCCCACTCCGGGCCAGAACGGGGACCCCGTCCTCATACAGAACGCGGTTATTGGCCAGGGCGGGGATCCGCTCGCCCGGGGTCACGATGCCGGTAAGGTTGAGCGGATCGGCACCGCTCAATCCCACGAGACGCTCGCGACTTTCCTGTCGGCGGATCGCGCGCAGCTGGCCCACGGCCTCAGGCAACGCGAACTGCTCTCCCGCCAGACCCGCGACAAAGCGGCCTCCCCGGATCTCGCCTCTCGCCTCGAGCCTCCTATACGCCATCAGCAGGTCACGCCAGAGAGGTGCGTTGGCCTCCCGCTCGAGCAGGCGGCGGCACATGACACCATACCGGCGGAGCAGCGTCCGAGCCTTGTGCTCGATCCGTTGGGGGTCGGTGCATTCGTCCGGGTGCCCTTCCAGGAGCGCCCACCGGCCCGCGCTCTCGATCCCGAACGGCACGGTCCGATTGCGTCTTGGCGCCGGGATGAGCGGTTTCCGCTTTGCCGATGGCGTAATCAGCGCTCGAAGTCCGGCAAAGCCGTCCGAAGTCACCATGCCAAGAGCAGCCAGCTCGCCGAGCGCTTGCTCGACCTGAGTCGCAAGCAATCCGGACCCGCCCACCAGCTCATGGAAAAACGAAGCACCGCGCCGGACCAGCACCTCGCGGACCCGGCGCCCGTACTCGGACAATGCGGCGTCCTCGATTGCGATTTCAGCCGGCAGCCAGTATTGGGCGGTCTCCCGCATGAACAGCGCGACCGGTGTCGTGCGGATCGGGCCGGCGGTCCGGGTACTTGGTGCACTCCCGTTTTCAGAGTTTCCGTTCCTGCCGCTGGTCCGGCCCCACGCCACGCGACCGGTCAGGCAGAGCGTGTCGAGCAGCGCCGGATCGTACTCGGCGCAGCGCGACGCGAGCACGTCCGCCTCCCACGCACCGGCCGGAACCTCGAACCCGTCGAGCTGCTCGATCACACTCGCGAGGCCCGCCAGCCCGGCGACGTTGTGGTCCGGATCTGCGCGCTGCCAGACGAAAAGGAAACGCATGAAGTCAGCAGCGGAGACGGGCTCGATTTCCGCCCGCAGCCGATTGAGCGTGTACCGATGGATTCTCGCGAGCAGTCTGCGATCGCACCACTCGAGCGTATCCCGCGTTTCGAGGTGCGGCATAAAGTGGCCGCGAAGCACCACGCCTTCCGCTTCCAGGGCGACTAGCGCACCGAAGGCCTCGGAATCCGGGACGCCCAGAGCGCTGGCCTGATCCGCAGCCGTCGTCGGCCCGGCGATGCCCAGCCGACCCCGCAGTAGCTCCTGAATGGCAGCATCCCGCTCGGGAACGGTTCCCAGACGTCCAGCCTGCCCCGCAGCCGGATGAACGGCGACGATCTCCGGAACTCGCTCGGTTGCGACCCACAGCGTCGCGCCGGACAGCACCTGAACCAGCCGCGCCCGCCCGGCCTCGATGAGCTCGTCGAGCCATGCTGCCCACGAGTCAGCACCAGGGCTGGCCACGGCTTCGGCTTCGGTCAGAAAGCCGGAGGTGAGAAGCGCGTCCTGTAGCTCGTCGGCGTTTCTCGGGTCCGGCCACGCTTCAGACTTGACCCGATCAATAGCTGCCGCGTCCAATGCGCCCAGGTCATCGGCCGAAGACGGCTCCAGGCTGCGCCGCGTGTACACCGCCTGCGTCCGTCGCTCCTCCAGTGGTGCGTCATCGAGGAAGGCGTACGGACGCGCGTTCAGGATCTCGTGCGACAGTGGCGACGGTTCGGGCAGGTCGCGCGCGATGCACTGGATCTGACCGGCGCCGATGCGATGGAGAATGGCGATCAGCCCGTTCAGGTCCATCGCTTCGTCGACGCAGTCCTCGATGGTCTGGCGTACGAGCGGATGATCCGGAATTTCCCGATCGCCCGGGATGTTCTCGAGACAGGCCGCCGCGTCCGGGAACGCCGCAGCGAGCAAGTCGTCCGCTTCCATCCGCTGGAGCTGGGGCGGCACCTTCTTGCCGCCACGGTTGCGTGGAATCGCGAGCGCGATGGTGGCGTTCCAGCGCCAGCGAGTGCCGAACATCGGCGCATCCAGAAGGGCCTGAACCAGGATGTCGCGAACCGAGTCCGGATGGAGGAACTTGAAGACGTTCTCGAGCGGGAAGGAGTGCTGTGGGCCGAGTGAGAGCAGCAGGCCGTCTTCGGTGGCCGCGGCTTGGAGCTCGAAATTGAACTGACGGCAGAATCGCTTCCGCAGAGCCAGTCCCCAGGCCCGATTGACCCGGCTTCCGAAGGGCGAATGAACAACGAGCTGCATTCCGCCCGATTCATCGAAGAACCGCTCGGCCACGATCCTGTCCTGAGTCGGCAACGTCCCGAGAGAGCGGCGGGCTTCCGCCAGGTAGCTGATGAGCTGCTGAGTTGCCGTATCAGGGCTCGAGGCTTGGTCGGCAGTGAGGAGCGACGCCAGCCAGCCCGCCGCCTGGTCCGGGTCGTCCAAACGTGCATCGATCTCGCGGCGAAGGTCGGAAACCGCCGCCGACAACTCCACGCTCCGTGCGGGGGCTTCACCCAACCAGAACGGCAGCCCCGGCGGCTGCCCGTGGGCATCTTCGACCCGGACCACCCCCTGCTGCACCCGCAGGATCCGCCACGACAGATTGCCGAGCTGGAAGATGTCCCCCGCGGTGCTCTCGACCGCGAAGTCTTCGTTGACGGTGCCCAGGAAGATGCCCTGTGGCTCGAGCACGACGCGGTAGTCGGCGGTATCGGGAATGGCTCCGCCCGAAGTAATCGCCAGGAGCCGTGCCCCCCGCCGACCGCGCAGACGGCCGTTGACGGCATCGTGGTGCACGAGGGCAGCCCGCCGCCCCCGCCGGGTAGTGAATCCCTGCGCCAGCATCTCGACCACCGCGTCGAACTCGGCACGCTCGAGATGGCGATAGGGATAGGCTTGCCGCACCAGCGCGAACAACTCATCGACCGGCCAATCCTCGCAGGCGGCTTCCGCCACGATCTGCTGGGCCAATACATCGAGCTGCTTCTGCCGTACGATCAAGCGGTCGAGCTGGCCGAGACCCACTGCATGGAGGAGTGCCGTGCACTCGACCAGCTCGTCGCGCGACAGCGGGAAGAGCCGGCCCTTTGGGGTGCCCACGACAGTGTGTCCCGAGCGTCCGACCCGCTGGAGAAAGGTCGAGATCCGTCGCGGCGTCCCTAGCTGACAGACGAGGTCTACGTGGCCGATATCGATGCCCAACTCGAGCGACGAGGTAGCCACCAGAGCGCGGAGCTTGCCTTCTTTGAGCCTTTCCTCCGCGTCGAGCCGGGTCTCTTTCGCCAGGCTTCCGTGGTGGGCGGTGACCGCATCTTCACCCAGTCGGTCGGCAAGATGCCGGGCGACCCGCTCGGCCAGCCGCCTGGTGTTCACGAAAACCAGAGTGGTTCGGTGTGCTTTGATCAGCTCGGCGAGACGATCATAAATCTCGACCCACACTTCGCCGGCCATGACCGCTTCGAGCGGGGACTTGGGAAGCTCGAGCGCAACGTCGAGCGAGCGGCGATGGCCTTCATTGATGATGGCTGGGCCAGGATGGGAGCGAGCTGGAGCCCCAGGCGGAGGCACGGTGACGACGCCGCCACCTGCCTCAGCCTGAGAGAGATCCTCGCCCGCCCGCGTTTCCGCTCTCGTCCGCTCCCTCGCTCCCGCCAGCCATTCCGCCGCCTGCTCGATCGGCTCGACCGTCGCCGAGAGGCCAATCCGCTGCAAGGGACCGCCTGCCACGTGCGCCAGGCGCTCGAGGCTGAGCGCGAGATGTGTCCCTCGCCTGGACTCGAGCACCGCGTGAATCTCGTCCACGATCACGGTGCGGACGCTGCGCAGCATGGCGCGGCTCCGCTCTGCGGTGAGCAGGAGGTACAGTGACTCGGGCGTCGTCACCAGGATGTGCGGCGGTGCTTTGAGCATCGCCGCGCGCTCCGCGGCCGGCGTGTCGCCCGAGCGGACTGCAGCTGTAATGCGTGGCGCACCGTAACCCATTTCTTCCGCCAGGCGTCGGATCTCGCGCCGGGGCTCGGCAAGGTTACGATGGATGTCGGCGCTGAGAGCTTTGAGGGGTGACACGTAAACGACGCGGGTTTCCTCACCGAGGGTGCCCGCGAGGTCTTCGCGGAGAAGCTGGTCCAGCTCGATGAGAAAGGCGGCGAGAGTCTTACCGGACCCCGTCGGTGCGGCGATCAGCGTATCCCGGCCGGCGCGGATCGCGTCCCAGCCCCGCTGCTGGGCCGGCGTAGGCCGACCCAGCCGCTCGGTGAACCACCGCGCCACGACGGGATGAAAACTGCGGAGAGGCATGGGGCAATATAACGGCCCCTGTCACACGCCTACCGCGAACCTCAGTACTTTGGGCTGCACCAACCGCTCGAAATCCTGATAGGTCATCCGGACCAGCTCGGTGAACGATCCGGCGTTGAAGGCGATCTCCTCGTCGTCCGCCAGCGTGTCGGCTACGTACACATCGAGCCCATACAGGTTGCCGAACGGGGGCATGGCGCCCAGATCGCAGTCCGGAAAGCGATCCCGAAATTCCCGCTCCGCTGCGAGCTCCACCCGCTCGGCGCCGGCCGCCTCACGCAGTCGGTCCAGATCCACTTTTTGTGAAGCAGGTAACACCGCCATGGCGAGCTTCCCGTCGATCTTGACCATCACCGTCTTCGCCAGCTCTCGGCCTTTGACGTGAGCCGAGGCTGCGATCTGTTGAGCAGTAAATGCGGGTGAATGGGAGATCACGACGTACTGGATGTGCTCATCATCGAGAAACTTCTTGAGAGTCGCGATCGGCATCAGGCCTCCTTGCGAGCATTGCACTAATCTGTCGAAGCTCCGCCGAGAGCGCTCGGCCCGTGATCAGGGCGGCCAGCCATGTGGCCGAGCTTCCGACAGCAGGATGAGCGTTCGGGTTACGGTTGCGGAATGGAGAACGGTCGGCAATTCGATTACCGGCGGCTCGTTGCGGTCCACCCCCGGTTCCCGGCTCGCCACCTCCGAGGCGGCGAGGACCTGCGCCACTTGCGGCGGCATCGGCATCGGGTCGGCTGCGCGAAGAACCAGCTGATCGACGGGCGACTCATCCCCTTCGTCGGTGGTGGTTGCTCCTTCCACGGCCACAAAGCCCATTGTCGGGAGCCAGATCGGAGCAGAAGTGAGCCCGGCCACCAGCGCCCGGGTGAGGGGAAGGCTTTCACCTCGGAGCGTGATCACCCCGAATCCCCGCTCTCCCATGCGGCGGCGCGCGTGCAGGAGGGCAGCGTAGTTCCAGGGCAAGGAAGCAGCTTTAGCCTGCTGTATCGCGGCGTCGAGCATTCCGCGGACCGCGTGAACCAAGCCATCGGGCCCGACGGAGCGACGGTCGTTCATGGAGTTGCCTCTCCCGCGAGATAGCGATTGAACCATTGCATGGTTCGCGCGCTCAGGTCGCGCTGGTGAGCGGGGTCCACGAACCCATGCCCTTCGTTGGCATACACCACGAGCTGCGTGGGCGCCCCGGCGCGCTGGAGCCCACGCCAGAATTCGTACGACTGCGGGGCGGGGCATTCCACGTCCCGCTCGCCCACCACGATCAGGGTCGGCGTGCGCGCCCGGGTGATGAAGTTGATTGGTGAGCTGCGGGCGTACACCGCCGGATCCTGGTACACTGTGACGCCGAAGTAGGGCACCATCCACTCGCTGATTCCGTTCTCCCCCGTGTAGCTCTGCCAGTTCGAGAGTCCGGCGCCGGCCACTGCCGCGCGGAATCGATTGGTCTGCGTCACGGCCCACATCGTCATGAACCCGCCGTAGCTCCATCCGGTAATGCCGACTCGCAAACTGTCTACCGGATAATCCCGGACCACTTGGTCGACGCCCGCCATGATGTCCCGAAAATCGCCGTAACCGAAATCCTTCACGTTCGCCCGGGTGAATGCCTCTCCCTGTCCGAAGCTGCCGCGAGGGTTAGGCAGCAGGACGAAGTAGCCCGCTTTCGAGAAGGTCGAAAGCTGGGACGCCGGCGACGTCCAAGTCGGCCCGCTCGCGTAGGCCGGCCCGCCATGAACCTCGACGACCAGAGGGTAGCTGTGCCCCGGCTTTTCAGCCATCGGGTGGAGCAGCCAGCCCTGCACCTGGAACGAATCGCTTTTCCAGGTGACGCTGATTGCTTTGCCCACTGCGGGCTCGAGGCCTTGGTTTACATGAGTTAGCTGCGACCACTTGCCGGCCGGCCCTGTCCAGATTTCTGGGGGACGGTCGAACCCTTCCCGCACCGCGGCAACCGTGTGTCCGTCCGCCGCTGCAGAAACGCCGGGTACCCACGCGCCGTCCCCGCTGGTCACCCATTCATCGGCCGACCAGAGGTTGCGCATGCCGCCAACGTCGGCGTTCACCTCGGCAACAGCGGAGCCTCCTCCCGCCCATACGCCGGCCAGCAGCGCGCGTGAGTCTGCCTTCCAGGCGAACGACGCGATCGACGTCGTTGCTCCGGCGGTGAGATTCCTGGGCTCGCCTCCTTGGGCCGGAACCACCCACAGATCCCCGCCGGTTGCGCCCTGGTCGCTCATCAATCCACCGACGAACGCGACTGTGCGGCCGTCGGGCGACCACCTAGGCTGCGCGATCTGCGTCTTAGGCCGAAGGATCTCGCGCAGGTCACCCGACAGCGTCACCGCATACAGGCGAGCAACCCACCAATTGTTGTTTCCGGAGCCCTGCGCTGCGCTCAGGACCAGCTCCTTGCCGTCGGGTGCCCAGTCGAATTCGTACACGTACAGGTCCACCGGCGTGACCAGCCGGAGTGCCCCGCCTTTGGCCGACACCAGGGCGAGATGCTGGCGGTCAATGCGGGTGTCGATGGCGCCGGTGTCGCGGGGTGCCGCATCCAGCGGCCCATTGGCCTGCTCCGACGGCGAGCTGTACAGCAGCGCCAGCTCAGAACCGTCCGGGGAAAACCTCGGCTGGCTGACGGCGCCGGGAAGCTTGGCCACCAGGCTGGCCCGCGTCCCGTTGGAGGCCACGATGTAGAGTGCGGGGACACCGCCCGTCCGAGTGGTGGCGAGAAATGCCAGCGACCGGCTGTCCCGGGACCACGTCAGGTCGTGTGCGCTCCCCGGCTCGGCGCCCGGAACGGAGACGGTTCGCCGCGCGGACGCATCGCGCAGGTCGAGCACCACAACGGCGTCAGCTGTTTTCAATCCGGGCCGATCCTCGCGAGGGCCGACCCAGGCGAGGTAATCACCGTTGGGCGAAAGCGTCACGTCGGAGAACCGACGAACGGCGGGGGTGTGAGCGGGGGCGGCTGGTGCAGGGGACTGGCTGGCGAAAGCGTTTTGCGAGAGCGCCAGCCATCCCGCGAAGAGCAACGCCCGCCGGCAGGATAGAACGCAACGACGAAGTGAGGTCTGCATTACGCTTCCAGCTTCTTGCGGAGGTCTGTCACGATGGACGCTTGGTAAAGGGGGGTCGGGTGCTCGGGCTCCCTAGGATAGCGTCCTCGCCTGTGTGCAGGTAGGCCAGCAGCGCCCTCCGGTTCGCGGTCCCCCGCTTGCGAACCGGCACGTCGGCCGATATCTTGTGCCGCGATCCGACGTGAGTATAGAGGGGCTGGCGTTGGTGCCGGCCCTTTTTGACTTCCTGCCGTTTCACGTGCGCGGGTTCGCGCCGCGGCAGGCAGCCCAGCGTGAGGGTTCAGTTCACGCACAGAGCGTAGTCGGTCGGTACGGCGCATGTCCGCACTCCGATTACCGCATCCACAAGGAGTAGGAACAATGCGTACGACCGGCACGGTCAAGTGGTTCAATGACGCCAAGGGCTTTGGCTTCATTACCCCCGAAGGCGGACAGAAGGACTGCTTCGTGCACCATTCCGCGATCCAGGCTCAGGGCTTCAAGACCCTCGCCGAGGGCGAGCGGGTCGAGTTCGACATCGTGCAGGGCCAGAAGGGCCCGGCGGCGGAGAACGTCGTCAAGCTCGGCAAGTAATCCGGAATCCGGGTACTGACCGCGCAATGCGGCGCCGGCCGGCTCAATAGAGTCGGCCGGCGTTGTTTTGCCGTCAGTCGATGAACCCATAGGCAACCGGTTCCTTGTCGAGCGGACCGGAGACCCAGACACGGTGACCGACCCGCTCGCGCAATCTGGGTGAGGGATTGACCAGCCGATGCCGGACGTGGTCGGCGGTCTCGAGATACAGATCGTCGCCTTCCGCGATGAGGCGGCCGTCCGTCGCGCTCAGCCCGTTTGCCTCGAGGACCGTGAATCGGCTGACTGCGAGTGTCGACCCATCGACCTGTCCCACAACCCCGATCTTGAGCCCCTTCAGGTTTGCCAGCGACGCAGGTCCGCTCAAGGTAAGCGTCGGCGCTCCTTCGCGGACCAGCACGATACGAGGCAAGGCCGCGACGCCGACGACCTGAACTATGCCTGCGATGCTGTCGCTCACCGCTTCGCTCCGCGGCGGTTCCGGCACATCGGATCGATGCCGGCACGCGGCGGCCATGACCACGACGGCCGCGCATCCGGCAGCAAGACGCCGCCCCACTCCGTGCGACATCAGTGAACCCGAATAATGCCGACCCTGAGGCTACTGGAGGGTGACAGGGTTCCCCCTCCACCACTCTGGAGCTGGAGGGCCTGCTTTCCACTGCTCGCGGCCGAGAGCAGGAAAAATGCAGCGGAAGTTCCTCGGAGACCCTGCACGCTTTGGTTGAAAGCGCCGGAAATCGCGATCGGCTGGACTGGAAAAACCGGCTCACCCGACTGCGTGAACAGCCCGCAGGGCGTACCACCGCAAGTCAACTGCGTCTGACCCACGTTAAAAATCTCTGGAAAGTTGAAGCTCGGGGTGGTGATCCGCGGGTCGGCGGGGGTGTACGACGGGATGTTGTAGATGCCGGTAGCCATGTTCCAGAAAGTGAGCAGCAGCGAACCGGGCTGCCCGCTATGGCTGCTTAGGTTGGCTACGCCAATGAGGCTGGGCTCGTTGATCAGCCCTTTGATAAAGGTGCCTTCGTCGGTGGCGTATTGATCGATAGTCCACCGGGCGAACGACCATCCCGCTCCATAATCCGACGCCAGGTCCTGGCCCAGGCCTTCGTTGTGGGTGTCACTCTCCTTTTGGAGGTATTCGAACAGGAATGGCAAGTGACTGATGACCAGATCGAGCGGCTTGTCGTTCTGCGAATTGCACGGGGCGCTCGGACCCAGGTGAAGCTCGCAGCCCACGGTCTGCCGGAAATCGGCGTTGCCCTTCCAGGTGGCCTGATTGAAATGGCGCATCCAGATCTCGGACGACACCTGCGCCAGACCTTCCTCCAGCCAGATCTCTTCGAATGCAGGACTGTTGTTGAGGATACGATCGGCAAACGAAACGATGTGCTTGGTCTCGTGGGCGGCAGTGGCGCGCAGCTGTTTTTCCCAGTTGACGACCGAAAACGTACTCGACGAGGGAACCATCGAGTAGAACATCTCGGTGAAGTTGCTGAAATCGGCGTCCGGTCCGGTCGACGCGAAGGGAAAGAAGTCGCACCCGTTGACGAAGGCCAGGAGCCCGCCACCGATCGAATTCAGGAGCGGAGTGATTGTGAGCGTAACCTTACCGACCCCGGAGAGATTAGGGTCGAACGCGAGCGGATCGCCGATGTTTGCCATGAGATGGGGCCAGGTGATCTGGTCGTACTCGTCGGCGAAAGTCTGGTAGAACGACGAATCGGGGCGATCGGCTTGCGGCCAGGTGGTCCGGTTGGTGTCTGCCAGCACGATGATATGCTGGCCTACGGCGACGGTCCGTGCCCCGATCGAGTCCACGTCGGTGCAGTCGCCGCCCAGCCCCTTGCTCACGTAAACCTTGTTCACAACGCCAATCGTCGTCGACACGGCGGCCGCTACCGGTGCGCGCCGGCCGCTCAACGCGCTGATGCGCGCGCGGGCGTCGCGTGGATTGCCGCGCCGCGCGTACAACTCGCGGTTGCGTTCGAGCGCAGTCAGATGATTCTGCGCCAGGCGCTCGAGGAGCGGCCGCTGCAAGACGACGGATTGGGAGGCGGCAAAGGTCGGAATTCTGGGCGATTCCGGCGGCACATACCGAGTTGCGGGCCGCGCCGCGGCCGGCTGGGTGGCGGCGGCTCCCTCGACAATCAGCGCCCCGGCGAGTCGGAAATCCTCCGTCCCCGAGGCCGTCGCAGCAGTGTTGACCACGGCTATCAGGAATTGGTTGCCACCCTGGACGGTGAGCTGGGTACCCAGGTTCGGCGAGTCGAGGAATACCGTCGATCCCCCGGCCACGCTGATCGTGGTGGTCTCGTTGCCGCTGAGCACGAGCAGCGCGACGGTAATCGTCTGTGGGGTGTTGCCTGCCGAGGCCGAGGCGACGGGCACTGTAGCGGTATAGCTGCCGCTGGCCAGGCCGCCGGGGTTGGCCGTGAGGGTCAGGGTCGTCGGTGCGATAGTCTTGTCGAGGTTGGCCGTGAGCCAGCCGGAGGCACTTCCGTACGTGATGGGGCCGACGGTCAGGTCAGACAACAGGCCACCACCCCCGTTGCCGACGGCGACGGTCTGCGGGGGAGAGGCCGCGCCACCTTGAGGCGCGGCAAAGGCCACCTGATTGACTGAGAGCGTTATCGTCGGAGGGTTTGGCGGAGGAGCCGTGGTATCGCCACCGCATGCCGCCAGGGCGAGCCCGAGAGGACCGACGATCGTGAACCACCGCACCCGTCCCATCATGGCAACCTCCGAGAGTCACGCCGGATATCGGCTACCCCCGCTCGGGTAGGGGAGTGAGTGGCTCTTCGATTCGAATGCCGAGCATTCGCCGAACCAGATAGGCCGCGAGCAACAGCACGCCGAACGCACAGACCACGAGCGGCCCGGTCGGCAGATCGTAGCGGAACGAGATCCACAATCCACCCGCGGACGCCAGCACGCCGGCCAGCCAGGAAACGGCGGCGAGCATGCGCTTATGCCGGGTAAACTGGAATGCGATGGCTGCCGGGATCACCAGAAACGAAAATACCAGCAGCACACCAGCCACCGGCACCGAGAACGTGATCACCAGCCCGAAGGAGAAGTAAAAAAGAAAATCCCACCAGCGAATTCGCCAGCCCTGGGCCAGGGCCTGCTCGGGATGAAAGGAAATCGTCAGAAAGCGGTTGCGTAAGAGCCAGTGGAACAGCCCCACCGCGGCATAGATCGCCGCCAGCCGCCCGATAGTCGGCCAGGTAACCCACAACAGGCTGCCTACCAGGATGTCCTTGATCGCCTCGCCGCCTCTGGGGGTTCGGTCGGCCACCAATATGGCAGCGGCGGAGGCAACGACGTAAACGATGCCGATGATCGCCTCCTGCGGAACGCGCCCCTTCTCATCGCTGCGCGAGAGCGCAAACAGCATTGCGCCGATGGTGGTAAAGCCGAGCGAATAAAGAAAGGCGCTCTGGGAATCAGGTTGACTACCGGCGAGCACGGCTACGGCTCCGCCCAATGCGGCCATCTGAGCCAGCGACAGATCGACGAAGATCACCTCCCGCGCGATGACGTGGAGGCCGAGATACGAATGAATCGCCACGATTACCAGGCAGGCGACCAGCGGCGGCAGAAAAAGGCTCAGATCCATCAGGACGCTCCGTTGAACGCGGCGGTCAGGCCACGGATCCAGGTGGTCATGAGGTCGACATAGGTGTGCACGCCGGGAGCGCCCTCGGTGTTTTCGGGCACGATGACCGCCTTCGCGCCGGTCCGGGTGGCGACGGTCTCGATCTGCTTCCGGTCGAAATAGTTGGAGGCGAACAGCACCTGGAGCTTGTGCTGCTTCATGTACGCGATCACCTCCTGCACGTGCCCGGGCGTCGGAGGAATGCCCGGCTTGGCTTCGATGTACTGGGCGCAGCTGACTCCGAAGCGATGACTGAAGTAGGCCCATTCCTTGTGATAGCAGGCCACCTCCTTGCCCTGGAGCACCTGTCCCTCCTTGAGCCACCCGCCCAGTCGGTCGGAGAGCGGCTTGCCCTGGTACTTCTGCTGAGCCAGGAAATCGGAAAGCTTGTCGTTCTTGAGCAGGTCGAATGCGGTGGCCGGCGTCAGGATCCCGACCAGCTCCGGGCCCATCGTGGCCTCGAGCACCTTCTTCTCGAACTCCTGCTCCCGCTGCGCAAAAAACGCGGCGTTCTCGGGTGCAACCCGTTTGAGGCCCTGCAGGATATTGCGGGCGATGATCATGCCGTTGAGCGGATCGGTGTGGATGTGCGGGTTTCCGTCCACGTGAATGTCGCCGGCGGCTCGGCTCAGATTGGTGGGCACTTCGAGCAGGGCGATTCCTTGATACGCGGCGACGAAGCCGGGTCCGCCTTCGCTCACCTTGTGGTTTCCCGCCCGATCCAGCAGAGCCGGCACCCAGAGCTCGAGGTCCATGCCGGTCGTGACGAAGAGATCGGCGTCCCTGAGGACGGCGACAAAGCTGGGCTTGGGCTGCACGAAGTGGGGATCCTCGTCCCCCTGCGCGATCGATGTGACCGTTCCCCGATCGCCCACGATTTCCTTGGCGATGGCGCCATATGTCGTCAGGCTGGTCACGATCTTGACCGGCGCCGCGGATGGGCCGCCGAGCAGGTGTGCAATGAAAAGCGACGCGATCAGCATCGGATGTCCTTTAGTAGGTCTCGTGTTTGTGGGGGCCCATCGCAAAGACCACCTGGAACGAAAGCAGGTTCTGATTGCCCGTGAGCTCGTCGTTGAGATGCTGGCCCTCGAGTCGCAGGAAAACGAATTCACTTTGCCACCAGGTAATGGCCGGGATCAGGGCCCATTGCGTGTCCTGTGCACCGCGGGGCGATTGGGAATAGTCATAACGGCCGCTCAGGATCCAGCGTTGCGAAAGTCGCGCAACGAGGTCCAGGAACGCGCCGTATCGGTCGGTGGTCACACCCGCCTCGCTCGCATGCAGCCGATAGCCTTCGGCGCGAAAGGTCACATCGCGGCGAGTGCCTGCATTGGGGGGCCGATAAGTCAGACGAAAGTCGAGGCCCAAGAGGCGGCTCTGCAGATCGAGATCGCTGTTGTTACCGCCCGTTGCGGTAAAGCCGAGTTGGGCGTAAGTGGAGCGGGAGAGCTGCCAGAAATTCTGAAAGCGTCCCAGCAGAGTTGGCTGATGACTGTTCTCGTAGAGCGGTTGGCTCTCAGCGGTGGTTGCCTGAATGAACAGCTCGTGAGTGCCGCCGGCGATCGAGAAGGGAAGGGCGCTGTAGAGCGAGACGCCGACAGCGGCGAGGCCTTCCTGGCCGAGAAACCGCTGATACACGAGCGGGTATTCGGTTTCGGGCAGCGCGTGCAGGTGCCAACGGTTCAGATCGCCGAGCTGCTGACGGAATTTTCCTACGTCGAGCCGGATGTGCCCGGGAAGGCCGGTCCAATAGATGTATCCCTCCTCGACTCCCACCTCTTCCTGCTCGAACGTGAGAAAAATCTTGGTCTTCGAGTAGGGGTCGAGGTCGGATTGAAAGGCGAACTCGAACTCCCGGGCGACCGCATTGTCCCGTTGGGGCCCCTGGTCTTGCACATTCAGCCGTATGTCACCGGTGGCGCTGATCTCGGGATTGAGCAGGTTCTGTCCGCGAGGACCTGACGGTTGGGTTGATGGCGTTGTGGTTGGAGCTGGTTGCGGATGAGTTGTGTCGGCCTGGGCGGGAGCAGCTCCGCCCGCCGCGGCCGCCGCGGCCGCTCGCAATGCCGCCAGCTCATCCTTGCCGGTGTCAGCTGCCGCGGCAGCGGCCTGGGCCGGCTGGGGTGCTGCACCCGTCGGGCAGCGTGCGGCGACGGCTCGCTCCACCCGATCCCGCAGCTGTTCCACGGCTCCAGCGAGCGAATCCAAAGACGACGGTTTCCCGGTGCGTGCCGGGAGGGCTACGGCGGGGCCGGCAGGGCAGGTGCCTGCCTCCAGAGAATCGAGCCGCGCTGTGAGACGTCCCACCACCGCGCGCAAGGAATCGGCGGTGGGGCCGGCAGGCTGTTGAGCTTCAACTGTCAGCGGAACGACAATGAGTGCGGCCAGTAGTGTGGCCGCGCGGACTGCGCCCGACATGTGGTCTCCCTTCGCAATAACCCGCCCGGTGCGGGGATCGCACCGAGCACCTGACGGCCGTCATGAACGGCCGGGTTGCGGCTATGCGAGGGAGATCGGTGGTGCGCGAGGCTGGGGAAGCCCGCCGACGTCGGCGGAACGTGGAGTGGTGTCCGGAGAAGCCGGTGGCCGCCGGAAGGCCACGGCCACCACCGGGAGACCGAGCGCTACGCGGCCGGTGTTCGCAGCGTGGGGAATGGTCCAGCCCAGGTGGCACACCTGGGCGTGGCTTCGTTGCCCATCGTCCGCTCCGGCCCGAACCCGCACCGGCGCAGCACCGTGACAGTGGTACAGCGCCGCATCCAACAGCGGCATCCCGCCGCCGCCGTTGAGCAGGAAGAATATGAGGAAAATTGCCTTGAGCCGAACCAGCCCGGGCTGGAGCATGCGGGAATATAGAATGTTCAGGCCTCCCGCAGCATCTCAGCTAGCGCGGGGAGAGCCACGTGAGACCCGCTGAGCACCAGGGCCACCTGCGCTCCCTGGAGGCGCTCCCGCACGGCGAACAGGGCGGCGATCGCGAGGGCACTCGCTCCCTCGATCAGGACGAAGTGCCGCTCGAGGGCCAGCCGTACGCCGCTGCGAATCGCGGCTTCGTCTACCACCACCCATTCGTCTACCAGCTCACGGCAGAGCGGGAAGGTGATCGCCCCCGGCTCGAGCAGCCCCACGGTCGCGTCCGACAAAGACGGTCCACTGGGCAGCTCGAGCAGCTGCCCTTCCTCCACACTCCGCGCCATGATGGGACAGGCAGCCGGCTGGCAGCCGATCACGCGGACCGCAGGCTGCCGGCGCTTGAGAAAACTCGCGACTCCGGAAATCAGCCCCCCACCCCCCACCGGCACCACGACCGTATTGACCTGCGGCAGCTGGCGGAGAAGCTCCACCGCGATCGTACCCTGACCCCCGATCACCTGCGGATCGTTGTAGGGCGACACATACACCCGCCCGCTCGCCTCCGCCTCCCGCCGCGCGATCGTTTCCACCAGCCCCGGATCCTCGTCGATCAGGCGAACCCGGGCTTTCCGCAGCTGCAGAGCCTCGAGCTTGGCCGGCGAGACACTGCTCGGCAGGAAGATCTCCCCGTCCATCCCGAGTTGTGCAAGCGCATGCGCCACCGCGAGCGCGTGGTTACCGGTCGACGCGGCGACCACGCCGCGTGCCCGATCGGCCTCGCCTAGCGCGAGCAGCTTGTTCAGCGCGCCGCGCGCCTTGAATGAGCCGGTGACCTGCGCGCTTTCGAGCTTGAGGTAGACCTCCGCGCCGATCTCGCGACTCAGCCACGGGGACGGCTCGAGCGGAGTCTCCCGGACATGGGGCCGAATCCTTGGCTCGGCCAGGGACACTTCGCGGGCCGCATCAGCTGCCGAAAATGTCTGTGCTCCGGCGTTGGCGGCCGGCGCCCGGGGCTCGGCGCGCACTACTCGGGCCACGCGCCGACCAGGCGGCGAACTGCAACTAGCTGGCCGAGGTGATAGCTGGTGTGGTCGGCGATCAGCAGCGCTTCGCGGAGGAGCGTCTGCCCCTCGCCCCAGGGGAACGCGGTCAACAAGTCCTGCTTCGCATCTGAAATCAGCGCCTCAAAGGCCGCGCGGTCGGCTCGAAAACCAGCGATCGACTTCTCCCAGTCTTCGTCATCCGGTGGAGCCTCGGCTGAGGGCCAAAAGCCTTCCGGCCACTCGGGCGATTCGTAGGTTCCGTCGTAGTTGCGGCTGAAAAGCAGAATGTCTTCCTGGGTGAGCCGCATGTGCTCGACCAGCTGCCACGCGGAATACGGCAGGCCCCGCGGAACTTTCCCCCGCAGCCTGGCGGGAAGGTCCCGCACCGCATCCTCGAAGTTCACGTGAGCATGCCCGCCGTGCAGCAGCTCGAGCAGGTGGCCGCGAAGCGGGTCGGGGTGTGCAGTCATCGAAGTCCTCGGGTGGCGTTCCATTCGGACAGCAGCGGAAGATATCAGGGCGGGAACCACCCCGGTGGCGGATTGCCCCTACCGGCGGGCCGAGGAGTGAAGGGTTCTACGCGGAAGCTTGCAGCGGCAGCCACGCCGGTGGGTCGGGCCACGCATCGCCAGCACTCGCCGATGGCCGCTGGGCCAGGATCGTCCGGTTGTCGGCCTCCAGCCGAACCCGCAGACACACTTGCCCCGTCTCCCAATCGACCACCTCAACGATCAGGCCGGGAGATTGGCGAGCTTCCCGAACGGCGATCTCGGTCGCTCGCGTCATCTGGGTTTCGCGGGAAATGGGATTGGCGGGATTATCGGTGCGGCGAACGACGAGAAGGCCTGATCCTGACATGGATCGTCTCCGTTCAAGCGGACTCTCGGTAACCCTTCCCGACATCGGCAACCGGCGTGCCGCGGGTCACGAAAGTCCGGCCCCCAAGCGCATATGATTGCCGGATGACAAGATCCGCGCCCCGGCCCGGGCGTCCCGTCAGGAGGACTCCCGGAGGGCTCACTCGGGCTCGTGCGAAAGGCGATACCGTCGGCGGGCTTTCACCCCAGGCCCGTCAACGACTTCGCCCCTCTCCGATGCCGGCATGGGTTGCACCCATGCTCGCTACACTCGCCGACCACCCCTTTTCCGATCCTGAATGGGTGTTCGAGCGCAAGCTCGACGGAGTCCGCTGCCTGGCCTTCCGGGATCGAGGTGACGTTCGGCTCATGTCTCGCAATCGTAAGCCGCTGACCGACACCTACCCGGAAGTAGCCGCTGCGCTCGAACGACAGCGTAGGCCACGTTTCGTCGTCGACGGTGAGATCGTGGCCTTCAGGGATGGCGTCTCCAGCTTCGAGCGCCTGCAGGGTCGACTGGGGCTGACGGACCCGGCTCGCGCGCGCGCGACCTCGATTCCCGTGTTCTACTACGTGTTCGATGTGATCTGGCTCGACGGTTACGACGTCACCCGCCTCGAGCTCCGCGATCGGAAGCGATTGCTCCGCTCAGCGCTCACGTTTCAGGGCGCTGTCCGGTACAGCAGTCATCGAGATCGGGCCGGAGAGGAGGCGTACCGCGAGGCGTGCGCGCGAGGTCTCGAAGGTGTGGTTGCGAAGCGAGCGGCCAGCTCCTATGTGCACCGACGCTCGACCGACTGGCTCAAGTTCAAGTGCGTCGCGGAGCAGGAGCTTGTCATCGGCGGATGGACCGATCCCGAAGGAGCTCGCACCGGCTTCGGCGCCTTGCTGGTCGGCTACTATGACAACGGCGCGCTGGTCTATGCGGGGAAGGTGGGCACCGGCTACGACCAGGCCACGCTACGACAGCTCGGGGCCAAGCTCCGCCGGTTGTCCCGCGCCCGCTCGCCGTTTGACCGGGGAGATCCACCCAGCCGTGGCACGCATTGGGCCCAGCCGGTGCTGGTCGCTCAATTCGGCTTCACTGAGTGGACTCGCGACGGGCGCCTTCGCCATCCGCGCTATCTGGGGCTGCGTGACGACAAGCCGGCGCTCGCGGTGGTTCGGGAACGGCCACGTGTGGTGAGTGGGCGATCGAGGCGAGTTTGAGCGAGAGCGCGGAACGCATCCGGGTCGGCCGGCGGACGATCACGCTCACTCACCCGGACAAGGTGTATTTCCCGGGTCGGCCCTCGATCACCAAGCGGCAGCTGGCAGACTACTACGCGGCCGTCGCTCCGCGCATGATTCCGCTGGCGAAGAATCGTCCCGTCATGCTGCAGCGGTTTCCCAACGGGATCGCCGCCGGCGGATTCTTTCAAAAGGATGCGTCCGACTGGTTTCCCGATTGGATTGCCCGCGTCGCCGTCTCCAAGGCCGGAGGCACGGTCACGCACGTACTGCTGAACGATGCTGCGACGCTGGTCTACCTCGCCGGACAAGGTTGCATCACGCCGCACGTCTGGTTGAGCCGTGCGGACAAATTGCAGTTCCCCGATCGCCTGATCTTCGATCTCGACCCGCCCAAAGGCTTCGCCCAGGCACGTGAAGCGGCGCGACTGACCCATCACCTGCTCGACGAGCTCAGTCTCGCCAGCGCCCTCATGACCACCGGAAGCCGCGGCCTGCATGTCATCGTTCCGCTGGATCGGGCGGCTGACTTCGATACGGTTCGGAGCTTCGCGTGGGAGGTTGCGAATGTCCTGGCTCGGCGCCACCCGGATGACCTCACGCTCGAGACCCGAATAGCCAAGCGGCAGGGTCGGCTCTTTCTCGACACGACCCGCAACGCGTACGCTCAGACCGGAGTCGCGCCCTTCGCGGTCCGGGCCCGGCCCGGCGCACCGGTAGCCACGCCACTGGCGTGGGAGGAACTGGATGATCGAAAGCTCGATTCCGAGACGTTCCGGCTGAGCAACGTGCGGCGTCGCATCGAGGCGCCGGACCCCTGGCGCAATGTGATGCGGCGGAAGCAAAGCCTGCGTCGCGCGGTGCAGGCGCTCCGCGACCTAATCGGATCCGAATGAACGACGCCGCACCAGCTCCGCTGCCACCAGATCCTCGACCGCGACTCCCAGCGACTTGAAGACGGTGATCTCGCCGTCGTGGGAGCGGCCGCCCAGCGTTCCGGATGCTACCGATCCGATCTCCCCGGCAACCCGGTCTGCTCCCGCGGCGATCACATCCCCCGATTCGACCACCGCCGCGGCTTTGGAGTCGACCCAAATCCTGGACTTTCCCAGCAGGTCGTCGTCCAGCTCCCGCCAGTCCGGGCGGCATGCTCCCACCGCATTGACATGAGCGCCAGGCGAGACCCACTCGCCTCGCAGGACCGGCGTCGTCGAGCTGGTCGCTGTCACGATCAAGTCGGCCCCGCGAACCGCCTCCTCCGCGGCTCCTGCCGCGTGAACGCCGTGACGCTTCGCAAAGGCCGCAGCATTGCGAGGACTCCAAACCCGCACCTCGCGGATCGGGCGAACCAGCCGAAGCGCCTCGAGGTGGCTGGCCGCCTGGACTCCCGATCCCAGAATAGCCAGGACGCCCGCAGTCCGACGCGCCAGTAGGTCGGTCGCTACGGCGGAAGCTGCCGCCGTCCGCATCTCGGTGATCAACCGCCCGTCCATCAGGGCAATCGGCTCTCCCGTTTCGGGCTGGAAGAGCGCAATGACGGCATGGTGGGTCGGGAGGCCAGAGTTATCCGGATAGAAGGTGACCAGCTTGGCACCCAACGCGCTCGAAGCATACGCCGGCATGAGGCCGAAGAATCCGGCGTGCTCCTCGACAGGCACCACCACTCGCACCGGCTGAGCCACTCGGCCGGCCGAGAGTTCGGCCAGCCCTCTACGCACTGCCGGAATGAGCTCCTCCATGCGGAGCAGCTGGCGGACGTTGGCTTCATCGAGATAGGTGAGGGCCACGAACTTTCCCTTCACAGGGCTCGGGGACAGTAGGATGCGATCAAACGGAGCGCCAGGGGCTCGGCTGGACGAGGACAGCGGCGCCGCGCATGTTGGGTGCGACTCCGACCGATCGATCTCCGATGGCTTCAGCGAAACCATCCGACGCGTTGCGTCAAATGATCACGGGTTGTCTGGTCACCCAACTGATCTATGTCGTAGCAAAGATTGGCGTGGCCGACCGCCTCGCAACCAGGTCCTCGACTGCCGATGATCTCGCCGCAGCCACGGGCGTTCATCCGCGGGCGCTCTATCGGGTGCTTCGAGCCCTCGCGAGCTTGGGCGTCTTTGCCGAGGATGACCGGGGCCGGTTTTCACTCACCGAAGCGGCGGCAGCGCTTCGCTCGGATGCTCCGGATTCGCTCGAAGCGTTTGCCATGCTCTGGGGAGAGGTGTTGTGGCCGTCGTGCGGGGCGCTTCTCCATAGCGTGCGGACGGGCCAGCCCGCATTCGAGCACCTGCACGGAATGGGCGTCTTCGAGTACCTCCCTCAACATCCTCAGGCGGCCGAGATCTTCGACCGGGCCATGACCAATCTCACCCGCCGCCTCGCACCGCCGGTCGTTGCCGCGTACGACTTCGGCTCCCTGAATACGGTCGTCGACGTGGGGGGCGGCCAGGGCATCCTGCTCGCGGCAGTCCTTCGGGCCAATCCCAGGTTGAAAGGCGTCCTCTACGATCGGCCCGACGTGCTCGCGACCGCCCGCCGCACACTGGCCGGCGAGGGTGTGCTCGAGCGCTGTGAGCTGGTGCGCGGCGATTTTTTCAGCTCCGTCCCGGCCGGCGGCGACGCCTATCTGCTCAAGGATGTTCTCCATGACTGGGACGACCGTCGGGCGGTTGCCATACTGACGACGTGCGCCCGAGCTATGGCGCCTTCCGCGAGACTGCTCGTGGTCGAGCGCTCGCTGCCCGAGGCCAATCTCGCGGGCCCGGCAAAGCTGGTGGATATCACGATGCTGGCGGTGACCGGCGGCCGCGAGCGCAGTGAACGGGAATACGCCGATCTGTTCCGGCAGGCGGGTCTCCGGTTGACTCGTGCCGTGCCAACGGGCTCGGAGATGCAGCTGTTCGAAGCCGCAGCGGCGTGAATGCGCCCTAGCTTCGTTCTCTCCCGCTGGCTGTTCCTTCGGTTGCTCGGCGTCGTTTATCTGGTTGCATTCGCGTCCCTGGTGGTTCAGTTGCGCGGGCTGATCGGCGAACATGGCCTGCTTCCGGTCGGCGAGTATCTGGAGCGGGCCAGCGAGATGTACGGCGACGGTGCCTGGCGCCTCCTGCCGACGTTGCTGTGGCTCGACGCAAGCGACCGTGGCCTTCTGATCATTTCGGCCGGGGGAATGCTGCTGGCCGGTCTGCTCATCATCGACGTAATCCCGCTGATTGTCCTGCCGGCGCTGTGGTTGCTCTATCTCTCGCTCACTGTCGGTGGGCAGGATTTCCTCTCGTTCCAGTGGGATGGCCTCCTCCTCGAAACCGGACTGCTCGCCGCGCTCTGGGCGCCGGCCGGCTGGTTTCCGAGCCTCCGCCTCGAGGAGAGACAGCCCTCGCCCATTGTGCAGTGGCTCCTCTGGCTCTTGCTGTTCAAGCTGATGTTCCTCTCGGGGGCTACCAAGCTGCTGAGTGGTGACCCCACCTGGCGCAATCTGACCGCCCTCAACGTCTACTTCGAAACCCAACCTCTTCCTCCCTGGACAGCGTGGTTTTTGCACCAGCTCTCAGAACCGGTGCACGCGGTCGCGACGGCGCTCGTGTTCGTCGTAGAGATGGTGATACCGCTGGTGATCTTCGCACCGCGTGGGTTTCGCTGGCTGCGGCTCGCCGGTGCGGTCTTGATGATCGGCTTTCAGCTCACCCTCGCAGCCACCGGCAACTACGGATTCTTCAACCTGCTGGCCATCGTGCTCTGCATTCCGCTGCTGGATGACAACCTGCTGCGGCGAATCATTCGCCTGAAGCTGGTGGCACCCAAACCGGAATCGCCCTTTCGCCGCACCGTCGTCAGCGTCGCGGCTGCAGGCTTCATCGTCCTGTCCGGGCTGAGCTTCGTTCGTGAGCTGGTTTACACCTATCCAGCGGCGGGGCCCGGCAGCATGCCGCTTTGGAGCGAGCAACTATTGACGACCGTCGCGCCATTTCGGTCCATCAATGGCTACGGGCTGTTTCGGGTCATGACGACTGAACGTCCGGAGATCATCGTGGAGGGAAGCGATGACGGGACCCGGTGGAAGGCGTACGAATTCCGCTGGAAACCCGGCGATCCACAGCGCCGCCCCCGTTTCGTAGCGCCTTACCACCCCCGGCTCGACTGGCAGATGTGGTTTGCTGCGCTCGATCCGAACGGGAACCGAGCGCTGCTCGAAGCGTTGGTAGGACGGCTGCTGGAGGGCAGTACGGATGTCTTGGGGTTGATGGGCCCGAATCCCTTTCCGGACCATCCGCCTAAGTTCATACGGCTCGTATACTTCCGCTACTTTTTCAGCTCGCCGGAAACCCGAGAGTCCACCGGAGCCTGGTGGTCCAGGGAGCCAAGAGGGGATCTGACCCAGCCCGTGTCGCTCCCGCGGCGTTGAAGCGTCCCCCGAGTGGCTTCTTGAGGCGGGCGGACTGGCCGTTCCTGGCCAGCCGGAAGGTGTTCCTGGCCAGCCGGAAGGTGACCCGGAACCAGGTCTCTGGGTCATTTGTTGACCCATATTCGGGGGGTGGGTTCCCTTCGCGCGGCATCGGTGTATTTTGTCCCGCCCCCGCGACGGTCGCGGCCTGCGGCGCATTAAGACAAGACTTGGTGTTCCGCCGCCGGACAGTCGGGATCTGGAAGCCGGGGCGAAGACGTAAGTCGTTGCTGTATCGGTTCTTGGTCGAGTCGGCCGCAACGACCCATGATGACAGGGAGCAAACGTGGCAGCAGTCAAGACCTCCAAGCGTACAGTTCGCCGTCAGCCGAAGCCTGCTGCCCTGCCGCGGGCGCTGGACGACGGGCGTGAAAGCCTGGACCTCTATCTGGACGAGATCAGCCGGATTCCGCTGCTCACGGTGGACGAGGAGAAGGCTCTCGCGCGGAAGGCATTTCGCGGAGACATTGGCGCCCAGGAAAAGCTCGCGCGGCACAACGTGCGGTTCGTCGTCTCGGTGGCCAAGCAGTATCAGAACCGGGGCGTGCCGCTCATGGATCTCATCGGCGAGGGCAACGTCGGTCTGATGACCGCCGCTCGCAAGTTCGATCCTGATCGGGGTGTGAAGTTCATCTCCTATGCGGTGTGGTGGATTCGTCAGGCGATTCAGGCAGCGCTGGCTCGGCATGGTCGCCCGGTGCGGGTTCCGCTCAACCGGACCGCGGATTTGAACCGGTTGGCCCGTGCGACCACGTATCTCGCTGAGCGGCTGGGCCGGATTCCGACGACCGAGGAGCTGGTCGAGGCGACAGGCCTGACCCCCGAGTCAGTTCGGTCACTGGGAGCGCTGCACATCGAGGCGCTCCGGCTCGATCAGCCGATGCGTGCTGACGACGACCGGTCGCGGATGGAGCGGGTTGCGTTGGCTTCGGATGAAGGAACCGATGCAGCGACGCTGGCGAAGAGCCGTACCAGCGATCTCGAGACGGCGCTCGCATCTCTTCCTCCGAGGGATGCCAAGGTCATCCGGCTCTACTTCGGGCTCGATGATGGTCGCGCGCGGACGCTGGAAGAGATCGGCCGGATGATGGGGGTCACGCGCGAGCGGATCCGGCAGCTGCGGGACCGTGCGCTCAAGCAGCTGCGCGAGCAGCACGGCGATCGGCTGAAGGACCTGGCAGC
>Ga0114129_10001169_pt1 | contig 34812 bp, 28 predicted proteins | sample RhiMetdeltSRZDD1_FD_80071 | JGI IMG/M metagenome (GOLD analysis project Ga0114129, IMG submission 80071) | Populus rhizosphere microbial communities from Tennessee, USA - Rhizosphere MetaG P. deltoides SRZDD1 (version 2) (version 2) | ecosystem: Host-associated > Plants > Roots > Rhizosphere >...
AGCGCTTCGCGGACTGCGTCCATTCCTCATGGTACGACGCGAACGCTTGGTTGGGTTCCCTCGATTGGACGGCCGGCGCGTCATGGTGGCGGTGCAGGGACTTGAACCCCGGACACAGCGGATATGAGCCGCTTGCTCTAACCAACTGAGCTACACCGCCGCGGCAGAAGGACCGCGGATGCTACCACAGCGATGCGGCGATTCGCGGAGTTCGTCGGATGCAGCGCACGACCGTATACTCGTCGCATGCCGAGTCTCGTCGACGCCTGCCAGGTCTGCAACGAGGTTTTCTCCTACAGCCTCGGTCGCTGTGCCCTCTGTCATCGGACCGTCTGCGATTCGTGCGCCGTTCGGCGGGGCGGCTGCATTTTCTGCGGCGACCTGTGCGCGCACTCCTTCTTCTTCGGCGATTCGGACGAAGACGGCGAGACCCCGGACTCCCAAAGAGAGGAATGAGCTCTCCGGAGGCGCCCGGAATGACTTCTCCGGAGGCCCCCGCGCCGACCCGTCCTTCGGTCTTCGGACGCTTCTTCTGGAGAGACCCCAACACCCAGTTTCTTCTGCTCGCGGCGGCCGTGGGCGTCGCGGGCGCCTTCGGGGCCGTCGGATTCCGCGCTCTCTCCGTGCGGTTGACGAAGCTCCTGTTCGACGCCGAGGACATCGTCGCAGGCGGCGAATCGCTTCCGCCGCTGCTCCGGATCTTTCTGCCCGCCGCGGGTGCTTTCGTCGGCGGCTGGATCCTTCGTCTGATGGCCGCGGGAGCCGGCTCGCACGGGATCTCCCAGATGATCGAGGTGGTTCATCTGGGCCGCCGCGCGGTCCGACTCCGGCCGTCGGTCGCTCGCGCCGCTGCGTCGCTCGCCGTCATCTCGACCGGAGGCTCCGAAGGGCGCGAGGGTTCGATCATCCAGATGGGCGCGGCCTTCGCTTCGGCGTTGTCCCGGCTCGTCAAGGTTTCTCCCGAGCGCGCGCGCATCCTGGCCGCGTGCGGGATGGCGGCGGGCGTCGCCGGCGCCTACAACACTCCGATCGCGGCGACGCTCTTCGTCCTCGAGGTCGTCGTCGGTTCCTTTTCGATGGCGCTCTTCGGCCCCGCGGTGGTCTCCGCGGTGATCTCGACGGTGCTCGTGCGTTTTCTCCTGGGAGACGAGCCGGTCTATCAGGTCGCGCCGTTTCGGCTGGAGTCGATCCTCGAATTCCTGCCGTTCGCGGCGATCGGTTTGACCGCCGGGATCGCCTCGGCGCTCTTCGTGCGCACGCTGCGCGCCGCCAAGGATCTCTTCGCTTCGCTCAAGCTTTCCCTTCCGATCTCAATGGCGGCGGGCGGGGCAATCGTCGGACTGATCGGCGTCGTGCGGCCCGAGGTGTGGGGCAACGGCTTCGGCGGGACGGACCGGATCCTGCGCGGGAACCCATCGTTGCTCCTCTTGGGAGAGCTCTTCGTCGGAAAGATCGTAGCCACGTCGGCGACCATCGGATCCGGGGGCGTCGGCGGCGTTTTCACTCCGGCGCTCATGGTCGGTGCAGCGCTCGGCGGAATGATCGCGAAGCTCGCGCAGCTCGGGTTCCCGTGGATCGAGTCGCCCGTAGGAGGATACGCGCTGCTGGGGATGGGAGGTCTTCTCGCGGGCGTGACGCGCGCGCCTCTGCTCGCGATCATCATGATCTTCGAGCTTACGCAGAACACCGCGGTCCTGCTTCCGATGATGGCCGTCTCCGTGCTCGCGGTCCTCTCGGCGAGAACGCTTCAGAAGGACTCGCTCTACGTCGAAAACCTGCGCTCGGCCGGAATCGTCTGGGAGAAGACCCCGGAGGCGACCGCTCTCTCTTCCCTGAAAGTCTCCGACGTCATGCGCGAGGACGTCAAGCTGGTGCCGCGCGACATGCCGCTCGCCGAGATCGTCAACGCGTTTCTTCACTCCCGCAGCCTCTACCTCTACGTCGGCGACGAACAGGGTCGGCTCCTCGGCGTGGTCGACCTGCACGACATCAAGGAGTCCCTTCCGGAGCGCGACATCTCGAGTCTCGTGATCGCGGAGGACCTCGTCTCGCAGATTCCGTTCGTGACGCCCTCCGAGCCGCTGACGAGCGTCAACGAAAAGCTCTGGTTCCGCGACCTCGGGCAGCTGCCGGTCGTCAATTCGGCCGAGGACCGGCGCTTCCTGGGGATCGTGACGCGACGCGACCTGCTCGGCGCTTTCGACCGGGAGGTGCTGCGGCACAACCGGCTCGTCGCGCGCGTCCGCATGTTCCGGGAGGGGGGCAGCGAGATGGACTACTTCGAGCTGCCCGAGAAGCACCGCCTCGTCCAGGTGGACGTGCCGCCCGCGATCGAAGGGCAAACGGTCGCGGACTCCGGCTTACGGACCCGTTACGGCGTGTCGGTCCTGGCGGTCAAGCGGCTCACGAAGGAGGGCCTCGAACGCCGCTTCGTGCCGGGCCCCACCGACCGGCTGCAGCACGGCGACGTGCTGATCGTGCTCGGCACCGACGAGGCCGTGGCGCGCCTTCGCGCCGGGGCAGCCTGAGACGCGGCTTGCCCGCGGTTGCTATCCTTGAGCTGGGCGGGGAGCGAAGATAATCCAGCATGAAGAAGGGTGACGCGAGCGAGCTCGTCGCAATCCGCGGGAAATGGCAGAAGGAGCGGACCCGTCTCTATGACCGGGATACGGGACTACCCACGGTCGCTGCTGTCATGGACGATTTCATCTCTCAGTTGCGCGAGACCGGGGCGCTGTCGATTCTCTCCTTCTGTCCGGGATCGGAAGGACGGGTCGAGGAAGTCTGGGGATGGCAGGCCTACGACGACCTGATGCTCGACTTCGTCCGACGCCTGAAAGCGTTCCAGACCGACGGCATCCTGCCCTCGGGGACGTTCTGCCTTCCTCACGTTTCTTCCGACGAGGTTCTCCTCGTGCTCGCCCCGGATTCCGGCGGGCCGCACGCACTGGGGGCGCTCGAGCAGAAGGCGGCCGAGCTCGATCAGCTGATCCGCGGATATCTCGCCATGCGCGCGGATCTGCCCGGCCGCTTTCGTTCCTTCGTGGGCGCCGGCCGGGTTCTCCTGGATTTGCGGAGGAAGCCGGAGCGGCTCGTCTATCGCGGGATCCAGGAGGCGCGCGACCGCGTCACGCGGCAGACCGTCCGCGCCGAGATCCGCGGCGGAAGCCTCCTCCAGGAAGCGATCAACCGGCGCGACGTTCACCCCCTTTTTCAGCCGGTCTTCGACCTCGTGACCGGAGAGATGATCGGGATGGAGGCGCTCTCCCGCGGTCCGAAGGGGAGCGAGTTCGAGTCCGGGGAGACCCTCTTTTCGCTTGCCGCGCGGACCGAGCTCCTCGGACCGCTCGAACGCGTCTGCCGGGAGTCCTCGATCGAAGCGGCGGCGCACGGAGACACGAGCCGGAAGCTCTTTCTCAACCTCTCTCCCGCGGCCGCATCGGACCCCGAGTTCCTGGGACCGCGTTTCTTCGAGCGGGTGCTGGCGCACGGTCTGAAGCCGGAGAACATCGTGCTCGAGATCACGGAGCGGACGTACGTCGTGTACGAAAGCCTGTTCCGCGAGGTCCTTTCGCACTTCCGGGAGCAGGGCTTCGGCATCGCCGTGGACGATGTCGGGACCGGTTACAGCAGCCTTTCGTCCCTGACGGAAATCGAGCCCGACTACTTGAAGCTCGACAACGTGTTCGTACGCGACATCGACCGGCGCACGGTCAAGCAGGACCTCCTCGAAGCGCTTCTCTCCTTCGCGCGCAAGATGAAAACCCAGGTGATCGCGGAAGGAATCGAGACGCCGGAGGAGCTGAAGGCTCTCCAGGGGGTCGGCGTCGAGTACGGCCAGGGGTTTCTCCTGGCGAGGCCCATGCCGATCGAAGAGATCGACCAGTACCTGCGCGTGCGGGTCTGAGAACAGTTCTTCGCGGGGGGTTAGCTCAGCGGTAGAGCGCCTGCTTTACACGCAGGAAGTCGCAGGTTCGAGACCTGCACCCCCCACCACGACTCCGAAGGGCCGCACCGCTTGTGATCATCGATCGCGGTGCGTATGATGCGCCGTTCGCGGGGTCGTAGTTCAGTTGGTTAGAACGCCGGCCTGTCACGCCGGAGGTCGCGGGTTCGAGTCCCGTCGGCCCCGCCAACGCCGCGGCGCGGTCTTCCTCTCCGTCGCCCGGGAGAAGCTCTCCTTCGACTCCCGGTCCCTCCTCAGAGTCTCAGGACGAGAAGCGCGGGGTTTGCGTGAGTCTAGGCGACCATTCCCCGGTCTCACAACCAAGGTCGAGGGCGACTTCGGCCGCCAGGCTCATCGACGCACAGGAGTGGCGACTGCTCAACCAATGACGGCATCAGTCTGCTCTTCAGCGACGAATTCATTCAGAAAGTGAGCGATTACCAGTTCGTCCGGAGCCGTCTGCCATCCGATTCTTGCTTGTTTTGGATCGAAGATTTCGGTCCAGAAGCCGTCGCTCCGGAGCGCTTCCTCCAGGAGCGGTCTTCCCGCGGTACTCCAGTACTGTGTCGAATCGTAGTTCTGGTGCGTGTCCGCTTTCTTCCAGGAGTCTGAGCTCAGAGTGGGCATGGCCGACTCGACGTCCTCTGAATAAGGGACGTCCGCCCACTCCGGGGAGTTTTTCGCGATGATGTATCGATGGAACGGGTTTCTTTCCTTATCGGAGCCCGGATACGCAAAGACAGCCCGGATATAGTCCGGATTGAGAAACGGCGCAAAGACGAATCCTGATTGCGCGCTCAGAGAGGCCGAGGCCCACCTTCTCGTTCGCTCAAACAGATAGAAAAAGTCCAGGCTCAGCAAACCCTCCAGATCGTATTGCGCCGCCTGCCGGAATGCAGCCAGGACTGTCTCATGAACGACATCATGATATTTCTGCCTGGTAAATGGCGGCATTCTTCTCATGAGTATGTCCACCAACCGGCGCCCATACTCATCGGTGTGCGAAGAAGGATGGCGTGCCGGCGGCACTCCGGGGTTGCGAATCGGGCCGATCTTTTTCGAGTAGTACCCGCGGCCGATTTCACCGTGCTGGCCCATGACGTTGACAACGCCGCCATCCAGAAACGTGCCCCGCGAGAGAAAGGACTTGTGCTTTCGGCCCACCATGTGGCCTGCCTGCCAGAGCAAGGCGAGCCGCAGCGATCTCTTGCAATCCTTCGGATCTTCAGGAGGAAGCCCGCCCGAGCTCTTGTGCTTCAAGGGGAAGCCCGCAATTCGCGCGAGATCCTGAGCAATGAGCACATCATTACGGCCTGGCAGACCTCGGACGCGCGCGGAGAATTCGGCGTTCAGAACGCGGAGAGAGGAAGCGACAGCACGGCTGTCCCACCCCCCGGAAAGGCCTACCGTTGGCTTCTCCCAGTTCGGAACTGCGGCCTCGATCTGATGCAAGAGGGAATCCCGCGCCAGCTCCAGACATTCTTCCACCGAACGCGCCTCCGGATGCAGCCAGTCATTGAGCACAGCTGAACTCCTCCTGGCAATCCCTTGAGGCGTGACTCGAATCTGAATGCCCGGCTCTACGAACCTGAGGTGTTCGTAGCCGGTCAGGTCCAGCGGAAACCAGCCACATGTGAAGCGGACAGCCCAATCCTCCGCGACGGGACGCAGCGAAACGCCCAGCGCTTTCAAAGCAGTAATTCTGTTTGTCAGCGCCCAGAGCGTCGCGTCTTGAAACTCGAAAAGCTGTGACTGCCCGAGCGCATCGTTCTGTACGTAAGTCTCCTCACACTGCTTCGAGTTCCAGACGACGCAAAACGGGGGAGCCGTCTTCAGCAAGACGGAAGCGGGATCTCTCTGGAGCTCACGCGCGAATAATGGAAGAAGGGGGCGAGCTGTTGTATTGATTCCCCGTTCTCTTAATACGGCCTCGGCCTGAACCGGGTAATCCGTTGTGAATGCGGCCGCTCCCGGGTCTTCCTCAGCAAAGGGGGCTCGCCAACCCTTTACGGGAAGCTGCAAAAATATCAGCGACAGCTCCGAACGCTGCACGACTGTCGGCCCCAGGGTCTGGTGAAACAGTGGCTGGAAGATCCGTTGAAGCCTTGAGGCAACTTGCAAGGGATCCTGCTTTGCTCCTTTGAGATCGCGCCAAAGCAGAATGATCCGCATCCTTCACTCTTGATATCTCAAAGGGAGCGGTCTTCACTCCAGCGGGGGGCTGCCACTATCCGTCGCCGCATCTTTCTCAAGCGGCCTCCCATCGGCGGGCGAGCCGGCGCGCGAGCGAGAAGAGAACGACCGCGGCGGCGAGCAGGAACGCGACCTGCGGCAGGAGGGCGACGAGCGGCTCGTCCCGCCAGAAAACCTTCATGAAGCCGTCGATCGCCCAGGCATTCAAAGTTACGAGTCCGATCTTCTGAACACTCTCGGAAAGGAGATAGCGCGGGAACATGCTCCCCCCGAGCGCCGACATCACGAGAATCAGAAGGTTCGAAAGCGCCACGAGCTGCATGCGCGTCCGCGAGAGCGCCGCGAGCACGAGCCCGAAAGCCGACGCGGAGAGAGCGGTGACGACCGCCATCACGAGGAACCCGGGGACGTGCCGATGCAGCTCGAGCCCGAAGAAGACCTCGCCCCAGAGAAACATGACGGTCAATTGCGCCAGGGCGACGGTCGACAGATAGAAGAGCTTGCCGAGGAGCAGTTGTGTCATCGTCACGCGGGTCGACAGGATCCGATCGAGAGTTCCGCTCTCGACCTCTTCGATCAGCGCGCCTCCGGCGCCGGCGGCCGAGAACAGCAGGAACATCACACCGAGCCCGGCTGCGAACACGGCGACCGTCGGGTTCTTCTTCTGTTCGCCGAGCACGTCCCGGACTTTCACGGGCACGAGCCCGCCGTCCGAGTCCGAGCCTCCGCCGCCCGCCGCCGGTTCGGCGCCCCGCGTCTCCCGCCGGAGACGGTCGACGTTCTTCTGAAGAGTCGCCTTCTGCTCCGCCGTCAGGCCGCCGCCCCAGCGGTCCATCTGCTCGATCCCGGTTTCGGCCATCACGTCGGGCATTGAGGTCATCGCGACCTTCTGAAGGAGTCCGTAAAATACCTGCGGGGCGATCGGGTCGGACGTATCCGCCAGGACCGTGAGCGTCGGACCGCCTTCCGAAGGGCCGAACCGGATGGGCGAGCTGCCGAACCCCCGCGGCACGATGAGCGCGAGAGGCGCGTCTCCGCTGCGGACCATCGCCTCGGCGGCCGCCGCGTCGGCGATCGGCGCCGTCCGCCCGCCCGGCAGGCTCCGGGTGTCGAGCACGCGCAGTCCCTTCTCGCGCTTCAACGCTTCGACGAACCGCGCCGAGTTGGCGCTTCGATCCTCGTCGACCACGACGACTGAGATCTGCCGCGTGGTGGCGCGGGAAGAGCTGCCGCGGAAGATGCTGGCGAACACCGAGAAGAAGACGACCGGCACGACGAAGGCGAGAACGAACGCCGCGCGGTCGCGCTTCAACTTCGCAAAATGCGTCCGGGCGACCGCGAAGATCATTCGCGAAGCTCCCGGCCCGTCAGCTGCAGAAAGACCGCTTCGAGCGTCGCCGTCTTCAACGCGAGGTCGCGGATCCGGACGCCATCATTCCGGAAAGCGGCGAGCAGCTCGGGAATCTCCCGGGCCGGCTCGGTCACCGAGAAGTGGACGGTCGAGTCCGAGACCGTTCCTCCGCGCGTCTCGAGGGCCTCCCGGAGCGCGGGAGGGACCGGAGACTCCGTCTCGATCGTGAGCGTTTGTTTCGCTCCCAGCGTCGAACGGACGAGGTCTTCCTTGGTGCCCAGAGCGATGATTCTTCCGTGGTCGATGATCGCGATCCGGTCGCAGAGCCGTTCGGCCTCTTCCATGTAGTGCGTCGTGTAGAGGAGCGAGACGCCGCCGCGGCGGAGCTCCTCGATCATCTGGTAAATCCTCTCGCGCGATTGCGGGTCGACGCCGACGGTCGGCTCGTCGAGCAGCAGGAGCCGGGGTCCGTGGATCGTCCCGGCGGCGATGTTCAGCCGGCGTTTCATCCCTCCCGACAGCCGCTCCGTGCGCTCCTTCGCGCGCTCGGCGAGACCCGTCCACTGGAGGCTCTGCCCGACGGCTTTCTCGAGCGGCTGGCCGCGAAGCCCCTGGAAACGTCCGAACGCCGCGAGGTTCTCGGCGGGGGAGAGCAGGGGGTAGAGCGCGATCTCCTGCGTCACGTACCCGACGGCGGCCTTCGACCGGGGATCGTCCGGAGGCCGGCCGAATACGCGTACAGTTCCGGAATCCGGGCGGACGCGGCCGACGACCGACCGGACGACCGTCGTTTTGCCGGCGCCGTTCGGGCCGAGCAGCCCGAGGATCTCGCCGGCCGCGAAAGTGAGCGACACGCCGTCGAGCGCGCGGCGGTCCCCGAAGGACTTGTGCAGCTCCGTGATCTCGAGCGGAAGTGCCTCGGCCAAGCGGCCGGAAGTCTATCGCCCGAACGCGGCCCGGGCCCTGTGACAGACTGTTCGCCCGGAAAGCCAGGGCACGCGAACCGCGCTGGTAAACTCTCCGAACTTTTCCTCCCGAACCGGCCTTGAACTCCGAAGCCATCGCGCAAACTGCAACCCGACCCGGGAGCGTTCGCTCCACGCGCCGGCTCCTCTGGCTGGCGCTGGCAGGCTTGTGGTTCGGGGGCCTGGGCTACCTCGACTTGACGCATCCGGACGAAGGCCGTTACTCCGAAATTTCGCGCGAGATGGCCTCGACCGGCGACTGGGTGACGCCGCGCCTGAACGGCCTGAAGTATTTCGAGAAGCCGCCGCTCCAGTACTGGGCCACCGCCGCCGCATTCAAAGCCTTTGGCGAGTCGGAATTCGTCGCCCGCCTCTGGGTGGGACTGTGCGGCTTTGCGACCGTGATCCTGGTGCACGGGACGGCGCTCCGGCTGTGGGGCGCCCGAACGGCGGACTACGCGGGCGTCACGTGCGCCAGCATGATGTGGATCATGGGCATGAGCCACATCGTGACACTCGACATGTGCTTGACCTTCTTCATGACTCTGGCGCTGTGCGGATTTCTGCGCGCTCAGCACGACGGCGCCACTCCGGGAGAGACGCGCCGCTGGATGTGGATCGTGTGGGCGGGGATGGCCGCCGCCCTGCTCACCAAAGGGCTCATCGGCGTGGTTCTGCCGGGCGCGGTGCTGTTCCTCTACAGCGCGATCTGCCGCGACTGGAGCCCGTGGGTGCGCCTGAAGTGGTTCTCCGGACTGCCCATCTTCACGGTGCTGGCCGTGCCGTGGCATGTGCTGGTGGCGCGCCGGAATCCGGAATGGGCCGACTTCTATTTCATCCACGAGCATCTCGACCGCTTCCTGACCACCGAGCATCATCGCGCCGGGGCGTGGTACTACTTCCTTCCGCTGCTGGTCGCGGGACTGCTGCCCTGGACCTCGCTCCTGCCGCAGATCGTCCGGCGCGGCTGGCTACCCGACACGACGAGGTTTCAGACCAACCGCTTTCTGCTGATCTGGTCGGTGTTCATCTTCGTCTTCTTCAGCATCTCGGGCTCCAAGCTGCCCAGCTACATCCTTCCGATATTTCCGGCGCTCGCGCTCCTCCTGGCGCAGGTTCTGGCCGCGGCGAGACCCGGCTCGATGCGCCGGCATGCCATCGTCATCGTCGCGTTGATAGCGGCGGTCGGCGTGGGAGTGCTGATCTTCGGCCGCACCGGCGACGCCAAAACGCCGATGGAGATCAATTGGGCGTTCTCACACTGGGCGTTCGCGGGGTCGCTGGTGTTCGCGCTCGCGGGCGCGGCCGCCGCGCGGGCCGCCGCAGCGCATCGCGAGTTGCAATCCGTCCTGCTGCTGGCGGCCGGGTCGCTGCTGTTCTTCAACGCCGCGATCCTGGGATATCAAAGCTACTCGCCGCTCCTGTCCAGCGCGACGCTGGCGCGAAAGCTGCGGCCGATGCTGCGCCCCGACACGCCCCTGTTCGCGGTGAATTACTACGACCAGACTCTGCCTTTCTACATGAAGCGGACCGTGACCCTGGTGGACTACGTGAGCGAGTTCGAATTGGGGGAGCAACTGGAGCCGCAGAAATGGGTCCACGATCTGCCGGCCTTCGGCCGGCTCTGGCGCGAGCTGCCGCAGGGGGTCGCCGTGACGGATCCCGAGAGTTTCGCTTCCCTCCAGGGGATGGGGCTGCCGATGCAGGTCATCGACCGGACGCCGCGCCGCATCGTGGTCCGGAAACCATGACGACTCTCGTCCGCGTCGTGGTCTGATCATGGGCGCTGAGATGGATTTCCTTCACTTCACCCGGCCTTCGATCGACGATGCCGAGATCCAGGCGGTCGGCGAGGTTCTCCGTTCGGGCTGGATCACCAGCGGGCCCAAGGTCAGGGAATTCGAAGCGGCGCTGTCGAAGCGCTACGGCGGTCGGCCGGTGCGGGTGCTCAATTCCGCCACCGCGGCGTTGCAGCTGGCGCTGCGCCTGTGCAAGATCGGGCCGGGCGACGAAGTCATCACGACGCCGCTGTCCTGGGTCGGAACCGCCAACGCGATCCTCGAAGTGGGCGCCACGGCGGTGTTCGTGGACGCCGACTCTGCCACGCGCAACATCGACCTCGACTTACTCGAGGCGGCGGTCACGAAGAAAACCCGCGCCGTCATTCCGGTGGACCTCGCCGGCCTCCCGGTGGATCGCGACCGGCTTTACGCCTTTGCCGGCAGACACGGGTTGCGCGTGATCGAGGACGCGGCGCAGTCCATGGGCGCGAGCTGGAAGGGTCGGGAGATCGGCTGCTTCGGGGATCTCGTGGCCATCAGCTTTCAAGCCAACAAGAATTTGACCACCGCCGAAGGCGGGTGCCTCGTCGTGAACACCGAAGACGAGGCGCGGCTGCTCGAAAAGCTGCGCCTTCAGGGCGTCACGCGGTTCGCCGACGGCGGTATGGACGTGGACGTCCTGGGAGGCAAGTCCAATTTGACTGACATCGCCGCCGTGATCGGACTCACCCAACTGCCCAAGCTGGAAGGATTCAACGCAAAGCGCCGCGCCCTGGCGAAGCACTATTTCGAGCATTGGGACCGGAATCTCGGCTGTGAGCTTCCGCCGGAGGATTTCGAACAGTCGAACTGGCACATGTTCCAACCGCTGCTCCCGCTGGATCGCCTGAAGATCACGCGCGGCGAGTTCATCGAGCGCATGAAAGCGAAGAACGTCGGTGTGGGCGTGCACTACCCGGCCATGCACCTGTTCGCGCTCTACCGCTCGCTCGGCTTCCGGGAGGGCCAGTATCCGGCGGCGGAACGGATCGGCCGCTCGACCGTGACGCTGCCGCTCTATCCCGCGATGACCAACGCCGACGTCGAGCGCGTCTGCGCCGCGGTCTCGGACGTGCTCTCTCCCGTGCTCGCGCCGTGACGAAGCCGGACGTCTCCGTCGTCATCCCGGTCTACAACGAGGAAGACTCCCTGCCGGCGCTGTTCGCGCGCCTGTATCCGGCGTTCGATGCGCTGAAGACGCCGTACGAAATCGTCTTCGTCGACGACGGCTCTCGCGACCGCTCGAGGGCGTTGCTCGCCGACCAGCATGCGAAGCGCCCCGACGTGACACGCGTGATCCTGTTCAACGGGAACTTCGGCCAGCACCGGGCGATCCTGGCCGGCTTCGCTCACGTGCGCGGTGAGCGCGTGATGACGCTGGACGCGGACCTGCAGAACCCGCCGGAAGAGGTGGGGAAACTGCTCGCGAAGATGGACGAGGGCTACGACTACGTCGGCTCGATTCGCGAGAAGCGAGACGACAAGTTGTGGCGGCGCGCCGCGTCGCGCGCGATGAACTGGCTTCGCGAGCGCATCACCCGCATCCGGATGACCGATCAGGGAAGCATGCTGCGCGCTTACAGCCGCCGCGTGGTGGACACCATCAACCAGTGCCAGGAAATGAACACGTTCATTCCGGCGCTGGCATATTCCTTCGCGCAGCACCCCACGGAAGTGGTCGTAAAGCACGAGGAGCGAGCCGCCGGCGAATCCAAGTATTCGGCCTACAGGCTCATCCGCTTGAACTTCGACCTGATGACCGGCTTCTCCGTCGTGCCTCTGCAACTGTTCTCGATGCTGGGTATGGTGGTGTCCCTCGCGTCCGCTCTGCTCGTCGTGGTCCTCGCCGCGCGCCGCCTGATCATCGGTCCGGAAGAAGGGGGGCTGTTCACGCTGTTCGGTGTGGCCTTCTTCTTCATCGGCATTGCGCTGTTCGGCATCGGCATGCTCGGCGAGTACATCGGCCGCATCTATCAGGAAGTCCGCCAGCGCCCGCGATACCTGATCGCCGCGATCCTGGAGACCGAGGACGGCCGCGAGTGACGAGCGCCGTGGTCTTCGCCTACCACAACGTCGGCGTGCGCTGTCTCTCCGTTCTTCTGGCCCAGGGCGTGGACGTCAAGCTGGTGCTGACCCACGAGGACAGTCCCGAAGAGAACGTGTGGTTCGGCAGCGTATGGAATCGCGCTCTCGAGCATGGCGTGCCGACCGTGGCGCCGGCCGACCCGAATGCGGCCGACGTGCTCGCGCGCGTGCGTGCCTGCGAGCCCGATTTCCTGTTCTCGTTCTATTACCGGCAGATGCTGAAGACGCCGCTCTTGAAGTCGGCCCGCCACGGCGCGTACAACGTGCACGGCTCGCTGCTGCCGAAATACCGCGGCCGCGTGCCGGTCAACTGGGCGATCATCCACGGCGAGACCGAGACCGGAGCGACGCTGCACGCAATGATCGAAAAGCCGGACGCCGGCGACATCGTGGACCAGATCGCGGTTCCGATCCTCCCCGACGACACCGCGCACGAAGTGCTCGAGAAGGTCACCGTGGCCGCGGAAATGACGCTCCACCGCAGTCTGCCGGCGCTCCTTGCCGGCACGGCGAAGCTCACTCCCCAGGACCTCTCGAAGGGTTCGTACTACGGGGGCCGCAGGCCCGAAGACGGGGCGATCGCCTGGACGCGCTCCGCACGGGAGATCCACAACCTGGTCCGTGCGGTGACCCGGCCGTATCCCGGCGCCTTCTGCGATACTGCCGCGGGACGGCTGGTGGTCTGGCGCACGCTGATGGCGAAAAAAAGCGCGCCGGGCGCTGCGGCCCTTATGGTCGAGAACGGCGGATTGCTGGCGCGCTGCGGCGATGGCGGTCTGCTGAAGGTGCTCGACGCGGAGCTCGACGGCAAGGCTCTCGACGCGGAAACGCTGAACGCGAAGCACGGCGGCATGCTGGCGCTCCCGGAAGGGCCTCCATGAAGAAAATCCTGATCCTGGGCGTCAACGGCTTCATCGGCCATCACCTGTCCAAGCGCATCATGGACACGACCGATTGGGACGTCTTCGGGATGGACATGGCTTCGGAACGCGTGGCCGATCTGCTCGCCAACCCCCGGTTCCACTTCTTCGAGGGCGACATCACCATCAACAAGGAGTGGATGGAGTACCACATCCGCAAGTGCGACGTGGTGATGCCGCTGGTTGCCATCGCCACGCCGGCCAGCTACGTGCAGCAACCCCTGCGTGTGTTCGAGCTCGACTTCGAGGCCAACCTGCCGATCGTGCGCGCCTGCGTGAAGCACAAAAAGCGCCTGCTGTTTCCCTCGACTTCCGAGGTGTACGGCATGTGCCGGGACGCCGAGTTCGATCCGTACAACTCCGAGATGGTCTATGGGCCGATCAACAAGCCGCGCTGGATCTACGCCTGCTCCAAGCAGCTCATGGACCGCGTGATCCACGGTTACGGCCAGATGGAGGATCTCGACTACACGCTGTTCCGGCCGTTCAACTGGATCGGCGCGGGCCTCGACAACATCTCCACCGCGAAGGAAGGCAGCTCGCGCGTAATCACCCAGTTCCTGGGTCACATCGTGCGCGGGGAGCCGATCTACCTGGTGGACGGCGGCCACCAGAAGCGGACGTTCACCTACATCGACGACGGCATCGACGCCCTGATGAAGATCGTCGAAAACAAGGACAACAAGGCGAGCGGACAGATCTACAACATCGGCAACCCGGCCAACGATTGCTCGGTGCGCGACGTGGCCGGAATGATGCTCAAGCTCGCCGCCGAATACCCCGAGTACAGGGAAAACGCCGCCCGGGTCGAGCTGGTGGAGACGACTTCCAGCGCCTACTACGGCGCCGGATACCAGGACGTGCAGAACCGCGTGCCGAAGATCGACAACACCATGCGGGACCTCGGCTGGAAGCCGAAGGTGAACATGGAAGACGCCCTGCGGGGCATTTTCGACGCCTACCGCACGCACGTCGCCGAAGCCCGCGAGCTCGTCGCCGATTGAGCCGCGCCCGGGCGTGAAGCTCGCGCTGAAGGTCGACGTCGACACTTACCGCGGAACGCGCGAAGGCGTGCCGCGCCTCCGGGAGGCCTTGAAGAGGCACGGGGCCGGCGCGACGTTCCTTTTCTCGCTGGGACGGGATCACACCGGGCGCGCCATCCGCCGTGTCTTCCGGCCCGGGTTCGTCGAGAAGGTCTCCCGCACGTCGGCGGTCGAGCACTACGGGATCCGTACCCTGTTGTACGGCACGCTCTTGCCGGGGCCCGACATCGGCCGCTCCTGCGCAGACACCCTGCGCGGCGTGCGCGACGCCGGCTTCGAGGTCGGCATCCACAGTTACGACCACGTCCTCTGGCAGGACAATGTCGCCGCCGAAGACCGCGCCTGGACGCGGGCGGAAATGAGCAAGGCGGTCGAGCGGTTCAACGAGATCTTCGACGCCCCGCCCCGGATCCACGGCGCCGCCGGCTGGCAGATGAACGTCCACGCCTACGAGCTGGAGGAGGAGTTCGGGTTCACTCACGCCTCGGACGTGCGCGGAACGCGCCCGTTTCTTCCGGTGTTCGACGGGCGCGCTGGCCGGGTGCCGCAGCTGCCCACCACTCTGCCGACCTTGGACGAGCTGGTCGGGCGCGACGACTTGACGCCGGACAACGTGCACGAGGAAGTTCTCTCCCGGACCGCGTCTGCCTCCGGGCACCACGTCTACACACTGCACGCGGAGCTCGAAGGCATGAAGTGGCTGCCGGCTTTCGAGCGACTCCTTTCGGGCTGGCTGCGGCAGGGCTACGAGCTCGTTTCCGTAGAAGCGCTTTTTCGCTCGCTCCCGCCCGGCGGCCTGCCGAAGCATGTCGTCGTGACGAGCGAGGTGCCTGGGCGCTCCGGCACGCTGGCCGTGCAAGGCGCGCGTTCGGAATAGAAACGAAAACGGGGGCTCAAAGCCCCCGTCTGGGTGTCGTGGTCGCCGGATCGGACGGTTACCAGGTTACTCGAAGCCCGACCTGGACCTGACGCGGGTCGCCGTCGCCGCTGCGGATCGTGCCGTCGAAGTTGAACACGAGGTTCGTGACCTCGGGCGTCAGGAAGTTGTCGGAGTTGAACACGTTGAAGACCTCGATGATCGGCTCGACGGTGAGCGGCGGCGCGATCTCGAACGGCCTTGAGAGGCGGAGGTCGGCGTCGTGGTACGCGTTGTTTTTCCGACCCAAGTTGCGCGTCGTGACGACGGACCCCGCGGTGCAGGTTCCATCGGCGTTGTGCGCCGAGCAGCGGTCCTGCGGCGTGAAGGCGTCCGCGCCGGTCGCCGTGATCGACTTCGGCTGAGAGGAGCGGTAGGCATAACGGACGTTCACGTCGATCCCGAGCGGCGCGTTCCACAGCAGCCAGCTGTTCAAGCGGTGCCGCTGATCCCGATCGGAATAGGAGTACTCGGCATCCAGGTCCGTGATCTTCGCGTAGCGATACGAGAACGGATCCCGCTCGTTGTCGTCGTCCGACTTGTCTTTGGAGTACGTGTAGAACGCCTGGAAGGCCAGGTGGTTGGCGAGCTGCTTGGTCACGCCGACCGTCACGCCCCAGTACTTGCTTTTCGCGGTGGACTCGACCGTCGTCAGGCCAGTCCCGGCATCACAGATGATTCCGTTCGTTCCGCCGGGCGCGAGACCGGTCGACCAGGGGCAGCCGAGCAGCGGGTCGTTGCGGTTCGCGAACCGGGTCAGGTGGTCCCCCTTCGCATAGTTGTACTTGAGCTGGACGCCCCATCCGGGCACGACCTCCCGCTCGACGCCCACGGCCCAGGCGGTCGTTCGCGGGTTCTCGAAATTCTTGTCGAACACGAAGACCTGCGGGAAGAAGACGGGGCCCGTCAGCTGGGAAGCCGGGATGAGGTTCGGATACGCCGGAACCGGGCCGAGGATGCCCGTCAACGCGCTGTTGCGGAAGATCGTCTGCCCGATCGAGCCGTTCGTCGAGCGCGAAGAAGCCAGGTTCAAGCCGGGGATCCGCGCGTAGAAGATGCCCCAGCTCCCGCGGAAGACCGTCTTTCCGTCGGCCCAGGGATCGTAAGAGATGCCCAGACGCGGCTGCCACATCTTCTTGTCCGACGGGATCTTGCCGTTCGAAGGAAACTCCTGCCCGTTGCGGGTCTGGCCGATGAACGGCGCGAAGAACACCTCGCTCGGCGGCGTCCGCGGGTCCGGTTCGAGCTCGCCTTCCCAGCGCAGCCCGGCGTTGATGGTCAGGTTGCGCATCGGCTGCCAGGTGTCCTGGATGAAGGCGGCCGGCTCTTCCTGCACGATCGACTGGGTGCCCGCCTGCTCGACCGTCAGGCCGCCGACGCCCGCCTGTTGGAGATACAGAAGCACCGGTCCGGTGACACTCTGCCCGGCGGGGCAGGTTCCCGTCTGGGACGTGGCGCCGCCGGAGCACTCGACGTAGTGCGGGTTGCGCGCATAGTTCAGGAACCCGTCCGTCGAGCTGAAGATGAAGCGGCCGTTGCCGAAACCGATAAACGTCTGCACCGAGTCGACCCGGTTCCACTCGGCGCCGATCTTGATCGAGTGGTCCCCCGCGATGATGGAAAAGTTGTCGAGGATCTGGAATCGCGTGTCGTAGTACTTGACCGGAATGAAGAACGGCTCCCCGAAGCGATAGGCACGGGCGAAGTCGAACGCGGTGTCGGGCAGCGGCCGGTTCTGGCCCGTGATCAGGGGCCCGTTGTAGGGGCGCGGCCGGTCCTCGCGGGACCACTGGCCACGGAGCTCGTTCAAGAGATTCGCCGAGAGGGTCGAGATCAGCGAGCCGCCATAGCTCTGCGACCAGTCCTTTTCGGTGGCGTTCGCGCTCTTTCCCCAGGAGTCGACGTCGAAGGTCCCGTTGTCCTGCTTGGAATAGGTGTACGCATACCGAATCGTGGCGAGGTGCTTGTCCGTCAGGTGCCAGTCGAGCTTGGCGAGCCCCACGAAGGCGTCGTCGGTCCGATCGATGGACCCGTTCTCGTTCGGGCTGCCGACCGAAGCGAAGTAATCCACGACCCGCTGCTCGATGCGCGCCGGGTTCGTCTGCTTCGTCGAGTCGCCCTTTTGTCCATCGCCCGCGAGGAAATAGAAGACGCGGTCCGGCTGCAGGGCGCCGCCGAGAGTGAAGCCGACCTGCCAGCGGTCGAAGTTGAACGATTCCGCGCGCCCGCCGCCGCGCTTGGCGGCTCTCGCGGCCAGGCTGTCGGCCTTGTAGTAGACGTGGCCCGAGCCGTGGAAGTCGTTGGTTCCGGACTTCGTCACGACGTTGACGAAGCCGGAGGACGAACGGCCGAACTCGGCGTTCGCGCCGTCGGCCACGACCACGACCTCCTGGACCGCGTCGAGGTTGAACGTGAACGGCGGCCGCTGGCCGCCCCGCTGCTCGCCGAAGAACGGATTGTTGAAGTCCTGGCCGTCCACCGACACGTTGTTGTGGATTCCCTTCTGCCCGTTGATCGAGAGCTCATCGCCGTCCGGACCCTGCACGACGGTGACGCCGGGGGTGAGCTTCGTGAAGTCGAGGAAGTTGTGGCTGGCGTTCGGCAGGTTCTGGACCGCTTTCTCGTCGATCATGGTGGTGCCCGCCGTCCGGCTGGTCTCGACGACCGGCGCTTCGCCGGTGACCTTGATTTCCTGCTGCACCGAGGAGAGCTGGAGCTGCAGGAGCAGGGTGACCGTCTGCCCGAGCCCGAGCGTCACGCCGTCGCGCACGAGCGTCGAGAAGCCGGGCAGGCTGACGGTGATCCGGTAGGGACCGAGCGGCATCAGGAGGGCGCGGAAGCGGCCCGTCGAGTCGGTCGTCTCCCGCTTCTCGAAGTTCGTCGCGGTGTTTCGCACCGAGACGGTCGCTCCGGGGAGGACCGCGCTCGATGGGTCGACGACGGTTCCCTCGATGACGCCGGTGGTGGCCTGGGACTGGGAGAACACGGGAGTGCAGAGGATGAGAAGGAGAGCGGGCGCTGAGAGTGCGACGCGCCACCACGTCTTCGCCATGGATGACCTCCTTGTTGCAGAGCGGCGAATGTCTTTCGACTTTGCTGTCGCGAATCTATCCGCCGCTCGGTGGACAAGTCAATGAGCACCCTCCGCGATTCGGCGCGGTTTTACACAGTTGAGATATCCTGCGCCGCTCGGCGGCGACCGAAATCCGTGACGACAAATACGCTCGTTTTCCTTCTCCTGCTCCTCGCGGGGTGCGCGGGGATCACCCTTTCCTTTGCCAGGGCGCGCTCCCGCGCCGTCTTCGCCGAAGACGGATTTCACGAGCCGGGCCGCAGGACTCTCGCCGTCGCGCTCCTCGCCGCGGCCCTTCTGCTGACGGTGGCCATCCCCTTCGCGGGAGGCTTCGCGGGGGCCCAGCCGGATACCGCGGACCTGACGATCGTCTCCCTTTTTGCGGTTCACGCGATTCTGATCTTCTTCCTCGCCTGCTACTACGCCCTCTCCGGCCGCCGCTCCCTGGCCGACTTCTTGAGGATCAAGAGCGCACGGCCGATCTCGGACCTTGCATCGGGAGTCCTGATCGGCGCCGCGGGGTGGGTGGTCACGATCCTCGCGGCCCTGGCGGTCATCGGGGCGTGGTGGCTCATCCGCCGGCCGCTTCCGGCGTCGGCGGCGGAGGGAACGCCCGTGTCGCCGACCATTCTCTGGATCGTGTCGCAGCCCGTGGGGGTCAAGATCGCGATCGTCGTCTCCGCGATGATCGTCGAGGAGCTGTTCTTCCGCTCCTTCCTTCAGACCCGGGTCGGTCCGCTCGCAGCCACGCTGATGTTCACGGCCGCGCATGGCGTATACGGGCAGCCGCTGGTGCTGGTCGGGATCCTCGTGATCTCCGCCGTTCTTTCGGTGACCTTCGTCCTGTATGGCAACGTGCTGCCGTGCATCGTCGCGCACGGCGCCTTCGACGCCATTCAGATGTTCGTCGTGATCCCCCTGGTCACCCGCGCGACGTCGGCCGGCTGACGGCGGGGCGCGCGGGGAAGCCGGGGAGCGCGGGCGTTTCCGAGAACCCCAGGGACACCAGGACGTCGGCCCCGAGACGCGTGATCGCCGGGGCGCCTTCGCGCTTCGCCGACTGCATCGCTTTCTCGAACCGTTCGGCGGCGCCGGGACTCTCGAAACGGAGGCGCCAGAGGTAGACGAACGTCTCTCCCGACGTGAAGAAGGCGATCCGATCGCCCCGCCAGCCCGAAGCGGCCCCGGAAGCGGTCTCCTCGGGGAGCGAACGGCGCAGAAGGAATCGGATCGCCCATTCGCCGATCGTGTCGGAGTAGAGGAATCGGAACCGTGAGGGAGCGAGCCGCGCGAGCGTGGCCGCGTCGACGGGCAGCAGATCCGTGGCCGGCGGCGCACGGCGGTCGTCGTGGAGAATGTCGGCGGTCGAGACGGGCGGATCGTGCCAGAGCCGGTCCACCTCTTTCCAACCGCCCCGGCTGACGGCGCGACGAACGTAGGCGGTTCCTTCGACGTACGGGAAGAAGAGCTGCTCGACGAAGAAGTCGGGCAGATTCTTCGGCGCGTTCGCTTTTTCGAGCGCGCCGGCGGAGAGAAGCGGCGTCAGAGCTTCTTCCGCCGCTTCGTCCGCTCCGGGCAGATCTTTCAGCGCGACGCGCACCATGACGAGGGTCGCTTCCCCCTCGAGTAAGCACTGCAGGGCGAGAGCGCGGTCTCCGTCGTCCCGGAGAGACTTGAACCGCCGGTCGAGTCGGAGCGTCTGGTCCTGGAGCGCGTGGGTCAGCTCGTGCGAAAAGAGGAGCCGTTCGGAGAGCTCTCCGGATCCGCCTTCCAGGGTCTCGGCCGCCGCCCCGCCCCGAACGACGTAGAAGCGCCGGGGCTCCGGATCGTAGAACGCGATCACCTGAGACGCGTAGAAGTCGAGCAACCGCTCGAGGAGGTCCGGGGTCTGGTCGATCAGGCCGAGAACCGCGAGGGACTTCAAGGTCTCCGCGGGGGCCGCTGGAAAGGAGTCGACGAGCTTGCCCCGGAGGAACTTCTTCAACGCCGCCGGATCGATTTCGGAGGCGGGAACGGCGCTCTCGAACCGGCGTCCCCGGACCTCCTCGACCAGCTTCGACACCTCCCGGATGCGAGTCGGAAGGAGCGTCGTCGCTCCCACCGTCAGAAGCGCGAGGACGAGGGCTGCGCCGCGGGCGAAGAGAGCGGACCGCTTCACGCCGGGCAGGGTAGCATGCGGCCTTCGAGATCCAGGCTCCGGCACCCGGACCCGAGTTGCCCCGATGGCCGCTTCGACTTTTGGATTAAGATGCGCCGATTTCGCCGCGACAGCGTGAATGACGAAGACGCCTCCGTCCCACGACGCCGGACCGATCCGGATGTCGCTTTCCAGCCGATTCGAGAACATCGAGTTGGCGCAGCACCTTTGTGGCAAACTCCTCGAGGGGAGGGAGGTTTCCGAAGAAACGAAGCACTGGCTCCTGATGGCGCTGCGCGAGGCGCTCGCCAATGCCATCAAGCACGGAAACCGTCAGGACGTCTCCAAACGAATCCACCTCGAGATGGACGTGGTCGGAGGAAACCTGCAGATCTCGATTCGCGACGAAGGCGAGGGGTTCGACCCCGCGGCGGTCGAAGATCCTCTGGCCCCCGAGAACCGGTTGAAGACGTCGGGGCGGGGGATCTTCTACATGAAGACGTTCATGGATGACGTGCGCTTTCGAAAGCTCGACGGCGGCGGCATGGAGATCGTTCTGACCAAGAATTTAGGCTCGGGAAAGGAGAAGGAGGGAAACCGGACATGAAGGCGAATGTGCGCGAGGTCCAGGGGGTCTCGATCGTGGATCTGAAGGGAAAGATCACGATCGGCTCCGGGGACGTCCAGTTGCGCGAGGTCATCAACGGTCTCGTCGAGAAGGGAAAGAAGAACATCCTCATCAACATGCAGGAAGTGACGACAATCGATTCGTCCGGGATCGGCGAGCTCGTCGGCTGTTACACTTCCGTGACCAACAAAGGTGGGAAGTTGAAGCTTCTTCACCTTCCTCCGAAGATCAACGACGTCCTGACCGTCACGCAGCTCATCACGGTGTTCGACGTCTACGAGTCCGAGTCGGAGGCCCTCGCGACGTACGCGGCGTAGCCCACCGGCGTTCCCTTTCGAGCGATTCGCCGCCGCTTCGCGCCCCGGGCTGGAGGCGGCGCTCGCCCGTGAGCTGCCGTCGCCGGCGCCTGGGGCGGAGCGTCTCCGCGACGCCGTCCGGGACGCGGTCCTTTCTCCCGGAAAGCGCATCCGACCGCTCGTCGCGCTGGCCGCAGGCGAGCTCGTGCGCGCGAAACCCGCGGGCCCTCTCGCGGTGGCGGTCGCGGTCGAGTACGTCCACGCCGCTTCCCTGGTGCTCGACGATCTCCCCTCGATGGACAACGCGGTCCGGCGGCGCGGCCGCGCCGCAATCCACCTGGCGTACGGTGTCGCGACGGCGGAGCTCGCCGCTGTGACGCTCCTCTCTCGCGCCTTCGAGATCGTGGCTCGGGAATCCGCGATCGCCGCCGACGTGCGAACGCGCATCTCCGGAGAGCTCGCCGCCGCCATCGGAGCCTCCGGGTGCTGCGGCGGGCAGGCCGCGGACCTCGCGGCGGATCCGGCGTCCGTGGTCCTGGACGAGCTGGAGGCGATCCACTCGCGCAAGACCGGGGCGCTGTTCGTTGCGGCGGTCCGAGGAGGCGCGCTCGCGGGAAAGGCGAGCGAAGCAACCCTCGAAGCTCTGACTCTCTACGCCCGCAACCTCGGACTCGCTTTCCAGATCACCGATGACGTTCTCGACGTGCAGGGCGATCCGGAGCGTCTGGGCAAGGACACCCGCCGCGATGGTCACCGCGCGAACTTTGCGACCCTGCTGGGCGTCGACTCCAGCCGCGCCCTCGTGACCGAGCTCCTCGACACGGCGACCGCTTCGCTCTCGCCGTTCCGGCAGCGAGGGGTAGTCCTGGCCGATGTCGCCGGGTACGTCCGCGATCGCCGCTCTTGAGCTCGGTGCCGCCGCGCCCGACGCTGTCGCAGGCGCGGGCGAAGCTTCGGGAGCTCGGCTATCTCGAAAGCCGCGTCGAGCGCTTCGTCTTTCGCCGCGCGCTCCAGGGCATCGCGGCCCTGCTCCTGCCGGTCGTCTTTGTCGGAGCCCTCGCCGTCTCCCTGGCGGAGACGGCATCGGTCGCCGCCTCGCAGTTCCGTTACGGGGAGTCGCCCCGGGCGGTCGCCGTTCTCTTCGCCCATCTCTTCCTCGCGGCAGTCCTCCCGTCGGCGGTCTTCGCAGCTCTCCTCCTCTTCGCGGCCGGCCGATCCGGGAGGCCGGGACGCGGCGCGGCCGCGTTCGGTCTCCTTGCCTCCGCCGGAGTTCTCTTCCTCTGGACCTTCGGGACTCTGCGGCTCGGACCGGAGGCAGCCGCGGCGGCGCTCGTCTGGGGCATCCCGGTCTCCCTCGTCGCGCTCCTTTTCGGCGCGACCGCGCGGGCGACCTTCCTCGCGCGCGCCTTCGCGGAGTCGGGCCGGCTCCCCGAACGTCCGCGGCGTGCGATCCTCCTGCTCGCGGTTGCGGGTGCGTTCTCCGTCGCCGCGGTCCTCTTCGCGACGCGGCGGGAGCCGGCGCATCCCGCGCCTCCGCTGCCGGCCCGGCGCGGCGAAGCCGTGCTGGTCATCGGGATCGACGGTCTCGCGCTCGATTCGCCGTGCGCACGGGACGAGCCGATCGCCCGTCGCCTCTCGGGAAGCTCGATCGGTTGGTGGGAAACGCATCCCGCTTCTCCGGCGGAAATCTGGACCGACCTCGCGACCGGAGTCCCGGCGGCGCGACACGGCGTCCGCGCGCTCGAATGGGTCCGTCCCCTGGGCGTTCCGCCGCTCCGGCCTCCGGCGGGCGCATCCTGGTATCTCCGCGGACTCGGGCTCGCGGTCGGCACCGTCTCCCGCGCGCCCGTGTCCGCGTGGGAGCGGCGGAGTCTCGCGTTCTGGGAGGTCGCGGCGTCCGCGGGGCTACCGGCCCTGGCGGTCGGATGGTGGGCGTCGGGTCCATGGCCCGGCGCGGCGATCGTCGAAAATCGCGACGTCCTGGCGCAATCCGCGAACGGGATCGATGCGGACTCCGTCGCGATTCGCGAGTTCGAGCGGCGCTTCGAAGGGCAATCGGTGGCGGCGCTCTACCTGCCGGGCGCCGACATCCTGCGCGGAGATCCCCGCGCCCGCGCGGCGGCGCTCGCGCGGCTTGCTCCCTTTCTCGATCGCTGGATCGCTCGCGCGCGCTCGGGCGAGGTGGCGCTCGTCCTGCTCGCCGCAGACAGCCACCCTTCTGTCGGATCGCACGGCCGGATGGTCGTGTTCGATCGAGGAACCGTGCCGGCGGCGGGCATCCGCAGCATCCGTCCGGTCGACGTCGCCCCTTCCGTTCTCGCGCGGGCCGGAATTCCCGTCGCGCGCGACCTGCCGGGAGGCGCGATCGCGGCGTTGTTCCGGCCGGGGTCGCTCGATACGACAGCGGTCGCGACCTACGGCGAGAGGGTTGCCCCCGCCGCGACGGCGCGCCCGGAAACCGACCGCGAGTATTTGGAGAAGCTCAAATCGCTGGGATACTTGAACTGAGACGATGAAAGCCGTCTTCTTCCGGAAGCACGGGGGCAACGAGGTCCTCGAGTACGGCGACCGGCCGGACCCGAAGCCCGGTCCGGGCGAGGTCGTCGTCGCCATCCGGGCCGCTGCGATGAACCATCTCGACATCTTCGTCCGTAATGGCATCCCGCACGTTCCTCTCCCGCAGATCCCGGGGGCCGACGGTTCGGGCGTCGTCGACGAGGTCGGTCCGGGAGTCCTCGGGCTCGTGCGGGGAGATCGCGTCCTCATCCAGCCCGGGCTCCATTGCGGTTCCTGCGAGTTCTGCCGCTCGGGAGAGCAGAATCTCTGCTCGACGTATGGGATCCTGGGCGAGCATTCTCCCGGCACGTTCGCGGAGAAAGCGGTGGTCCCCGCGCGCAACCTGTTCCCGATCCCGGAGAAGATTTCCTTCGAGCAGGCGGCAGCGTTCCCCCTCACTTTTCAGACGGCGTGGCGCATGATCGTCGGCAGAGGCGCGGTGCGTCCGGGCGACACGGTGCTCATTCACGGAGTCGGCGGCGGAGTCGGCTGGGCGGCGCTCGAGATCGCTCTTCTCTGCGGCGCACGCGTGATCGCCACGACCTCCGGCGTGGAGAAGGCCCGTCAGGCGCGCTCCGCGGGCGCGGAGCTCGTCGTCGAATACACCTCCGAGGACGTCGGGGAGGCGGTCAAGCGTCACACCGCCAAACGGGGAGTCGACGTGGTGGTGGACTCGGTGGGAGAGAAAACCTGGATGACCTCGCTGCGCTCCGTTCGCCGCGGCGGGCGGATCGTGACCTGCGGCGCGACGACGGGACCGAACCCCGTCGAGGAGATCCGGCTGATCTTCTGGAAGGGCATCTCGATCCTCGGCTCGACGATGGCGAACGACCGGGAATTTCGCGCGCTTCTCGCGGCGGTCGCCTCGGGCCGGCTGACGCCCCGGATCGATCGCGTCCTTCCGCTCGCCCAGGTCGCCGAGGCGTACCGGCTCCTCGAGGAAGGCCGGCAGTTCGGCAAGATCGTTCTCGTGCCGGAGACGGCGGGGCGCGACTGGCCCGATGGGGACTGAGACCCCGGCTCTCTCGATCCTCCAGGTGCTGGAAAAGGGGAGCTTCACGACCGGCAGCGTCGTGCAGATGTTCGAGCTCGCCCGGGGGCTCGCGCGTCGCGGCCATCGCGTGGCGGTCGTCTCCCGGCCGGACGGGGACGTCGGCGACCGGTGCCGCGCGGAGGGGATCCCGTTCTTCGCCCTCCCGTTCCGGCACGAGTTCGACTTCGCGAGCGCGCGGGCCCTCGCCCGGCTCTTCGAGGAGCGATCGGTCGACGTCGTCCACGTTCACAAGGGGATCGCACACTCTGCTGCGTTCTTCGCGACGTTTTTCTCGCGGAGGCGGCCGGTCCTCGTCGTCAACCGGGGCGTGTCGTTTCCTCTCGACGCCGCGAGCTCGATCAAGTACCGCTTTCGACTCGATGCCGTCGTGACCGTGTGCGAGGACATCAAGAAGGTCGTCGTGAAATCGGCGGGCGTGCCGCCGGAGAAGGTCCACGTCGTCTACGCCGGGGTCGACCTTTCTCGATTCGATCCCGCGCGGACGGACGGAGCGCGGGTGCGGCGGGAGTGGGGCGTCGAGGACGGGGAGAAGCTGCTCCTCCAGGTCGGCGCGCGGGAGTGGAAAGGATGGCGCGACCTCGTCTCCGCCGCGGCGCTTCTCGCGCCCGACTTCCCGAGCCTTCGAACGGCAATCGTCGCCTGCAAGGACGAGGCGGAGAAAGATCGCGTCCGTGAGTTCGCGCGCGAGCGCGGGATTCTCGACCGCGTTCTGCCGATCGCATTCCGCACGGACATGCCGGACGTCCTCGCCGCGGCCGACGTCGTGGCCGACCTCTCCTACGAAGGGCTGGGAATCACGGGAACGATCCGGGAAGCGATGGCGCTCGGCCGACCCGTCGTGGCGAGCGCGGCCGGAGGCAATCCCGAGCTCGTCTGTGACGGAGTTTCCGGGCTTCTCGTTCCGCCGCGGGATGTCGCCGCCGCGGCGGGAGCGGTCCGCCGGCTCCTGTCCGACCCGGCGCTGGCGGCGCGTTTGTCCGACGCGGGACGGGATCGGGTCGTCGAAGGCTTCTCGACGGAGGTGCGGCTCGACCGGATCGAGGCGCTCTACCGGCGACTCATCGCCGGAAGATCCAGAGGAGGAGCGTCAGGAGAAGCGACAACAGTAAACAGGTGACGATCGGAAAGACGAACGTGAAGCCGGGCCGCCGCACGACGAAGTCTCCCGGCAGCCTGCCGAAGTACCGCGAAACGATCGGCCACGCGACGGCAGCCGCCACGAGGACGAGCCCGACCACCAGAATCAACGAGCGCAGAGGCGATCCCACCGCTCGATTATCGACGAGGGTCGAGCTTTGAACGCGAGCTTCCGGATTCGCGACCTCCCCGCCGACGACCGGCCCCGCGAGCGCCTCGCACGTGCGGGTCCGGCGGCGCTCTCCTCCGAAGAGCTTCTCGCCCTCCTGCTCGGATCCGGCGGACGCGGCGAAAGCGCTCTCGACTGCGCGCGGCGACTCCTCGCCGCGCACGGCGGTCTCGGGGGTCTCGCGGGTCTCTCCGGAAGGGAGCTCGCGCGGGAGAGGGGCGTCGGGAGAGCGCGGGCGTCCGCGATCGAAGCCGCGATCGAGGTCGGCCGGCGCCTGGCGTCCGAGACGCTCGCCGCGCGGGACTTGATGAACGAGCCCGCGCTCGTCAAGGAATACCTGCGGCGGACTCGTGGAGACGGCACCCAGGAGAGGACGGGCGCGCTCTACCTGAACGCACGCAACCGGCTTCTCCGCGATGATCCGGAGATCTATCGGGGGACGCTCGATCGCGCCGTCGTCGAGCCGCGGGAGCTCTTGAAGAGAGCGCTCCTGTCGAACGCCGCCGCGCTCATCGTGTACCACAACCATCCTTCCGGAGATCCAACGCCCTCGCGCGAAGATCGGGAATTCACGCGTCGGCTGGCGTCGGCCGCGGATCTCGTCGGGCTGCGTCTTCTCGATCACGTCGTCGTCGGACGGGAAGGCTGCGTTTCGTTCCGGGAGGCCGGGTTGCTGTAGGTCGGCTCACGGCTCACGAGCTTGCGGTATTGTTTCCCGTTTCCCATGAAGACGTTCTACGCGACGACGCCGATCTACTACGTCAACGACCTGCCCCATATCGGGCACATCTACTCGACGGTCGTCACGGACGTTCTCACCCGCTACCATCGTCTGCTCGGAGAGAAGACATGGTTCCTGACGGGCACCGACGAGCACGGGCAGAAGATCGAGCGGGCCGCGGCGGCGCAGGGGACCGAGCCGATCGAGCTCGCGAACCGCGTCGTCCTTCGCTATCACGAGCTCTATCGGCGCTTCGACATCGCGAACGACGACTTCATCCGGACGACGGAGCCCCGCCACCGGCGCGGCGTCGAGGAGATCATCCGGAGAATCGAGGCCGCCGGCGACCTGTATCTCGCGCGGCACGAAGGCTGGTACTGCGCGAGCTGCGAGACGTTCTACACGGAGAAGGAGCTCGTTGACGGGAATTGCCCGATCCACGGGGAGCCCGCGGCCTGGCAGTCCGAGGAGAACGTCTTCTTCCGCCTGTCCCGGTACGCCGGACGGCTCCTCGAGATCTACCGGAGGGAGCCGGGTTTCGTCCGCCCCCAGACCCGCCGGGCGGAGGTGATGTCGTTCGTCGAGGCGGGCCTGAAAGACCTGTCCGTGTCGCGGACGAACGTGAAGTGGGGAATCCCGTTCCCGGGGAGGCCCGGCCACGTCGTCTACGTCTGGCTGGACGCGCTCTCGAACTACGTCACCGCTCTCGGGTTCGGCGCCGAGGACGACCGACGGTATCGTGAGTTCTGGGAGAACCCGGAAGGCCGGCGGGTCCACATCATCGGCAAGGACATCCTCCGCTTTCACGCCGTCTACTGGCCCGCGTTCCTGCTCTCGGCCGGCATTCCCGTCCCGACGACGGTCTGGGCGCACGGCTGGTGGCTGCGCGACGAAAAGAAGGTATCCAAGTCGGTCGGAAACATCGTGCAGCCCGACGCGCTCGTCGCGGAGTTCGGGCCCGATGCGTTGCGCTATTTCCTCATGCGCGAGATGGCGTTCGGGCAGGACGCCGCCTTTTCGGACCAGGCCTTTCTGGAACGCTACAACGCGGACCTCGCGAACGACCTCGGCAACACCGTCTCGCGGGTCGCCGCTCTGTGCCGCCAGGCATTCGGCTCTTCGCCGCCGGAGCCCTGCGACGACAACGAGCTCATCGGGGCCTGGGAGCGGGCACGCGCCGCCTGGCTCGGCGCGATGGACGACTACGCGTTCCACCGGGCGCTCGAAGCGATCTGGAAGTTCCTTTCGGAGATCAACGGCTTCGTCGTTTCGCGGGAGCCGTGGAAGATCCTGAAGGAAGAGGGACGCTCCGGCCGCCTTTCGCGAATCCTCTACGCGTCGGCCGAAGGCGTTCGGCTCGTCGCCGCGCTGCTCTCGCCGTTCATGCCGTCGACCTCGCGCAGAATCTGCGCCGCGATCGGCGCGAGGGCTGGGGAGGCGACGCTCGAGGACCTCGAGTGGGGGCGCCTTCCGACCGGCGTCCCGCTTCCCGCGGCCGAGGCGCTCTTCCCGCGAGTGGACGCAGCGGCATACTTTTCGACGGAGGAGGGAAAGACCATGTCGACCGAGAAACCGGCTGGCGCGGCCGCGACGCCTCCAGCGACCGCCCCCGACGGACGCATCTCGATCCAGGAGTTCCAGAGGGTTCGCCTGGTCACGGGCCGCGTGCTCGAGGCCGAACGCGTGCCGAGGTCGAACAAGCTCGTGCGGCTGCAGCTCGACCTGGGATCGGAGAAACGCCAGGTCGTCGCCGGCATCGCGAATCGGTACGAGCCGGAAGCGCTCGTGGGAAAGAACGTCGTCATCGTCGCCAACCTGAAACCCGCAAAGCTCATGGGGATCGAGTCCGACGGGATGATCCTCGCGGCAACGGTGGGCGAAGCCGGGGACCCGTCTCTCCTCGAAGTCGCCGCGGACGTTCCGCCGGGGAGCACCGTCAAATAGCTCCGACGCGCCTCGCCGACTCGCACTGCCACCTCCAGATGGCCGAGGGCCCTCTCGATGACCTGCTCGCGCGGGCGCGCGGCGCCGGGGTCGAGCGCCTGCTCGTGCCCGGAACCACGGTCGCGGATTCCGCGCACGCCGCGAAGATCGCGGCAAGTCACGAAGGCGTTCTCGCCGCGGTCGGCGTTCACCCGCACGACGCGAAGGACTTCGAACCGGATCGCGACGGCCCCGCGCTCGAGACACTCGCGGGCCGGCCGGAAGTCGCGGCGATCGGCGAGGTCGGCCTCGACTTCCACTACGATCTCTCGCCGCGCGAAAAACAGATCGAAGTCCTCGAGTGGATGCTGGACCTCGCGCGGCGTCTCGAGCTGCCGGTCGCCCTGCACAACCGGGAGAGCGGATCCGAGCTCCTCGCGCTTCTCTCCCGACGCGGGCCGCGGGAAAATGCGGGAGTCTTCCACTCCTTCACGGAAAGCGCGGAATATGGACGCAAGGTCCTCGATCTCGGCTTTCGGATCTCGTTCTCCGGGATGATCACTTTCCGAAACGCGCGGAACATCCGCGAGGCGGCGCAAGGGCTTCCGCTCGATGCATTGCTGGTCGAGACCGACTCGCCGTATCTGGCTCCGGAGCCTTACCGCGGGAAGCGCTGCGAGCCGGCTTTCGTCGTGGAAACGGCGAAGAAGCTGGCGCAGGTCAAAGCGGTCTCGTTCGACCGCGTGGTGGAGGCGACCACCGCGAGCTTCGACCGGCTCTTTCGGCGGCGCGACGCGCCGTGACCAGCGCGTCCCGCATCCCGCCGCGCGAGTTCGAGACGCTGGTCGAAGAGGCGCTCGCCGCAGTTCCCGAACGGTTTCGCCGCTACCTGGAAAACGTCGTCGTGGTCGTGGAGGAGGAACCCTCCGACGAGGACTTCGACGAGACCGATACTCCCGACGACCACGAGCTCTTCGGGATCTTTCGCGGCGCTCCCTACTTCGAGCGCCAGCGTTTCGTCTCCGACCTGCCCGCTCAGATCGCCGTCTTCCGGGGCCCGATCCTGCGTTCCTGCGCGACGCGCGGCGAAGCGGTCCGGGAGATCCGCGACACCGTCGTGCACGAGCTCGGACATCTGCTCGGCCTCGGGGACGAGGAGATGCCGTACTAGCAGGGTCTGATCCCGAGAGGGGCCAGAACCTCTTCTCAGCGGATCCGAATCGGCTCTTCCAGAGTGAACGCGACCGTGCGACCGGGGTCGATCGTGAAGTCGAGATCGCCCGTCGCCGCCGCGACGCCCGTACCGACCGCCGCTCCCGCTGCGGCTCCCTTCAACGTCGAACCGCTGTCTCTGCCGAGCACCTGCCCGAGGATTGCGCCGACCGCGGCGCCTCCCGCGATGTATTCGACGTTGTGCTTCGTGTGAGTCTCGCCGACTCTCTCGTAGGACGAGGTCCGGATCGGAACCGGGCCTCCGCGCGTCTCGAGCTCCGTCAATCCGAACTTCAACTCCGCGGGACGGCCGAGCTTTCCCGAATCCACGACGTGGTCGATTCTGCCGGTGACGCGGCTTCCCGACGCCGCGACGATGCTGCCATCCTCGGCCAGCACGTCGTCTAAGACCCTTCCGCGAACTGTGTCGCCGTTCTTCGCCGTGGCCGTCGAGATCGGCTCGTCGAAAGCGACTCTCAGGATCGTCCCCTTGGGAACCACCCGAGCGACCCGCGCCTGTCGATCCTCCTGCGGCGGCCGCTCTTCGGAAGAACCTGGACGGCCCTCGCGGGTGGACGTCGTTCTCGATTGACTGGCCGCACGCCGGCGCGTCGCATTTCGCTGGGACACGACCACGGGATCGGCCGTGATCACGGCCGTGTCCGCGGGCGCGAGCTCCGCCGTCGTCGTGGTGGTGGTCGTCGTGCTCGTCGTCGTCGTGCTCGTGGTCGTCGCCGCGGCGTTCGTTGCCACGGCGGGCGTCGCCGATCCGGCGGTCGTCGTTTCCGTCTTTCGGCAGGCGGCGAAGAGACCGAGCGCGCCGGTCGCGAACGCCACCGTGAAGATCTTCAGCTTGCGAGTTTTCATGTCCGAGTACCTCCCTGATTTACCGACGCGGGCCGCGGGGCCCTCGGTCGCGGTTGGGGTGGCCGGCGTGCTCGCCCTCGCGGCTGCGCCGGTCGTCCTCCTCGGGCCCGACGGGGGCCATGGCCATCTCTGCTTCGAGCTCCTCTTTGGAGAGAGCTTGCTTTCGAGAGAGCTTGATCTTTCCCATCGGGTCGACGGCAATGATCTTGACGGTGACCTCGTCCCCCTCCTTGACCACGTCCGTCGTCTGCCGGACCCGGTACGGCGCGAGCTCGGAGATGTGGACGAGCCCGTCCTGACCCGGGAGGATCTCGACGAAGGCGCCGTACGGCTCCACGCGGCGCACCTTGCCCGTGTAGATCTTTCCGATCTCCGGCTCCTGTGTCAGTCCTTCGATGATCTGGATCGCGCGCAGCGCGGCGGCCTCGTCGGACGAAGCGATCGAGACCTTGCCCGAATCCTCGACGTCGATCTTGCATCCGGTTTCCTCGATGATCGACCGGATCGTCTTGCCTCCCGAGCCGATGACGTCGCGGATCCGGTCTCTCGGGATCTGCATCGTGAAGATGCGCGGCGCATACGGAGAAATGTTCGGCCGCGGTCGGTCGATCGCCGTCGCCATCTTCTCCAAGATGTGCAGCCTTCCGACCCGCGCCTGCTCGAGCGCCTGCTCGAGGACCGCACGGGGAAGGCCCTGGATCTTGATGTCCATCTGGAGCGCGGTGATGCCGTCGGCGGAGCCGGCGACCTTGAAGTCCATGTCCCCGTAGTGGTCTTCCTGGCCGGCGATGTCGGTCAGGATGGCGAACCGATCTCCCTCCCCGACGAGCCCCATCGCGACCCCGGCGATCGGGGCCTTGATCGGCACGCCGGCGTCCATGAGGGCGAGCGTCCCACCGCAGACCGTGGCCATCGACGAAGAGCCGTTCGACTCGAGGATGTCCGACACGACGCGCACCGTGTAGGGGAACGAGTCCTCGCTCGGGAGCACGGTCGAGAGCGCGCGGCGCGCGAGATTTCCGTGGCCGATGTCGCGCCGGGACGGGCCCCTCATGAACTTCGTTTCTCCCACCGAGAACGGCGGGAAGTTGTAGTGAAGAAGGAACGTGTGCTCGCTTTCCCCCTCGTACTCTTCGATGATCTGAGCGTCGTCGGAAGTCCCCAGCGTCGCCGTGACGAGCGCCTGGGTCTCCCCGCGTGTGAAGAGCGCGGACCCGTGCGTGCGGGGGAGCAGACCCACCTCGATGGAGATCGACCGAACTTCGTCGAAAGCGCGCCCGTCGAGCCGCTTGTTCTCGGCGAGAATCGCCGCGCGCGTCAGGATCCTGACCAGGTCGTCGGCGGCGCGCGCGGTCTGCTGGCGCCGCTCGGGCTCGGACTCGGGCACCATCGAGGCCGCCGCCTTCTTGACCGCCTTGATCTCCAGGTAGGAAGCGATCTTTCCGGGCATCGTCAGGGCCGCGCGCATGGGCGCTTCCCACTGCAGTCGGACCTCCGCGAGCACGGACGCCGGGTACGGCTCGGGCGCCTGCCAGCCCGGCTTATCGAAGCCGCCGCGTTTCTGCAGCTCCTTTTGAGCCGTGACGATCCGTCGGATCGCCTCGTGGCCGAAGAGGATGGCGTCGAGGATCCTCTGCTCGGAGACCTCCCGGGCGCCCGCCTCGACCATGACGACCGCTTCTTCGGTTCCGGCGACCACCAGGTCGATCTCGGACTTCTCCCGCTCGGCGTTGGTCGGGTTCAGAACGAACTGCCCGCCGATCGAACCGACGCGCACCGCGCCGACCGGCGAGAAGAACGGCACGAGCGAGCAGGTCAGAGCGACCGACGCGGCGTTCAGAGCCAGGACGTCCGGGTCGTTCTGGCCGTCCGCAGAAAGTACGAACGCGATGATCTGAGTTTCGTGGTTGAAGCCCTTCGGAAATAGAGGCCGGAGCGGCCGGTCGATCAGCCGGGAGGTCAGGATTTCCTTCTCGGTCGGCCGGCCTTCCCGCTTGAACCACCCTCCGGGGATCCGGCCGGCCGCGTACGTGTTCTCGCGGTAATCCACCGTGAGCGGGAAGAAGTCGGCGTTCTCCTTTGGCTCCTTGGCGAAAACGGCCGTGGCGAGCACGACGCTGTCGCCGTAGCGCACCACGGCGGCGCCATCCGCCTGTTTCGCGAGCTTTCCAATTTCGATGTCCAGGGATCGGGAGCCGATCGGGATCGAGGTCTTGTGGATCATGGTCTTTCCTTCTTGTATGGTCGGCCCGCCGGCGAAACCGCCCGGCGACTGGAACGCCTGCGTTTCCTCGCCGGGGAAGACGAAACGGGCGGTCGCCCGTCCGGCGGGCGGAGTTACTTCCGGATGCCGAGGCGCTCGATCAACCGGTGATAGCGCTCCGGGCCTTCGGACTTCAAATAGTCGAGCAGGCGCCGGCGGCGCCCGACGAGCTTCAAGAGGCCGCGGCGGGAGTGGTGATCCTTCGCGTTCGTCTTGAAGTGCTCGGTCAGGTAGACGATCCGGTTCGTCAGCAGCGCGACCTGCACCTCGGGCGAGCCCGTGTCGGTGTCGTGGGTGCGGTACTGAGAAACGATCGTCGGCTTCTGCGTTCGATGCTCCGTGACGTTCACTTCTCCTCCAACCTTCTCATCTCACACTTTTTTCTCAATCGGACAGCCTAGCACACGAAGCATGTTGCGGGGACAGGTCCTACGGACCTGCACCCGCCTCAGTCCGCTCCTCGCGGGGACAGGTCCTACGGACCTGCACCCGCATCAGACCTCTCTTCGCGGGGACAGGTCCTACGGAGCTGCACCCGCAGCAGCTCATTCGGCGAGGACGAGCTTCGGTCGAATGAGGGCGATTCCACGGGTCCCGATCGGGCTGACCTGCCCGAGCGCGACCATCTCGTCGGAAGGACCGACGAGAGCCACCCAGTCGCCTTCCTTCGAAGCGACGCCCCGCGCCGGGATCGACTGCCCTTTGCGGATCTTCCAGGTTTCGAGCGAAGCCAGGCGGACGCGCTCGAACGGAAAGTGAACGCGCGACAGCGGAACGGCATGCGGCGGTTCCAGGCGCTCGGCCGGCACCATCTCCTCGAAGCGCTCGAGCGCGACGGCTTCGCTCACGTGGAAATCCCCGATGCGCGTGCGACGCAGGGACTCCAGGTGGGCGCCGCAGCCGAGCTTCTCGCCCAGGTCACTCGCGATCGAGCGGATGTACGTCCCGGACGAGCAGGAAATCGAGAACGGCAGCTGCCCGCGGGACAGCTCGCCGAAGGAGAGCTCCCGGACACGGACCTTCTTCGGAATCACGGGGACGCTTTCGCCCTTGCGCGCCATCTCGTAGAACTTCCGCCCGCCCACCTTCTTCGCCGAATACGGCGGCGGAGATTGCAGAAAATCACCGCGAAAGGAGTCCGCGGCCGCCTCGACCTCTTCGCGCCGCAGTCCGGCGGCGTCGCGCTCGGGCCCGACCGCCTCGCCTTCGCGATCGAAGGTCGTCGTCGCGCGGCCGAGCCGGATGACCCCCTCGTAGGACTTGTCCATCAGCGTGAAAAAGCCTTGCAGCCTCGCCGCTTCTCCGGCGCACAGGAGCAGGAGCCCGGTCGCCATCGGGTCGAGCGTCCCGCTGTGTCCGATGCGCGGAAGCGAGAGCGCCCGGCGCACGCGCTCGACGACGTCGTGGGAAGTGAGCCCGGTCGGCTTGTCGAGGAGAAACAGGAAGCCGCGCCGAAACGGATCGGCCGCTCTCACGGCTCCTCTTCGCGTCCCGGCAGCACGCGGGAAAGCAGTTCGTCGATCCTGGCTCCCCGGTC
>Ga0114129_10001170_pt1 | contig 34810 bp, 35 predicted proteins | sample RhiMetdeltSRZDD1_FD_80071 | JGI IMG/M metagenome (GOLD analysis project Ga0114129, IMG submission 80071) | Populus rhizosphere microbial communities from Tennessee, USA - Rhizosphere MetaG P. deltoides SRZDD1 (version 2) (version 2) | ecosystem: Host-associated > Plants > Roots > Rhizosphere >...
AGCAGCTCCTCCGCGCTCGGCGGCGAGCCCGCGCGCGCGTCGAGCAGCGTGATCTCCGTCTCGCGGCGCGAGAACGACTGGTAGAGGACCGGCATGTATCCGATGACGAGCGCGAGAAAGCCGAATCCCATGCCGGCCTCGATCACCAGCACGATGCGGCCGACGACAGACAGCGGCGTCACGTCGCCGAGGCCGAGGGTGAAGAACGTCTCGCCGCTCATGTAGACGTGGTGCACGAATGCGCCGCCGCCCGGGACGGACAGTCGGGTACCGAGCCCGAATTGGACCATGGCGAATGCCACGATCAGACTGGCGGCCCACGCGGCGAACAGCAGCAGCAGCGACAGCGGGCCGTAGAACGAGAGATAGGTCTCGCGGCGGCCCGACGCGCGCATCCGTCGCGCGACCGCCGACCAGATCCACCAGGTGGTGCGGAAAAACATCCGCGTCGTTCGAAAGCGGCGGGTGACACGGCGAGGCAGGACGAGGGCTTCGAACGTGTCCCATACGATGACGGCGATCCACAGCGCGCCCGCCAGGGCGATCAGCCACCGCATGCGCTTGGGATGCCGGACGCGCCCGCGCCGGTGCTCAGTCGGATCGGCCGCGCGCGGCGATGTCCCACACCGCCTCCACGCGCGGGCCGCGCACGCACCAGACGCGGTCGTAGAGGTTGAACGTCGGATCGCAGTGCGGCGGGAAGAATTCGATCCGCTCGCCCAGGCGCGGCGCGCGCGAGGGATCGGTGATCGTCAGGCGCCCGTGCTCGTCTCCGGCGAAGCCGTACTCGACGCCGGGGCGCTCGACCGCCTCCGGCGGAAACGGCTTGTCGGTGGAGAACGCCTTGAGGCCGCCGTCCACCATCGCGCGCTCGCCCGTCGGAACGCTGACGACCGTCGTCGCCACCGTCAGCGCCATCTCGAAATCGGTCAGCGTGTCGCCCGCGCGGCCGCCGATGCGCCGGTAGTCGACATCCATCACGCAGTAGGACCCGCTCTGCAGCTCCGTCAGTCCTTGCAGCTCGACGTCGATATCGAACGTGCCGGTGGACCCGCCAGCGACGATGTCAATCGGCAAGCCGTCGGCTTCGAGGCGTGCGCGCGTCTCCATCAGCGGCGTCATCGCGGCGTGCGAGGCCTCGCGGCGCTTGGCCCATCCCATCACGTGCGCGCAGTGCCCCGCATACCCCTGCAAGCCGCGCAGTCGCAGCGCGCCGCGGTGGGCGACGTGGCGTGCGAGCTCGAGCGCGGCCTCTCCGGGTTGCGCACCAGTGCGCCGACCGCCCACGTCGATGTCGATCATCACGTTGAGCGTGACCCCGTCCTCGGCCGCGGCCCGCGCGAGCGCATCGACGTTGTCCCGGTTGTCGACCACGACCATGGTGTCGGGCGCCTCCGCGACGAGGCGCGTCAGCCGGCGCAGCGCACTGGGCGCGACGACTTCCGTGGTGATCAGCAGGCCACGAATGCCGAAGCGCGCCATCACTTCCGCCTCGCCGAGCTTGGCACACGCCACGCCGAGTGCGCCGGCGGCGATCTGCCGATGGGCAATTTCCGGACAGCGATGCGTCTTGGCGTGCGGCCGCAACTGCTTGCCGGCAGTGCGCACGTGCTTGGCCATGCGCTCCAGGTTGCGCTCGAAGCGATCCATGTCGAGCAGGAGCGCAGGGGTCGGGATCTCGTCGCGCGTCATCGGAATTGGCAGCCTAGCACGGATCGCCGGCTGCGGTCGTGAGCGCGTGGCGCTCGGAGGGGGACGTCCGGGGTCTACTTGCCGAGCAGATTGTTCAGACTGCGCGTCTGGATGCCACCTTTGAAATCGTCGTCGACATGCGGCGGAGTCTGGGCCGGACGAGACAGCTTCCGCTCGATGGCCGCGCGTTCCTGCTGCTGAGCCCCCTCCAACTCGACGCGATCGAGGTCGCGGTTGACTTCGCTCAGTGGCGTCGTCGGTTTCACGATCACGCGCCGGTGCCGCAAGTCCTGCTGGAGCTGCGTTTCCGTGTCGGGGCTGGCGGCCTGGGCGAGCACAGTGGCAGGAATCAGCGTCACGATCAGCGCCACGAGCGCAGCTTGCCCTCTCATCTGGCCGCTCCTTCCCGAGAACCTACACCTTAATGATGCGCAAAGCACATACAGCGTTTCGCGTTGGGGTGCAGAAGACATGCCGCCGACCGCCGACCGAACGGCCCTAGCGGCCGAGGCTGACGTCGTCGGGCAGCTCGTCGACGTCGTCGGGCCGGCGCGGGAAAAAGCGCGCCAGCGCCGCGCCGACCTCGGCAACGGCGCCGACGACGGCCGCGCGGAGCGCGCCTGCGCGCAGCCGCTCGACCATACGGTCGCGCACACCGTTCCAGTAGTCGTCACCGACACGGGTATGAATGCCGTCGTCACCGATGATCGCGAGCTTGCGGTCTTCGATGGCGAGATAGATCAACACGCCCGAGCGATGCGTAGTCCGGTGCATTCCGAGTCCGGAAAAGACGTGGCGCGCGCGCTCCATCGGATCGGTCGTCCTCCGGCGAAGGCCATGGGCGATGCGGCGCTCGATGTGGACACGGATCTCCGCCGACGTGCCACGCTCGGCCTCGCGCACGGCCGTGGAGATGGCATCGAGGTCAGCCTCGCTGATCACGCCGCGCGCCCATCGCGGGTGTCGTCCGAACATCACCAGTCGCCGCTGGCGCCGCCGCCGCCGGAGCTGCCGCCGCCCCCGCCGGAGAAATCGCCGCCGCCCCCGCCACCGCCCCAGGAGGCACCACCACCCCAGCCGCCGCCCCCGCCCCAGATGATCGGCGGGTGCGAGCTCCACCCGCCACGGTCAGCGGTGACCGCACGCCGGCTCGACGCGCGCATGACGCTCAAGAACGCGACGCCGAACACGCCGAAGATCAGCGCGAGCAGCAGCACGGTGGCCGGATCGGCGGTTTTCCGCCGCGCCGGCGTGCCGCGCGCGGCGCCCGGCGTGCCGCCACCGATGCGCGTGTACACCTCGTTCACCGCGGCCTCGAGGCCGGCGGCGTAGCGTCGCTCCCGAAAGCGCGGCGCGATCGCGTCGCGGATGATCCCCGCGGCGACGGCATCCGTGATCACCGGCTCGAGCCCGTAGCCGACCTCGATACGTAGCTTGCGCTCGGCGAGGAAGACCACCAGCAGCACGCCGTTGTCGACGCCCTTCTTGCCGACCTTCCAGCGCTCCTCGAGCCGGACGGCGACGTCCTCGACACTGTCGCCTTCGAGCGACGGGAAGATCGCGATGAACATCTGCGCGCCGGTGCTGCGCTCTCGCTCGGCGAGCGTGCTCTCGAGATGCTGACGCTCGGACGCCGACAAGACGCCGGCGTAATCGTTGACTCGGGCGGTCGGTGCAGGCGGGAGCGTGAGGGCGAGCGCGAGAACTACGCCGAGAAGCAGCCTAGAACTTCACTTTGGGCGCCGTCTCGCTGCCCGGCGCCGCCTCGAAGAACGCCTTCGGCTTGAAACCCATCATGCTGGCCACGAGGCTGCCGGGAAAGATGCGCAGCCGTGTGTTGTAGTCACGGACGGCCGTGTTATAGCGCTGGCGCTCGACCGTGATGCGATTCTCGGTCCCCTCGAGCTGGCTTTGCAGCGTGAGGAAGTTCTGGTTGGACTTGAGCTCGGGATAACGCTCGACAGTGACGAGCAGGCGGCTCAGCGCGCCGGAGAGCTGGTTCTGCGCGGCCTGAAATTTCGCCATCGCCTGCTGGTCGTTCAACGCCTCCGGCGTGAGCTTGATGCTGGTGGCGCTGGCGCGCGCCTGCGTGACTTCCGTGAGCACCGTCCGCTCCTGCGCGGCGAAGCCTTTCACCGTCTCGACGAGATTGGGGATCAAATCGGCGCGCCGCTGGTAGACGTTCTGGACCTGGGCCCACTTCTCGTTGACGTCCTGCTCGAGGCCGACCAGCCGGTTCTGAACGCTGATCGCCCAGCCGACGATGCCGACGATGACGACGACCACGACGATGAGGGCGATTAGACCGGCGCGCATCCTCAAGGATTATACGTGCACCTGCCAGTTCTCACGAGCTTTGAACGTTGCCGGTGTTTTCGTACGGAGCTCGCAGACCCCGACACGTTGTGGGCCGGCAGCGGTAGGCCGTGCACTGCGTGCGGGCAGCCGATCCTACCTGCCCAGACGGAGTACGAGCCGCAGTATTCCGACGCGCGCGAAACCATCCGGTTGGCACGTCGTAGTCGGCTATTGGGAGTTTAGGCCGCGGATTTATACTCGACGCCGTGTCCGAGACCTTGCCCGTCTATCGCGTGACCGCGAAGAACACGTCGACCGGCGAGAACAAGATCCACGACGACGTCACCGCCCGGCGCTACGGGTTCCCGGGCGCGCTCGTGCCCGGCGTGACCGTGTACGCCTACATGACGCAGCCGCTGGCGGCCGCCTTCGGCGCCGCCTGGCTCATGCGCGGCACCGCAACGGTGCGCTTCGTGAAGCCGGTGATGGACGGCGATGCGGTGACGGTCACCGGCGTGGTCACCGCGCGCGACGGCCGCGGCGTGACGGCGACGGTGACGGCGGGTACGCCCGCGACGCCGGAGTGCGCGACGCTCACCGCGACCATCCCCGCGGGGCAGCCCACGCCCATCAACCTCGCCGCCTATGGCGAAGCGCCGCTCCCCGAGCGCCGACCCGAAGCCACGCGCGTGCACTTGGCGTCGCTGGCGATGCTCGGCACGCCACGCGTTCATTACGACGCAGGCCAGGCGGAAGCGTACGTCGCGAAAGTCGGCGAGGCGCTCGCGCTCTATCGCGGCACCGGCGGCTGGGTGCATCCTGGCTTTCTGCTCGAGCAGGGCAACCGCGCGCTCGATCGCAACGTGACGATGAGCCCGTGGATCCACGTCGGCAGCGCCGTGCGCCATCTCGGCGGCGCGCGCGTCGGCGACCGGCTGGCCACACGCGGCAAGGTGCGCTCGTTGTTCGAGAAGAAGGGCCGCGAGTTCGTCGAGGTCGACGTCGTCATCGTCGCCGGCGACACCGCGCGGCCCGTCGCTCACATCCTGCACACCGCGATCTATCGACTGCCGCCGCCCGCCTGATTGCCTCATCGGAAGGCGCGTGCTAGAAACGTCCATTCCGACTGGAGGCTTGCGATGGATCTGACCCTCTCGGCCGAGGATCGCGCGTTCCGCGATCAGGCCCGCGCGTGGTTTTCTGCGAACGTTCCGAGCACCGAGCTCAAGACGCTCGAGGAGCGCCGCGCGTGGCATCGCACGATGTACGAGGCCGGCTACGTCGGCATGGGCTGGCCGAAGGAGTACGGCGGCCGCGGGGCGACGCCGATGCAGCAGGCCATCGCCGCCGATGAGATGGCGCGCGCGAGCGCGCCGGCGCCGATCAACGGCCTCGGGGTCGGCTTCATCGGGCCCACGATCATCGTGCACGGCACGCCCCAGCAGAAGGAGCGCTACCTCAAGAAGATCCTCACCGCGGAAGAGATGTGGTGCCAGCTCTACTCGGAGCCCAACTCCGGCTCGGACCTGGCCAGCCTGCGTACGCGCGCCGAGGACAAAGGCGATCACTTTCTGGTGAATGGCCAGAAGATCTGGACGAGCGGCGGGCACATCGCGGATTGGGGCATCCTGCTCGCGCGCACCGATACGAGTGTGCCGAAGCACAAAGGCATCTCGTGCTTGCTCTTCAACATGCGCCAGCCGGGCGTCGAGGTGCGGCCGCTCAAGCAGATCACCGGCAGCTCGGAGTTCAACGAAGTGTTCATGACGAATGCGCGCGCCGAGAAGAGCGATCTCATCGGCCGCCTCGGTCAGGGCTGGGAGATCGCGCAGACCACGCTCGGCTTCGAGCGCGGCGGCAACTCGATGGCGCGCGTGACGCGTTACGCCTCCGCGTTCGATCGCCTCGTCGACGCGGCGAAGAAGCTCTCGCGCGGCGGCCGGCCGCTGCTCGAGGATCCCGTCGTGCGGGCCAAGCTCGGGCGCGTCTTCGCGGAGATGGAAGTCCAGCGCTACGCCGCGCTGCGCGTGCTGTCAGCGCTGCAGAAAGGCGACTCGCCGGGGGCCGCCTCGTCGATCACGAAGCTCTCGTATAGCGAGTTCGAGAAGCGGTATTACGAGCTGTGCCTCGAGATTCTGGGCCCGTACGGACAGATCACCGACGGCGGGCTCGAAGAAACCACGCTCGACGTCGACTCGTCGTCCGGCGTCCGGTCGAGCTGGGCGTACGCGTTCCTCTGGGCGCGCGCCGGCACGATCTACTCAGGCTCGTCGGAGATCCAGAAGAACGTCATCGGCGAGCGCGTGCTGGGGCTGCCCAAAGAGATCCGCGCCGACCGCGTGAAGGCGTAGAGGAGGCGGGCGTGGACTTTTCGTTCAGCGCCGACCAGCAGCTGCTGCGCAATTCCGCCCGCGCGTTTCTGGACGAGCACAACAAGCCGGCGCACGTGCGCGCGCTGTGGGACGACCCGCGCGGCGAGAGCGAGGCGCTGTGGAAAGAGATGGCGCAGCTCGGCTGGCTCGGCCTGGTGTTGCCCGAAGATGTCGGCGGCAGCGCGCTCGGGCTCGTCGAGACGGCAATTCTAGAAGAGGAGCTCGGGCGCGCGGCCTGCCCGTCGCCCTATCTGCCGACCGCGCTCGCCGGCATGGCCATCGACCGCTTCGCCGGTCCGGCCCAGAAGAGTCGATGGCTTCCGGCATTCGCCTCGGGCCGCGCACGCGGCACCGTCGCGTTGCAGGAACGCGATCTCGCGTTGTTGCCCGAGGCGATCCACACGCGCGCCGAGGAGCGCGGCGGCAAGGTCGCGCTGAGCGGTGTCAAACAGTTCGTACCGTGGGCGCACGTTGCGGACGTCGTCCTCGTGCCAGCGCGCAGCGGCAATACCCTGGCCGTGCACGTCGTCGAGACGTCGGCGCCGGGGCTGTCGATCACGCCGCTGGCGGGCATGGACCCGGGCACGCGACTGGCGCAGGTGACGCTAGACGGCACGACGGTCGCCGCCGAAGCCCGGCTGTCAGCCGAGGCGCTACCGTTCCTCCTGCTTCGCGGCGCGGTCGGCGCGGCGGCCGAGATGCTCGGCGCCGCGCGCCGCTGCCTGGACATGGCGGTGGAGTACGCGAAAGTCCGCGAGCAGTTCGGCCAGCCGATCGGCTCCTTCCAGGCCATCCGTCACAAGTGTGCCGAGATGCTGCTCGAGGTCGAGAACTCGCACTCCGCCACCTACTATGCGGCGTGGGCGCTCGACAGCGGCGCCGAGGACGCCGAGCTCGCGGCGTCCGTGGCGAAGTCGTACGTCAACGACGCCTCGCGGAAGGTGTGCGGCGAGGCGATCCAGGTGCACGGCGGCATCGGCTTCACGTGGGAGTACGACCTGCACCTCTATTTCAAGCGCGCCAAGGCGCTGGAGCCGCTCTACGGCGACGCCGAGCACCACCGCGAGCTGATCGTGCGCCGCGTGGCCCGCTGAGGGCGCGGTGCTCGATCTTCGGACTCCGCTCGAGGGCGTGCGCGTCATCGACCTCACGAGCTACATCGCCGGCTCATACGCGGCGACGATGCTCGCCGATCTCGGCGCCGACGTCGTGAAGGTCGAGTCGCTCGAGGGCGATTCGTTCCGCGAGCTGCCCGGCTTCTTCGCGTGGAACCGCGGCAAGCGGTCGATTGCTCTGAATCTCAAGACTCTCGACGGCCGCGCCGTCGTCGAGCGTCTCGCGCGCGACGCCGACGTCGTGATGGAAAACATGCGTCCGGGCGTGGCCGATCGCCTCGGGGTCGGCGACGCGACGCTGCGCGCGTTGAACCCGCGCCTCATCTATTGCTCTACCACTGCGTTCGGCTCGAGCGGCCCGTACGTGGACCGGCCCGGCTTCGATCCGCTGCTGCAGGGCCTGGCGGGCATCATGGCGCTGCAGGGCTTCGGCGGACCGCCGCAGTATCTCCGCATCGCGGTCGTCGATTACTATGCGGCCGCGCTCACCGCCCAGGCCGTGCTGGCCGCGCTGTTCGTGCGCGAGCGCACCGGCATCGGGCAGAAGGTGGAGACGTCGCTCCTGCACGCGGTGATCGCGCTGCAAGCCGGCAACTTCGTCGATTATCCGGGCAAGCATTCGGTCTTTCGCGACAACCCGACGTATCGTCTCTATCAGGCGGGCGACGGCGAGTGGCTCTTCCTCGCGTGCGGCAACCAGGCGTTCTGGGTGAAGCTCTGTCAGGCGCTGGGGCTCGAGGACCTCGCGCACGATCCGCGCTTCGGCTCGTGGATGCTGCGCCTGGACAACCGCGCGGTGCTGCTGCCGATCCTCGAGGCGCGCTTCAAATCGCGCCCGCGCGACGAGTGGCTGTCGACGCTGCAGAGCCACGACATCCCTGCGGGCCCCGTGCACAGCATCGACGAGTTTCGTCGGCATCCGCTCACCCGCCACCACGGGCTGGCGCGCGAGTACGATCACGCCGAGGTCGGGCGCCTCACGCTGCCCGGGTCGTCACTGCTCTTTTCCGCGACGCCCACCCGCGATGCCGGCCCCTCGCCGACGCTCGGCCAGCACACCGACGACGTGCTGCGCGCCGCCGGCTACGCCGCGGACGCGATCGCCGACCTTCGCGCCCGCAAGATCATCCGCTGATCCATGACCACAAGGAGTCTCGCGTGAGCACGAAATACGAAGCGATCCGCTATGAGGTCGAGGACGCCGTCGCCACGATCACTATGAATCGGCCCGACGTCCACAACGCGATGAACGACGTCATGCGCCGCGAGCTGACCGCCTGCTTCGACGGCCTGGTCATCGACGATGCCGTCAAGGTGATCATCGTCACCGGCGCCGGCGAGCGCGCGTTTTCGGCGGGCGCCGACATCCGCGAGTTCGTAGCCCCGCTCGTCCCGGTGCAGTTTCGCGAACACCGCCGTCGCGTGGACTTCCGTCAGGAGATGGATCGCTGCCCGCAGCCGATCCTCGCCGCGATGAACGGCTTCGCGTTCGGGGGCGGCCTCGAGCTGGCCCTCGCATGCGACATCCGCATCGCCGCGGTCGGCGTGCAAATGGGCCTGACCGAGATCAATCTTGCGATCATTCCGGGCGGCGGCGGCACGCAACGGCTGCCTCGGCTGGTCGGGCGCGGCAAAGCGCTGGAGATGATCCTCACCGGCGCGCGCATCCCCGCCGACGAGGCGCTGCGCATCGGCCTCGTGGAGCGCGTCGTGCCGACCGGCGAGGCCCTGAAGGCGGCCACCGAGCTCGCACGCGCGATGGCGGCGAAGGCGCCGGTGGCGCTGCGCTACGCGAAAGAAGCGGTGGTCAAAGGCCTCGAGCTGCCGCTCGCGGACGGGCTGCGCCTCGAGGGTGATCTCTCGACGCTGCTGCGCACCACCGAAGATCGTGTGGAGGGCGCGAAGGCGTTTTTGGAAAAGCGCGCGCCGCGCTGGACCGGCAAATAGCCGTCGCGAGGCGGGTAACATATAACAGGAAATGCCGTTCTCGTATTACGCGCGGCTGTCGCGCGCCCAACAGGCGATTTATCGGCGCAGCGACGCGATCACCGAGATCCGGCTGCCGCAGGCCGAGCGGTTCGCCGCCGCCGTCGACGCCGTGGAGTCCGCCCTGCTGGCCGAGAATCGCGCCGCCACACAGGCCGCGAGCGAGCGAGTCATCGGTGGTCTCATGGAAGTGCTCGGCGCGCCGCCCGTGCGGGTCGAGGTGCTGGCGGCTCGGCCGCACGCCGGCTGGGGCGAGCTGCACGGCCTCTACACCGCCGAGCGGGGCAAGCGTCCGAAGATCCAGCTCTGGATGCGTACGGCGAAGCAGAAGCGCGTCGTCGCGTTTCGGACCTATCTGAGGACGCTGTTGCACGAGGTCGGACACCATCTGGACTACACGGTGCTGCGGCTCGAAGAGTCGTATCACACGGAAGGCTTCTACAAACGCGAGTCGAGCCTGTTTCATCAGCTCGTCACGGATCTCAGGAGGAGCGCGATGCCGACGATGGAGGAATACGCGAAGCAGCCGCGCGAGCAGCGGATCAAGCGCCTGGAGCGCACGGCGGACGAGCTGGCCGCGGCGATCCGCGGCCACGACGACGAGGCGCTGTCGCGCCGTCCCGACGCGAAGAACTGGGCCCCGAAGGAGATCGTGTGCCATCTCCGAGACATCGAGGAGGCGTTCTTGCTGCGCTTTCAGACGATCGTCGCCTCCGACAATCCACGCCTGGCGGCGCCCGATCCCGATCGCTGGGCCGAAGAGCGGCAATATCTGCGCAACGACGCGCCGGCGGCGCTGGCCGCGTTCCGAAAGCGGCGTGCGGAGACGCTCGCGTTCCTCGGCCAGCGCACGCCCGCCGACTGGGAGCGTGGCGGCACGCACCCTGTGCGCGGCACGATCACCCTCGACAGTTTCCTGACGCTCATGGCGTGGCACGACGACAACCATCTCGACCAGCTGCGGCGCGCGCTGGAAGGGAAGGCCTAGCGTCGGGACCGCCGCTTCGGAATCATCCGGCGCAGGTCGGGAAGCTTGCCGATTCGCTCAGTGACCGGAAAGCCGGCATCCGGTTGTTGCGCGCTGCCTGCGCTGCGAAGAAGCCGCCGCGCGCCGCGCGCGTCGAGCGGCGGGAGGCCTCGCTTCCGGCGGGCGCTCTGCACGCACGCCAGCGCCCCCGCCACGATCGCGGCGGCCGCCGACGTTCCGCCAAAGCCGTTCGTGTACCAGTGCTCCTCGAGACCGCCACTGAGATCGCCATACCCGGTCGTCATCACCTCATCGCCCCATGCCTGGGCGTCGAGCATCGCGCCGTAGTTCGAAAAGTTCGCCCGTGACCGCTCTCGCCCGTGATGGCCGACGGGCGGGACACCGGCGCCGACGACGATGGCGCCCGAGTCGGCGGCCCCGCGTCTAAACGGGTTGGTCCAGTCCGGCCCGAATCCAGCCAGCCCTCGGTCGAAGCGGTCGTCGTCGAGGCTCAGGCCCTGGTTGCCGGCTGCGGTGACGACGATGAGCCCTAGCGAGGTCGCGTATCGGATGGCCGCCAGGTCATCCGGCCACCATTCGACCGGGATGTGGTCGTCGTCGGGGCCTGGACGCTGCAATTCCAGCAGAATGATGTGGCCGGTATCGAGCATCGTGCCGTTGACGCTCAGAAGATCGGCCGCCACATGGATCGCGGCTGAGGTTTCCGCAGTGCCCGGCACGAGATTCTCGGGAAAGCCCGGCGCGCGGATCGAGATCGCGCGGATGTTCGCGTTCGGGGCGATGCCCGTCACCCCGAAGTCGTTCTTGTCACCACTCAGGATGCCGAGAACAGCGGTGCCGTGATTGCGCTCCCGCAAGCAGTCGATCGGCTGGCCGTCCACGACGCCGCCGAAAAAATCAGCGAGGTCCTCGTGGCGAAAGTTCCAGGCTCGCTCGATATCCACGATCTGAACGCCGGTGCCGTCCCCGCCCTGCGACCACGCCCAGCGCGCGTCGATCCCGTGCGGCGCGGCGTGCAGATATCTCTGGCGCTGCACGTAATTTGGCGTCGGCGTGACGGCATGCGGCAGCGCTCGCACCGGATCAGCACACGTCGTCATCTCGAACGGGATGTCGGCCGGTGCCTTGCGATACGCGCCGGCCACGTGCCGGTGAAGAGCGCGGCGGATCCCCGGGTGACGCTCCTCACGCGCGATGACCTCATGGAACACCGTGAGGTCGGGCACCGATCCTCGCCTCGCGCGCAGCTCCTTGACGTGCTCGACGAGCTGAGCGCGAGGACGGCGGAAGAGCGGCCCAAGCCGGCCGCCGGCTCGGCCGACCGCATCTTCGAGTCGTCGGTAATCGATGTCCGGCTTTGCGGCCACGATGAGCTGATCGCGCAGCACTTCGTTCGGATACGCGCGTGTCATTTGCCTCGGCATCGCCATGCCCTCCCTCGGCCTGCGCTTGACAAGGTGTACACCGCCGCCTAGAGTCGCGCCGGATACTAGCACCACCTCGAGTTCGTACTTCTCCGACGGGAGGCCGGCGGCAAATCGGATGAGCCGACGAATCCTCGTGCTCGGCGCCGGCACCGGCGCCGCCAATAATCTCGTCAGAGCGCTCCGCTCGAGCGGGACGTCGATGACGATTCTCGGCGCTCACCACGATCGCTTCGTCTTGCGTGCTGCCGCCACCGACCAGCGATATCTGTTGCCGTCAACCGCACATCCGACGTTCGCCGACGCGCTGAACGGTCTGATCGCTCGCCAGCGCATCGACGTTACGCTGCCCACGAGCGACGGCGACGCGCGCGCTCTGGCGGCGATGGGCTCGATGCTCGGCGGCCGCTCCCTGCTGCCATCACTCGCGACGATCGACCTGTGCCAGGACAAGTACGCCTTCGCCGAGTTCCTCGACGCGCACGGCGTGGCGGTGCCGGAGACCCTGGCGCTGAAGACGCTCGACGACATCGATGCGGCCTTCGCGAGCCTGGCGCGTCACCCGCGTCTGTGGTGTCGGCGACGCCGCGGCACCGGCGGCCTCGGCGCGCTGCTCGTCGCGCGCCCGGAGCAGGCACGTGCGTGGATTGCATACTGGGCGGAGATGCGAGGCGTCGATCCGTCCGAGTTCACGCTCGCCGAGCACCTTCCGGGCCGCGACTTCGCGGGCCAGGCGCTGTTCGCCGAGGGCCAGCTCATCATCGCGCACGTATACGAGCGACTCTCCTATCTCGGTGGCGCCGCGGCGCCGACCGGCGTCGGGCTCGCGGCGCTCGGCAAGCGTATCGCCGATCGGCGCGTCACCGACGTGGTGACGGCGGCTGTGCTCGCGATCGAGCCGCGCGCATCCGGCGTCTTTTGCTTCGACGCGCGCGAAAACGCGGACGGCGCACCGTGCCTGACAGAGATCAACGCCGGCCGCTTCGGGCTGAGCGCCATCCTGCTCGATCTTGCCGGCAACGTGAACATCACCAGCATGTACATCCGGCTCGCCTGCGGGGAGCGCCCCGCCCCGATCATCGAGCCGGAGCCCGCCGACGATTGGTACTTCGTGCGCGACTACGACGGCGCGCCCGTCGTGCTGCGCGCCGACGACTTCTTCGACGGAATCGAAGACGCCCGTTGAAACGACACGAGGAGGACAGACGTGCCAGGACCACCGAACAGCAACGAGAGCTACGTGATCTCCATCTCGATTCCTGGTCCGCTGAGCGCCGCGCAGATCAAGAAGCTGAACAAAGTGGTCAAGGCCGCCGCGCAAAAGATCCATCGCGACGCGACCTGCACGGAACAGAAGTTGGCGCCAAAGCGGTGAGCGACGCGGACGACTACCGGATCGAGATCGCGGACCTCGATCGCCATACTGCGGAAGCGTTGCGGCTCGAGCTCGAGCGCTTCGCGCGCTCCGAGGGTATTCCGCTCACCGCGAAGGTCACACGGATGCCGCCGACCGAGCGCTCAGCGTGATGGCAGCGCGCTGATCGCGCGCGCCGACCACCACGGCATCCCGAGCTCGCGCAGCGCCGCCGCGGCGCCCGCGACGAGGTTGCGCGCCTCCTCGTCCTTGCCGGCGTGCGCGGCGAGCCGGCCGCGTCCGAGCTGAACGAGCGCCGCCAACGGCCGCATGCCGAGCTCCGCTGCGAGGGCAGCGCTTTCGTCGTAGTGCTCGTGCGCGTGGTTCAGGTCGCCAGCCGCGAGGGCGACGTCGCCGAGCGTACGGCGTGTCCACGCCGCCCATCCGCGCGCGCCGTGCGCGGAGGCGAGCTCGAGAGCGCGTTGCCCGTGGGCGGCGGCTCCCACGACGTCGCCTCCGGAGAGCCGCGCCTCGGCCCACGTCGCATACAGCAGCGACTGCCCGCTGACCAGCGTGAGCGACGCGGCCCTCGCGATCGCATCGTCGAGCAAGCGTTCGCCCTCGTCCAGTCGCCCGGCGAGCACGTGCACGGCCGCCAGCGTGCAGGCGATCCGTGACAGCCATAACATGATCTGGTGCTCGTGACTGAGCGCGACGCCGCGCTCGAGGACGGCTTGCGCCGCGTCGAGCTCGCCCTGCCGGAAGTAGACGACGCCGAGACCGGCGCACGCGACGATCAGGTTGAGCGGCGCCTCCACCGATTCGCCGATGGCCACGGCCTTGCGCCCGTGCGCGACGCCGTCGCCGAAACGGCCGAGCTCGGCCAGGCACCACGCGAGGGTGGTGCGCTGGTGGACCGCCGGCAGCTGCGGAAGACCGAAGCGGTCGCGCCGGTTGTCGCCGACGAAGGCGACGTTCTTCGCGAAAAGGTCCGCGGCCCGCGCGTAGTCGCCGCTGTCGTACAGCGCCTGTCCGAGATACGCCGTGGACGCCACGCGTAAACCAGGGTCATCGAGGGACTCGGCTAGCTCGGCGGCACGCATGGCGGCCCGCCGTGCCTCCGCGGTGTCGCCTATGCGAAGCCGGAAATGGCCGGCGGCATACAGCGCGCCCTGACAGAGGCGGCGGCGATCGTGCAGCTGTTCGGCGAGACGCTCCGCTTCGCGAAGGTGATCCGTCATGCGCGCGAACTGACCGATCGGCAAGAGCGCGGTTCGCAGATCGAAACGCAGATCGATCGCCTGCTCGGTGCGCTGTCGGCTCTCCGGCAGTCGCTCGAGTGCGGCAAGCGCACGCTCGAGAAAGTCGGCGGCTTCCCGGTTGGCAGAGCGGCTCAAGGCTTTCACGCCCGCCTGCCATAGATACTGGACGGCGCGCTCCCACAGGCCGCCGGCGAACGCATGATGTGCCAACCGCTCCACCAACTCCAGCCGCCGCGCGGGATAGAGCTCCTCCATGACGCTGAGAATCCGTCCGTGCAGGGCGCGCCGCTGCTCGGGCAGCAGGCGTTCGTACGCCACCTCCTGCATCAGCGCGTGCGCGAAGTTGTATTCGATGTCGCCACCCGCTGCACGCTCGTGCAAAAACTCGCCGGTCTGCAGTCGCGCGAGCCAGCCGGCGACGACATGCGACGGCTGATCGGCCAGCGCGGCGGCCAGCGAGAACGGAATATTGCGGCCTGCGGCCGACAGCATGAGAAGAAGCTCGCGCTCCTGCGCCGGCAATCGATCGATGCGAGAGACGAGCAGCTCCTGGATCGTCGCCGGCACCCGGACGTCGGCGGAGAATCCTCCGCGGTCGCGGACGGCGCGCGCGAGCTCTTCGAGGAACAGCGGATTGCCTTCGGCGCGCGCGAACACGGCGTCCATCAGCGGATCCGCGATGGCCACGTCACCGAGCACGGAGCGCACGAGCGCGCGGCTGTCGGCCACACTGAGCGGCTCGAGCGGCACCTGCGTCGCGTATGACTTGTCGATCCACGGAGGCCGATATCCGGGTCGATAGGTGGCGATGAGCAGGATGCGCGCCCCGGCCATCGTCTCGACGAGCGAAGTCAGGAATTCCTCGGAGGAGCGGTCGATCCAGTGCAGATCTTCGACGGCGAGGACGACTGGCAGCTCGTCGCTCGCGCGCACGCACAGTCGGCGCAGCGCCTCGAAGACGCGGGTCTTCAGCGCCTCCGAATCCGACGGCTCGGCATCGGCGGCCACGCCGAGGATGCGCAGGAGCGCCTCCGTGACGCCGTTGGCCGGCGCGCCGGCCCAGTCGAGACTCCGCCGGACCTTGTCGGCGACGACGTCGGGCGAGTCGGTGTCCTTCACCCGCGCGATCGCACGGGCGAGCTCGATCATCGGTCCATACGGCACCGCGCTGCCGTACGAAACGCAATAGGCCTCGATGCAGGCGGCGGGTTGTGCGGCGATCGTCCGCCGAAACTCGTGGAGCAGCCTCGACTTGCCGATTCCGGCCGGACCCGCCACGCCGACCGCCTGCCCGCGGCCGCGCGCCGTCGCCTCCAGGCGGCTGCGCAAGAGCGTCAGCTCTTGCTCGTGGTCGACGAAGGCAACCACACGTCCACCGATACCGAGCCGCGTTCGGACGTGGCCGCCGAGAACGAAATGGTGACGCGGCTGATCCACCTCCCAGAGGTCGAAGCGGCGTTCCAGGAACGACCCCGCCGCCTGACTCACCACGATCGCTTCCGGCGTGCTGAGCGCGAGCAACTCGTCGAGGACTGTGACCGCTCGCTGGCGCGCGTCCACATCCATCTCTTGCCGCTCCGCCGCGTGCGCGACGAGCGCCTCTGTAAGATGGATGGCCGCTTTGAAGCGCGCGCCGATGCCACCGGTCTTCCGGTCGCGCTCGACGGCTTTCTGCATCGCCATGACCGCATGCCCGGCACGCGTCGGCGCGTCCTCGGTCACGCCGAGCCCGAATGACGCGAGCAGGCCCGACGGAGAGAGTCCTTCGATGCGGCCGCCGAAGCCGGCCACCTTCTCGATCAGCATGTCGAGCGTGCGTCCCGCATCGAGCACCGCGTCACCGTCGCCGACGAACTCCACGCCGGCACGGAGCAACGTCACGCGCCGACGCTCCCAGCGCAGCGGCGTGGACGGCGCCGGCGGCGGCGCGGACGCCGCGACCGGCGCTGACACGTTGGCGACGACAGCACCCACGCCGGGCGCCGGCGGCTCGTCGCGGCGTAGCCCATACTTCTCGATGCGGGCGCGAAGTGTATTGCGCGAGATGCCGAGCAGCGCCGCCGACCGTGAGATGTTCCAGCTGGTTCGGTGCAGAACCTCGACGAGCCGATCGCGAACGGCGTCGTCGAGCAAGGCGCCAACGTCTTCGGATGGCAGCGTCCGTTCCGCGCTCGGCGCCTGGAGCAAGCCGAGCGCCGCGGCCGAGACCTCGCCCTCCGCACCGAGGAGCGCGAGGCGCTCCATCAAATTCGCGAGCTCACGGATGTTGCCCGGCCACGGATGGCGCAGCAACGCCTCGCACGCCCCGGAGCTGAGCCCCCGCTCGCTGATGCCGTAGTCGGTGCACGCGCGCTTCAGGAAGTGTCGCGCGAGCAGCACGATGTCGGCGCCGCGCGCGCGCAGCGGCGGCATCGTGAGCGTGACCACGGCGAGACGATGATAAAGATCTTCGCGAAATCGTCGACGACGAATCGACTGGCGTAGATCTTCATTGGTCGCGGTGATGAGCCAGACGTCGATCGGCTCGTCGCGGGTGCTGCCGAGGCGCCGCACCGTTCGCTCCTCGAGCGCCTTGAGAAGCTTCGCCTGCAGCGCTTCGCTCAGAAGACCGATCTCATCGAGGAAGATCGTCCCGTGCTGGGCGGCCTGCAGCAGGCCCGGCTTGGCGCGACGTGCGTCCGTGAACGCTCCGCGCTCGAAGCCGAACATCTCGGCCTCGAGCAGCATCTCGGGAATCGCCGCGCAGTTGACGTCGACGAACGGTCCATCGCGCCGCGGACCGGCGCGATGGAGCATTCGCGCCAGCAGTCCCTTGCCCGTCCCGGTCTCCCCTTCGACCAATACCGGTGGCAACCGATGGGCGTCGCGCTGGCGCTCGAGCAGTCGGACGACCCGACTGCGCAGGTCCTCGATCTGCGCGCTATTGCCGATGAGGTCGGCGAGCGCCACATCCATGGCGCGCATCATACAGCGCGCAGAGCGACGTGGTCAGAGCAGTGTTCAAGAGTTGACCACCACACGGTTGACCACTGGTCAATGGGTCCTAAGACTCTGATTTATAGTACTTCTGGGTTGGTACCCCGCTTGCCTTATCTCTCATCCGTGTTCGTAGATGCACGGCGGTTCGAGGGGGGAGAGCGAGGGCAATGAGCCAGACGTTTCACGCGAACTGGACCGCGACTCGGCAGGTCGGCGCCGTTGCCGCGCTTGCCCTGACGCTCGTGATCGTCACGGTCCGCGATGCCGTGGCGGTCGACGCAGCGGCCGATGCCCCGGCCTACGTGCACTACCAGCGGGCCGAGGAGGCGCTGGCCGCGGGTGACGTCGTCCGGGCGGTGCGGCACTGGCGAGAGGGACACGCCGCGGCTATGGCGAGCCGGCGCTGGGAAGGACTGGTCGAAGCGGGCGATCTCTACCGACGCATCGGAGCCCGCGGCGGTTTTCACACCGACGCGGTGGCCCGCGCGCGCGACTGTTACCTCACCGCGCTTCTACGCGCACGCGGTGAGCGCTCACTCGACGGAGTGCTGCACGCGACCAACGCCTTCATCGATCTAGGTGACGACGCGCTGGTCGAGCGCGGGCTCGACATCGCGCGAGGCCTGGCCGCCCGTGACCCCGACCCGCGCGCCCGCGAGCGTGTGCAGCGACTGGCCGCGCGTTGGGCCACGCGCACGGCCCGACCCGACGTGATCTCGCCGCGGGAGATCACGCGATGAGCCCGCGTCAGCACGCCGCGATGGCCGCGCTCGCCGCGTTGAGTCTATGGAGCCTCGCGTTTCTGTTCGGGGCGGTGGCGGAACGGATGCGCGCGGGCTGCGAACGGAGCATTGGGACGACGCTGACTCAGGAGACAACCGCGCTGAGTCAGGAGATGGAGGTACGACGATGACGGACGCCTGGCGGCAGCACCTCGACGAGATGGAAGAAGCAATCGGGAGTGGGCAAGCGGCGGCGGCGGTGCGCGCGTGGCATCGTGCGCACGCGGCGGTCATCGATCACCCCGGCTGGCAGCCGATCGTGAGCGTGGCGGAGGCAGCGCGGCGCATCGGCGCCATCTCCGGCTTCGGCCGCGCCGCCGAGGCGCGCGCCAGAGAGACATACTGGATCGCGCTGTTTCGCGCGCACCGCGAGGGCTCGCTGACCGGCGTCTTGCAGACGGCGGAAGGCTTCGGCGCGCTCGGGGACCGCAATATGGTCGAGCAATGCATTCGAATCGCCGAGGGGCTCGCCGCCCGTGCGGGCAACGAGAGCGGCGAGGCTCAGGACGTTCGATCCGTGGCCGCGAACCTGCTACGCCGCTACTTCGACGCGCCTATCGAGCGTGCGGAGCGATTTCTTGCATGAAGCGATCGAGAATCGGCCGCGGGTCCTTCGGCAAGAACATGGTCGGAATCCAGACCATGCCGATGCCGGCGGCCGCAAGGCGCCCGAGCTTGTCGCGGATCTCACCGGAGGAGCCGACGAGCGCAGTGTCCTTCGCCAGCGCCTCCGCCATGCCGAAGCGCTTCGTGAGCGCCGAGCGGAGGCGGTCCGCCTCGCTGCGATCCTCGGTGATCAGCAGCGCCATGTTCGCCGAACGGACGATCATGCGCGGATCGCGGCCCGCGGCCCGACAATGCTCGTCGAGAATCGCGCCCTTGCGGGCGAGCGTCTCGGGGCCACCCCAGACGTTCCAGTGATCGGCGTGGCGCGCGGCGATCTTCAGCGTGACTCTCTCGCCGCCGCCGCCAATCATCAGCTCGGGATAGGGACGCTGTACGGGCTTCGGGGCCAGCGGCGCGTCGCTCAGCTGATAGAAGCGTCCTTTGAAGGTCGTCTTGTCTTGCGTCCACAGCGCCTTGAGCACCTGGCACGCCTCGTCGAGGCGCGCGAGTCGCTCCGCCACCGTGTAGAACGGAATGCCGTACGCCTCGTGCTCGTTCTGCTGCCAGGCGGCGCCGATGCCACAGATGAGACGTCCGCCGGAGATCACATCGACCTGCGTGGCCATCTTGGCGAGCACCGCGGGATGTCGATACGTGTTGCCGGAGACGATGGTGCCGACGCGCATCGTCGGAACGGCCGCCGCGAGCGCCGCCAGCGTCGTCCAGCACTCCATCGTGTCACCGACCCGATCGGGCGTGTTCGGCATGAAGTGGTCGGTCACGCACGCGGCGTCCCAGCCGCTGGCGGCGGCATGACGCCACAATGCGAGCACCGAGTCCCACGTGGTATTGCCCATGCCCGTGAAGATTCCGAAGCGCATCACCGCACCGTTGGAGTCGTCGTACTTCGGTTCTGGTATTTCGGTGACACCGCCGGCGGCGGCGGGGCGTTGGCCGCGCGGTCGGCCTTCGTTGGCGACATCTCGACCCAGCCTTTGCCACGCATGCAGTCTTCGTCGAGCTCGCCGCTTTTGGTCTTCGAACACTCCGCGTAATCGCGACGAAATTCGGCCGTCGTATACGACTCGCCGACCTTCATCCACTGTTTGTCGACGGCACAGCCAGCGACGAGGGCCGCGATGGCGAACAGGGTCAACGGAAGTCTGAGGTTTCGCATCGCGGGGCATTGTACTGGATCGGCATCGTGCATGGAAACAGCCATCCCGGAAGGGTCCCGGCGGGTGTAGGCTCTAAGCGGTAAACGCCCATGCGCGACCGTTGGGGCGACGGCGTCTGGTCCGCTCTCCTCGAGGCCCGGGAACGGCTCGCAGCCATCCTGCCCGGACTGTTCGTCCTGATCGTGCTTCTCGCGTTTGGCGTAGTGCTCGGTTGGGTCGCCAAATTCGTCCTCGAGCGAGGCGCCCGCACGTTCGGCTTCGATCGTCTGATGGAGCGCTCGGGGGTCACCGCGTCGCTACGACGCTCGGGCGTACAACGCCAGCCATCTGGCGTCCTCGGACTTCTGGCCTTCTGGGCAATCTTTCTATTCTTCGCGAGCGCCGGCGTAGACGCCGTCGCGGTGCCCGGCGCTCACAGCGCGACCGCACTGCTGCTCGCGTTCCTTCCGCCGCTGTTCGCGGCGCTGCTCATCCTCGTCGCCGGTTGGCTGCTCGCCAACTTCCTGAGCCGAACTATCCTCATCGCTGCCGTCAACGCGCGGCTGCCCGAAGCGCGATTGCTCGCGCGCACCGCGCACTGGGCCGTCGTGCTGTTCACTGTCGCCACCGCACTCACGCACCTCGGCATCGGCAAGGAAATGGTGCTCGTCGCGTTCGGTATCACGTTCGGCGGACTCGTCCTGGCGCTGGCGCTCGCGTTCGGCCTCGGCGGTCGGCATCTCGCCGCTGCTCTGCTCGAGCGCCGCCTGCGTCGCGAATCACCGCCGCCGCCGCAAGAGCGCCTCACTCATTTATAAAGATTGGGGGCCCCGAAATGGCCCCCAAACCCCCTCCGCTCGTCGCGCCCCGAATGAATCGCGGCGCGCCTCGAGTCCGCGCGCGCCTTACTCTCTAAAGATTGGGGGCCCCGAAGTGGCCCCCAAACCCCCTCCGCTCGTCGCGCCCCGAATGAATCGGGACGCGCCTCGATCACGCGACGCTCACACGCGCGCGGGATCGAAGAGCACGTAACCCACACCGCCGCGGGCGAGCCATGCGCGTCCGAGCTCGTCGGCCCGGTAGCGCCGAGACACTGAGCCAGCCGTCGGCGCCGCGGGATCGTTGACGAGCACGGTGTCGCCATCGACGCCGACGAGCACCAGCAGGTGCCCGGTGGTGGCAACGACCGCCGCGCCGCTGAGTTCGCCCGCCGCATAGCGCACCGACGCGACAATCGGAATGCCGCGCTCGAGGCACCATCGCGCGGTCGCCCAATCGGGAAAGCGCAGGAGATAGCCGGCGAGACCGCGCGCGGCGGCGGCGCGAATGGCCGCAGGCCACACGCCATAGATGTCCAACTCGGGATGAAACACTTCGGCGGCGATCGCCGACGGCGTGACGGACCGCCGCCAGTAGCCGAGCACCATGGCGACACTGGTCGGCGAGCAGATGCGAGCGCCCAGCGTCGCATCGGCTTCCAGCTGGCTCAGCGCGGGCACGTTGAGCCGCGCAGGCGCGCCGGCACTGAGCCGAAGATCCGCCGGCGCGTCGTCCGCCGCGGACAGGCCGATGAGCCACCGCGCCGTGTCGGTCGCCCGCACCCGTACGCGAAGGCGGACGGCGTGCACGGCCGGCGCTGCGCGAAATACGTCGACGTCGCACGTCAGCGGCGCCACGGCCGAGGGCAGCGGCGCAAAATCGGCGGCGCCGATCGTCGCGCTCGCGGCCCAGGCGGACCAGTCGCCGTCCGCGTGCACCGACAGCTCGAACCTGAACGCGATCGGCGCCTCGGTGAGCGGCGCAAACGACGGCAGCAAATGTGCGGCAGGCCGCCGGGGCGTCCACGTCGGCAGCATCAGCAGCGTATCGAGGCCTTCGCGTACGGCGATCGGCGCTGGATCGATGCCCCGCAGGCAGCCCGTTGGAATGGCGCGCTCGAGCGTCAGTGGGTCGAGGCCCGCCGCGGCAAGGAACAAGTCAGTCGTCACAACTCGTCCGGAGTGGGCAAGGAACTTCCCTCTCGACGTGCCGAGATCGGCACAAGCGCGCGCCGTGTCGATCGCGACCCCCGGGCACACCGCTTGCACCGTCGCCGCGACAACGTCGCGGACATTTGCGCGGGAGGGACAGGGAATGACTTTCGGAAAATGTGTTTGGGACGGTTGCACTCGCCACGCCGAAAAAGAGTCGACCGGAGCTTGCCGCACCCATCATTTGCAGCTTCGTGATGCGCGCTGCTCCGCCTGCCAGGGGCCCCTGCGAAATCGAGTCGAGCTCGACCGCAAACGCTGCACGCGCTGCTCGAGCATGCGCGCGGCGTGACCGAAAGCGACCACTCGACTTCCGAGCACACTGAATGCGATTGCGTCCAAGGGCCAGGTCCCGTTTGCGATCTCTCACGATTTCGGGCCTCTAGGCGTGGCATCGGCGTTGCACCCTGACACGAGCATGAACGACCCGACGCCGTCGGAACAGACGCCCGAGCGACAGGTCGTTCACACCTTCACCGTGCTGCGAGGGATGGCGATCGCGATCGTCATCGAGACCCACGACTGGTATTCCGGCTTGCTACAGGCCGCAGTCGCGCGGGTGCGCATCGAGGGACTGAACTAGGCAGTATGCGGGGGCCGCGGGCGGTCGACGCCGCCCGCGGTACTCCCCTTGTTTCGTGCACGGCATTCAAGCCGTGCGCTCCGGCGTGCGCCGGAGACATTCACTGTCCAGGGATTTGGCGCCGCACGCGGCCGCTAGCAGGCTTCGCGCGACGCGGTCAGCGAGTCCGGTGGCGCGTTCTCCATCCACACCTCCTGGATTGGAGTTGCCCTCGACGGCCGCGGGAACGATGTCCCCGTCGCCGTACGTTTGGTCTACTCCTTGCGCCCGCCCGCGTCAAGCGGGTCAGCGTCCGCCGCGCAGGCGCGGATCGAGCACGTCACGCAGCGCATCGCCCAGCATGTTGAAGCCGAACACGGCCAGCGAGATTGCGACGCCGGGCCACACGGCCATCCACGGCGCGCGCAGCATGTACGTGCGCCCGGAGCCCGACAGCATCGCGCCCCACGATGGATACGGCGGCGGCACGCCGAAGCCGAGAAACGAGAGCGCCGATTCGGCCAGGATGACAGCACCGAGACCGATCGTCGCCAGGATGATGATCGTGGCGGCGACATTCGGCAGCAGATGCCGCACGATGATGCGCGCGTGTCCGCAGCCCATGGCGCGCGCGGCCTCCACGAACTGACTCTGCATCACGCTGAGCGTCGCACTCCGGATCACCCGGGAATTCGTCGCGGCCGCGATGATCGCGACCGAGATGATGAGATTGAGCCTTCCTGGGCCAAGGACCGCCATCACGGACAGGATGATGACCAGGTACGGAAACGACAGCCACGCGTCGACGATCCGCTGCACCACGAGATCCCACGCGCCGCCGAAGTAGGCGCTCGACACGCCGATGGCGGTGGCCACCGCGATCGCCAGCGCGATGGTGGCGAAGCCGACGGTGACCGAGACGCGCGCGCCGTACACGATGCGGCTCCACATGTCGCGACTGAGGTTGTCCGTGCCGAGCCAGTGCGCCGCGCTCGGTGGGCGCATCCGCGCGCCGCGGATCGTCTCGTCGAAGCGGTACGGCGCGATCTGCTCGGCAAAGACCGCCATCACGAGCATGGCGACGACGATGACGCCGCCCACCGCGCCGAGCGGCTTGTGCCGGGCAAACCACGCGATCGCCGCGACCCAGCGGACGCCGGCGGGGCGCGGCCGTGCGCCCACGGGGGCCGGCGTGGCGCCGTTCAGCTCGAGCGTTGCCGAGGTGCTGTTGCTCAATACCGGATCCGCGGATCGAGCACGGCGTAGAGCGCGTCCACTGCGAGGTTGACGAAGACGATCGTCGCGACGACGAGCAGATTCACGCCTTGAATCACCGGATAGTCGCGCTGGTTGATGGCGTCGAAGAGGAAGCGGCTCACGCCCGGCAGTCCGAAGATGGTCTCGATGACGACGGTGCCGCCGAGGATCTGCGGCAACTGCGTCCCCAGCAGCGTGATCACGGGGATCACTGCGTTGCGCAGGCCATGCTTGATGACGACAGCGCGCTCCGCGAGGCCCTTCGCCCACGCGGTGCGCACGTAGTCCTGGCGCAGCACTTCCAGCAGCATGCCGCGCGTGAGCCGCATCAGCGCGGCCGCCGAGGCGATGCCGAGGATCAGCGCGGGCAGCAGGATCTGTGCGACGTGCGCCACCGGATCGGCGTGAAACTCGATGAAGCCCGTGACGGGCCGCCAGCCCCACCAGATCGCGGGCAGCACGATCAGCAGCGTGGCGAGCCAGAAGCTCGGCACTGAGAGTCCGAGGATCGCGAGGCTGCGCACGATGTAGTCCGCCACGCTGTCCTGGCGCGCCGCCGCCAGCACGCCCACCGGCAGGGCGATGAGCAGCGCGATCACGGTTGCGTAGACGGCGAGCTCCGCGGTCACCGGCAAGCGTTGTCCGAGCTCTTCCAGAACTGGGCGCCGCGTCCACAACGATTCGCCGAGATCGCCGCGCACCGCGCGCCCGAGCCATTCGACGTACTGCACATGGAAGGGACGATCGAGGCCCAGCTTCGCGCGCAGCTCGGCGATGTCCTTCGCGTACGAGGTCTCGGCGAGCATGAGCTGCACGGCGTCGCCGGGAATGAGGCGCGGCAGGGTGAACACGATCGCGCTCGCGATCAGCAGCGAGGGGACGGCGACGAGCAATCGGCGCGCGAGATAACGTCTCAGCACGTCAGCCTCATCACCACGTCGTTCAGCGATCCAGCCAGGCGGCCGTGAGCCGGCCGCCGAGATCGTAGCCGAGGTTGGGGCCGTAGTTCTTCAGCGCGCTCTCCCAGACCGCGACGCTCAGCCCCGAATGAATGGCGACGTAGTATTGCTGGGCGGCGAGATGGCGCTGCACGGCGTGGATCAGCTCACGACGCTTCGTCGCGTCGAGCGTGTGGCGCTGGCGCAGGATCAGGTCCGTCGCGACGGCGTCCTCGACGTGGCTCTGGTTGCGCGCTTCGCCGGGCAGGTATTGTGTGAGATAGCCATCGGGCTCGAGGAAGTTTGGCTGCGGCCCGAACGCGAGCGAGTCGAACTTTCCGACGAAGCACGTCGAAAAATACGCGCCGTATTCCTTTTGATCGAGTCGCGCGTCGATGCCGGCCTCCTTGAGCTGAGCCAGGATCAGTTGGACCTGGTCGACGAGGATCGCCGAGCCGTAGGTGGTGAAGCACACGCTGGCCGGCAAGCCATTCGGGTGACCTGCCGCGGCGAGCAGGCGCCGCGCCTCGGCGAGATCGCGCTTGTAGTACCGCGCGGCGTCGCCGAGCTGCGCGATCGGCAGCGACCACTCCTTGAGCCCCGCCGGAATCGGAGGGTTGAACGCGCCGGTCCCCTCCGACGTCGCGTCCATGATGGCCTGCCGGTCAACGGCCAGCGACATGGCGCGGCGCACGCGCACGTCGTTGAAGGGTGGCTGATCGACGCGCATCGACACGTGGCTCATGATGCTCGCAAGCACGTCCATTGTCCGCAGCGTCGGCCGCCGCTGGTGGAGCGCGTCGCGAATCTGAGCCCATTCCGTCCGGAACACGAGCCCACCGTCGTAGCCGATGTCCCACTTGCCCGCAATGAACGAGGACATCCGCGAGGCGGCGTCCTCGTCCACCGTCACCTCGATGCGATCGATGTACGGCAGCCCCGGAACGAAGTAGTTCGGATTGCGCACGAAGGTGAGGCTCTGGTTCGGCTTGTAGCTGTCCAACACCCAGGGGCCGCTGCCGACGCAGGCCTCGAGCTTCTTGAGATCGCCCCAGCGGTCCACGCACTCCTTCGCGACGATGGCGACGGCCATCGGCGCCGCGAGCATGTCGAGGAACCACGCGAACGGCTCCTTCAGCGTGAAGCGCACCGTGTAACGATCGAGCGCCTCCACACGCTCCACCAGCCGCAGCGTGGTCGCCAGCACGTTGCCGGGAACGGTGAGAAATCGCTCGACGCTCCAGCGCACGTCCTCGGCGGTGAGCTCGCGGCCGTTGACCGGCGGCTTCGGCTGCCATCGCACGCCGCGGCGCAGCTTGAAGACGTACGTCGTCTCAGTGGGCTGCGTCCACGATTCGGCGAGATCGCCTTCGATGGGGAACGTCCCCGGCGTCACCGCCGGCCCCGCCTTGTGTCGGACGAGACGGCTATGCGTGAAGGACAGGGCGGCGTGCGTTTTGAAGCTCGACGTCAGCATGCCGTCGAAGTGCAACGGATCGACACCGCGAAGAGCGAGGGTGCCGCCGCGCTTCGGCGGCCCGTCGGTGCCGGCTGCACAGGCGCGCGTTGTGGGCGTGAGCGCCGCGCCGGCCGCAGCGCCGCCGGCGAGGGCGAGCAGCCGCCGGCGGGTCAGAGGCACGATGCCGTCCTCACCGCTCGAGCCAGGCGGCGACGAGCCGGCCACCGTAGTCGTAACCGAGATTCGGGCCATAGTTCTTGACCGCGCCGTCCCAGACAGCCGTGTAGACCTGGCTCACCGAGGTCGTGTAGTACACCTGCTTCGCGAGCCAGCGCTGCAGCTCATGGATGATCTCGCGGCGCTTCGCCGGGTCGGCGGTGCGGCGCTGGCGAATCACCATGTCCGCCGCTACGGGATCGTTCACGTGGCTCTGATTCTTGAGCTCGCCGGGATAGTAGTAACCGAAGAGGTAGTTGTCGGCGTCGAGAAACGGCGTCTGCGGGCCGAACGCCATCGAGTCGAACTTGCCGTAGAAGCACGTCGTGATGTACGCGCCGTACTCCTTGGTGTCGAGCTTCGCGTCGATGCCGATATCTTTGAAGTACTTCACGATGAGCTGGCTGTGGTCGATGACGATTGGCGAGCCGTACGTGGCCCAGCAAATGCTCGCGGAGAAGCCGTTCGGATAACCCGCCGCGGCGAGCAGACGCTTGGCGCCGCTCGGATCATACGTGAAGTTCTTCGCGCCCTCGCCGAGCTGATCGACGAGCAGCGACCATTCCTTGAGCGCGGCGGGGACGCCCGGAGGGTTGGCGATTCCCACGCCCTCGTACAGCGTGTCGATGAGCCCCTTGCGATCGAGCGCCATCGACATGGCCTGTCGCACGCGCACATCACTGAACGGCTTTTGATCCACGCGCATCGAGACGTGGTTGCCGACGTTGCCCGGAAACTCGAGCGTCTTGAGGCCGGGACGCTTGCTCTTGAGTGTGTCCTTGAGCTGGATCCAGTCGCTGCGCGCGATGATGCCCGGGTTGTCCCAGCCGAGGTCGTACTTGCCCGCGAGAAACGACGCCATTCGCGAGGCGTTGTCCTCGTCCACTGTGACCTCGATCCGATCGATGTTCGGCAGACCGGCGACGAAATAGCCCGGGTGCCGGACGAACGTGTAGCCGACGTTCGGCCGGTAACCGTCGAGCATCCACGGCCCTGTGCCGATCACCGATTCCCACGGCTTGAGGTCGCCGAACTTGTCGACACATTCCTTGGCCACGATGGCGACGGCCATGGGATTGGCGAGCATGTCGAGAAACCAGGCGAAGGGCTCCTTCAGCGTGAACTTGACGGTGTAACGATCGACGGCCTCGACGCGGTCCACGGAGCGCAGCATGTACGCATTGGCGTTGCCCTTCACCGTGAGGAAGCGCTCGACCGTGTAGCGCACGTCCTCGGCCGTGAGCTCGCGGCCGTTCACGGGCGGTTTGTTGTGCCAGCGCACGCCGCGGCGGAGCTTGAACACATACGTCGTTTCGTTCGGCTGCGTCCACGATTCCGCCAGATCGCCCTCGATCGCGAACGTTCCCGGCATCACGCCGGGACCGGCTTTGTGGCGAACGAGCCGGCTGTGGGTGAACGTATAGGCGATGTGGGTCTTGTAGGAAATGGTCAGCTCGGGATCCCACGACGGCGGATCCCAGAGCCGCAGCGTCAGCGTGCCGCCGCGGCGTGGTGTTTGCGCACGCGCGGTGCGCGGCACGACAGCGGCGGCGCCCAGCGAGCCGCCGAGGGCGAGCAGGTCACGTCGGCTGAGGTCCATGCGGGCCTCCGGGTCGGGTCAGCCGCGGGCGAGCGCGGCGATCACCTCGTCGAAGATGCCGAGGGTTTCGTTCACGTCGGCGTCGGAATGGGCGAGCGACACGTAGATCTTGTTGACGGCCTTCACCACGCCGCGGCGCACCAGCTCCTGGTTGAACCGCGTGATCTTCGCGCGGTCGGCGGTGAGCGTGCTGCGGTAATCGACGATCGGACGGTCGGTGAAGAACAGATCGAACACAGGCGGCTCGCCGCTCACCTGCGCCGGCACGCCGTGCTTGGTGATCGCGGCCTGCAGACCCGCCTTCAATCGTGCGCCGGTCGCGAACAACCGCTCGTACGTGCCGGGCCGTCGCAGCTCGCCGAGCGTGGCCAGGCCAGCGGCCGCCGCGATCGCATTGCCATTGAACGTGCCCGCCTGCCACACGTAGTCGGGCGTGCCCTCGAGCGCCGCATCGAAGTGACGCATGATGGCCCGCGGCCCCGCGATGCACGCGAGCGGAAAGCCGCCCGCGACGACCTTGCCGAACGCGGCGAGATCGGGCACGACTTTGTAGAACTCCTGCGCGCCGCCGTAGGCGAACCGGAAGCCCGTGACGATCTCGTCGAAGACCAGCGGCACGCCGTGGCGCTGCGTCGCGCGACGCAGGCCTTCGAGAAAGCCCGGCGCCGGCGGAATGGTGCGCTGATAAGGCTCGATGATCACCGCCGCCAGCTCATCGTGGTGCGTGTCGATGAGCGCTTCGGTCGTGGCGAGGTCGTTGTACGGCGCGACCAGCACCTCGCCGTCGATGGCGTGGGGAATGCCTGCTGAGTCGACCATCGGCGCCGGGAAGGCCTTCGGCGAGCGCGGCACCACGCTCATGAGCACGTAGTCGTGCGTGCCGTGGAAGCCGCCCTCGAACTTCATGATCTTGTCGCGCTTGCGATACGCGCGCGCCACGCGCAGGGCGAAGAACGTCGCTTCGCTGCCGCTCGCCGTATAGCGCACCTGCTCGGCGCACGGCACTGCGGCGACGATCTCTTCGGCGAGCCGGATGGCGGGCTCGTTGACGACGAAGTACGACGTGCCGCGCTCCATCTGGCGCTGCACCGCCTCCACCACCGCGGGGTGCGCGTGGCCGAGCAGCATCGGCCCCGAGCCGAGCAGATAGTCGAGATAGCGGCGGCCGGCCATGTCGTAGAGATACGGGCCGCGGCCCTCGCGCACGACGAACTCGAGCCCGGGGCCCGAGCGGTGACTGCCGAGGAGCCCACCGGGGAGCACGCGCGCGGCGCGCTCGAGAAGATCGCGTTGATCGCTCATGGATGGAGTCATGTCTCTAGCCTCCGGCGCGCTGGATGAGCTTCTTTGCCAGCGTGAGGTGCGGAGCGTCGACCATGCGGCCCTTGAAACGAAACGCATAGACACCGCGCGAGGCGTGCTCGGCGAACGCCGCCACGAGCTCGCGGGCCTCCGCCACCGACTCCTTCGCCGGCGTGAAGGCGTCGTTGATGACGTCGATCTGGCTCGGATGAATCGAGATCTTTCCCGAGAAGCCCATGGCCACGCCGTCCTCGCATTCCCGCCGCAGTCCGTCGAGATCGGCGATGTCCGTGTATACGGTGTCGATCGCGTCGACGCCGGCCGCCGAGGCGGCGATCGCGCACATCGTGCGTGCGTAGCGCGGGATGTCGAGATAGCCGCCCCGCGCGTCACGGACGCGCGGTAAGCCCATAGCCGCGCCGAGATCTTCGATGCCCCACGAGAGCGCGACCGTCCGCGGGGTCGCGGTCGCGACGTCGCAGATGTTGAGCAGGCCTTCGGGCGTTTCGGTGGCGATCAGGACGAGGCGCGTGCTGCCGTGGGCAATCCCGTGACGCTCCTCGAGCGCGTCGAGTAGCTGCGCGATCTCACGCACGTCCGCCGCGTGGCGCGGCTTGGGCACCACGTAGCCGGTGGGCCGGCCGGCGATCGTCTCTGCGAGATCGTCGCGGCCGAGCCCGGTGGCGACCGGGTTCATACGCACCCAGCGCTCGCGTCCACCGAAGTCGCGCCCGAGCCACTCGCGGACGATCGGCCGCGTCGCGGCCTTGAGGTCGGGCGGAACTGCATCTTCCAGATCGAGGATCAGACCGTCGGCGGCGAGCGTGAGCGCCTTGTCCAGCATTCGCTGCTGGCCACCGGGAACGAAGTGGAGCGATCGCCGAGGCATCAGGCTCGCTTGCGCATCATCGCGTTGCGGCGGGCACGCATGACGAGCTCGCCGTGCTGGTTCTTGGCGCGATGCTCGAACGTGACGATCCCCCACTGTGGACGCGACTTGGACTCGCGCTTGTCGACGATCTCCGTCTCCGCGTAGATCGTGTCGCCGTGGAACACCGGTTTCGGGAACTCGACGCGGTCGAAGCCGAGATTGCCGACGGTCGTGCCGAGCGTCGTTTCACCGACCGACAGGCCCACCGCAATGCCGAGCGTAAGCAGGCTGTTCACAAGCGGCTTGCCGAACTCCGCTTTGCCTGCCGCGTGGAAGTCCAGGTGGAGCGGCTGTGGGTTCATGGTCATGCACGTGAAAAACACGTTGTCGGCCTCGGTGATCGTGCGGCCGGGTTGATGCGACAACACCGTGCCGATCTCCAGCTCCTCGAAAAACTTCCCGGCCATGCGTGTCCCTCATGTTCGTGTGCTCGCCTCGGATGGTGGGGCCTCGGCCCCACGACGTCCGGTGGCTTGCACTGCGGGCGGTGGGCGGATGGTAACATTCCAGACGTCAATGAGCGACGGCCCGCCCCCGGCCGCACCGAGCACGACGACGTGCGCGCGCTGCGAGAAGGCGCTGACGGACAGTGATCGCGTTCTCGCCGCCGACCGTGCCTTCTGTCGCGCTTGCTACGAGGTTCTCTCGTTCGAGTTGCACCAGGCGGTGACCGCCCTGTCCCAGGACGTCAACTATCCACTCGCCGCGGTCGGCGCCGCGCTCGGTGGCGCCGTCGGCGCGCTCGCGTGGTGGGGCTTCACGGCCCTGACTGGGATCGGCTTCGGTCTCGTTGCCGTCGTGATCGGCGTCCTCGCCGGCCACGGCGCCGTCCGCTTCTCCGGCGGAAAGCGGGGCCCGGGGTTACAGGCGATCGCCGTCGCCGCCGGCGCGCTCGCGTTTTTCGTCGCGAGCTACCTCGTGAACATGACCTTCATCAATCACGCGCTGCAGGAGCGCGGCGAGGCGTGGCGCGTGCCGTTTCCGCCAAACAGTCTCGAAACGTTCTATCGCGTCATCGCGCTGAATTTCGGCGTGATGAAGCTCGTGTTTCTGGGCATCGTGACGTGGGAGGCGTGGACAATCCCGCGGCTGCCCAAGCTCAACCTCGGCGCGTGACGAGCGACGCCGAGCGACGCGCGCGCGAGATCGACAACCTGCGCGCCGTCTATCAGAGCCTGCAGCCGGGTGGAACACCGACCGACGCGCGCTCCCGTGTCGGTCGCAACGTCGCCGCCACGAGCGCCATCGGCGGCGGACTGCTGTTTCTCCTGAGCAAAGCGAAGTTCGTCGGCCTCGTCGCGGGTGTGCTCAAGTGGAAGACGCTCGCGACGATGCTGCTCTCCATCGGCGCCTATGCGCTCGAGTGGGGCTGGGCCTTCGCCGCCGGGTTCGTGCTCCTGATCTTCGTGCACGAGATGGGGCATGCCCTCGCGTTGCGGCGCGAGGGCATTCCTGCCGGCGCGCCGGTCTTCATCCCGTTCGTCGGGGCGTTCGTCGCGATGCACGGCCGGCCACGCGACGCGGCGGTCGAGGCGCGCGTCGCGATAGCGGGCCCGCTCATCGGATCGCTGGCGGCGTGGCTCACGCTCGGCGCCGGATTGGCGTGGCCGCAACCGCTCCTCGTGGCGCTCGGCCACACGGCCGTGCTCCTCAACCTCTTCAACCTCGTCCCCGTGCCGCCACTCGACGGCGGACGGATCGCCGGCGCGTTTACGCGCACGTATTGCGTGCTCGGCTACGCGGTGGGCGTCGTCGCGCTGGTGCTCACGCGATCGCCGCTGCTGTTGATCGTGATGATTGTCGGACTCGTGACTCTCATGCGGCGCTGGCGCGATCCCGTTCCCGGCTACGACGCGCTGTCGGCCCGGCAGCGCGCGACGATCGCGCTGGCCTACACCGCGCTCGTCGCCGCCCTGCTCGTCACGCTACCCCTGCACGAGTAGGTCGTGGCTATCTCCGCTCCGGCGCTCGCCCTGGCGAGCGCGCTCTGCTCTGCGCTGGCGACCATCCTGATCTCTCGCGGTCTGCTTCGCTACGGACCCTATACCGGCGCGTGGGTGAACCTGGTGGTCGGGACCGCGTGCGTCTGGATCGCGGTGATCCTGGGAGGCGGCGTCGGCCACCCCACCGCGGCGGGAGTCGCCTACTTCGCGCTCGCCGGACTCATCGGAACGTTCGGCGGCCGGCTCCTGCGCTTCATCAGCATCGAGACGGTCGGCGCGTCGATGAGCGCCGCGCTCATCAACCTGAGCCCGCTCATCGCCTCAGTGCTGGCCATCATCATCCTCGGCGAGCAGGTGACGCCGCCGGTCGTCATCGGCACGCTCGTCATCGTCGCAGGCACCACGCTGCTGTCGGCGGGCGGCCGCAGCACGGGCATTCGCCTGATCGCGCTGCTCCTGCCGCTGACGTCGGCCGCGTGCTTCGGCGTGGTCGCCATCCTGCGCAAGATCGGACTGATGGGCATGACCGCGGTGTTCGGCTTTGCCGTGAACGTGACGGCGGCGCTGGTGGCGTACACCGCGTTTCTCATCGCCACGCGACAAGGCACACAGATGTTCTGCCGCGGACAGAGTCTCGTCTACTTCATGCTGGCGGGCGTCGCAGAGAACGTCGGCGTCTTCCTGTTGCTCGAGGGACTGAGCCGCGGCACGGTCAGCATCGTGGCGCCACTCGCGAGCGTGTCGCCGATATTCGTGCTGGCGCTGTCCTTCTTCTTCCTGCGCGGGATCGACATCCTGAATCAGCGCATCGTCCTGGGCACGCTGCTGATCGTCAGCGGCGTCTATCTGATCACCGCGCTTCGTTGAGCGCTGATCACCGCGCGCGGTTGAGCGCGAGCGCGGCGCGGATCTGCTCGAGGTGAATGAGGTCGTGCTCCGCCCAGTGCTCGAGCATCTCGCTCACCCGCAGACGGCCGTACTCGGGATGGCGTCCCGCGGCTGCGCGCTGCGTGGGTGTGAGGCGGCGGACCTGCTCGACGTTGGCCGCGCGAAGCGCGGCATACGCATCGAGCAGCGTGCGCGCGTCGCCCCGTCGGTGGCGAAGCCCATCGGTCCACTTCTCCTGGTCCCAGGCGACGATCGGCCCGCCCGGCTCGGCGGCAAGCTTGCGGATGCGGAACGCCAGCGTGACCTCGGCGTCGAGGAGATGGCCCAGCACCTCGGTGGCCGACCATTCGCGGCGAGCGGGCCGGCGTGCCAGACGGCCTCGCGGGGCTCGGCTCACGACACGGCGCAATGCTCGGGGCGCTGTCGCGAGGGCGCCGAGGACCTTACGGCGGCCGAGCCGGTGGTGGGGCATTCGACACATCGGACACGCCATCTCGCGGCCTCCTCCTCGTGCGGATGCCATACAATAGCGCCCCGTGACCTACGACATCGCCATCATCGGCAGCGGCATCGTCGGCCTCGCGACCGCCCGCGCCATCCTCGATCGGTCGCCGCGCGCGCGACTCGTCATCCTCGAAAAGGAAGCCGACATCGCGCAGCACCAGACCGGCCACAACAGCGGCGTCATCCACTCCGGCATCTATTACAAGCCGGGCTCCTACAAGGCGCGCCTGTGCGTGGAGGGCGCGCGCCTGATGAAAGCCTATTGCGACAAGAACGGCATCCCCGTCGACACGTGCGGCAAGGTGATCGTGGCCACGTCGCAGGAGGAGCTGCCGCGGCTCAAAACCCTGTATGAGCGCGGGGTGGCCAACGGCGTGCCCGGCGTCAGCATGATCGACGCGGGACGTCTCAAAGAAATCGAGCCGCAGGCGAACGCGCTGGCCGGCATTCACTCACCGCAGACCGCGATCGTGGACTACCGCCGCGTGGCCGACACGCTGGCGCGCGAGCTCGTCACGGCCGGCGTCACGATCGAGCGTAACTTTCGCGTGGCGTCGATCGCGCGCGAGCGCGGGATGCTGCGCCTCGGCACCGCCGACGATCATGTCGTGACCGCCGCACACCTCGTCAACTGCGCCGGTCTGCACTCCGATGCCGTCGCGCGCCTCGCCGGAGCCGCCGTCGACGTGCAGATCGTCCCGTTCCGTGGCGAGTACTACATGATCCGGCCCGATCGGCGCTCGCTCGTCAAGGGGTTGATCTATCCGGTGCCCGATCCCGAGTTTCCGTTCCTCGGTGTCCATTTCACGCGGACGATTCACGGCGACGTCGAGGCCGGCCCGAACGCCGTGCTCGCGCTAGCGCGGGAAGGCTATACGTGGGGCCGCGTGCGTCCGGGCGAGCTGCTCGCCACACTGACGTTCCCTGGCTTTCGCGCCATGGCCCGCAAGTACTGGCGGACGGGCGCCTACGAGATGTATCGCTCGCTGTCCAAGGGCGCCTTCGTCCGCGCGCTGCAGCGCCTGGTGCCGGCGCTCCGCCCCGAGGACATTCATCCCGGCGGCTCGGGCGTACGAGCACAGGCCGTGAGCGCCGACGGCGCGCTGGTCGACGACTTCCGGATCGTGCAGACGGCCGACGCCGTGCACGTTCTCAATGCCCCCTC